>ERZ773090.403-NODE-403-length-25158-cov-31.9024_pt1 | contig 25158 bp, 20 predicted proteins | sample MGYA00580579_ERZ773090 | MGnify/ENA primary metagenome ERZ773090 (study PRJEB29015, sample SAMEA2738014) | human oral metagenome | biome: human oral; feature: human-associated habitat; material: dental | place: China | collected 2132 ... | reverse complement strand
CCCCAAAAACACTCTCAACAACACTCGTCCCATCCGGCAACCCCCACACCGACACACCGCAATCCCATGCTCCTGGCATTGAAATATCGTTCACGGTAACCGCACCTCAGTAGATATAGGGTAGTGGGAAGGTGTTGAGTTGGTCTTCGTCGATTCGATGGTCCCGCCAGCCTAAGGCGATCGCGTGGTTTTGGATGCGGTCGCGTCCCCAAGTAGGGAAGGCCGCGGGGAAGTTCGGTGCCAGTCCCGGAATGAGAACACGGATTATGCGGAGTCCGCATAGCGCGATATCGGGAGTCGTGAGGTCCGCGGTGTAGATCTGTAGCCCGTGGTCCTCGATGATCCTGCGATAGGTGTCGAGGGTGCGGTCGGGCAGCGTCGGCAGTTCGGCGTAGGTGCGTTCCGTAGGCACGTCGATCCACGGCGCAACATGCTCCCGCGTACGAGGATCGAGATGAACCTGGAGTTGGCCCGATGTGGTGATCAGGTCATGGAAATCGTCGTCCACGGCGTCTAAGTATCGGCGGTCCTCGCGGTAAGGCTGTAGCGGATGTCCCCGAGCGGCCAGCAGTTCGCGGTTCAGCGATTCCTCGGGAGAATTCATATCTCTGAGCCCCAGTTGGAATCCCTCCGCTTCCGACCAGGCTTTTCTTGTCGCCTCGATGGGGTCGGGGCGTGCGGCGAAACCGATCGTCAGGAATTGCTCCCGGGTGTTCTCGACAATGCCCGCAATGACTGGAATGTCGAATTCGTTGTCAAGATGAATCGCCCACGCCCGTTGACCGAGCCTGGTCGGGTTGCCATGCCAAAGCGCCGCCAACTCGGGAGTGAGCTCAACAGCCGGCAACCGGTGACGATTACTCCACCAAGTCATCATCGCGTCCCGCTCGACGACTTCCTCGATGGCCGAAACGATAGCGAACTCCGCACTCGGACCAGCAGCCACCCCAGCGAAATGCTGGTAGTTGACGATAGGGTCCTGAGCGAACGGCCCCATATGCCAATTCATGTGCACCAGGCTGGCGGGGAGCCACGCGTCGGTGTCTTTTGTCAGGTTTCGTCCCTTGACCCACCGGACCTTGAGATCGCGTGTGAACGGAACAAACGGAAACCCGGGCTGCGCATACTGCCGTTCCGAATACAACACGAGACTCTCGGGATCGACGGCATCCGCACCCCCAGCGATCAGATCGGCGTACGAGATCAACTCGGACGGGTCGCATGCCAAGGTGTTATTGGCGCAGTATCGCTCGACCGCCTCGCCTATGAGCGCGTTTCGCGCCTCTCGCTCGGGATCGAAGGTGCTGCACCAAGCTTTCGTAAAGTTGTGCCACGGATGTGTTCCCAAGCGTGCCATATCCGCAACGGGGCCCTGCAGAATGCGCATCGAGGCTGGCACCGTTGGGTGCTTGGAGGCCTCATGGATTTTTAGGATTACCCCTGTTCTGGGGTCTACCAGGCTGTCCGGTGTGGGGGTCCAACTCGTGAGCGGCTGCCCAACCCGTCCCGGCACCGGAATAGGCAAGATCGGATGCTCGGTCAGACTAAGCGCAACCGGATCCGCCTCGATCTCGGTCGACAGCAACCGGCAATCGGCCCCCGCAATCCACCGGGTAACCTGAATCGCCATGGTCGTCGCCAACCACACCAACTCCGGCCGCGGCGGCAAATCAGCACCCGGCCAAACCGGCGGAACCGTCTGCGCCGGCCAAAGATCGGGATCATCCACCAAACACTTACGCCGATCTATGAGATCGCGATAATCGGCCGTCCGGCCAGGAACCACCAACGGCCCAAGCCAACCAGAACCCCGATCGATAACCAGCGCACTCCAACTCACCCCCCGGCCAATACAGGCATCATGCACAGCAAGCAGCCGCGCATGATCCGCAGCAGCCAACACGCTGACCACAAGATCCGGGCCGCCTTCCCCCAGACAAACCCCCAACTCGTCCTCGGAAACACAAACCACCGAAACACCAGCCGCCACGAGCGACTCCTGCAAAACCACCGCAACCGCAGCATCCCCAACAAGAACCACCCGCGCCCCAGAAATCCGCTCCGGAACAGGCACATGATTCCTAAACCGCGACCACCAGCGAGACCCACACGAAACCGGCGTACTCAAACAACCGTAATCGACCAACGCCTGAAGCAAATCGCGAACCGTCTCCGGATCATCAGACTCCGAAGCAATACCCGCTATCGTCGCCGTACCATCGCAACGAGCAAGCAACGCACCTACCTCTTCACCAGAAGCACCAATCCGAAACTGCTCCCCAAAAACACTCTCAACAACACTCGTCCCATCCGGCAACCCCCACACCGACACCCCAACACTATTGACATTCACCATGGCTTAATTCAGTCCTTGCTTTTCTGATCTAGGTTTGCTGGCAGCGTTGCCGCGGCCCAGCTGACAGCGACGGGCGTAGATAGCGCCGGACGCGCCATGTTGAATTGCTCGATGGCGCGCCCGGCACCATTTTTTCACTCGGTCTTCCACTTGAATGCGGAGAGCACCGACGCACAGTTGTTGTTGTGCGGTGCCGTAGCCTTCTCGGTGCGCTTCGGCGTGACCTTAACGACCTGCATCCTCTTCATCTGGCTTCACCTCCTTCCGTCTCCGGTCCATGAGACGTTAGGGTAACCTAACCTGACATGGGTGTATAGCATTCGCTGGAAGTTTTTTCACGAAACATGCACATCTGCGCCCCTTTATCCGCTGGGGCGGACCCACCGGGCAGGTCTCGCCGGGGCGCCAGCCAGCCAACTCGCCCGACCCGATTCGGCGTTGCTGGAGTAGTGGCATTTCTCGGATTGAAACCGGGTTTACTAGGGATTATGCTGCCTAGTCGAGGCACAGGCCAACCAAGCCGATCCGGCATCGGCCATGGCCCGGGTAGGAGCTCGGCCGGGAGGACGATTCAGCCGACCCGGCATCATCGCCACGACACGCCGTCCCCGGCACACATCGACTCATGACGCACTGGAAGTTGGGGTCCCCGGTCAGGCACCGGCCGGTTCATGGGCGGCCGGGACCGCAAGACAGTGACCGGTGACCAGAATCCGGGCGGCCCTGGCCCCAGGCAGGCCAGGTACCTGGTCGAAACGATCCCGGCGTCTCAATGACCTACAAGTAAGCCCACGGGACGAAAAGGGCTTTAGGTGGAGGGCCGTGCCTGGCAAACGACCCCAGCCCATCACGAGAAGGCCAGATGCAACCGTCCGGTCTCGGGGCTGACCAATCTTTCGACGTGAACCTCGAAAACTCTTTCGATCAACTCAGTGGTCAGCACCTCCTCCGGCGCGCCTGAAGCGATGATCTGGCCGTCACGCATCACATGGATCATGCTGCAATGGGCTGCGGCCAGGTTCAGGTCGTGCAAGGCCGCCAAAGTGGTGATTCCCAGGCTGCGGATGAGATGCACCAATTCCAATTGGGCCCGGATATCCAGGTGATTGGTCGGCTCGTCGAGCAGGATTACCGAACTCTGCTGGGTCAATGCCCGGGCCACCAGGACGCGCTGTTTCTCGCCACCGGACAGCGTGGAGAACACCCGGTGTTCCAGACCGTCCATGCTCACCTCACGCAGCGCTTCGTGAGCCAGCGCGAGATCGTGATCGGTGGTATTCTGCAGGGGCCGCTTATGCGGTATACGGCCCATCAGCACGACTTGTAGGACGGAGAATTCGAAGTCCGCATGGCGTTCCTGGGTCACCACCGCCGTCTGCCGAGCAGATTCCCGGGCCGATATCAACCAGACGTCCCGGCCGGTGACCTGGACATGACCCGCATCGGGGCGCAACGCTCGGTACACGGTGCGTAGCAAGGTCGATTTCCCTGAACCGTTGGGGCCGACCAGCGCGGCGAATTCCCCTTTGCTGACCCCCAGGGATGCGCGATCGAGGATCGAATGGTCGTCGATCGCCACCTTTATTCCCTCTACTTGAATGTCACTCATCAGTCTGCTTCCGTGTTGGACCGGTTGCGTAGCAGCCAGAGGAAGAACGGTACTCCGATGGCGGCGGTGACGACGCTAAGCGGCAATTCCAGGGGTGCCTTTACCGTACGCGACACCGTGTCGACCACCTGCATCAATAACGCGCCCACCAGGAAGGCGAGGGGTAACACTCTGCGATGCGCCGAGCCGACGATCAGCCGGACGAAATGCGGCACGATCAGACCCACGAAGGCTATCGCTCCGCTGACTGCCACCATGACGCCGGTCAATAGGGAGGTGACCAGGACCAGCGTTATCCGCAGTCGCTGCACATCGATGCCTAGCGCGACCGCGGTGTCGTCGCCGGTCAACAGCGCATCCAGGGGGCGAGCGTAGACGAAAAGTATCAGGCAGCCCGCCAATAGGACCACCACCGGGATGAACAGGCCGTCCCAGCGGATCATCGCCAGACTGCCGAGTAGCCAGAACAACACCCCTTGGAGTCCCTGCGGGCTGGGAGCGCTGATCAACAAGTAGGAATAGCCCGCTTGGAAAAGATAGGCGATGGCCACTCCGGCGAGGATCAGCCGAGTGGGAGTCACCCGCCCGTGGCGCTGAGCAATCGCATAGACGGCAAAGGTTGCCACCATGCTGCCGATGAAAGCCGCTACCGACAGCGGCGCGGCGCCGATCGCCGACGAGCCCAGCACCAGCACCGCCACGGCACCGAATGCGGCCCCGCCGGACACCCCGAGCAGATAGGGGTCAGCCAGCGGATTGCGAACGACAGCCTGCAAGGCAGCCCCGACCAGCGATAGGCCCGCTCCCACCACTAGGGCCAGGATCGCCCGAGGCAACCGGAGTTCCCAGATGATCTGGTTCTCGGTGGGTGTGCCTGCCGGGCCGAAGAAACCCGGCGCGATGTGGTTTGCGATGATTCCGCCGGTCACGTCCAGCGGGACTCGAACAGGTCCCAGGCTCACCGCCACCACGGTGGCTAAGACGATCGCCACCACCAATGCGGCGAAGCAAAGCGGGACCAGGCCTCGGGCGACAGACATCGACCGCCCGGACGTTCGTGCCCTCGAGAAGGAAAACGGCGCTCTGGAGCCACCTTTAGGCTGTCGTTCGCTCATATCGTATCGGTTCCTACTTGAAGGCGTCCGGATGCAATGCGGTCGCGATCTGGCGAACGGCCCGCGCATTCCGAATGCCTGGCGATAGTTCGATGCTCTCGATATGGATAAAGCGGTTCTCGATCACGGCATCGCTATTGGGCAGGGCGGTACGCAAATAGTCTTCCTTGGCCCGGGCCTCGTCTTCCAGCGGGCCGGATTCATAGTTTGCCGTTAGAATCGCCTGTGGGTTCGCTCCGGCCACCGCCTCTTTACTCACCTCCGGATAGGTCTCCAAGGAGGACCCTGTGGGGGTGACCACGTTCTCGGCTCCGGCCAGGGAGAAATCGAAATAGGCGTTGCTGATGCTGGTGAACGGGCCTTCTCCGGAGTCATAGGCGAAAAGCCGGACCGGCTGCTTGTCCTTGATCCTGCTCCGCACATCGGCTACCTCGGCTTTGAGATCGTCGATCAATGCCTCGGCGCGATCGGAAACGGAGAAGATCGAACCGAGATTCCTGATATCCTGGTAGACCAATTCTTCGGTGCTCTGCCCGCCGCATTCGCTGATCCCATCGCCCGCCGAGAGGATATAGACTTCGGCACCGGCAGCCTTGAAGTCCTCGATGGAGGCGACTCCTCGCGAGGCGTTCACTTCGAAGCTTCCGCTGGCCAGCACAAAATCGGGTCTGGCGGCCAACTGCACCTCGCGCGAGGCGGCCATGGATTGCTGATTGTCCGGTAGGCCCGGAGTGAGTTCTGGAATCGCGTTGAATGCAGCCTCCTGCTCGGGCAACAGCGGCGACTGCTTGAACGGCTGACGTCCCACCACCTTGTCTTCCAGGCCGAGGGCGATCATGAGTTCCACGGTGTTCTGATAGCCGGTGATCACCCGTTCGGGTGCCTTCTCGATGGTGATCTGACGCCCGCAGTTGTCAATGGTCAGCGGGTAACCGGTGGAATTGGCGCTCGCACTGGCCCCCCCATTGCCGGCACCACCGCCTGATGCGCAGCCGCTGAGGGCAAGCATTGCGATCAGCCCTACGGCGACCTTGGATGTCCATCGTGGTTTCATATGGTTCCTTTCACTGGGTGTCAGGTGGATAAAACTGGCGATCAGAGGGGCGAATCGTTGCCTTTTCGAGCACCGCCGATCAACTGGGCGCCGACGAGATCGCGATAGACACCGGGACGGGCGATCAATTCGTCATGGGTTCCGATCTGAGCGACCGTTCCACCGGCCAGGACGATGATCCGGTCGGCACGCCTGATGGTGGACAGCCGATGAGCGATGATGATCGTGGTGCGTCCTCGCCGTGCGGCCATCAGGGCGGTATTGACCTCTTCTTCGCTGATGGTATCCAGATTGGATACCGATTCGTCGAGAACCAGGATTGGCGAATCCTTCAACATGGCCCGGGCCAAGGCGATTCGCTGGCGCTGGCCACCGGATAATTTCGTCCCCATCTCGCCCGGAGTGGTGGCGTAGCCATTAGGCAATGCGGCGATGAAATCATCGGCGAGCGCCGCCCGGGCGGCCACCCGGATTTCTTCGTCGCTGGCCCCGGGGCGCGATAGGCGGATATTGTCCGCGACCGGGATCGCGAACAGATAGGCGTCCTGGGGTACCACCGTCACTAGGTCGCGCAGGTTTTCCTGCGGGAAATCGCGGATGTCATGGCCGCCGATGCGGATGATGCCACGGTCCGCATCCCACAGCCGCATGAGCAGATGTGCGCAGGTCGATTTCCCCGCACCCGAATGCCCCACGATGGCGACGGTCTGCCCCGCGTGGACGGTGAAGGTCAAGTCGTGGACGGTAGCGCCCTCGCCTGCCTCGTAGCGGAAATCGACTCGTTCGAATTCCACCTCTGGGACTATGGGCCCAGCCGGTGGCGTAGCCACCAGGTCGCTCACCGCAGGTTCGGCGCGCAGCACCTCGTCGATACGCGCAGCCGAGGCAGCGACGACATTGAGATCGCGGGCGACGTCGGCCACCGCTAGCACCGGAGTCAATGAGGTCAAAGCGATAACCACCGCCACCGGAGACCAGCCAACGTCCAGTCGCCCGCTGGCTACCAGCCAGGCCGAGGCTGCCAAGACGCCCAGAAGTCCAGCGACGGTCAAGGCATCGGCGACCGATCGTTCGTTGCTGGATCGCCGGGCGTGGGCTGTCTTTGCCCGGCGGAGCCGTAGACCCGCCTCAGCGATCCGTTCTTTCTGGATCTCACCCGCCCCGAAGATGACCAATTCGCGTAGCCCGTGGATGGCCCCCGAGGCCTGCGCGCTCAATTCAGCCGTCGCGGAGCGCAACTCGTCGCCTTGCCCGAGAGCTCCCCGGCGCGACCAGGAGGAAAGAACCACGAGCAAGACCACGGTAACCAGCAGCACCACCGACAGCAGCCAATGGAAGAAACCCAGCACGACGATCGCGGTCAGCGGCGTGATACAAGCCACCGCCAGGGGGGCCAGGGTGTGAGCGTAGAACAACTCCAGCTGTTCGACATCGTCGCTGATGGTTGCGCCCAAATCTCCCGACCGCCTGGTCAGCAGATAGGCCGGTGCTAAGCGTTCGAATGCCTCGAATACCCGGGAACGCATGATGGCCAGGACCTCGAAGGCCGCCACATGGGCGAGATAGCTTTCGGCCAAAGGGGTCAGAGCGGCGAAGGGCACGAGCACAGCCAATACGAGCAGACCTCTGCGGAGTGTTTCCGCATCGGCTTGGCCGAGTGCCTGCCCGACCAACCACGCGCTCACTGCACCCGAGGCGAGCACCAGGATCTGGTGGCAGGCCGCCGCCGTGACCGCGGCCGCCAGAAGAATCCGATGCCTGGCGGTGAGCAGCGCGAACAGCGGCCGCAAGCGCCGGATGGTGGCGATATCGCCAGCGGGCGTCGGCCGGGGTTCCTCGCTCATCGAACCGCCTCCTCCGCATCGATCAGCTGATGGTAGATGCCTCGCCCAGCCAATAGATCGTGTGGGGTGCCGGCCTCCAGCAGCCGGCCCGAATCCACAACGGCGATGTGATCGGCATCGTGGACGGTGGACATGCGATGCGCGATGACCAAGGTGGTGCGCCCGGCAGACAAAGCGGCTAGCGCATGCTGGATCTCGGCCTCATTGACGGTATCGATACTGCTTGTGGCCTCGTCCAAAACCAGGATGGGGGCATTCTTGAGCACCGCCCGGGCGATGGACAGCCGCTGCCGCTGCCCCCCCGAAAGTCTCATGCCACGCTCACCGACCACGGTATCCAACCCGAGGGAACATTGCGCCACGAAATCGGCGGCCCGGGCCACCTGCAATGCATGGCCGATGTCTTCTTCGCTGGCCGACGGCCTGGCCATCAACAGATTGTTGCGGATCGTGTCATGGAAAAGGAAGGTGTCCTGGGTCACCACCGCGATGCGGGCGCGGAGTTCGGTCAACGGCATATTCCGGATATCGTGGCCATCGATGAGGATCCGCCCACTGCCCGGGTCAAAGAATCTCAACAGCAATGAGACCAGGGTGGACTTCCCGGAACCCGAGCGGCCAACGACCGCGACCCGCTCACCGGGAGCCAACTCCAGCGAGAAATCATCCAGCGCCGGCCGCGGATCGGAATCGGGATAGCAAAAATGAATTCCCTCGAAGTTCACCGCAGACGATTCGCTTAAAGCATCGGGGCGATTTACCGGAGGCGCGGGCCGAAGAACCACAGGCCCCTCGGTATCCAATGATTCGAAAAGCACCCTGGTCGCCTGCCATGCCGCGTAGCTGGCATGATAGGCCTTGTTGAGTTCCTGCAACGGGCGGAACGCCTCCCCGGTGAGGATCAGAATGATCAGGAGTTCCGTGCCGCTCACATGGCCGCCGACCAGCCGCAGCGAACCGACCCCGACCGCGACCGCGGTGCCCACCCCGGACAGTAGGGATAACGCGCCGATGAACACTCCCTCGGCGGTGTTGACCCGGATGGATTCGCGACAGAACGCTTGAGCGCCTTCATAGAGTTTCTCGCCCTGCCGCCTGGTGGCATTGAATGCCTTCAGCGTGGCCATCCCACGGATCACATCCAGGATTTCGGAATACATCTTGTGATAGCGCGCCCACCACGCTCTGCCATAGATGCTCCAATAGCTGCGGGCCCGCCACAGCACCAGTGGGCCAAGCACTCCACAACTCAAGACAATTCCACCCACGAACGGATCCAGCCAGATCAGATAGCCACAGATCAGGAGGAAACCGATCGCCGACGCCCATACCTGAGGCAGGAAGCGAGAGATATAGGGATCGAGTTTCTCGATCGCGTCCACCAGCGTGGTCTGGACCTTCCCGGTATCCTGGATGAGCAGGCGTCCTGGACTGGCATAAAGAATAGTATCCAGAAGCCGCTGGCGGGCAGCGGCCTTAATATCGGCAGCCAGTTCAACCCCGCTCGTACCGATGTATCGAAATACGAGCGAACGCAAAGCCACCGCAATCACGATGGCCGATAGAAACCATAAACCCGTTGAGTGCGGGCCCCGGGTGAAGATCATCGCCAAGAATTGTGCGATGAGTACGCCCTGAGCCACGTAGCTGGCGGTCACGAGCAGCTGGCCAACGGTCAGGGCAAGCAAACGGAGCCATCCCAAAGAAACCAAACTGAGTAGTCGTGGAGCAATCAAATGGCTTTCTCCCTCATTACTCGAGCTCCCTCATTACTCGAGGCGGCGGTGCCACGGAAATGTCTCGCCACTTAGGATAGCCTAAGTCGCTGCACGATACACGCCAGGTGCCTGATCGGTGGTACTCGAAGCGACTAGCAACATCGGCATTATCCCTAGCCAAACCAATTTGGGTTGGCTAGGATGGGCGACTTGGGCTACCCCTGTCGATGGTGGAAGCCCGGGGCGCCCGGCAGCCGGCCTGGTCGTTGACAACGGGTCGGGGCGGACGAAACGCCAACCCGCGCCCCGACAAGGCCTCCCCGAGAGATCTTACTTACGACCTGCGGGCGCCTCAGCCGGCATCTGCCCAAACAACCCACGAACCAGGTTAGTCGTCGGCGCAAAACGCAAAGCGGCTACCCGAAACGGTAGCCCTTGGCATATCCTTCGGCAAAGAAATCACCTGATATCTCCCGGTGGGGCCCGGGAACCATCCCAGGCCCCACCGGGAGATTGGCCCTAGCGGCTCAGTTACCCGTCTTGGGCAGACCGGGCTTCGCGGCCTTAGACGGAGTCGGATCGCTATCCGATGGGGTTGGGGCCGGAGCCGGCGTGCTAGCCGACGGGGTCGGGCTCGGGCTCGGAGTCAACCGGGGAGCCGCAATCCAAGAAACCTCGCCATCGGCATCGGCCGTGACTTCTTCGCTCCCCACGACCACGATGGTCTGGGTGCGGCCCTCACGCGAGATCAGCAGGTTGCCGGCGAACCGCGAACCCACCACGCTGGCTGTGATCGAGGCCTTACCGGGAGCCGCATCGGTAGGCACATTGAGGAACAGATCGGTGTTGGTCGGCACCGCATTGAGATCGACCGCGTTGCCCTGGCCATCGACCAATGGGTAATCCACATCGACCTCGACCTTCGCCGCGGCCTCGGAGGAATCGATCCGGATCGGGCCAACCGGCTGGCCGGCCACGCCGGCAGCGTCTGGCGCGTCGATGCCCACGGTCGGGCCGCCGCCCGTGGTCAGACCGGTGTTGGCGGAACCGGTCAGGTAGGCGAACAGCGTATCCACTCGATGCGACACATCGGCACCCACCGACTCGGCAACCCCCTGGTATTCCAAGCCGTCGGTCAGATGCCACAACGCGGCCTGGGTGGCCGTGATGGCCTCCCTGGCGGTCAGGCCCGCGATACCCGAGGCCTCGCTCAATTCAGCAAGAGACGTTTGCGGATAGCTGCGCCGGGCGATCCAGGCCACCTTGGCACGGACCGTGGCATCGGTCGCGAACCTGTTGTCGCCCGGGAACGCGTCCCAGCCAACCATCTTCAGACCATGGTTCTGCTGATAGTTGACCTTCGACTCGATGCAATAAGCCCGCAGCGGCTCCCGGCCCGGGCCAGTCAGCACCTTGAACAGAATCGGGCGCATATTGCCGCTGGCGAACTTGACCAGGTAGCCGGGCTCGTTCTCATTCGACGATGCGGTGCGCGGATACCCGTCCGGGAAGTCGTGCTCGTCGGCGTATGCGGGCTGGCCCCCCAAAGCCAGCATCAACAGCGCGGTCAAGAGCGCGACCCCAAGGGTCTTCAATCGTAAAATGCCACTTGGCATGTGTAGAATCCTCCCCATTTCCCGCGATCTCGCGGGGGTATACCAACCTCTGGCAGGTTACCCCCTAAGGGGGCCACCCACCACCAGTTTGCCAAGACTTCCCCCAAAACGGTGAAGATCTCTACACTGCTTCGTCTCCGCTTGTCGGCTAGATCCGCAGGGCAGCATCTCGGCAACATATCCCACCCAGAGACTAGCCGATCGACGCGCCATCCTCCAACCACGGTCTGGCCTGGTTCGACGCAGGTAGCACGATCGGCGGATGAGTTATGGCGACCAACCGCTCGGCCAACCGCGGCATGGCGCCCAATGCTGTCACCGCGGCGGTAGACCCGGAGCCGGGCGACCGGCCCACGCCCGCGGCTCAAGCCGGGAACCCCGCCTCCCCCAACCGGCTCACTCCTGATTGGCGGTGGTCTCCCGCAAATAGGCAATTGCCTGGTCGATATCGCCATCCATCAGCACCGTGCCCCGGCTGAGCACCACCCCGCGCTCGCACACCGACGACACCAAGTCCAGGTCGTGGCTCACCACGACCAGGGTCTGACCGGAGGCCCGCAACTCGCGGATCTTGGCGATGCACCTGCGTTGAAAGGGCTCATCGCCCACGGTGAGGATCTCATCCACCAGGAAGATGTCGGGTTCGGAGAACACCGACACCGCGAAGGCAAGCCGCAGGAACATGCCCGAGGAGTAAAACTTCACCTCGGTGTCGATGAACCTATCGACATTGCTGCCGGCGGTCGCGAAGGCGACGATGTCGTCGAACTTGGCATCGATCTCCGCCTGGCTCATCCCTAGGATTGCCCCATTCAGGTAGATGTTCTCCCGGCCGGTCAGATCCGGATGCAGCCCGGCGCCCACCTCGATGAGACCGGCCACCCGGCCGCGGATCCGGCAACTGCCTGCATCGGGCTGTAGCACCCCGGAGATCACCTTGAGCAGGGTGGATTTGCCCGAACCGTTGACCCCGAGCAGCGCCACCGACTCTCCCCGGCAGACCGTCAGGTTGATATCGTTCAGGGCCCGGAAGGATTCCCGCAGTTCGCCCTTGCGGCCACGGAAGGTCCACACGATGTACTCCTTGATGGAGCGGGTGTGCTTCAGGACGAATTTCTTGACCACCGACTGGCACACCACCATCGGCAGGCCCGAAACCGGCGACGATTGCCCAGCCATCAGATTTCCTCGCCGAAGTGCCCCTGCCACCGCCGGAACACCAGTTGCCCGAGCAGTACCAGCAGGCCAGCCAGCAGCCCGGCACCCAGAATCGAAGGCAGCCAATCCTCCGGAACCGCGCTAGCCTGCGCCGCGGCCCGGGTGGGCAGCCAGAACCCCTGGTGGGCCAGCTCGACGGCGGCGGTCAACGGGTTCCACTGGTAGACGAGGAATGGCCCGTCCGGCAGCACCCGCTCCACCATCGCCCAGGTGTAGAAGACCGGCGACAACCAGATCGCTACCATGTTGAACAGTTCGATGAGGTTCTCCGCATCCCGGTAGAACACATTGAAGGTGGCGAAGACCAGCCCCACCCCAAGCCCGAAGGTCGCCACCAATCCGATAGCCGCCAGCAGGGCGGCAATATTGGCCGGCCCCGGACGCCACCCCAGCAGCAGGCAGCCGATCAGCAGCACCACCAGTTGCGGAACCAGATGCACCAGGGCCACCCACAGACTGGAAACCGGGAACAGCTCGCGCGGCATGTAGATCTTGCCGACCAGCGGGGCGTTGAAGATGATCGAGCGGGTGGCGTTGATCACGATCTCGTTGAAAAAATTGATCATCACCATGCCGCTGAACAGGTAGATCACGTAATTGGGAATCTCCCGGCCGACACCGATGAAATGCCCCATCGCCAGCCAGTAGACACACAGTTGGACGGCGGGTTTGACATAGCTCCACACCATGCCCAGCACCGAACCGCGATAGCGCACCCGTAGTTCCTTGTTGACCAGCAGTTTCAACAGGAAACGCCAACGCAGTACCTCTACCAGGCCCGCGCTGCGGCCCGGCGAACGCAGTTGGGTGGCCGCCAGTTCCGGGGCGGTCACCGGTCGGTCCGGGCTGGCGTGGCTGGCTCGCCGGCCCGAGGCCGGTTGGTCGGAGAGATCCCGAAGGTGCGTTCCCAGGCGGCGAAACCGGCGAGCTCGGGCAGGGCCGCGCGGTAGCGGGCGGCCAGTTGCTCCCAATCGCGCCAGATGGCCGCGTAGTTGCGTACCGAAGCCGCCAGCATCTGGCGCGCCAATCCCGGCCGGCGGCGGTACCAGGCGATCCCGGTGCCCTCGGCATTGGTGACCAGCGCCGAATCGAATTGAGCCACCTTCCACCATTGGTTGTCGGTATGCACCACGGTGGTCTGCGGACGCTCGTGGGCACCGGCGGGCAGCGGGCGCAGCTGCCGGGCCAACGCCTTCAGTCCCATCTCGACCAGCTTGCGGCGCGAAACCGGTCGCTCCTCGTCGGCGGCCAGATCGGCCTGGATCCGCCACTCGGTATTGGCCATACGCCTGGGACGAATGGTCTTGCCGGGCCGGGTCGGCGGGGCCGGCGGATAGTCCTCGTAGTCGGCCTTGAGGGTCGAATCGTCGTAGTCCTCAGCCATCCTGCGGACATCCAGGATCCGGCTGGCCAGCAACTCGTGCAGGCGATCCGGTCCCGCCAGCACATCGCGTTCGCCAAGCAGCCGGCCCGCCACCGTGTAGTACTGCATTGAGACCAGATGCTTCAGGTCATTGATCTCGGCATTCTTGATCATTTCCCCACCCTTACGAGCCGGGGAATGGATTAGCGCGGTGATGATGCGGTTCCGGTTGTGGAAGTAGGCCTGCCAGCCCACCAGATCGTCCTTGTCGGCCCAGCTGACATGCCAGACGGCTGCCCCGGGCAGCGAGATCGTCGGATAGCCGGCGGCCAGGGCCCGCAGCCCATATTCGGCATCGTCCCATTTGATGAACAGCGGCAGGCCGAGACCGATCTCGCGGATCACCCGGGTCGGGATCAGGCAGCACCACCAGCCGTTGTAGTCGACATCCACCCGGGTGTGTAGCCAAGTGGTCTCGCGCAGCCCACGCCGCGAGAAGTCATGCCCCAGATACTGGTTGAACCGTGGCAGGCTGGGCACCCAGGTCACCCGGTCGACGATCTCGCCGAAGGTGTGCAGCACCGGACGGTTCAACAGATCAAACATGTGCCCGCCGACCAGGCTGGGCACGGTGGCGAGGTCGGCGAAGGTGACCATGCGGATCACGGCCTCGGGTTCGATGGCGATGTCATCGTCCATCAAGATCACGTAGTCGGAGACCTCGCGGACCGTCGCCTCATATTGACCGCGCGCGAAACCACCCGAACCGCCCAGATTAGATTGCTCGATCGCCTCAAGCCGACCCGCCAGCCGCTGGCTGACCTCGGCGAAGCCGGGGGCCGCCGCCACGCGCTGCGAGCCGTGGTCTACCACCAGGATCTGATCCACCACGGCAAGCAGATCGGGATCGTCGGCCATCGCGTTCAGGTTACCGATCACATAGTCCGTCTTGTTCATGGTCGTGGTGGCGATGGTCGCCGAACCATGCCGGCGGCCCGACTCCGGCACCCACCAGGTGGCCTCGTCCAGAATCAGTTCGGTGCCACCGGCCGACAGATCGAACCAATACCAGCCGCCGTCGCCGAAGGTGTTCAATGCGAGATCGAAGACCTGCCGCCGCCGGTCACCCGCCACCGGGACGGCCTGCACCCGCATCTGGTGGCCGCGGCCGGTGGATCGGTAGACCGTCAGGATGCCGGCCCCGCTGGTGATCACCTCCAATCGAACCCGGCGCACGACGGTCCAGCGCTTCCAATAGCTGGCAGGAAAGGCGTTGAAGTAGCTGCCCAGGGAGACATGCCGGCCCGCCGGGATGCGCAGCGAACACCGCCCGAGCACGTCGGTGGGCTGGATGCGGATGCCGGACCGGCGATCCTCCTCGCCGCGATCCACATACAACGGAAGCACATCCCGGTCGCCATCCACCGGGAAGATGACCCGGGCGGCGATCCGATACCCGTCGGCGCTGCGGTGGCTGACGTCGCTCACGCGTCCACGCCCCCGCTGTTCAGCTCGGCGCCCTCGACGAAATGGGGCCGCAGCGAGTTGTCGAACATGGTCAGCGCCGAGGCGATCGCCATGTGCATGTCCAGGTACTTGTAGGTGCCCAACCGGCCGCCGAACAATACCATCGGCTCGGCCAGCGCGGCATCGCGGTAGCGAACCAGCCTGGCCCGGTCCTCCGCGGTGTTGACCGGGTAGTAGGGCTCGTCGTCGCGCCCGGCGAAACGGCTGTACTCCCGGTGGATGACGGTCATGTCGGCCGGATAGTCGCGTTCCGGATGGAAGTGCCGGAACTCATGGATGCGGGTGAAGGGCACGTCGAGATCGGCGTAGTTCATCACGGAGGTCCCCTGGAAGTCGCCGGTACCGGTCAGCACCTTCTCTTCCAGATCGATGGTGCGCCACGACAGGGCACCCTCGCGATAGTCGAAATAGCGGTCCACCGGGCCGGTGTAGACCACGGGTACCCTGCCGGCGATCCTCGCCTTCGAGTATTCGTGCGTCTCGTCGAAGAAGTCGGTGCCGGTCAGCACGGTGATCAGTGGATTGTCGGCCATCCGGGTCAGCCACGGGCCGTAGCCGTCGGTGGGTAGTCCCTCGTGGGTGTCGTTGAAGTAGCGGTTGTCGTAGGTGTAGCGCACCGGCAGCCGGCTGACGATGGACGCCGGGAGCTTGGCTGGCTCGGTCTGCCACTGTTTGGCGGTGTAGTTCATGAAGAAGGCTTCATACAGGGGACGGCCCACCAAGGAGATGCCCTTCTCCACGAAGTTCGCCGGTTCCCTGTCGCCCAGCTCCCGGGCCTGCTCCCTGATCAGGGCCCGGGCCTGGTCAGGGGTATAGGCGGCCCGGAAGAACTGGTTGATGGTGCCCAGATTCACCGGCATCGGGTACACCTCACCCCGGTGGGTGGTGTACACCTTGTGCCGGTACCCGGTGAACGAGGTGAACCGGTTGACATATTCCCAGACGCGTTCGTTGGAGGTATGGAACAGGTGCGCCCCGTAGCGGTGGACCTCGATGCCGGTGGTCTCCTCGCGCTCCGACCAGGCGTTGCCGCCGATATGCCCGCGGCGCTCCACGACGACCACCTTGCGGCCCAGTTCGCCGGCCACCCGTTCGGCGATCGTCAGACCGAACAGGCCAGCGCCCACCACAACCAGATCTGCATCCATGTCACTCCTAGCGAAGCTGCGCCCCACCGTGGACGCCTGCGGCCAATCTACCCGAGATGTGCCGCCGCCGGCCGCATGGCTGGGCGCCGGCACCGCCCGGAACCGGCCCGCCGGAGTCCGGCAGCTGGCCTACCGGAAGACGTTGGCCAGGAACAGCACCACCCCGCCGGCCACCGCCAGGATGCCGACGTACTGCATCGGGATGAAGAACAGGGTGTGATTGTTGCGCAACTCGTCCAATCGTTTGTCCAGGCGCTGCAATAGCACGTCCGCCTGCGCCCGGGCCTCTTGCTGGCTGGCCGGCCAGGGGAACTCCGAACCGCCGTGGAAGCGTTCCTGGGCGATCAGGGCCTCGTATTGTTGCCGCTGCTCGGCCAGCAGTTCGGCCTTGCGTCTGGCGGGCTGGTTGAGGTTTAGGTGCTGACCGAGGAAGTAGACGCCCACCCCCACAATCACCAGGCCGATCCCCATCAGGCTGCTGTAGGCCGGGTCCGATTCGCCGATGCCCAGCATCGCGGCCAGTAGCGAACCCAGGCCAAGACCCAAGCCGATGCCCAGCAGGGCGAGGATTCCGAGGCCACGCCAGATGATCACGCGGGGATTTTAGCCCGATCCCGGTCCACCGGTAGCCCGGTGGGCCTGGCCGGGTTACCGCGCCGGATGCAGCGCGATTCGCTCGAGCCGGTTCGGGCGAGGTTCGGGGCGGAAGGTCCACGATTTGTTCAAGCCGAACTGGCACACCGCGATCAAGGGCAGGGTGATCGCCTTGGCCCAGATCCGGTCCAGCCCGGCCACCCCGGTCAGCCCGGCCAGCAGCAGGGTGGAAAGCCCCATGCCGGTCAATCCCACGGTGAGGAAACGCAGGGCACGCAACGCCCGGTGATCGGTCTGGACAAAGGTCAACCGGGAATTCAGCAGGAAACTGACGGTGATCCCGGACAGCACACCGAACACATTGGCCACCAGCACGGCAACGCCGAGCCAGCCGATCAGCATCGAGTAGACCAGGAAGTCGGTGAGTGCGCCGAGGCTACCGAACAGGCCATACCTGATCAGCTGTCCCAGCAGCCGCAGCCACGACCGGGCGCCGCGGCCGGGGGACGGCCGGGCCGGTGGGGTCTCGCCTTCGCGATGCCGACCGCGGTTCACCGCAGCCTCGTGGTCGTCCATTGCCGGACCGCCCGGGCACAGAACCGGATGAAACTCCAGCTGGGCAACCATCGGCGGTGCTGCCGCCAGCTGCTGCCCACCACGCCGGTTCCGCGCCGGTCGCGAGCGCTCACCGGAAACTCTAGGACGCGCAGCCCCCGGCAGCGGGTCAGGGCGGAGATGAGCAGATTTGGTGTCATGGCATCGGCCGGCAGCCCGGCGATCAGGTCAGCCAGCACGCCATGGCGGTACAGCCGCAGCGGGGTATTGGCGTCGGCGGGCAGCTGCCCGCAGCGCAGACCCACCAGCAGCCGGGTGCCGATCGAGGTGAGCCGGCGGAACAGCGGATCGTTTCGCTCGCGGCGGACTCCTTCGGCGACATCCACCTGGAGCGCGCGGAAGACCTCGACCAGCCGAACCATCTCGGCCACCTCGAACTGTCCGTCGCCGTCCACGGCCAATACCAGCTCCCGGCGGCCGGCGAGACCGGCCTCCAATGCCTGGCGGGTGGTTGGTCCGTGACCCCGGTTGGCCGGCGCCTCGATCAGACGCACCTGCGGCAGCCCCAGGCCGGTCACCACGGCGGAGGTGTCATCGGTGGAAGCATCGTTGACCACGACCACCTCAATCGCCGGCCCGAAACCGGCGACGATTTCACGCAAGAAACCACCGATGCCGTCACCTTCGTTGTAGGCCGGCATCACGACGGTCAGGTCCAGCACACAGCACCTTCCTTGCGTCCGGGGGACGCCGACGGCCACATCAGCGCGTCTCATCCTAGGTGATGCCCACCGATCGACCGACACCCGCCGATATCCCCTAGCCCACGTGGTGTGCTGGGCGCATCCGCCGCATGGACCGATGGCCCAGCACCGGGCATCCCGGTTAGGCTTGCCTGAATCCGCACGGCATGCCGTGCGCTTCCGCAAGCGCCGGCACGGTACAAGGAGCAACCATGGCGCACCCACCGGCCAGCCGGGATCTACCAGCCGATCGGGCTACCGCTGGGCGGCCACGCAGACCGGCCATCCGCATCGGCAGCGCGGCCGGCCGCCGGGCCAATGTGGTCGTCTTTGTGTTGTCTTGCCTGGCGTCCGTGACGCAGGCCGGGGTGTTGATCGCTATCGGGCGAGCCGTTGGGGACATCATCGCCGGGATGCCGCCCAACCGCTACTTGTTCATCGCTACCTATTGCGCGGCCGGATCCGCCCTGGCCCACTTTGTGGCCCAGGCGATCGCCCGGGAGGCGGCGGCCAATGAGGAGAGCCGGCTACGCCACCGCGTACTGGCCCATCTGCTGGCCATCGGCCCGGCTCGTGCCACCCGGGTGCGCACCGGCGCCACGGTCTCGACACTCACCGACGGGGCCGAACGAGTGGCCCTGTACCGGCAGACCTTCCTGCCGCAGGCCGTCGCCTCGGGTCTGGCACCGGCCTTGGTGGTGCTGCTTTTGGGGATCGTGGCCGATCCGGTGCCGGCCGTGACGCTCGGGATCGCCGTGGTCGCCATTCCCGCGCTGATCGGGGGTTTCCAGCGGCTTTTCCGCCGCAGTTCGGCAGATTCCCGTAGGCAGCGCACCGAATTGGCGGCCCGCTATCTGGATGCCATTCAGGGGCTCACCACCTTGGTGCTCACCGGCGCTGCCCGGCGTACCGAGGACTCGCTGCGCGCGGCAGGCGAAGCGAACCGGCGGGCCGTGATGCGGCTGCTCGCCGGCAATCAAGTGGTCATCCTGGTCACCGACGGACTGTTCTCCCTGCTGCTGGTGGGCGGCGCCATCGTGTCCGCGCTGCTCCGGCTGCGGGCCGGGGCCATCGGCGTCGGCGATGCGCTGGCCGTCGCGCTGGTAGCCTATGTGCTGCTCGAACCCCTCGACCAGGTGGGTGCCTTCTTCTATGTCGGCATGGGTGGCCTGGCCAACCAGCGGGCCATGCGCGGCATTCTGGGCTTGTCGCTGCCCACGGCGAATCCCGAACCGGCCGCGACCCGGGGCACCGGGCAACCGGACGAGGCCTTCCGATTGACCGATCTGACGCTGGCCTGGGATCAGGCCACCCCGGTGTTGACCGGGGTGGATCTGGTCGCTCGCCGTGGCGAACAGATCGCCCTGGTTGGGCCGTCCGGGGCGGGCAAGTCGACTCTGCTCTCGGTGCTGGCGGGAGAGCTGATACCCCAGGCCGGGCGGGCGGTGGTCGCCGGTGTCGGGCTCACCTGGGCCACCCGCGATGCGGTGCGCGCCCGATCGGCGCTGGTGGCCCAGACCACCTGGCTGTTCACCGGCAGTATCGCCGACAATCTGCGCCTGGCGGCGCCCGAGGCCGACGAACCGGCCATGTGGCGAGCGCTCGAAACCGCCAACCTGGCCGACGAGGTACGGCTGATGCCTGCCGGGCTCGACACCGAGGTCGGCGAGCGGGGCGTGGGGCTTTCGGGCGGGCAGGCGCAACGGGTCGCCTTGGCCCGGGCGGTACTCGCCGACCGTGAACTGCTGCTGCTGGATGAGCCCACCAGCCAGGTCGATCTGGCCAGTGAGGCCGCCATCGTGGCCGCCCTGGCCACCATCGGCGCCGGACGCACCGTGGTGACGGTCTCGCATCGGGCCGGTGCCCTCATCGCGGCGGATCGGCTCGTCCGGGTGGCCGATGGGCACGCGACCGAAGTGGGCGACGACACCGCCGCGTGGTTGCCGGCATGACCCGGCCGGCTCGCAGGGAACTGTTCGGGTGGGTGCTGGCCACCACCCGGCCGGTGCTGGCCCCGCTGGCGGCGTCCACCCTGTGCCGTATCGCCGATCAGCTGCTCGGGGTAGCCATCTTCGCCTTCGGCGCCGGGGCCGTGGTTGCGGCCGGCCGGGCGGTGGCTGGCGGCAACGGCTCGGCCATCGCGACCGGCACCCTGGTGGTGTTGCTCGTGGCCGCCTGCCTGCTCAAGGCCGCGTTGCGCTATGGGGAGCAGTTCCTGGGCCATCTGGTGGCCTTCAAGGCCTTGGAGTTGCTGCGGGCCGAGGTCTTCCACGCCCTGGTGCCGCGGGCCCCGCGGGTGCTGTTGGGCGCCCGCTCGGGCGAACTGATGACCCGGGCCACCAAGGATGTGGACCGAATCGAGATCTTCTTCGCGCACACCTTGGCCCCGATGGTCAGCGCGGTAGTGGTACCCGTTGTGGTATTGGTCACCATCGGGGTGAGCGCCTCGGGGCCGGTCGCGCTGGCCGCGAGCCCGTTCCTGCTGGCCGCGCTGACCGTGGTGCCGGTGCTCGGCCACCGGTCTTCGCTGGCCGCCGCCCGGCGCGCCGCCGGCACCCGCGCCCGGCTGGCCCACCACGTCACCGACAGCCTGCAGGGCATGCGCGAGGTGGTCGGCTATGGCAGGAGTGGTGAGCGGCTGGCGCAAACCGATGCCCTGGGCAGCGCTTTGACCCGCGACTCGCGACCCCCGACCTGGTGGTCGGCGCTGCGCCGGTGTGCCGACCAGATGCTGCTGCTGGCCGCCGCCATCGCGATGGTCTGTGTGGGTCTGGCAGAGTCCCGGGCGGGCAGGGTTTCGGCGGTGGCGCTCGCGGCGAGTATCGCGGCGGTGATCAGGCTGACCGAGGTGGTGCGCTCGGTCGAGGAATTGGCGACCGCGGTGAGCGCCTCGATGGCGGCGATGGAGCGAGTCTGGGAAACCGTGCATTCGCCTCTTCTGGTGCCGGACGGCCAGGCCGATCTGGCACCCGCACGAGCCCGGGAGGTGGCCTGGCAGCAGGTCACCTATAGTTATCCGGGCAGCCACCGACCTGCCCTTGAACAGGTCGATGTGCGGGCCGCGGCCGGGCAGTGGACCTGTCTGGTCGGGGCCTCGGGCTCGGGTAAATCCACCCTGGTCGATTTGGCGTTGCGTTTCGACGATCCGGCTGCCGGCCGGGTTTTGGTGGATGGCCGGGATCTGCGCGAGTTGCGCGCCGGCGCGTTGCGCCGGGAGATCGCATTGGTCACGCAGCAGCCCTATCTGCTGCGCGCCACGGTAGCCGAGAATGTGCGCCTGGCCGCCCCGGAGGCCAGCGATCAGGAGATGGTGGCCGCGTGCCGGGCAGCCGGCATCCACGACGACATCATGGCGTGGCCGCAGCGGTACGAGACCCTGGTCGGCGAGCGCGGCACCAGTCTGTCTGGCGGTCAGGGGCAACGGCTGGCCTTGGCTCGTATGCTGTTGGCCCGGCCCAGTGTTTTGGTGTTGGACGAGTTCACCGCGCAACTGGATCCCGGGCTCGCGGCCCGGGTGCGGGCCGCGGTGCGCGCATACCTGCCAGCGGCCACCATCGTCGAGGTCAGCCATCGCATTGGTGCGCTGCCCGGGGTCGATCAGGTGGTGGTGTTGGATGCCGGCCGGGTGGTTCAGGCTGGCGTACCGGCCGAACTGCTGGCGATCGACGGCCCGCTGCGCCGGCTGGCTGCCCGGGAACCCGAGATCTGTAGCTGACCGTTTCCGGCGCCCGGCGTGGCCCAGCCCGAGGCTACCCGGATTGCGACCCGCGGTTTTCAGGATCGCTGGGGGTACGGCATCGTCGGTTCAGCCGGTGCGAGCTATCTAGTCCTATTCAGGGCCTGTCAGGTTGTCTGTGTAGGCGGTTGGGTTTAGTTGGTTTGGGGAATCGTTCTGGGTAGCGGAACCGAAGCCCAGGAAGGTCGACGCCCGGTTGGAGGCCGCTGCCGCCGAAGGTCGGCAGTGTGATCTCCTGGTGCGGTCCCGGACGTTCCGCGAGCGTGAGCCGCAAACCGTCAGAAACCACGTCGCTCAGGGTTTTCCCCCTGGGAGACTGCCCGTTCCTCGGCGCGACGCGGCACTGAGCATGACCCCGACAACCAGGTCGGCGTCAGGATTCGGTCGAGATTTTGGTAAATTGTCTGCTCTTATCGTCTGAGGATCTGTAGGATCAAAATATCCGGTGGCCCGAGATTGTTGTGCTTTTATTCTCGCGCACTCGTTGAACCATTTGACCAAACCAGGAAAGTCCAGAAGGCGTTGGTCGTCCCTGTTCCGGGTGCCGAGAGCGCATATGACGTGAGCGGCCTCGTCCTGGTCCACGTCCAGTTCCACACCGTTCAGTTCCAAAAAGGTCGTTGCGATGAGCCAGGAGAGACGCTTGTTGCCGATTCGCGTCGTCACTCGGCCAGGAGAGCCAAGGCGCGGCTCCAGCGCTGGCCCATGCGGGCTGCGAGATCCACAACATGGCCGGGATCCGCATCCTGCAGAGGCGTCGAGGGCCGCACCGGCCCGATGCCGTTCAGGCTTTGACGCGTATATTCACGACGCATGGAGTCATGAGTGATCTCGGTGTTGCCGGGGGCATCTTCGGGAAGGTCGCCCCGGGCTTCGCGCCAAGGCTGTTCGGCATGGCTCAGCGCGGAGAGTTCTCCGCCGGTCTTCTTGCCGTAGTGCTCCAGCACCGCATCGGCGATGGCCCTCTGGTCGGTGTCCAGGTCACCGACGGGGCGGGGCTTCCCATGCCAGACATCGGGCACCACCGGACCCTTGGCCCAGGCCTCGATCCGGTCCTCGAACAGGGGCCTGCCCGTCCAGGCCAGCGACCAGGCCTGTGCGTAGTAGAGCAGTTTCTGCTTCTGGACGGGTCCGTCGAAGTGGTGGCTGCTTTCCATGTAGCGCAGCACGTCGCTCGCCCATGTCATTCGAATCGCCTCCTCCACGTCACTTGGCAGTCTGTATCCGACTTCCTGAACTTCAGCATAGGTCGTGGCCCCCACAAGGTTGTCGGGTTTCGACAGTCACGTGCAACATGTGTGTTCGCGGCTGAGATCGAGTCGATCTCTGCTTCCCCGTCTTGGAGATGACGGTTACGGTTGTCCTCGGCGCCGATTAGTTGCGAGCGTGCCCGCGAGTAAGTGGGGACTGGGCCGGGGTTGGAAGCATCGCCGGGGCCGACCACAGGGGAAGGTCCTGCCAAGTGTATGGTGCACCGAGGCGGTCGAAGGGAACGAGCTCGTTGTGGGGGAAGGAGCCCAGCACCGCAGGGAGTTGGCTGGGGCCGGAAAGGCCCAGTTCGCGGTGGAGGTAGCGGATGAGAGTGAGTTGCCCGAATGCGCGGTTGGTGACTTTTCGGATGATGCAGCCACACCTTGTGTGCCGTCATCGTAGGGTTGTTTCGGTCCGGCTGTTGGGCTGGAGGACCCAGCTTTGCGGTGTCGAGATGGATGAGGGGATCGATGGCCCCCAGCCGGTGACCGATGAGGGCGCGCAAAGCCAGCTCGACACGGGCGAGGTCAGCAAAGATCGCGTTTCTGAGGCGCTCGTCGAACCTGTACAGGTTCACGACAAGGTCGAAGGAGGCGCCTTCACGGAAACCGTCGAGACTGGCTTTCGTGCCGGGGTCGATGCGGCGCATGGTGTGCCAGTAGCCCGACAGGCGGTAGTAGTTCAGCGTCGCCAGTTGATGCTCGGCGCGAGCGTGATCCTCGATGAGCATCCCCATCGGCTTCGCCACGGGACGCAGCGTGATGTGTCCCTGCCCGGTGGGCGGCCAGCAGGTCGCGCAGCAGGAGGGTTGAGAGCCTCGGCCACGCGGGCGGCGTGGTCCTGCTGCTTCTTCAGAGTCGTGACGACGTGGTCCATCTCCACCGCCAGCAACAGGTCCCGTTCGGTCTCGTCGATCAGCTTCAGGTTCCCCGGCCGGCACGCCAGCGCGACCGGCGAGACCCGCAGCTCCCAGACGAGTTCCTCGAACCAAAGCGATCCCCGGTGGACGCGATCCGCCAGGGCCGCCGCGGGCGTAGACGTTCTCGCCGGTACTGAACGACTCGATGTCCCCTGGTGCCCTGGCCACACTCGATCTCCTTCAGATCATCCCAACCTCTTTACACAAACCATTCGACACCCCCTTATTCACGTCTCACCAGTCTTTGAAATCGCCCGATGGATCGCGGGGGTTCAACATGGGCGGTGATCCAACCGGCCAGCAGCAACACAAAACCAGCCAACACGGCAATACCGCGCCACACAATACCGGGGCATCTCATAACAACACCCCCAAACAACGCACTGACGACACCAGCACAATGCTCCTTCTCATACATACCGAGGGCGAGATCAGGGGGCATATAGATCGAAGATTTCGCACATTCTCCAAGGTGAGTGCTCATCATCGCGTTCCAACATCGCTATCATATGCTCACGGAGCTTTCCGGTCTTGGTCCAATACTTGAAAGAGATATAGTAACTGGTCAGATGAGACGGAGGAGGCTGGTCACTGTTCAGTGACTCCGCCGAGATTTCGTAATGGTCGATGACGCCTCCGGGCGCGAACCATTCCGCTACCCTAAACCAGCAGTCGCCGCTCATGGCCCGGCCGGCCCGCTCATCGTTGGCCTGAATCGCCCTAACATAGGTCTCGAACACCTCCAACGGCAAAGCATCCCCCGGCGCCGGCTCAACACGAGCAGCACAACCA
>ERZ773090.402-NODE-402-length-25205-cov-4.86203_pt1 | contig 25205 bp, 16 predicted proteins | sample MGYA00580579_ERZ773090 | MGnify/ENA primary metagenome ERZ773090 (study PRJEB29015, sample SAMEA2738014) | human oral metagenome | biome: human oral; feature: human-associated habitat; material: dental | place: China | collected 2132 ... | reverse complement strand
ATCTTGCTCAGGAGCAGCACGGTGGCGAGCTCGCGCTCGTAGGGGTCGTGCGGGCAAAAATATCCGGCAGCGCTTCCAGCTCCAGACGCAGGGGCTTGAAAATTTTCGCCTGCTCCAGCCGCACGCCGAAGGCCTTTTTGATGTCCGTCCAGAGTTCCTGGCGTGCCTTGTTTAGGGCATATTTATTGGGGGCGGAAAGAATAATTTCCCCGTCGCGCTCGCTGACGGCCAGGGCCCGGGCCACCAGCATGCCATCTTGGCTCACCAGCGTTTCCAGATGAATCAGCGCCAGCTCCCAGATTTCGTGAAGATTGTTCACCGGGCCTGCTCCCAGAGGGCGGCATAGGCCCCGGCCCGGGCGAGCAGCTCCCCGTGGCTGCCCATTTCGACGATGCGCCCCTGGCTCAGCACGACGATGCGGTCGGCGCTGCGAATGGTGGAAAGCCGGTGGGCGATGATAAGCGTCGTCCGCGTGCCCCGGCCCGTTTCCAACGCCCGTTTCAACAGCTGTTCGCTGTGGTTATCGAGGGCGGCGGTGGCCTCGTCGAGGATAAGAATGGGCGCCCGTTTGTAGAAGGCGCGGGCGATGGCCAGCCGCTGGCGCTGGCCGCCGGATAGGGGACTGCCGTTGTCGCCCAGGGGCTGGTTGTAGCCGGCGGGCAGATTGTGAATGAACTCCTCGGCCTGGGCGGCGGCAGCAGCAGCGGCCACGGCGGGAAGCGCTTCGGCCCGGAGCTGGTGATTACGGAAACACTCGGGCCGGGCGTAGGCGATGTTCTCGGCAACGGTGCCGGCGAAGAGCTGGGTTTCCTGGGGCACATAGGCGATGGCGGCGCGACGCTGGGCCAGACTATAGGCATCGGCCGGCCGGCCGTCGAAATAGATTTGGCCCCGGCTGGGCGCCATAAAGCCGGCAATGACCGCCGCCAGCGTTGATTTGCCGGCGCCGCTGGCCCCCACCAGGGCCACCGTCTCCCCGGGCTTGAGTTCCAGATGAATATCCGCCAGCAGGGGGCGACCGTGGCGCTCCAGTTCCACCCCCACCAGAGCGATGGCCCCCCGGCATATAGGGGGAGCGCTGCCCTCGGCCCCCTGGGCCGAAGCGCTTCCCCCTTCCAACGAATGGACCGAAGCGCTTCGGTCTGGGAAATCGGCGGCGGCGGTGCCCAGGCCGGAAGCGCTTCCCTCGGCTTCGCCAAACCGAAGCGCTTCCTCCTCGCTCTGGTCGAGGAAGCCGAAGACGCTGGCCATGGCCGCCAGCCCGCGCTGAATCGGTTCGGACACCTTACTCAGCCGCTTAATCGGCGGAAACAGCAACGCCATGGCCCCAATGAAACTAATCAGCCGGCCCACGGTCAGGGCGCTGCCGTCCTGCTGGGCCCAGGCGCCGGCAATCAGCATGATGGCGCTCAGGGTCAGAATAATCAGCATCTCCACCAGCGGCGAAATTAGCGCCGTAATCCGGCTGGCCTGCAGCTGCTGGGCGCAAAGATTCTGGACGCGCCGGTCGAAGCGCTCCCCCTCGTAGGCCTGGGCGTTGTGGCTGCGAATGATGGCCCCGGCCCGCAGGGCCTCGCTCAGGCTCTGATTGAGGTCGCCCATTTCCGCCTGGAGCCGGTGGGCAATGGCCCGCAGCCGCCGGGAAATGAAGACGATGAAAAAGATGAGCAGCGGCGCCACCGTAAACAGCAGCAGGCACAGGCGCCAGTCCAGATAGAGCAGGGTCAGCACCAGGGCGGCGATGGTAACGCTCTCGCGCACGACAATGGCCAGGGCGTCGGTGGCGGCACTCATCAGCTGGAGCACGTCATAGGTGAATTTGGACAGCAGGGCCCCGGCCGGCTGGGCCTGCACCGTCTCCAGCGTCAGGCGCAGCAGCCGGGCGAACATCTCCCGGCGCAGCTGGCTGACCACCGTCTGCGCCAGCCAGCTCATGGCATAGTCGGCGGTGAAATTGGCCAGGCCGCGCAGCGCATAGCCCAGGCAGAGCAGCAGCAGCATCCGGCGCAGGGTGGCCAGCCCGTGTTGGGTAAAGCCGCCGTCGATGAGCGGCTGCAGGATAAGTGGCACCAGCGGTTCGGTCAGGCCGTAGACCACCGTTCCCAGCAGCAGCGCCAGCAGGGCCCGGCGCTGGGGGCGCACATAGGCGAGCAGCCGCCGGTAGAGGGCCTTATCACCGGGACTCATCGGCGGCCCCGGCGAAGTGATTAATCAGATACTTATTAAAGGTATAGGCCCCGCTGGCGGCGGCGAGGAAGAAGCCATAGGCGCCGCCGTGGTAGGCGCCGCGCAGCAGGTATTCGCGCAGAAAGCTGACCAGGGCCCGCAGCGGCAGCAGGGCCAGACTGCGCCGGCGCGGCGGTCGTTCTTCGCCCCAAATCTGGCTGTAGCGCAGGTTTTTGGCGAGGAAATGCTGCAAATTGTCGTTGGTGTAGTGGAGCAGATGGCCGCCCAGCACTTCTACCTTTGCCGTGCCCCGGTCGAGGCTCTCGTGAACGGCCAGCGGCCGGTAGTGGAAATGGCGGCGGTGATAGAGCCGGTCGATGGCATCGTGGTAGCGCCGGTGGATGGGCCGGCCGCAGAAAATATTGCGGCGGGCGACGGCATAGACCCGGTCGGTGGGCGGCGGCGTGGCGAGGACGGCGGCGATGCTGGCGCGCAGCTCTTCGTCCAGGGCCTCATCGGCATCGAGTATCAGCAGCCAGTCGTGGCGGGCCAGGGCCTGGGCGCGCTGGCGCTGGAGGCCGAAGCCGGGCCAGTCCGTATTGCTAAAACAGCGGGCGCCGAAGCGCTCGGCGATGTTCAGGGTGTCGTCGTCGCTGCCGCTGTCGAGCACGACGATGTCATCGGCCAGGCCCTGGACGCTGGCGAGGCAGTGGGCCAGATGGCGCTGCTCGTTCTTCGTAATCAGGACGACGCTCAGCGGCTCCCGGTGGGGAAGCGCTTCCCCCGGCGGGCTATCGCCGTGGGGCTGGAAATCGGCCCGGTAGCTCTCCGGCCGGTGCCGGCGGTCATAGAGCAGGGCGTACTTATTAAAGGTGTACTGGACGAAGAGCCAGCTGTAGAGCCAGCCGGCCCGGCCACAGAGAAAGCGCCCGTCCCAGAAATATTGCTTAAAGAAGGCGCCGAGGCTGTGGCCGAGGACGCCGAGTAGGGACACGTTTTTGCCCCGGGCGGCCCGTTCCTCGGCCCAGACGGCGGCATAGTGAAAGCGCTTCGCCAGCCAGAACTGCGGCGTCGGCGCCGTGCGGTGGCGGAGAAAGCCGGGCAGCGCTTCGGTCGAGGCGTCCGCCAGCCGGAGGGATTCATGCACCCGGGCGTCGTCGTAGCCGAAGCGCTTCGGGTAGAGGCGCCAGTGGGCCTTGAGCCAGCGGCTGGGATAGTCGATGGCGGCGCCGAATAGCTCATCGACCCGGCGCAGGCCGTAGACCGTCCCGGCCGGAGGCTGGGCTACGGTGGCTTTGATGGCGGCGGCCAGGGTGGCATCGGGTACCTCGTCGGCGTCCAGCATCAAAATCCAATCGCCCCGGGCCTGGGCCTGGGCCTTCTGGCGCTGGCGGCCGAAGCCCTGCCAGTCCGGGTCGCTGATGAAACGGGCGCCAAATTCGGCGGCCACGGCGGCGCTGTCATCGTCGCTGCCGCTGTCGTAGACGATGATTTCATCGGCCAGTTCCCGTACCGCCGGCAGCAGCACGCGCAGATTCGCGGCCTCGTTTTTGGTCAGAATGATGAGAGAGAGGGTCATGAAGCGCTCCTAGCCCCAGTAATCGGCCAGCCAGGGGGCCGGCTTGACGTGGCGATACCACTTGCCGCCGCCGCCGACGATGGCCCGGTCGGGATTGATTTCCCCGTGGAAGATGAGAATGTCGCAGTCCGGCTGCCGGGGCGGCAGCAGCCAGTCCAGCGGGGGCGGATAGAGGGCGTGGTACTTGTAGCTCTGGCACCAGCCGGCCGGCCAGTAGCGCAGCTGGTCGCGGCCGTGGAGATAGGCCGAAAGAAAGGACTGCTCGTGGCGGTGGGCAGCGCGGATATCGTCGAAGTGGTGGCGGAAATGGGGCAGCAGGTCGGGGAAGGCGTTCAGTTCAAAGCGGAAAACCGAGCTGTTGCCGGTAATCCGCCAGCGTTTTTTGAAGTCCTTGATGATGTAGAGGCGCCGGCGGTCGTCGGCCCGGTAGCTGAAGAAATGGTCGATGTTGCGCAGGATAACCACGTCCAAATCCAGAAACAGGGCGGTGCCGCTCAGGCCCAAATCGCCGAAAACGGTCAGTTTGCGCCAGCCCCGTTCGGGCAGGCCCGGGGGCAAATCCAGCGGCGGCAGCGGCAGGCAGCGCACGGCCGGGTCGATGCCGGCGGGGTCGTCGGTGAGACAAACCAGCTCAAAGGGCAGGGTGAGATTACGCCGGAGCATGGCATAGAGGCGATTGACAAACAGGGCCGGATATTTCGTCCCCCACTTCATCGCGAGCACGTAATGGGTCATAGCAAGTGGGTAAAATGCGCAATTATATCAACCCCATCTATGAGGATTTTTTTATGCACCCACCCCGGCCCGAGGCCGATTTTGTGGATTCGCTGGCGGCCCTGGTGGCCTCGGCGGAATTCCAGGCCCTGCTGGCCCACTATGCCAGTGAACAGGACCAAACCCTGATTCCCACCGCCCCGGCGGAGGATTTGGACGTGCTGGCCGAAGAGCTGGCCCTGGCCCAAATCACGCCGGCCGAACTGGCCGCCTGCTGCCGCGACCAGGGCGCCCTGCTGGAGCGCTTCACCGCCCTGAAGGCCACCGAACTCAGCGCCGAATTCAGCCAGCCGGCGGAAGGCAGCTGCAGCTGCTGTGGCGGCGACCACGACCACGACCACAGCCATGAGCTGGGCGCCCTGGCCGCCGAACTGGACGACGAGGAGGCGCTGCTCTACGCCAGCGATTTTCTCGCCAACGCCCTGGAAATCCTGCTGCTACGGCGCAGCCCCGAAGCGCTTCCCCGGTTCCTGCGCGCGTTGGATTTGCACGCCGACGAACGCTATGCCGACGAGGTGCGCGGCCTCTACGAACGCGCCCGGCGGGAAATCGTCCCCCCTACCAAGGAAAACTGATGAACCCAAAACCTTTGAATTTCCAAGACACCATTCTGACCCTGCAGCGCTTCTGGGCCGAACAGGGCTGCGTGCTCATGCAGCCGCTGGATATGGAGGTGGGCGCCGGCACCTTCCACCCGGCCACCTTCCTGCGCGCCCTCGGCCCCGAGCCCTGGGCCGCCGCCTATGTCCAGCCCTCGCGCCGGCCCACCGACGGCCGCTATGGCGACAACCCCAACCGGCTGCAGCGCTACTACCAATTCCAGGTGGTGATGAAACCGTCGCCGCCGGCCTTCCAGGATTTGTACCTGCGTTCCCTGGCCGCCATCGGCATCGACCCGCGCGTCCACGACATTCGCTTCGTCGAGGACAACTGGGAAAGCCCGACCCTGGGCGCCTGGGGCCTGGGCTGGGAGGTCTGGATTGACGGCATGGAGGCCTCCCAGTTCACCTACTTCCAGCAGGCCGGCGGTCTGGAGTGCAAGCCGGTGCTGGGCGAGCTGACCTACGGCCTGGAGCGGCTGGCCATGTACCTGCAGGGCGTGGACAACGTCTATGAGCTGCTGTGGACCACCACCCCGGCCGGCCCGGTCTACTACGGCGATGTCTACCGCCAGAACGAGCGCGAACAGAGCGCCTACAACTTCGAGGAGGCCGACGTGGCCGACCTCTTCCACCAGTTTGACCAGGCCGAAAAAATGGCCCTGGCCCTGGTGGAAAAAAATCTGGCCCTGCCGGCCTATGAGCAGGTTCTGAAAGCCTCGCACAGCTTTAACCTGCTGGACGCCCGCCGGGCCATCGCCGTCTCCGAACGGCAGCGCTATATCCTGCGCGTGCGCACGCTGGCCAAGGCCGTGGCCGGCAGCTACTACGCCAGCCGCGAAGCGCTGGGCTTCCCCCTTTGTCAGGAGAAACACTAATGGAAGGAACTTTACTACTGGAGATACTGACCGAAGAGCTGCCCACCCGGGCGGTCAGCGAACTGAGCGCGGCCGGGGCCGAAGCGCTGGGCGCCCAGCTCCAGAGCCAGCAGCTGCCCTATGCCACCATCCACCGCTATGCCACCCCGCGCCGGCTGGCCTGGCGGGTGGACGGCCTCCGGCGCCAACAGCCCACCCAGCGGCTGGAACGTAAGGGCCCGGCCCTCGGCGCCGCCAAAGATAGCGCCGGCCAGTGGAGCAAGGCCGCCCTCGGTTTTGCCCAGTCCTGCGGCGTGGCCGTGGACGAGCTGGAACAGCGCGACGGCCATTTGTACTTCCAGCGCGAGCAGCCGGGCCGGGATTTGGCCGAGCTCTTCCCCGCTATCTTCGCCGCCCTGACCGAAGCGCTTCCCATCGCCAAACGCATGCGCTGGGGCAGCAACGAACAGAGCTTCGTGCGGCCGGTGCTGTCGCTGCTGGCCCTCTACAACGAGGAAATCCTGCCGCTGGAATACTTCGGCCTGCGCGCCGGCAACCAGACCCTGGGCCACCGGGTGCACGGCCCCGGCCCGCTGACCATCGCCCATCCGGATAGCTATCTGGACGTGCTGCGCGACAACGGCGTCCTCGCCGACCCGGCCGAGCGGCGCCGTTCTATCCGGGCCCAAATCGAGGCCCTGGCCGAACAGCAGCAGGCGGTGGCCACGGTGGAGGAGGCCCTGCTCGACGAGGTTACGGCGCTGGTGGAATGGCCGGTGGCCCTGCTCGGCGACTTTGAACCGGAGTTTCTGCGCATTCCGGCCGAGGTGCTGATTACCACCATGCGCGACAACCAGAAAACCTTCCCGCTCTTCAACAGCGCCGGCGCCCTGCTGCCCCATTTCATCGCCATCGCCAACCTGCGCAGCCGCGACGAGGCCCTGGTGAAAAAGGGCAACGAGAAGGTCATTCGGCCGCGCTTTGCCGACGCCCAATTCTTCTGGGAACAGGATTTGAAACGGCCCCTGGCCGACTATCTGCCCCGGCTGGCGGCGGTGTCCTACCAGGCCAAGCTCGGCACCCTGGCCGACAAGGTGGCCCGGCTGGAGGCACTGACGGCCTATCTGGGCCCGCTGACCGGCGCCGACCCGGCCCCGCTGGCGTTGGCGGCCCGGCTGAGCAAGTCGGATTTGCTCTCGGAGATGGTGATGGAATTCCCCGAGCTCCAGGGGGTAATGGGCGCCTACTATGCCGAGGCCGAGGGCCTGGGCCCGACGGTGGCGGCGGCCCTGCGCGAGCAGTACCAGCCCCTGGGCGCCAACGGCAGCCTGCCGCGCACCCGGGAGGGGCTGGCCCTGGCCCTGGCCGAGAAGGTGGATGTGCTGGTGGGCGGCTTTGCCCTCGGCGCCAAACCCAGCGGCAGCAAGGACCCCTACGGCCTGCGCCGCAATGCCATCGCCCTGATTCGGCTCATTATCGAAAATGAATTAAGTCTGGATTTAAAAGCCCTATTGGAACGAAGCGCTTCCCTATTTCCGGCCGAATTGGCGGCGGAAAAGGTTCTGGCCGATTTGCGCGAATATATTATTGAGCGTCTCGAGCATTATTATTCCGAGCAGAATATTGCCAGCGAGATTTATCAGGCGGTGAAAGCGCGCGAATTAAATGACCTATTGGATTTCGATAGACGGATTAAAGCCCTAAATCAATTTGTCCGGGCCGGGGCGGCGGAAATTCTGCTGGCCTGTGCCAAGCGCATTCGCAATATTCTGCGCAAAAATGGCCGGGTGGAAGCCCCGGTGGAAGCCGCACTGCTGGTGGACAGGCCGAGGAAGGAACTGTTTGTTGTATTTCAACAACAGGAATCGTCATTAAATCAAGCACTTAATGCAGTTAATTATGGCGAAGCGCTTCATCTATTGGGCACACTGGACCGCCATCTCGATAGTTTTTTCACCCATGTGATGGTCATGAGCGAGGATAAAAAACTGCAAAAAAATCGGTTGGCACTATTAACGCTTCTACAAAACAAATTCGATTTGGTGGCGGATTTATCGCTTATCTAAATGGAATGAATCTCGGCGCCTATTTTTTAATCTTTCGTTCCCAGCGGGAGAAATATAAAATGGGCGCACAAATATTCCCTTTTGGAGATTGAACATGAAAAAATTAATTCTGGCGGCCGGCGTGGCCGTGATTCTCAGCGGCTGTGGCAGCTCCCAGCACGGCGACCCCCGCCCCGACAGCGCCATCACACCGCAAAACTATCTGCGCCTGTCCAACGGTGAAGCGCTGAAATTCGGCTATGGCCAGGGCACTATGAATGCCAAGAATCTCAACGGCAAATACTACGTGGCCGGCCACTCTGGCCGCTATTCCTATAACTTCACCGAGGTCAGCCACATACAGAACGGCATCGTCGGCCACGTGGGTGGCATTGACACGCCGGTGAACGCCATTCCCAACAGTGGCGTTGCCTACTACACCGGTTCGCTCTATGCCAACAATATCGGTTCGGTGAAGGAGGACAACCTGGGCGCTGATATTCAGAACGAGGGCGTGCGCGCCGGCGGCTTCCGGGGTGAGGCCAACTTCGGCACCAAGACCTTCACCGGCACCGGCTACATGGTGCAGGAGAACAAACCTAACCCGGGCACCAGCAACCCCACCGGCAAAAACGGCGAAGATTTCATTCCCAGCCGCCAATATGACTTCAAGGGTAATATTACCGGCAACAAATTCGCCGGCACCGGTACCATCCGCGACCTGCTCATCAAAAATGATGGTTCCACCACGACCATCACCAACCCCGATGCCAATGCCAAGGTTAATAGCACCTCGGTCATGGACGTTCGCGGTGGCTTCTACGGCCCCAACTACGAGGAAGTGGCCGGTCTCATCAAATCGGCCCAGTATCCCCAGGCCGACGCCACCTTCGGTGCCGCCCGCCAGTAATTGTCGGCCGGCCCCAACGAGCACCCTGCGGGGTGCTTTTTTTTGGCCGGGCCGTTGGAAAATCGGTGCCGAAGGCGCAGAATAGGCGCCGATTTCGACAACCTAACCAAGAGTTAATCCTATGAGCAAGCAATTGAAAGAAGACGCCCTCAATTTCCACCGTCTCCCCGTGCCGGGCAAAATCACCGTAACCCCGACGAAAAAGCTGGAAAACCAGCGGGATTTGGCGCTGGCCTACTCGCCGGGCGTGGCCTACGCCTGTGAAGCCATCAAGGAAGACCCTATCCAGGCCGACTATCTGACCGCCCGGGCCAACCTGGTGGCGGTGATTTCCAACGGCACCGCCGTGCTCGGCCTCGGCGACATCGGCCCCCTGGCCGGCAAGCCGGTGATGGAGGGCAAGGGCGTGCTCTTCAAAAAATTCGCCGATGTGGACGTCTTCGACCTGGAAATCAACGAAAAAGACCCGCAGAAGCTCATCGACATCGTCGCCAGTCTGGAACCCACCTTCGGCGGCATCAACCTGGAGGACATCAAGGCCCCGGAATGCTTCGTCATTGAAAAAACCCTGAAGGAGCGCCTGAATATCCCCGTCTTCCACGATGACCAGCACGGCACCGCCATTATCTCCAGCGCCGGCCTGCTCAACGCCCTGGACATTCAGGGTAAAGACATCAGCAAAATCAAAGTGGTAACCTCCGGCGCCGGCGCGGCGGGCATTTCCTGCATGGACATGTTCGTGGCCCTGGGCGTGAAGAAGGAAAACATCATCGTCTGTGATTCCAAGGGCGTGATTTACGAGGGTCGCCCCGGCAAGCTCGACGGTCGCAAGGGCGAGTATGTGGCCAAAACCGAGGCCCGCACCCTGGCCGAAGCGCTGGTGGGCGCCGACGTCTTCTTCGGCGTCTCCCAGGCCGGCCTGCTCACCCCGGAAATGGTCAAAACCATGGCCGACAAGCCGTTGATTTGCGCCCTGGCCAACCCGACGCCGGAAATCATGCCGGCCGAAGCCCTGGCCGTGCGCCCCGATGCGCTGGTGGCCACCGGCCGTTCGGACTTCGACAACCAGATTAACAACGTGCTTTGCTTCCCCTATCTGTTCCGGGGCGCGCTGGACGTGGGCGCCACCGCCATCAACGAGGCCATGAAAATGGCCGCCTGCCGCGCCCTGGCCGCCCTGGCCCGGGAGCCGGTGGACGAGGAGGTGAAGAAGGCCTACCCCGGCCAGCACATCAGCTTCGGCCCACAGTATTTCATTCCCAAACCCTTTGACCCACGCCTGCTCTGGGTGGTGCCCATGGCCGTGGCCAAGGCGGCGATGGAATCCGGCGTGGCCCGCCGCCCTATCGGCGACTGGGACGCCTACAAAAAACAACTGCAGGCCCGCCGTTCTTCTAAATAAGCCAGGCCTAAAGCAGGAAGCGCTTCCCCCGGGAGGCGCTTTTTTTATGGCCCCGGCCCGGTGAAAAGCGAAGTTTGCCCCCGCCGGCTGCCCCGGCTTCCCCGCTCGGCCGAACTGACCAATAACAGCGAAGCGCTTCCCCCTTTTGACTGTCTTCCTAGTCCGAAGCGCTCCCTCTTTTGTGGGAACTACCGAAGCGCTTCCTCATTTCTAGCTTCTGGAACTGAAGCCCGGCGCCGCCGGGCAGCGAGCAGGCGTCAGCCGCGTAGCAACCGCTTCCCTCTGGAAATTCTTTTTCCCGGCTGGAAGCGCTTCCTTTCCGAGGCCTAGTCCGAAGCGCTTCCCTGCTCTCCTGCCCCCATGTTGTCTCTACCCCTTTGGGGGTTTGGAAGTAGCGAAGCGCTTCTTTCTAAACTGGAACGGTCAAGGCTGAAGCGCTTCCTTTAACTAAACGCCGAAGCGCTTCGTTGGAAAGCCGAGGTCGAAGCGCTTCGCTCGGGAGTGCTTTTTTCCGCCGCTAGAAGCGCTCCCCTCTCGGCTTGGCTAGCCAATAAAAATGAAGTCCTTCCTTTGAGCTAACACCGAAGCGCTTCCTTCCGGAAAGCTGAGGTCGAAGCGCTCCCTCTTTTGTGGGAACCAGCGAAGCGCTTCGGTCTAAATTGGAACGGTCAAGGCTGAAGCGCTTCGCTCGGGAACGCTCGCTAGAAGCGCTCCCCTCGGCCGAACTGACCAATAACAACGAAGCGCTTCCCCTCCCGGGTTGCTATTCCAACCGAAGCCCGGCACCGCCGGGCAGCGAGCAGGCGTCAGCCGCGCAGCAACCGCTTCCCCCCGTCCCGCGCCGGCTCGGCCTATACTGTTGGCCACGGCGGGCCGGGGAAAGCCGGGCCGCGTCCCTTTGCAACCGTAGCGCTGTCCAGCGCCCTTCAGGAGATTGATATGACTACCCTTGCCACCGTCAAACTGTGCGACTACCAGCCGGCGCCCTACCGCTCCGACGACCACCAGCTGACCTTTCAAATCTTCCCCGGCGAAACCCTGGTTCGCCACCGCCAGCGGCTGCAACGGCAACGGCCCGACGCCACCGCCGCCGTGCTCAACGGCGAGGGTCTGGAACTGCTGGAAATCCGCCTCGACGGCAAAGAGCTGCCCCCGGCCCGCTACCGCTACGAAAACGATTTATTGACCCTGACCGACCTGCCGGAGAGCGCCGAACTGGAAACGCTGGTGCGCATCCACCCCGAGGAAAACAGCGCCCTCTCCGGCCTCTACTGCTCCGGCGGCATCTACTGCACCCAGTGCGAAGCCGAGGGCTTCCGCCGCATTTCCTTCGCCTGCGACCGGCCCGACGTGCTCTCCACCTTCCGGGTGCGCATCGAAAGCCCCTTCCGGGTCAGCCTGTCCAACGGCAACTTGCTCAGCGAGGGCGATTTGGGCGACGGCCGCCATTTCTCCGAATGGCACGACCCGCACCCGAAACCCACCTATCTCTTCGCCCTGGTCGCCGGCGAGCTCAGCCACATCGGCGAGCGCTTCATCAGCCCCAAAGGCGTGGCCATCGACCTGCGCATCTACAGCGCCAAGGAATTTCTCGACCAGTGTCAATTTGCCCTGGAGGCCCTCAAGGACGCCATCGTCTGGGACGAACAACGCTTCAACCTGTCCTACGATTTGAACCGCTTTAACATCGTCGCCATCGGCGATTTCAACATGGGCGCCATGGAGAACAAGAGCCTCAACATCTTCAACACCCGCTGCGTCCTCGCCGCCAGCGAGACCAGCACCGACGAGGATTTCCGTCTGGTGCACGGGGTCATCGCCCACGAGTATTTCCACAACTGGACCGGCAACCGCATCACCTGCCGCGACTGGTTCCAGCTGTCGCTGAAGGAGGGCCTGACCGTCTTCCGCGACCAGGAATTCAGCGCCGACCACGGCGAGCGCTTCCTCGAACGCATCAAGGAAATCCAGCGGCTGCGCGCCTTCCAGTTCCCCGAGGACAGCGGCCCGCTGCGCCACCCGGTGCAGCCCCAGGAGTACGCCGCCATCGATAATTTCTACACCGCCACCGTCTACGAGAAGGGCGCCGAAATTATCCGCATGTACCACAGCATTCTCGGCGAGGAGCGCTTCCAGCGGGGCATGGCCCGCTATATCCAGAGCTACGACGGCCAGGCCGTGCGCATCGAGGACTTCGCCACCGCCATGTCCTCGGATTTCTACGATTTTCGCGGCCCCTTCTTCGACTGGTATCTGACCGCCGGCACGCCGCGCCTGACGTTCAGCGCCGACCATGACGCCGGGGCGAAGCGCTTCACCCTCACCGTCCGCCAGGAGGTGGACGCCGTCGAACCGCCCCGGCCGCTGGTCATTCCCATTCGCCTGGGCCTGCTCGATAGCACGGGCCGCCACTATGACTTCGGCGGCGGCCAGACCCAGAAGCTGCTGCTGCTGGAGGGGGTCGAAGCGAGCTGGACGTTTGATAATTGCGAACAGTCCATTCCGGCCCTGCTGGAGGATTTCTCGGCGCCGGTCTACTACCACTACGACTACCGGCCGGCCGAGCTGCAGACCCTCATCGAACACAGCGACGACGGCTTCGTCCGCTACGAGGCCATGCAGCTGTTCTACCGCCGCGCCCTGGACGGCCTGCTGGCCGGCGACGGGGGCCCGCTCCAGCAGCTGCTGACCGTGGCCGAAACCGTGCGCACCGGCCCGAAAAGCCCCGGCGAAAAGGCCCTGCTGCTCGGCCTGCCGGCGCTGGAAACCCTGCTGAATTTCCTGGCGGAACCCTACGATTTGGACGCCATTCTGCCGGCCTATGAACGGCTGCAAAGCCAGCTGAGCGCCCACTTCGGCAGCGCCAACCTGCGCGCCCAGCTCGACGCCCTCGGCCATCCGCCGCCGCGCTGGACGCCGGCCGCCGCCGGGGTGCGCTGGCTCAAGGGCGTGCTGCGCGACCATCTCGACCCGGCCGACCCGGCCAACCGGGAATGGCTGCGCCACGACTACCGCCACGCCCCGACCATGACCGACCGGCTCAGCGCCCTGCAGGCCCTGGCCCGCCATAATGACGCCGCCCGCACCGAGGCCCTGGCCGATTTCCACGAGCGCTTCGCCGCCCAGCCGCTGGTGCTGGACAAGTGGTTTGCGGTGCAGGCCCGGGCGGCGGCCAGCGTGGCCGAGCTGGAAGCGCTGGCGGCGTTGCCGAGCTTCAATCCGGACAATCCGAACCGCAGCCGGGCCCTGCTGCTGACCCTGGCCCGCTTCAATCTGGCCCAGTTTCACCGGGCCGACGGCGGCGGCTACCGCTTCTTCGCCGCCCAGCTGAAGCGCATCATCACCCGCAACCCGCAGAACGCCTCGCGGCTGCTCAACGCCTTCGCCTTGAGCGCCAAGCTGGACGCCGGCCGCCGGGCCCGGGTGGCTGCGGTGCTCGACGACCTGACCGCCACCCCCGGCCTCGCCGTCGAGGTGCAGGAAACCCTGGAGCGCCTGCGTCGTGGCGGCTAAGCCGGTGCCGGCCCTGCTGGCGGCCCTGGAAACCCTGGCCGGCACCCCGGAACAGCGGGCCATTTTGACCGCCGCCGCCACCCTGGTGGCGGCCCGGGCTCCGGGGGAAGCGCCGCCGCCGCCGGACGAACGCACCCTGGCCCTGTGCCGGCTGCTCGGTGAACTGCGCAGCGATGCCATGCTGCTGGCCGCCGGCCTGCTGGTGAAAACCTGGCGCTCGGCCGCCGAGAAGGACGAGGAATTATTGAATGCCGTCCGCGCCGTCCATCCGGAGGTGCTGGCCATTCTCCAGGCCCTGGACCAGCTCGCCCTCATTGACCAGCTCCACGAGCAGGAGCAGTCCGATTTGGAGCGGCTGCGCAAAATGCTGCTGGCCCTGGCCACGGACATGCGCGCCGTGGTACTGAAGCTGGCCCTGCAGGTGGTGCTGATGCGCCACATGAGCACCCTGGCCCCGGAGCAGCAGCAGCGCTACGCCCTGCAGACCCGGGACATCTTCGCGCCGCTGGCGAACCGGCTCGGCATCGCCCAGCTCAAGTGGGAGCTGGAAGACCGGGCCCTGCGCGTGCTGGAACCGGACATCTACCAGGAGATTTCCGACGAGCTCGAGGGCAAGCGCGTCGATAGGGAACGCTACATCGAACGCATCATCGGCCTGCTCCGCCACGAGCTGGAAAAATTCGGCGTGCCGGTGCGCAAGCTCTACGGCCGGGTCAAGCACATCAATTCCATCTACCAGAAGATGAAGCGCAAGGGCATTAAGTTCGAGCAGCTCAACGACATCCGCGCCGTGCGCATCGAAACGGACACGGCGGAAAACTGCTACAAGGCCCTGGCCGTGGTCGATAGCCTGTGGAAGCCCATTCCCGAGGAGTTCGACGACTACATCAGTAAGCCCAAGGCCAACGGCTACCAGTCGCTGCACAGCTCCTTCATCGGCCCGGATAACCTCATCGTCGAGGTGCAGATTCGCACCAGCGCCATGCACGAGCAGGCCGAGCTCGGCATGGCCGCCCACTGGCTCTACAAGGAAAAGGGCGTCAAGCACAGCCTGCAGTTTGAAAAGCAAATCGAGTGGCTGCGCCGCATGATTTCCGGCGGCGACCCGAGCCGGGGCGACGTGGTCTTCGATGCCTTCAAGAACGAGGCCTTCCGCGAGCGCGTCTATGCGGTTTCCCCCCAGGGCATGGTTATCGACCTGCCCGAGGGCGCCACGCCGCTGGACTTCGCCTATCACATTCACACCTCCCTGGGCCACCGCTGCCGGGGGGCCAAGGTCAATGGCCAGATGGTGCCGCTGACCACGGCCCTGAAGAACGGCGACAGCGTCGAAATCCTCACCCAGAAGGAGCTCAATCCCAGCCGCGACTGGCTGAATAAACACCTGGGCTATCTGCAGAGCGAGCGCGCCCGGGCCAAGGTGCGCAGCTATTTCAAAAAGCTGGACAAGGACAGCCACATCGCCGCCGGCCGGGAGCTGCTCGATAAGGAATGCCGCCGGCTCGGCCTCCGCAGCGACCGGCTGGCGGCGCTGGCGGACAAATTCAACCAGCACAGCGCCGAGGACGTGCTCGCCCTGATTGGCTCCGGCGAGGTGGGCGTGCTGACCGTGGCCCACGCCCTGGAGGAGCAGCAGCGCGTCGAGCAGCCGCTGAGCTTTGCCGAACGGCTGGCCCTGCTGCCGATAAAACGGCGGCGCGGCGGCCGGCGCCAGAGCGTGGAAATCGAGGGCCTCGGCGACGGGGTGATGAACTTCGCCAGCTGCTGCCAGCCGCTGCCCCCGGTGGCCATCGGCGGTTTCCTGACCCAGGGCCGGGGCGTCAATATTCACCGGCGCGACTGTCGCAACTTTGAACACCTGGCCCGGGTGCACCCGGAACGGCTGGTGGCAGTGCGCTGGTCGGCGGCCGAGCTCGGTGCCTTCCCGGTGAAAATCCGGCTGGAGGCCCAGGACAACGCCAATATGCTGCGCGACATCAACGCCGTGCTCGTCAATGAGGGCGTGCCGATACTGGAGGTGAATTTGCAGCAGCAGAGCCACTATGGCCGGCTGGCCGGCCAGATGACCCTGGAGGTGGTCGATATGGAACAGCTGTCGCGGACGCTGCATCACCTCGGCCAAATCGACGGCATGATTGGCGTGGAACGGCAGGTGGACTGATGGGCCCGGAAAATCAAAAGCCCGGGCCGGTGCGCTTTGACCCGGCCGCCGTCGCCAATGCCGCCAGTGCCGCCAACGCTGGCAATGCTGGCAATGCTGGCAATGCTGGCAATGTTGGCAATGTTGGCAATGTTGGCCCGGCTGGTGCGGCTGGTGCGGCTGGTGCGGCTGGTGCGGCTGGTACTGGTGCCGAGAGCATCGCGGCCATTGAGACCGTTGAGACCGTTGAGACCGTTGAGACCGGCGAAACGGTCATTGCCAGCGGCCCGGCCCTGACGCTGGCGGCCCTGCTGGCCCTGGCCTGCCGGCTGGCCCTCTGGCTGGCGGTGCCGTTTTTCTATCTGGCCAGCCTGCTGAGTCCGACCCTGAAAGCCTGGCTCTATGATTTGCAGTATGGCGCCCTGCTCCTCGCCCTCTGGGGCAGCCTAGCGCTGGAACGGCCCCGGCCGCGCTGGCCCCGCTGGCTGCTGTCGCCGCTGCTGGCCCTGCTGCTGCTGGCGGTGGGCTGGGTGCTCCTGACCCTGCTGCTAGCCCTGCTGATGACGCTGGTTCCCAGCGACGCCCTGCCCCTCCGCAACTAGCCCCGACGACCGATGGCGAAGCGCTCCCCCAACGGAGCGCTTTTTTTGTGGCCGGCCTGGGGAAGGAAGCGCTTCGTCCGGCTGAAAACCCTTTTAGCGAAGCGCTTCGGCCTTTGCGGGCCATTGCCGGCGAAGTGCTTCAACAGTCCCGACCTAAAAAGGGAAAGCGCTTCGCCTCTGAAAGGCTGTCGGGAGGGAGCGCTTCAGCCCGGAAAGCCCCGGCCCGAGGGAAGCGCTTCCGGCTGGCTTCCAGAACGAAGCGCTTCGGTAGAACTGGCCTAAAGGAGTGGAGATAGCATGGGGGTGAAAGGGAGAGGGGGAGCGCTTCTAGTCGTGGCAGAAGTAAAACCCCCGGCCGAGGGAAGCGCTTCGTTCTACTAAAAACCGTTTTAGCGAAGCGCTTCGGCAGTCCCGACCTAAAAAAGGGAAGCGCTTCGCCTCTAAAAGGCTGTTGGGAGGGAGCGCTTTAGCCCGGGAAGCCCAGGCCCAAGGGGAAGCGCTTTCTTCTAAGCAAAAGAGGGGGAAGCGCTTCGTTGTTTGGAATTGTCTTGGCTCCGGTCTGAGGGGAGCGCTTCGTTTTTCTCGCCCGAGAAAGGCAGAAGCGCTTCATTCTGTCGAGAGTCTGTTTTTACGAAGCGCTTCGGTTGCCTTGAAATTGTCCTAGCCCAGGCCCAAGGGGAAGCGCTTCGACCTCGGGAAAGGAAGGTTCCAGAACGAAGCGCTTTCTTCTGCTGAGAGGCTGTTTTAACGAAGCGCTTCGGTTTCCTAACTCGAGAAAGGGGAAGCGCTTCGTTGTCATTAGCCTGTTGCCGGAATCTGAAAGGGTGGAGAAAACATGGGGAAAGCGCTTCGCCTCTGAAAGGCTGTCGGGAGGGAGCGCTTCAGTTCGGAAAAGCCCCGGCCCGAGGGAAGCGCTTCCGGCTGGCTGCTGGAATGAAGCGCTTCGTTCTGAGGAAAAAGAGGGAGCGCTTTGGTTCCAGAAGCTGGGAAATCAGGAAGCGCTTCCTTCTGGGCGAAAGGGAAAAGCGTTTCGTTGGGAACAGCCCCGGCCGAGGGAAGCGCTTCGACCTCGGAAAAGGGAGGTTCCAGAACGAAGCGCTTGGCCAAGATAAAGGGAAGCGCTTCGGCAGGTCTGGCCCAGAGGGGTGGAGAAAACATGGGAGGGGAAGTGCTTCGCTTCTGAAAGGCTGTTTTTACCGAAGCGCTTCGGTTTCCTAACCCAAGAAAGGGGAAGCGCTTCTAGCTAGCTTGCAGAACGAAGCGCTTCGGTGGAACTGGCCTAAAGGGGTGGAGATAGCATGGGGGCGAAAGAGAGAGGAAGCGCTCCGTTCTGAGAAAAAGGAAGTTTCGGAGCGAAGCGCTTCCTTCTAAGCAAAAGAGAGGGAAGCGCTTCGTTCTGCTGAAAACCGTTTTAGCGAAGCGCTTCGTTGGGAACAGCCCCGGCCCAAGGGGAAGCGCTTCGTTTTGAGGAAAAAGGGGGAAGCGCTTCGCTCCTGAAAGGGTGGAGATAGCATGGGAGGGTGAAAGGGAGAGGGGGAGCGCTTCGGTTCCAGAAGCTGGGAAATCAGGAAGCGCTTCGCCTCCGAAAGGCTGTTTTTACCGAAGCGCTTCGGTGGCTTTGAAATTGTTCTGGCCCCGGCCCGGGGGGGAGCGCTTCGTTCGGTGGGAAAAGGGGGAAGCGCTTTCGGCTGGGGAGGTGGTGAAAAGCCGGCCGAGGAAAGGACAGGAACGGGGCATAAAAAAGAGCGCCGAAGCGCTCCGTTGGGGGTTGGGGTGGGCTAGGCCAGACTCAGGAAGAGGCCGGCCAGGCAGGCACTCATCAGATTGGCGAGGGTGCCGGCCAGCAGGGCCAGCGGGCCCAGTTTGGCCACCTCGGCCCGGCGTTGGGGCGCAATCACCGCCAGTCCGCCCACCAGAATGGCGATGGAACCGAAGTTGGCAAAACCACAGAGGGCGAAGGAAATAATCGCCTGGGTTTTGGCACTCAGGGCGATGGCGCTGGCGTCCTGCAGGTGCTGGGTGAAGCTCATATAGGCCACAAACTCATTGGCCACCAGCTTCTGGCCGAGCAGGGCGCCCACCGTCGGCGCCTCGGCCCAGGGCGTTCCCAGCAGCCAGGCCACCGGCGCAAAGCCATAGCCCAGCAGCTTTTCCAGACTCAGGGCCTCGATGCCGAACCAGTTGCCGACGGTGCCGACCAGGCCGTTGAACAGGGCCACAAAGCCGACGAAGCACAGGACAATGGCGCCCACGTTCAGGGCCATGTGCAGGCCGGTGATGGCCCCGCCGGCGGCGGCGTCGATGACGTTGCTGGACGGCTGTTCCCCGTCGCTGAAGCCGCGTTTTTCGTCATAGTTGGCCGGCACCTCGATTTCCGGATAGAGCAGCTTGGCGAAGAGCAGGCCGCCCGGCGCCGCCATGAAGGAAGCCGTTAATAAATAGTCCAGCGATACGCCCATCTGGGCATAGCCGCCGATGACCGAGCCGGCCACCGAGGCCAGGCCGCCGACCATGACGGCGAAGAGTTCCGAGCGGGTCATGCCGGCCACATAGGGCTTGATGACCAGCGGCGCTTCGGACAGGCCGACGAAAATATTCGAGGCCGCCGCCAGGCTCTCGCCCTTGGAGGTGCCGAGCAGCCGGGCGAGGGCGCCGCCGATGAGCCGCACCAGCCATTGCATCACGCCCAGGTGATAGAGCACGGCAATCAGCGACGAAAAGAAGACAATCAGGCCGAGCACGTGAATGCCGAAGACAAAGCCGTTTTTGCCGGCCAAATCGCCGAAAATAAAGTTGATGCCCTGGTTGCCGAACTGAATGACCGCCGCCACGCCGCCGCTGAGCTTGGCGAGGGCGGCCCGGCCGCTGTCGCTGTAGAGCACCAGGGCGCCGAGGCCGAATTGCAGGGCGAAGGCCCCGCCGACGGTGCGCCAGTTGATGGCCCGGCGGTCGCGCGACAGCAGCAGGCCCAGGGCCAGCAGGGCAACGAGGCCGAATAGGCTGATAAAAATATCCATGGATTCCCCTTAAATAGACCAAAAGAAGGGAGCGCCGAAGCGCTTCCGGGCGGTCATTAGAAATTTTGTGAGTTAAACATGCAAGTACCTGTAGAAGTGTTGCACTGCGACGGCCGGGCGCTGGTGGTGCGGCTGGTGGAAGGCGGCGGCTGTGCCCGCTGTGCCAGTGGTGAGGGCTGCGGCCAGCGGCCCTGGTTCCATTATCTGTTTGCCGAGGATTTGGCTCTGCCCCGGCCGGCGCAGGGCGTTTTCACCCCGGGCCAGCGGCTGACCCTGAGCCTGGGGCCGGGGGCGCTGAATCGGGCCGCCCTCCTCTGCTACGGCCTGCCGCTGCTGGGCTTTTTCCTCGGCCTGCTGCTGACGATGGCCCGGCCGGAGGGGCTGCAGCTGCTCGCCGGCGCCGTTGGGCTGCTGGCCGGGGTGGGTCTGGGCCGGCGCTGGGGGCAAAAATGGCTGGGCGCGGCGCTGCGTTTGGCGTAGAATTTCGGCCATTTTTTAGTTTTGGAGAATTGCCATGTCGAAAACCCAACACCGCGTCATGATTGGCGCCACGCCGTTTCTCCGCACCCAGACCCGCCAGGAGCATCAGGCCCGGCTTATCGGTCAGGATATTAATGTGCCCATCACCAATATTCAGGTGGTGAACGTCTACGATTTCTTCAATATGCCCGAGGAGTATCTGCCCCGGGTGGTGGAATGGACGCTCAGCGACCCGGGCTGCAAGGAGCCCATCGACGCCATTCCCGACTGCCGCTATTGGTTCGCCTACGAGTACATTCCCGGCCAGTTTGACCAGCGCGCCGACAGCACGGAAATGTGCCTGATGCTGACCGCCCCCAAGGCCACCGAGGCCCGGGTTTTCACCAGCAAAATTCTCTGTTTTGACGCCGACCGCGAGCTGAGCGAGGAGGAGAAGAAGCGGCTGCGCGATTTCTTCATCAATCCGCTGAGCGAGCGAATTAAGGATTTGGACGCGGCCATTCTGCCGACGGAACGCCAGTATGAGCGCAGCGAGTACGACGAAAAGGCGCTGGTCTGCTACAAGCACTTTAACCAGCTGGAGGACAGCGAGCTGGAGGCCTGGCGCCAGGAATACCGGCTGGCCATGACCGTGGAGGATTTGAAGCTGGTGCGCGACTATTTCCGCAGTGAGAACCGCGCCCCCAGCGAGGCCGAAATTAAAATTCTCGATACCTACTGGTCCGACCACTGCCGCCACACCACCTTCGCCACCGAGCTGGAGGACATTCGGTTTCCGGCCAGCCCCTACGGCGACGCCCTGCGTAAGGATTTCGACGGCTTTCTGACGGCCCTCGGCCGGGAACGCTGGTCGCTGATGGATTTGGCCACCATCGACGCCAAAACCCTGCGCCGGGCCGGGGCCCTGGAGGACGTGGAGTTTTCCGAGGAAATCAACGCCTGTTCGGTGCGCATCGACGTGGACGAGGACGGCCAGGACAAGCCCTGGCTGCTGCAGTTCAAAAACGAAACCCACAATCACCCCACGGAAATTGAGCCCTACGGCGGCGCCTCCACCTGTATCGGCGGCGCCATTCGCGACCCGCTGGCCGGCCGGGCCTATGTCTATCAGGCCACCCGCATTTCCGGCAGCGCCGACCCGCGCGAGCCGGTAGCGGCCACCCTGCCGGGCAAACTGCCCCAGCGCGTCATCGCCCGGGGTTCGGCCCTGGGCGCCTCCAGCTACGGCAACCAGATTGGTCTGGCCACCGGCCAGGTGCAGGAGTACTACCACGAGGGCTACAAGGCCAAGCATCTGGAGCTGGGCGCCGTGGTGGGGGCGACGCCGGCCGACCATGTCCAGCGCCAGCGCCCGGCGCCGGGGGATTTGGTGCTGCTGCTCGGCGGTCTCACCGGCCGCGACGGCTGCGGCGGGGCCACCGGCTCCTCCCAGGTGCAGAACCAGCAGTCGCTGAGCGTCAGCATGGCCGAGGTGCAGAACGGCAACGCCCCCGAGGAGCGCAAGCTGCAACGGCTGTTCCGCCAGAAGGACTTCGCCACCAAAATTAAGCGCTGCAACGACTTCGGCGCCGGCGGCGTGGCCGTGGCCGTGGGCGAGCTGGCCGATGGCCTCGACATCGATTTGGATTTGATTCCGGTGAAATATGAGGGCCTGACCGGCACCGAGCTGGCCATTTCCGAATCCCAGGAGCGCATGGCCATCGTCATCGACCCGGCCGACGAGGCCGAGGTGAAACGGTTGGCCGCCGCCGAAAACCTGCTGGCCACGGTCATTGCCACCGTGTCCGCCGAGAAGACGCTGAAAATGCGCTGGCAGGGGCAGGAAATCGTCCATCTGCGCCGGGAATTTCTCAACAGCAACGGCGCCAAAAACGTGCAGAAGGGCGTCCAGCTGCCCGACCTGCGGCCCCGGCCGGCGCCGCCGGGAAGCGCCTCCTTCGGTGAGAACCTGCGCACGCTGCTGCGCACCCCGGGCCTGGCCGACCAGCGCGGCCTGGGCGACCGCTTCGACCACAGCGTCGGCGCCGGGGCGGTGCTGATTCCCTACGGCGGCGCCACCCAGCGCACGCCCAGCGAGGCCAATGTCTATCTGCTGCCCACCACCACCCGCACCACCACGGCCTCCATTCTGGCCCACGGCTTCAATCCCCAGGAGAGCGCCGCCAACCCCTATCTCGGCGGCCTCTATGCGGTGGTGGAGGCCACGGCCCGGCTGGTGGCCTGCGGGGGCAAGGCCGACAAGGCCCACTACAGCCTGCAGGAGTATTTCCAGCGGCTGGAGCAGGACCCGCAGCGCTGGGGCCAGGTGGTGGCGGCGCTGCTCGGCGCCCACCACGGCCTGAAAGCGTTGGGCCGGGCGGCCATCGGTGGCAAGGACAGCATGAGCGGCAGCTTCGGCGATTTGCACGTGCCGCCCACGCTGGTGGCCTTCTGCGTCGGCACCGTCAATGCGAAGAAGGTGATTTCGCCGGAATTCAAACGGGCCGGCGACTATGTCTACTGGCTGCGCTGCCCCGCCGACGAACTGGGCCGGCCGGACATGAAGGTCTTTGCCGCCAACAATAAATATATCCACCAGAACAACAAAAAATGGCAGTCGGTGCGGGCCATTCGCGCCGGCGGCGTTGCTCTGGCCCTCTATGAAAGCGCTCTAGGCAATAACATCGGCGTCCAGCTGGAGCGTGGCGAGGAGCTGTTTGCGGCTGAGTATGGCGGCTATCTGCTCAGCCTCTCCGAACGGCTGCCCGACCGCGACAATCTCGTCCTGCTCGGGCGCACCACGGCCGAGGCTAGTTTGAATTACCGGGACGAAGCGCTTCCCCTGGCCGAGCTTTACGAAATCAGCACCAGCACCATGGACGAGATTTATCCGCTCTATCCCGAGCCCGACGAACGCCCGGCCCCGGAGCTGGCCCATCGGCCCCAGCCGCTGCGGCCGCTGGCGACCAAGCGGGTCGAACCGCGTGTCTGCCTACCGGTGTTCTTCGGCATGAACAGCGAGTTGGACACGGCCCGGGCCTTTGCCGAGGCCGGCGCCGTGGTACAGGAGACGGTCTTCTGCAATCGCCGCCACAGCAATGATTTGGAGGAGTCCATCGGCCGGCTGGTGGCCCATATGGATAACAGTGAAATTTTCGTCCTCAGCGGCGGTTTTAGCGCCGGCGACGAGCCCGACGGTTCGGCCAAATTCATCGTCAATGTGCTGAACAATCCGCGTCTGCGCGAGGCGCTGGAGCGCTTCCGCCAGCGCGATGGCCTGATACTCGGCATCTGCAACGGCTTCCAGGCGCTGCTGAAGAGCGGCTTCTTCCTCAACGGCCAGCCGGAGCGGGCGCCGGAGCTGGGCATTGCCAATCTGGTGGATAACCGCATTGGCCGCCACATTTCCCGCATTGCCACCACGGTGGTGGCCAATAATCACAGCCCCTGGCTGCGCGATTTCGCCATCGGCCAGGCCCATGATGTGGAGTTTTCCCACGGTGAGGGCCAGTTTGTCGCCACCGCTGAGCTGCTGAAGCGCTTCGTCGACCAGGGCCAGGTTGCCTTCCAGTATGCCGACCCGGCCACGCTCAGGCCCAGCTATCAGGTTCAGCACAACCCCAACGGCTCCCTCGGGGCCATTGAGGGCCTGCTCAGCCCCTGCGGTCGGATTCTCGGCAAAATGGGCCATTCGGAACGCCAGCGCCCGGACAGCCACCGCAATTTCCCCGACCTGCGCCGCCAGGATATCTTTAGCCAGGGCGTCCGCGCCTTCCACTGATGCAGGTCTATCTGGTGGGCGGCGCCGTCCGCGACCGGCTGCTCGGTCTGCCCAACACCGACCGCGATTGGCTGGTGGTGGGGGCAACGCCGGCCGAGATGCTGGCCCGAGGCTATCGGCAGGTGGGCCGCGATTTTCCCGTCTTTCTCCATCCCCAGAGCAAGGAGGAGTACGCCCTCGCCCGCACCGAACGCAAGAATGGCCATGGCTACCAGGGATTTAGCTGCGATTTTCAGCCGACGGTAACGCTGGAGGAGGATTTACAGCGCCGCGATTTGACCATCAACGCGCTGGCCCAGGACAGCGATGGCCATATCATTGACCCCTATGGGGGCCAGGCCGATTTGCAAAATCGTTGGCTGCGCCACGTTTCGCCGGCCTTCGCCGAAGACCCGCTGCGGGTGCTGCGCCTCTGTCGTTTCTATGCCCGTTTCAGTGGGCTGGGCTTCCGGCTGGCGCCGGAGACGGTGGCGCTGGCCCGGCAGATTCTGGCTTCGGGTGAACTGGAAACGCTGACCCGGGAGCGGGTGTGGCTGGAGCTGGAAAAGGCGCTGGCGGCGCCCCGGCCGGGGGATTTTTTCCATGCCTTTCTGGAGATTGACCGGGAACGGCGCCATCTGGGCCTCTGGGGTCTGGCGGCTAGGGCCGAAGCGCTGCCGGCCATGGCCGACCAATTGAATGCCATCGGCGTTCGCATCGGCGACCCGGCGAAGCGCTTGGCTATTTTTCTGCGTTCCCGGGACAGCACAGATTTTTGCCGGGCTCTGCCGCTGCCGAAGCACTATGAGTATTGGCTGCGGCTGGTGTACGAAGAGCAGGAGGTTTTCCAGCGCTGGGCCGAGACCGGCGCCGAACGGCGTTGGGAAGCGCTTCGGGCCTGTGGCAGCCTGAAGGCGCCGGGCAGCGTGTATGAGTTGCTGGAACTGCTGGATTTGGACGGTCTGGCTCCTGTAATTAAAGGGCTCCAGGAGCGTTTGCTGGCCCTATCGCCGGCTACTCTTATGGCCGAGGGGCTGCAAGGAGCGGCTCTAGGTGAGCGGCTGAAGGCGCTGCAGCTGGAAATTCTGCAACCCTGAAGCGCTTCGTTCTGGAGGTTTTGGTGAAATCTTCCTGAAAAATAATTTGAAAAATTAGTGGGTTAATAAAATAAATGGCGAGGTGGTGAAAAAAGAGTTGCGCGGAAAAATATTCTCCCTATAATGCACACCTCGTCGCTGATGCAAAAAGACCAAAAACTTTTGAAAGCCAACTGGCTAATAAAGAAAAGGTTAAATTTGAAATCAGAAGTTCTTATAAAAATTTATACAAATAGTTTGTGCGGGTGTTTTGTAATACCAACAAAATACCTAATCGTTAATTTA
>ERZ773090.400-NODE-400-length-25272-cov-6.28056_pt1 | contig 25272 bp, 29 predicted proteins | sample MGYA00580579_ERZ773090 | MGnify/ENA primary metagenome ERZ773090 (study PRJEB29015, sample SAMEA2738014) | human oral metagenome | biome: human oral; feature: human-associated habitat; material: dental | place: China | collected 2132 ... | reverse complement strand
GGACTTCTTAAACGCGCTTCGCTTGAACGAAAGAAATCCGCCGGGGCATACCGCACGCTTTCCTCGATTACTTCACTAGGGTTCGCTTAGGGGCATTTCACTGCGCTCACATCTCACACGTTACGATGGTGTCTTAACTTCTGTAGCAGAATCCTTCTGCTCCACCTTGTGCGCCTCGACAGCAGCCGCCGCAGTAGCTGCGGTCGGCATTGCCGTGGGGGGCGGTGCTGCGGCGGATGCCTCCGTCGTTGCCTGTACCGTCTGCGCGGGCTGCGCCGCAGGTGCCGCTGCAGGCTGTGCGGGCGGCGGCTCGGGGGCATTGATCGCAGCGGTCAGTGCGTTCGATGCCTTGCGGAACTCACGGATGCCCTTGCCGAGGGACCGCCCCATCTCGGGGAGTTTGCCCGGGCCAAAGACAATGAGCCCGACTACAAGGATCAAGATCAGTTCGGGTACACCAATGCCAAACATGGATATCTCCTTATTCCATCAAAATTCTCTGCGTCCGATAAAATCCGCCGCCATCAGGCAGGTCTCACGAATACGTTCATCAAGCGCATCGGGAAGTGCATTCTTCGCACGCTCCAAATAGGCATCCGCCTGTACCTGCGCGTAGTCCAGACCGTCCGTCGTACGTACGATTTCAAGGGCGCGCGCGACCTCCGCCTCCGTCATCTTCGGATTGGTGATCAGCGCCGTAAGCTCTGCGCGCCCCGCTGCATCGAGCACCTCGAGAGCGCGGATGACGGGCAGGGTCACAAAGCCCTGTGCCAGGTCATGTCCTGCCGGCTTCCCGATATCCTCCGAGGTCTGCCGATAGTCAAGCAAGTCATCCGTGATCTGGAACGCCATGCCAATGGCATGTCCATAAAGAGCCATCCCCGCAGTATCTGCCGCACTCATGCCGCCGATCGTGCCGCCAAGCTCACAACAGATCTCGAGAAAGTCCGCTGTCTTCTTGCGAATGCGCTCATAGTACGCATCCTCACTCACGGGCTTCTGATAGGCCGTATGATCCTGAAGAATCTCGCCCTCACTCAGCGTGCAGACGAGCTGTGCCAGCTTGACATAGATCGAGGAGTCGTAGCCTTCCTCCGCGACGAGTTTGAACGCACGTGCAAAGAGATAGTCTCCGCTCAAAATAGCGACCTGATTGCCCCATTTCGCATTCGTCGTCTCTGCTCCGCGCCGCGTATCGGCCTCGTCGATGACATCATCATGCACGAGGGAAGCGGTATGGATCAGTTCCAAGGCAACGGCAATCGGCATGGCACGCGCACGATCAAACGCCGCACCTCCACGTGCAGCGAGCAAAAAGAGCGCGGGACGTAGCCGCTTCCCCCCCGAGGAGACAAGATGTGCTCCTACATCCGTTATGAACGGGGTCTCGGAGACAATGGCCGCAGCGAGCGCCGGTTCCAATTCTTCCAGATCCGCCTGTATGACATCAAAAATGTCGTTCTTCAACGTCGTATCACCTACATCGGCGCAGATCCTTGCGCCGCCAAGATTTTTTCATCCATGTATAAACCTTTACACATTCTATCATATTGCGGTGAGACCGTCAAAATTATTTCATAGCCCTCTCATCTATCAACGTACCGATCGCTTCTGGAGGATGAGGGCACTGCCGACCGCACGCTCCGTCCCGTCCGAGGGGGAGTTCACCACGTCGCCGTCCACATAGAGCGCAGATGAGCCGCCGCCGTCGAGATTGATCGCATTCCGCACGCCAAATTTCACGAGCAGCTGCGCAAACTCCGTCAGCGTCAGCCCATGACTGTGCGACTGCCGTCCATCGACCACGGCAAAGACGACCTTGCCCGTCTTTGTCACACCGACGGCACTGCGCGGTGCACGTCCGTAACGAATGTCTCCCGGGAACTGCTCCTCGCCCGCCGTCACATGCACGTCCCCATTCTCGACGAGGCGTGGCCCCGCGCCGATGATCTGCACAGCAGAATCCCACATGCCGCCCATATTCTCTATCAGGACAGCAGGATCGCCGACGCGTGTGCCTGCCGACGCAAAGGCATCCATTGAGGTGCCATGAACGGAAACGACATACCCATCCGTCGAAATTGCAGAATCATTGGTATTGATCTCCGCCACACGTCCCTCACGAATCACATATTCCAGCCCGTAGGGATTTGTCCCCGTCGATCTGCCGTAGGCACGGTTATAGATGATGAGACCATTCTCCCCGCGCTCGGCATTGACCCCCGAGATGGGGAGCGTGATCTGATCGAGCTTCACTGTCCCATCGTAGGAAACAGGTCCGAAAACAAAGGAGCCGTCCGGCATTACGCCGAATGCACTGCGGTCATAATACGTCGTACCGACGATCATTCCGTCGATCTTCGTCACGCCGAGGATCGTACCGTCGGATGCAAAGTAGGAGGCATTGATTGCCGCTGCCGCATTGGTATCGCGTGCAATGCCGCTGACGGTCTGCCGGCCCGGGATGATCCCGCGCGCGAGCGCGGGGCGTACATTGTACCTAGCGGGATCGGCTTCGATGAAGTATGCCGTCACCGGCCCGTCTGCATCCTCGTAGATATACGTGCGCTGCATCAGCCCTGCGGCAATCGTCTCTTCCTTCAGAACAGGCAGAGCCTCTTTCGTCTGCTCCTCAGTGCCCGACGGCTTTGTGGGCTGCTCAGACGGCGTTTCCAACTGCGCCGGCGGCTGTTTCCCGGCCCCTGCGGGTGCAACATCGAGGAATACGCGGAACGGCTTGGTCAGATTCCCGATCCGATAGTCCATCCCCGCCGCCATGGTGACGGTGACGTAGAAATGTCTGCCGCGTGCGGAATAGGACACGGCGTCAATACGCTTCGTCCGTACGGCACTGCGTCGAAATGCACCTGCATCCGTATCCGCAAAATCAAAGGTCAGCTCACGCCCGTCCTCAGAGAGGCTGACATGATAGACGGGCATCTCCGTAAAGTCAAAGACGAGGCGGTCGCGCTCCGCCGTACTCGATGTGCGCAGGTCGTTCAGTCCCGCTGCCCATGCATAGGACGATGCCGCCAGCAGCAGGGCCGCTGCAAGTACCATAATTTTCTTCAAAATACGCATAAACACTCCAAACTAAGCAAACAATCAGTGCAATAGAAAAAGGGGGCTGCACGGGCAGCCTCCCCTCGTAAATCCGTATTGTCTCTCACCGTGTTTTGATGGTCAACTGCTTATACATCATATCCGCGATCCCAATGCCGCCGCCCTTTGCCACGGAATTCATCAGTTCTGTATCGCGCATATCCTCAAAGATCTGAATTGCATTGGACTTCTTCCCGAACAGCTCACTCTCGGGCACCGTCGCACGCATCTGCTTGTACATCATACTGAGGAACATCGCCTCAAACCCTTGGCACGCCTCGCGCAGTTTCTGCGCCTCACGTTCCTCTGCCGTCATCTTATTCTTCGGGACGTATCCCGCTGCGTCGTCCGACGGGCTCACCGCTTTGCGCTGAAGCTCATCGAGCGTCGCCTGAAAGGATTTGCTCTCGGCATTCATCCGCGCCGCATCATAGGATGTCTGTACGGCACCGCCCATGAGAGCACTGTCGTTGATCGGCTGTATCGTCATACGCTGCTCCTTACACAATATCGAGTTCGGCGTGCAGCGCTCCTGCCGCCTTCATCGCCTGCAAGATTGAGATCGTATCGCGCGGGGTAGCTCCCACCGTATTAAGTGCCCCCACGATATCGCTGATATTCGTCGTTGCCGGAAGAACGATCGTACTCCCCTTCGCATCCGTTACCTCGACATTCGGGTCATCCGTCACCACCGTATTGCCGTAGCTGAACGGCCCCGGCTGGGAGACATCTGCATTCGACTGGATGCGGATGGTGAGGCCGCCCTGCGTGATGGCCACGGCATCCACCGAGACATCACCGCCCATGATGATCGTTCCCGTGCGCTCGTTCACAACAACGCGCGCCATATTGTCCGGCCGAATGGGCAGATCTTCAATCGAGGCAACAAAGCCAACTACGTTGCCGCGGAAGTAAGACGGGATCGCCACATCCACGCGGCCGGGATTGCTCGCCTGTGCAATGCTCCCGTACTGCGCATTGATGGCCCCCGCTACGCGCGAAGCAGTTGTAAAATCAGGACGTGCAAGCGACAGCGAAATCTGGCCGTTCGCGCCGATGCCGTCATCCTCCACCGTGCGCTCAACAATGCCGCCATTGACGGCAATGCCAACGGTCGGGAATGCCTTTGACGTGCTGCTTCCGCCGCTTCCTGCCGTAAAGCCGCCCGTAGAGACACCGCCCTGTGCGACGACATAGACCTCGCCATTTCCGGCGCGAAGCGGTGTCTGCAGCAGCGTGCCCCCGCGCAGGCTCTTCGCGTCACCGATCGAGGAAACCGTCACGTCGAGGCTGTCCCCCTCGCGCACGAAGGGCGGCAGCGTCGCCGTCACCATGACTGCTGCGACATTCTTGAGCTTGATGGAGCTGGTGTTGACCGTGATCCCATAGCTCGTGAGCATATTCGCAATGGACTGCACCGTCTCGCCCGAGCTTGAGCCGTCACCCGTTCCGTCGAGACCTACAACGAGGCCGTACCCCATAAGTTGGTTCGAACGTACGCCCTGCACCTTTGAGATGTCCTTGATCCGCGTCACGGCGGAATCTGCCGCCGCCGTTCCCGGCAATGCGCCGAGCACGAGCGCGAGGAGGAGCAGAAGGATGCCTGTTTTCTTCATAGAAAGCGCCTCCCGTCAGAACAGAATGTTGAAGATCTGTGTCAGGATGCCCTGCCGCTGCTTTGCGTTCAGAGGCCCCTTGCCATCAAAGCGCACGGTCGCATCCGCCACGCGCGTGGAGAGGATCGTGTTCGCGCTCGAGATGTCCTCGGGGCGGCAGGTGCCGCGGAAGACAATCTTATGCTCGTTTTTGTTCTGCCAGATGGACTGCGTCCCTTCGAGGATAAAATTACCGTTTGGCAGAACATCGACAACCGTCACCGTAACGTTGCCCGCAACGCGGTTGGAGGCGGACGCAGATCCCTTTGCGCTGAATTTGTCCGAACCGCTTGCCGAGGCCGCCTGCAGGAAATCAAAGATGCCGATGCCTGTCCCGAGGCTCACCGACCCGCTCTTCTCGTTCGCTGAGCTGCGCGTGGCCGAGGTCGTCGTCGTCTCACTGATGACGATGGTAACGATATCCCCAATGCCCGTCGCACGATGATCGGCAAACAGGTTCTTCGTCGGGTGTCCGTTCGGATTGTTCCACAGGGATTCTGCCGAGACGACAGGAGCGAGGCTCGCCGTGCACACGACGGCCGCCAGCATCCCTGCAAGCCATTTTTGTTTACTCATATCGAACTCCTTATGGAAATTTTCATCCGATGATCTTCACCGTATGCTCATCCAGCACCTTGCCGCGCAGGATTTTGCCGGAGCTCACATTCCGCACGCGGATTGTGTAGCCGATGCGCCCGCTCTCAACTGCTGCCCCCTCCGCGCGGATGATGATGCCATTTACATCCAGGATCAGTTCCACGGGATTGCCCGCACGAATGACGAGCGGCATCGCCAGCAACGACGGGGTAAGTGTCGTATCTTTTCGAATATAACGGCCCGCAACACGTCCGTCCAGACGTGCAAAATCCGTGATGGTCACCTCGGGCAGCGTATCTACCGCCCGCTCCTCCACACGCGCATTTGCGGAGGAGATCGCCTCCTCTGCACGTATATCCGTCATTGCCACAAGCACGCGGTCATAGACCGTCAGCCGATAGTAACTGGATGCGCGCCGATGAAGCACGCCGTCCACATAGACCGAGAAAACAGCGGGAAATTCCCGTCCATAGGGCAGTCCGCGGGGGAACTCGACCACTGCCGTCACCTCGCCCGCAGGAAGATGCATCGTCGATGCCGCGCGCTGAAGATGCAGTTCATGCCGCCGAGTCTCGCCCATATCGGAGAGCTTTTCTTCGATCTTTTGTACGGCAAGCTCCGAGAGCTGCGCCGAGGAGAGGACGGTCGGAAATCGGTCGCCCTGTGCCCCATTCGTGCCGGCAGCAAAAGCACTGCCCGCCCACAAAAAAGCGAATAAGCCACTCCATAGGCATAGAATGGCTGTAATCGTACGGCTTTGAATGCTCAACGCTTGAGCGAGTTCGCGATCTCGAGCATCGAATCCGATGTCGTGATCGCCTTGGAGTTGGACTCGTACGCACGCTGGGAGACGATCATCTCGACCATTTCCTCAACGATCTGTACATTACTCATCTCAAGCGTTCCCTGCGCAAGCGTGCCTGCGCCGTCGACGCCGGGGTTCGATTCAATCGCCTCGCCCGAGGCATCGGAGACGACGAAGAGATTCTTGCCGATGGAGGTAAGTCCTGCCGGATTGACGAAGCGTGCGAGCGTGATCTGCCCCGCCTCCTGCTGCTGCGTCTGTCCTGCCTCACGGTAGGAGACGCGTCCGTCGCCGGAGATCGTGATGGAGTCCGACGGTGCGTTCTGTCCGATCGTAATACCGTCGGCGAGCAGGTAGCCATCCGTCGTCACCATACGGCGGTCGCTGTCGAGCTTCCACGTGCCGTCACGCGTATACGCCGTCGACCCATCGGGCATTGTGACGCGGAAGAAGCCCTCGCCCTGAATGCCAATGTCGGTCGGGTTGTCCGTCGTCTGGAGCGCCCCCTGTGTAAAGACGCGCTGCGTTGCCGCGACGCGCGTGCCGAGACCGATCTGGAGCGCCGTCGGATACTGCGAGTCTGCGCCGTTCTGGGCCCCTGCCTCGCGGAGTGTCTGATAGACGAGGTCTTGGAACTCCGCACGCACCTTCTTTCCGCCATAGGTATTGACGTTCGCAATGTTGTGCGCAACGACATCCATGTGTACCTGCTGCGCCTTCATACCGGACGCTGCAGACCAGAGTGCTCGCATCATAGTCGATATCCCCCTCCAAGGAAATTTTGTCAGTTCATATTATTATATCGGTTGAATTAGGTTCTTTCTTAAATGTTTTTAACTCGTCCGTCCAAGATCATTGACGGCCTTGTCGAGCAGACTGTCCTGCGTCTGCACCGCCTTGGACCCGGCTTCGTACACGCGGTAGTTATTGATGAGTTCGACCATCTCCGTGACAACGCTCGTATTCGACATCTCGAGCATCCCCTGCTCGATCACGCCTGTCGCCTGCTGGGGCTGTGCGCCCTCCTGCGGACGATAGAGGTTATCTCCCTGCTTGATGACCGCATCCGGCGCATCGAACTGGACGAATCCGAGCTGAGCGATCTCCGCACCGTTTGCGTAAATTCGCCCGTCGCTCGACACATTCACGCGAATCGCATCCTCCGGGATCGTGATCGGGCGCCCGCGCGAGGAAAGCACCGCCTGACCGCGCACGTTCTGCAGCTGACCGTTCGCCGAACGGTAGAAGCTGCCGTCACGCGTATAACGAGGCCCCTGCGGCGTATCGACAACGAAATACCCCTCGCCGGAGATGGCGAAGTCGTAGGTATTGCCCGTCGTCTGCATTGCGCCCTGCAGGTGATCGGTCGCAATCTCATCCACGGCAGAGCCGAGCCCGAGTGTGCCAACGCGCGGTGCACGGTTCCCGTCAATGCGGAACCCCTTGAAGCTCGTCACCTCGGTATCGGCGGAGTGATCGTTGATACGGCGAAGCAGCATCGGCTCAAACTCACGGATCGCCATATCGTCACGCTTAAACCCCGTCGTCGACGCATTGGCGAGGTTGTTCGCGATCATATCCGTATGCTTTGTCTCCGTGATCATGCCCGATGCCGCGATGTAAAGTCCTCTCCACATATCTCATCCCTCTTTTTCCGAAAACCATCTGTGTTTAATTAAATTCGCTGTACGATTTATTTTTCCTCTATTTTTTTCGTCCAAAGCTCGTATTTGTCGCTTTGCCGTCAAATTTATCGAAAATATCGAGTGCCTTGCCGCAGCCGAGCACGACACAGGTCATCGGTTCGTCTGCCACAAGCGTCGGCGTTCCGGTCTCGCGCTGAATGAGCTCCGCCATGCCGTAGAGCAGTGCGCCGCCGCCCGTCAGCACGATGCCGCGGTCCATGATATCCGCCGCGAGTTCCGGCGGGGTCTCCTCGAGCACCTTCTTGACGCAGTCGACAATGCGCATCACCGAACCATCGATGGCGGCGGAGGCCTGCGCTGTGGAGATTGTGATATTCTTCGGCAGTCCCGTGAGCAAATCGCGGCCGCGAATGTCCATCTGCTCGCGCCGTGCGGCCGTGTATGCCGCACCGACACGCAGTTTGACCTCCTCTGCCGTACGCTCGCCGATGAGCAGATTAAACTCGCGCTTGACATAGTTGATCAAGTCCTCGTCGAATGCGTCACCGGCAATGCGGATGCTCTCACTCGTTACAACGCCGCCGAGACTGATGACCGCAACGTCTGTCGTGCCGCCGCCGATGTCGACGACCATCGAGCCCTGTGCCTCCACGATGTCGAGCCCTGCGCCCATCGCTGCCGCGAGCGGTTCCTCGATGAGCTGGATGTGCCGTGCACCCGCCTGTTCGGCAGCCTCCTGCACGGCGCGCTGCTCCACCATCGTCACGCCCGATGGGATGCAGATCATGATGCGCGGACGAAAGACAATGCTGCGCCCGACCACCTTCTCGATGAAGAAGCGGAGCATGCTCTCCGTAATGTCGTAGTCGGCGATGACACCGTCGCGCAGCGGACGGATCGCAACGATGTTGCCGGGCGTGCGGCCGATCATCTGCCGCGCCTCCTCGCCGATCGCGAGCACCTGATTTGTGTCGCGATTCACCGCGACCACGGAGGGCTCCTTGAGAACGACCCCCTTGCCCTTGACGTAGACAAGCACATTTGCCGTGCCAAGGTCGATTCCTATATCCATTGACATACCGAACATGTACGGCAAGCCTCCTAAACGTTATTGTCAATCATTCGCCGCGGCAGTCTCGCTCTCTGTCGCCGGCTTCGGCGGTGCGGGGACAAGGTCTGCACGTATTTCCTCGAGGGGCTTTTCGAGTGCGGTCTGATACGCTGCATGCATCTCCTCATTGTCCCATTCGGTCTGTTTGCCGTAGAGGAGAATGCCGTCAAGATAGCGCAGAACCATATCCGAAATATATGATTTCGCCACCTCGCTCACGGTCATATAGACATCTTTGGTCTGCAGCTCAAACGCGATGCGGTCGATATAGTGCTCTCCCTCGATGAGATAGCCGAGCGCGCGCAGGCGCAGTGTGAGTTCCCTTGCGGCAACGGCATCCTTCGTATGTGCGGAACGATCCGCCGCAATCTTTTCAAACAGTGCCCATGCCTCATCACAGAGTTTGCCCACTGCATCAAGCAGCTGATCGCGTGCACGCTTCTTGCGCCAAAGCACATCGCGTACCGATGGTTTTTTCTGTGCAGCCATGCCATGCCCCCCATTTCACATACATTCCCTATTTGTCTTTCCATTATAAGATGTTCGTTCCGTATCGTCAATCTATAATTATTCGCATGGAGCGCTCCCTTGCATTTGCATGCGGATTCAATGTAAAATAAGGAAAAGATTTCAAAACGAAAGGATATCCTATGGCAGAAATTCTGAAAGCAGGGCCGCGTCTGCGCCTGCGCCGCGCGGAAATCGCAGACATCGACTATATCTGCGCACTCCAGGCGGCAGAGGAGAACAGCGACTACATTGTCCCGTTCTCGTGTGAGGATCACGAGCGCACCGTCACGCAGGCGCAGGCATCGATGGATCTCATCGTCGAGGAACACGGCGGGGAGCGCGTCGGCTATCTCCACGTCACAGGTCTGCGGCTGGAGACAAAGGAACAGGAGTGGACGCACGTCATCATCGCAAAGAAGGGATGCGGGTACGGACACGAGGCGATGAAGCTCCTCAAGGCATGGGCATTCGAGGAGATGGGCGCACACCGTGCGTGGCTCGACTGCAAGGACTACAATGCGCGTGCTCTGCATCTCTATGAGAGCGAGGGTATGGTGCGCGAGGCGCTCATCCGCGAGACGATCCTGCACCGCGGCGTCTACGAGAACTTGGTCATACTCGGCATCCTCGATCGCGAATACCGTGCGCGCAAACGCGCCGGACTTGAATTGTAAAGATAAAGAAGGGAACATTATGCAAAACAGCGGAATCAAACGCGTCTTTCTCATTGTGCTCGACAGCTTCGGCTGCGGCGCGGCCCCCGATGCGGCGGAGTTCGGTGATGCCGCAACGTGCAGCACGCTCCGCTCGGTGACAGAGAGCGGGCTCTTCCCCGCTGCGAATTTGACACGCCTCGGGCTCTACAACATCGACGGCGTACAGACCGGCACGCCGGATGCCGCCCCCATCGGCGCACACGCACGTCTGCGCGAGCTCTCGCGCGGCAAGGATACGACCATCGGACATTGGGAGATGGCGGGCATCGTCAAAAACGAGCCGATGCCGACCTACCCCGACGGCTTTCCCCCCGATGTGATCGCACAGCTCGAGGCCGCATTCGGGCGGAAGATTCTCTGCAACAAGCCATACTCCGGCACGGCAGTCATCCACGACTACGGACAGGAGCACGAGGAGACGGGTGCGCTCATCGTCTACACCTCCGCCGACAGCGTCCTCCAGATCGCAGCACATGAGGAGCACGTCCCGGTGGACACGCTCTATGATTACTGCCGCAAGGCACGTGTGATTATGCAGGGGGCGCACGGGGTCGGGCGCATCATCGCGCGCCCCTTTGTCGGCACATACCCGAACTATGAGCGCACGCCGCGCCGCCATGATTTTTCCCTCGATCCGACGGGCGACACCGTGCTCGACGCACTAAACCGTGCGGGGCGTGATGTGATCGGTGTCGGCAAGATCTCTGATATCTTCGGCGGCCGCGGGCTCACGCGCTCGCTCGGCGTAAACGAATCGAATACGGACGGCATGGCAAAGACCTCGAAACTCCTCGCGGAGGACTTTACGGGGATTGCATTCGTCAACCTCGTCGACGGCGACATGATCTACGGACACCGCCGCGACATTCCGGGCTATGCACGTGCCATGCAGGAGTTCGACGATTGGCTCGCGGGCTTTCTTCCCGCGATGCGTGCAGACGACGTGCTCATGATTACAGCGGACCACGGCTGCGATCCCGGTGCCGCAGGCACGGATCACACGCGCGAGTATGTACCGCTGCTCATCTATGGAGAGAAAATTGCACCCGTGAATCTCGGTACCTATCCGACCTTTGCCATGATCGGCGCGACAATCGCAGACATCTTTGACGCGCCGATGACAACGAAGGGCGAGAGTTTTTTGCCGCGTATACTGAGGTAGGAGCTTATTGCTGTGCATGCGCCTCGCACAGCATTCTCTCCCCCATTTCTGCATCAGGAGCACTCCGATGAATATGTACGACATCATCACGAAGAAGAAACGCGGTGACGCGCTTACGCACGCAGAGATTGACTACTGGATCGGCGGGTATGTCGCGGGCGAGATTCCCGACTACCAAGTATCCGCGCTTCTCATGGCGATCTGTCTGCGCGGCATGGGTGTCGCCGAGACGACGGCACTCACACAGATCATGGCGGCATCCGGCGACCGTATCGACCTCTCGGCGATTCCGGGACACAAGATCGACAAACACTCGACGGGCGGGGTCGGCGACAAGACCACGCTCATCGTCAGCCCCATCGTCGCGGCGTGCGGCTGCAAGGCACCGAAGATGTCGGGGCGCGGCCTTGGGCATACGGGCGGCACCATCGACAAGCTCGAATCCATCCCCGGATTCCGTACGAACCTCACGCAGGAGGAATTTATCTCGGTCGTAAAGGACTGCGGGCTCTCCCTCATCGCACAGGCGGGCACGCTCGCACGTGCGGACAAGCTGCTCTACGCTCTGCGCGATGTGACGGCCACCGTCGACAGCATCCCGCTGATCGCCTCCTCGATCATGAGCAAAAAGCTTGCCTCGGGCGCGGATGCCGTTCTCCTCGATGTGAAAGTCGGGTGCGGCGCATTTATGAAGACGGTCGAAGATGCACGCGCCCTTGCAGAAACGATGGCTGCAATCGGGCAGGCGGCACACTTCCCCACCGCCGCGCTTCTCACAAATATGGACGCACCGCTCGGCAACGCCGTCGGCAACAGTCTCGAAGTTGCAGAAGCGGTCAGCGTTCTGCGCGGCGCCGGTCCCGACGACCTCCGCCGCATCTCGCTTGCACTCGCGGCAGGCATGCTGCACCTCGCAGCGCCGTGTACGTTTGAGGAATGCCATGCACGCGCGGAGGAAGCCATCCGCAGCGGCGCTGCATTCGATGCCCTGTGCCGCATGACGGCGGCACAGGGCGGTGATGTTGCCGTCTTGGACAATCCGGCGAACTTCCCACCGGCACACGCACATCGCACCGTAACGGCAGATACGACGGGCTATCTCACACGGCTCGATGCCGAGGCCGTCGGACGCGCTGCCGTCCTGCTCGGTGCGGGACGCGCCGAGCAGGGCAGCACCATCGACCATGCGGCGGGCATTGTTCTCCACAAAAAAACGGGCGATGCGGTCAGCATTGGTGACCCCCTTGCCACCCTCTATGCGGGCAGTGAGGATCGGCTCACGGCAGGCGCGGAGCGTTTCCGCGCGGCGTTCGCGATCGGCAAAGAGCCGCCCGCCCCTGCAAAGCTCATCTACGGCTATATCGATGCGGAGGGCTGGCATGAACGATAAGGAACTCGTCGCACACGCGGCAGAATACCGCAGCCATGCCTATGCACCCTACTCCGGCTTTGCCGTCGGCGCCGCCCTCCTCGCTCGGAGCGGTAGGGTTTACGGCGGGGTCAACACAGAGAATGCCTCCTACCCCGTCGGCATCTGCGCCGAGCGTGCGGCCATCGCCGCCGCCGTCACTGCAGGCGAGCGGGAATTCGAGGCGCTTGCGGTCATTGCGGACAGTCCCGAACCGTGTGCCCCCTGCGGTATGTGCCGCCAGATGCTCATGGAGTTTCCGCTGAAGCGGATAATTCTGGCAAACGTCAGCGGTGCGGTACGCATCCTCACCCCTTCCGAACTGCTGCCGTTTTCCTTTGGTGCAGCGGCGCTTCCGTCAAAGGAGGTTCATCATGAAGATACTCATCGTTGATGACTCGCGCCTGGTGCGCATCAAGCTCAAAGCGGAACTCTTTGACCGCGGACATACGGTGATCGAAGCACGTGACGGCGAAGAGGCCCTGCGGCGCGTTGCAGACAAATCCCCCGATGCCGTCTTCCTCGACATCATCCTCCCGAAGTTGGACGGCTGCGAAGTTCTGCGTCGTCTGCGTGAGACGCATCCGGCGCTCCCTGTCGTCATGCTTTCAACGGCAGCATCCGCAGAAAACATCGCGTACGCCAACGAAAACGGTGCGCTCATGTTCATCCAAAAGCCCTATGCCGATGACGAGATCACGGCGGCACTCTGCAAAATGAGGCAGTGCGTGGAGGGGCAATGAACGACTTTTTCAAAGCTTATGTCGGCACGTTTCTCACGGGGCTCTCCGACTTCGCGCATATAACGGCTGCGGTCGGCACAGAGGAATGCGACACCGCCTACATCACGATATCACAGCATCTCGATGTGGACGGCAGGCCCCTGTTCGTCGCCCTGTCCGCCTCTGTCGATGCGTTCTACGCGCTGGCAAGCGGCTACAGTGGTGTCTCACTCGACGGCATGGACGAACTCGCCGTCGATGCCATCGGCGAGCTCTTCAACGTCATCAACGGCCATTTCTCCTCGCGCATGCGTGCAAGGAACTGCGCCGTATCCATCGTTGACCCGCCGCAGCACGATCATGGAGCCGCTGTTCCGCCCGCGCCGGTGCTCGCTGTCCCGATCACGAGCACGGGCGGAGCGATGCAGCTCTTTGCATCCCATGAGGAATTCCTCACCGTCAAGGCACACGAAAATAATTTTTGAAAGGAGCCCCCCCTTGACCATATTCTCTCACACGCTCAGTGCCGACAACCTCGTCGACCTGCTCCTGGTCCCGTCCTGCATTGTCCTCGCCGCCCTCACGGCGGGCATCATCGCCGATCGGCTCATCCGCCGTTACATCGGTCATCACCTCGCGGTGGAGGAGAGTACATGGAAATATGTCCTCATTCGCTCCATGCAGGGCGTTCCCATCTTCTTCAGTTTCATCATCGGCCTCTATTGGGCGATCGATGCCGTAGAGATCTCCCCGACACTCACAAAGCTGCTCTCCTATCTCCTCTTTACCAGCAACGTATTCTCCATCACGCGCGTCCTCGCGCGTACCGTCGACGGCATCGTCACCATGTACTTTGAGCGCTCGGGCCGAAATCTCCCGAAGACGACGCTCCTCAACAGCATCCTCATCGGCATCATCTACGCCATGGGACTGCTCGTCATCCTCCAGTACTACGGCATCTCCATCGCCCCGATCCTCACGGCGGCAGGCGTCGGCGGTATGGCGGTCGCACTCGCGCTGCAGGAAACGCTTGCCAACATCTTCGCGGGGCTCCATCTCATCCTCTCAAAGCAGCTGCGCATCGGCGACTACATCAAGCTCAGCTCGGGTGAGGAGGGACGCGTTTCGGACATCACATGGCGCTTTACCACCATCATCCCGCTTGGCGCGAGCAGCACCATCGTCATCCCGAACAAGACCATCGCGGGTGCGAACATCTCCAATTTCAGTCTTCCCACGCAGAACATCAATGTCAGCGTCCCCGTCGGCGTCGCATACGACAGCGACCTCGCCGCCGTGGAACGCATCTCGATTGAGACGGCGAAGGAAATTCTCGCGCGCGTGGACAACAATCCGAACGCAGAGCCGCTCGTGCGCTACACGGACTTCGGCGACTCCTCGATCAACTTCGTCGTCATCCTGCCGTCGAGCATGTTCGACAATCAGGGCATCATCAAACACGAGTTCATCAAAGCGCTCACCGACCGCTACCGCACCGAGGGCATCGACATCCCCTTCCCCATCCGCACCATCATACAGGAGGAGGCATCCGAAACCGAGCAGAAATAACCACGCCCAAGGCCTTGTATTCGCCCACTATTATCCACAAAATCCACAGTTCCCCCCTAGGGAAACTGTGGATAACTTTATGCCTATCTCTGTGCTTGTCGAGCCTTTTTTATCGCTGTTTTGCCCGCAATGCAGCTCTATTTCCAAAAAATCCCTGTGGATAATCCTGTGAACAAACAACTAGATATAGATTTCCTATTGACGAGCACCCACAAGATGTTGTATAATCCTCACGAAACGGCGATGCATCGCCGCAGAGAAGAAACACGCCGCAAGAGCGTGCGAAAAAGGAGAATGCAGAATGATCGTCAACGATATCAACGTCACCGTAAATGGCCTCTCGGACATTACCCCGCATGAGGTGGAGAATTACATTGCGTACATCGAGGGTCAGACCCATGAGAAGCTCGACCGCCTCTCCATTACGGGAACGGATGACGGCCGTGTCACCCTCGGCTATGAGATGCGTCAGCCGAAGTTCGAGCGCGTCCGCCGCATCACGGGCTACCTCGTCGGTACCACGGATCGCTGGAACAACGCCAAGCAGGCCGAGGAACACGAGCGTGTCAAGCACGGACTCCACTGAGATTCACATCTCGGGAATCGCGCGCGACTCCATCGTGGACGGTGAGGGCATTCGTCTGACGGTCTTTACACAGGGCTGCCCGCGCCGCTGCCCCGGCTGTCACAATCCGGACACGCAGCCGCTCGTCGGCGGACGCATGACGACCGTCGGAAAGGTGCTCGCGGAGATCGACGAGAATCCGCTCCTCACAGGGCTCACCCTCAGTGGCGGTGAGCCCTTTCTGCAGCCGGAGGCACTGCTCCCGCTCGCACGCGGCGCACACGCGCGGGGGCTCGATGTATGGAGCTATACAGGCTACACCCTCGAGGAGCTGCGCGCACAGAAAAATCCGGCCGTGGATGCCCTGCTCGACGAACTCGACGTTCTTGTCGACGGTGACTACCGTGCCGAGGAGCGCGATCTCACCCTCCATTTCCGCGGCTCGCGCAACCAGCGCGTCATCGATCTCGCCGCTACGCGTACCACCGGTACGCTGACACTCTTGTACGCAGACGAATAGACCAATCCCCCGCACAAGCAACGCAATTTTTTCTTGTGCGGGGGATTTTGTTAGAATATCTTGGCATATGGATAAAAAGATGGTATGATTCTGATGAGGAAGATGTTGTTGGGAGGAATCAACTATGGCAGCAAAGACGACACGAGCAGAAAAAGTAAAGGAAACAAAAGAGCTTGCTCTGAATATCGACGCCACCGTCGAAATCGGCATGCTTGAGATCTCACAGACGCAGGCGATGCGCGTCTCCATCCTCCGCTCACGCGGACGTCGGTACACCGCCATCACTCCGTTCTACCGAAAACGGGTGCAGGATCAGTGGAAGCCCAAGGCATCTGTCTGGATCCCCGTAGACCGTACCGGTGAAATTGCCGACCTCCTTGCGCGGGCCGATAAGAAAATTCACGAAAACGACGAGTAACCCATCCCCCCCGTACATCGACAATAGATGTGCGGGGGATTCCATATCAAGGGAAAATCGCTAGGAGCAATCCGCCCGCTGCAATCATCGCGACCGCGACTCCATGCGCGAGGCTGACCTTTTCACCAAAGATCACAACGGCGAGAACAACGGCAAAGACGACACTCAGCTTGTCGATCGGTGCGACCTGTGTGACCTCGCCCTCCTTGAGCGCCATAAAGTAGAAGAGCCACGAAAGCGCCCCCGCGACGCCGCTGAGTGCAACGAAGGCGAGCGCCTTCTTGTCGGCAAACACCTGCGGCAGGTCGGCGGTATGCCCCTCGGCGACAACCACGCCCATGAGGAACAATGCCATGATCGCTGCACGCACCGCCGTCGCAGCACTGCTGTCCAGCCCCGTGAGGCCCACCTTGCCGAAGATGGACACAAATGCCGCGCACAGTGCCGAGAGCAGCGCGTAGATCAGCCACGAACTCACGGCCATCCCTCCCCATTCCAAAAAACGTGCTTTAGTATAGCATTATTTTCTCACCGCCGCAAACGCTTCTTTCAAAATGCGCGTCCATCGTGTAAAATAGCAGTAACGGAGGGATGACGATGATACGACACGCAGCTGTGCAGGATGTGCCCGCGATTCTGCGCATCTACGATGCGGCACGGGCCTTTATGCGCCGCACGGGCAATCTGACGCAGTGGAGCGGCGGCTATCCGTCGGAGGAGATTGTACACGCTGATATTGCACGCGGCGTATGCTATGTACTGGAAAATGAGGCGGGGCATCTCCATGCCGCCTTTGCCCTCATCCCGGGCGACGACCCGACGTATGCCCAGATCGATGGCGCATGGCACGATACCGCTCCCTACGCCACAATTCACCGTGCGGGCAGCGACGGGACAGAGCGCGGTACATTCCGCACCATTCTCGCCTTCGCACGTGCGCAGTATGAGCACCTGCGCGCCGATACCCACGCGGACAACCTCCCCATGCAGAACTGTCTGACGCAAAGCGGCTTTATTTACTGCGGCATCATTTATCTCAAAAGCGGCGACCCGCGCCGCGCCTACGAGTGGAGCAAGTAATCACGCACAACATCCACTAAGATTACTGACTGCGTGCTCCACGCAAACACCTCGTTACGCAGCCGTTCGTGCACTTGTACGCTCAAAAATACCGTCGAACTTCTTAAACGCGCTACGCTTGAGCAAAAGAAGTCCGACGGGGCGTACCGTGCACTTTTCCCGCTTGCTCCACTAGGATTTGCTTAGGAGCATCGCCGTCCGCATTTTTCGCAACAATTCCCATAGGACTCAAATTTTGAGTCCTTACGATTTTAGGAGAGTAGGTCTATGGCAATCATCTTTTATCCGAGCTGCAAGGTTCAGGCGGACTTCCCTGCCGAGAGCGCGGCGGTGCGCCGCTACCTTGAGGAGCAGCATGGTGTCACGACCGCAGGCTGCTGTCGCCCGCACCACCCGAAGCTAACGCCGGAAGATCACGCAATCGTTCTATGCAACAACTGCGCGAACATCGTCGAGGAGAGTTCCCACGCGGGCGCATTCACCTACGTCTGGGAGCTGATTGACCGCGACGCGGATTTCCCCTTCCCCGACTACGGCGGCGAGCGCATGACCGTACAGGACTGCTGGGCGGCAGTGGAGCGGCGCGGAATGCAGGAGGCGATCCGCTCCCTCCTGCGCAAGATGAACGTGACCATCGTCGAACAGGAGGAGAATTTCGACAAGACCCGCTTCCACGGGCACGCCCTGCTCGCCCCCTGCTTCCCGGGCAACGCAAAGCTCATCCCGCGCCGCTACGAGAACGGCAATTCCCCAATGTTCACCCCCATGACGGAGGAGGAGCAGCACGCCTACTTCCAGCGGCACGCACAGAAGCTGCCGACGGAGAAGGCCGTCTGCTCGTGCAAATATTGCCGTGACGGCATTGACGCGTGTGGCAAGACAGGTGTTCACATCCTCCAACTGCTCTTTCCGATAAAGGAATCGCTGATAAAATGAAGTCCGTCGTATTGGTGCAGATTTTTTGTCCTGTCAAGGAGACAAACCGGACGCATAGCCGTCCGCTATGTGGAGGATTTGTCGACACAGACAGGGCGAAAAAGATGTGCTAAGACGGCGGTGCTGAATTTGTCAGTGCTTCCTTAAGACAGGAGAATCCGCATGATCGAATGTATGACCGTCGGCGACATGATCCCGACAAATTCCTATTTCTACATCGACGATACGACGCAGCACGGTTTCCTCATCGACGCGGGCGCCGAGGGCGCACGCCTTGCCGCCTATGCCGAGAAACACGGCTGGACAATCGAGCGGCTGCTGCTCACACACTGCCACTTCGACCACATCGGCGGCGCGGCAGAGTTCTCCACGCGCACAGGTGCGCCCATCTATGCCGCCGAGGACAGCCCGCGCTATTACAGTGATCCGCGTTGGAATCTCTCGCTCTGGGGCGGCGGCAGTGTAACGCTCTCGGACGTGACAACCTTTTCCGACCGCGAGGTCATCGTGCTTGCGGCAAATCCCGATGTCGCTCTGGAGGTGCGCTACACACCGGGGCATACGACGGACTCCTGCATCTTCTACAGTGCACGGGACGGTGTCGCCTTCGTCGGCGATACGATCTTCTGCGCGAGCGTCGGCCGCACGGACTTCCCGGGCGGCAACACACAGGAACTCTGGGACAGCATCGCACGCGAGGTATTCACGCTGCCGCCCGAGACCGTGCTCTACTCGGGGCACACGGAGCCGACCACCGTGGGTGCAGAGATGGCACGCTACCGCCGATGAACTACGCAGAGTTCATGGCATCGCTCGCAAAGGGTGAGCCGCCGCACGTCTTCCTGCTTGCGGGCGAGGAAAGCTACTACACGCGGCGTGCGGAGGAGGCGATCCTGCGTCGTCTCCTGCCAAACGCAGAGGATCGGGCAGACGCCCTCATCCGCTATGAGGAGATGCCGCCCGTGGATGCACTGATGGAGTCGCTCGAAACGGCACCGTTCTTCACGGACAAGATCGTCGTCCTCGTGCGCGACGCGGCAATCTTCCGTGCGACGAAAAAAAAGGACGGGGACGGGGATGCCCCCGCGTCAAAGGATACGGCGGCGGATGCGCTGATTGCCCGCCTCGCCGACCTCCTCCCGACCACCTATGTCATCTTTACCCTCGGCTCGAAGCCTGACAAGCGGCGCAAGCTCTACCAGACGGTCGAAAAATACGGACGCATCTTGGAGAGCGAACCCGTGCGCCCGTGGACGGTGGAGGCCTGGCTGAACGGGCGGCTGCGTGAGATGGGACGCAGTATGCACCCAAAGGCACGCACATTCTTCCTGAATGTAGTGGGGATTATGCCGACGATTTCGCTTGAGTTCCTCGATCGGCAACTTGAAAAGCTCACGCTCTACACAGACAATCCCCAGTTCACAGAGGACGATCTGCGTGCGGCATTCTCCGAGATGCCCGAGGTGTCCGTATTCGCGCTGATGGATGCCGTGAGTGCACGCGATGTCAGGCAGGCACTCGAGCTCCTCGCACGCTGCCGTGCGGACGGCGTACACTTCACCGTCCTGCTCTCCCTCCTCGTGCGCCATGTCCGCCAGCTCTGGCAGGCAAAGCGCCTGCTGATGAACGGCACACCGCCGAAGGGGCTCGGCAAGGTCATGGGACTGCATCCCTTCATCGCCGAAAAACTCGGGGGACACGCGAAGGCATTCTCCGAGACAACACTCGAACGCGCCGTCCTCTCCCTCGCCGATGCGGACTATCTGCTGAAAACGGGACAGGCGGGCGATGAATTGTTGGAGGATGTCTTGATACGGCTGTGCCGAAAATAGTCTTGCAAGGAAACAAGTAAGATGCTATAATATGGGCAGAGCGAATGAGATGGTGTAATCCATAGTCACGGTATTACACAAAAACCCCCGCAACTGGTACTTGCGGGGGTTCTCTTATTTGGAACAGGGGAAGAGGTTGAAACCCTAGGCCGGTTGCCGATCATTCTCCGTCCAGCCATTTGCAAATGTAGTAAGCAACCACACCTGCCACGACAGAGCTGATGAACGAGATGGTAAGTTCCATAATCACACCTCCTTTCAGTGCCATTATAGGAGGTGGCAACACAGATAGTATAACATAAGTTTCAAAACAAAAACAGATGTGTGCATTCAAAAAGAGAGGTGCTGCGCCGTGCAGTGCCTCTCTTTTCGTTTACTTCAAATATCCCGTATACTCCCCCACGCGCAGGATCTCCTCCGCGCGGGCAATCTCCTCCGCCGTCGGTGCGGGCGTGTCCCCGAGCCGATACGGCAGGCGCAGTTCCTCATACTTGTGGAGTGCCATCGCATGATAGGGCAGCACCTCCACGCGGTCAACCGTCTTTAGACTTGCGATAAAGTCCGAGAGACGGCGAAGAGCATCCGCCCCCGTCGTCCATCCCGGCACGAGCACATGGCGAATCCACATCCGCTTATCGTGCTCCGCCAGAAACTGCGCAAGCGCGAGCGCACTCGCATTCGATACGCCTGTGAGTGCCCTGTGCACGTCATCGTCGATGTGCTTCAGATCGAGCAGAAACAAATCCACGAGTGGCAGCAGTTTCTCGAACGCGCTAAAAAATGGTTCGTCATAGGTGAACGGCTCGCCCGCCGTGTCGATGACGGTGTTCACGCCCTTTGCCTTCGCGAGACGGAACAGCTCCGTCACGAATTCGAGTTGGAGCAGCGGTTCGCCGCCGCTGACCGTGATACCGCCCTTCTGCTTCCAGTATGGGCGATAGCGCAGTGCCTGCCGAAAGATCTCCTCTGCCGTCGCCTCATAGCCGCCCTCCTGCTCCCATGTCTCGGGGTTGTGGCAGTACCGGCAGCGATAGCGGCAGCCCTGCACGAAGACGATGAAGCGGATGCCGGGGCCGTCGACCGAGCCGAAGCTCTCCGTCGCGCTGATGCGGCCTTTTACACAGCCTTCACATGTGCTCATGGAAGGTACGCGCGATCACATCCTCCTGTTGTTCGCGCGTCAGACTGATGAACTTGACGGCGTAGCCCGAGACGCGGATGGTGAAGTTCGCATACGCGGGATCCTCGGGATGCTCCATGATGTGCTCCAGCGTCTCGCGCCCGAACACGTTCACGTTCAGATGGTGTGCGCCCTGATCGAAATAGCCGTCCATCGCGCTCACGAGGTTCCGCACGCGCTCGTCCTCGTTGTGTCCGAGCGAGGCGGGTGTCATGCTCTGCGTGTTCGAGATGCCGTCGAGTGCCCAGTGGTACGGCAGCTTTGCAACGGAGTTGAGCGAGGCAAGCAGCCCGCAACACTCCGCGCCATAGCTCGGATTTGCACCCGGCGCGAGCGGTGTCCACGCCTTTCGCCCGTCCGGCATCGCGCCCGTATACTTGCCGTAGACGACATTCGACGTGATCGTGAGGATCGAGGTCGTCGGCTCAGAGTGACGGTAGGTGTGGCGTGCCTTGATCTTTGAGAGGAAGGTCTTTAAGACCCACTTTGCGATCTCGTCCGCGCGGTCGTCATCGTTGCCGTAGCGTGGGAAGTCTCCCTCCACCTCGTAGTCCACGACGATGCGGTCGTTGTAGATCGGCTTCACCTTCGCGTACTTGATCGCGGACAGCGAGTCGACAACGTGCGAGAAGCCCGCGATGCCCGTTGCAAACGTGCGGCGCACATCCGTATCGATGAGAGCCATCTCCGCCGCCTCGTAATAGTACTTGTCGTGCATGTACTGGATGATGTTCAGTGCGTTCACGTAGACGTGCGCGAGCCAGTCCATCATGCGCTCGTACTTTACGATGACGTTGTCATATTCGAGGTACTCCGTGCGGATCGGGCGGTAGGCGGGGCCGACCTGCACACCGCTCTTTTCATCCATACCGCCATTGATTGCGTAAAGGAGACACTTCGCGAGATTCGCACGCGCACCGAAGAACTGCATCTCCTTGCCCGTCTGCGTTGCAGACACGCAGCAGCAGATCGAGTAGTCGTCGCCCCACTCGGGCTTCATCACATCGTCGTTCTCATACTGTACCGAGCTCGTGCGGATGGAGATGCGCGCCGCATAGTCCTTGAACTTCTCCGGCAGCTTCGAGGAGTAGAGAACGGTGAGATTCGGCTCGGGGGAGGGCCCCATGTTCTCAAGTGTGTGGAGGAAGCGGAAGTCGTTCTTTGTGACCATGTGGCGGCCGTCCAGACCGATGCCCGCCATCTCGAGCGTTGCCCAGATCGGATCGCCCGAGAACAGCTCGTTGTAGGATGTGATACGTGCGAACTTCACCATGCGGAATTTCAGCACGATATGGTCGATCAGCTCCTGCGCCTCCTCCTCGGAGAGTGTTCCATTCTCAAGGTCACGCTGAATGTAGATGTCAAGGAAGGTTGAGATGCGTCCGACGCTCATCGCCGCGCCGTTCTGCGTCTTGATTGCCGCGAGGTAGCCGAAGTAGAGCCACTGCACCGCCTCGCGTGCATTCTTTGCCGGTGCGGAGATGTCAAAGCCATAGATCTGCGCCATCTCCTTCATGCCCTTCAGCGCACGGATCTGCTCGGACACCTCCTCGCGCTGCTGAATGACATCATTCGTCATGATGCCGTCGCCGTAGTTCAGGAGATCGGCCTCTTTGAATGCGATGAGGTGATCGATGCCGTAGAGTGCGACGCGGCGGTAGTCGCCCACGATGCGCCCGCGCCCGTACGTGTCGGGCAGCCCTGTGATGATATGGCTGCGGCGCGCCGCGCGAATCTCGTCCGTATATGCGTCAAAGACCGCCTGATTGTGCGTCTTGTGATACTTTGTAAAGATCTCATGAAGCTTCGGGCTGACCTTGTAGCCGTAGTTCTCAAGCGCCTCCTCCGCCATGCGGATACCGCCGTACGGCATGAACGCCTGCTTCAGCGGCTTGTCCGTCTGGAGACCGACCACCTTTTCGAGGTCTTTGTGTGCGGGGTCGATGTAACCGGGGCCGTATGCCGTCAGCCCTGAGACGACCTCCGTCTCCATGTCGAGCACGCCGCCCTTCGCGCGCTCCTCCTTCTGAAGTTCCTGCACGCGTGCCCACAGACAGTTCGTCGCGTCCGTCGGCGGCGCAAGAAAGGACTCGTCACCGTCGTACGGCGTATAGTTGCGCTGAATGAAGTCGCGGACATTGACCTCCTCCTGCCAGACGCCCCCTTCAAAACCGTCCCAGCTCTTGCTCTGCAGCATATTCTGCCTCCTATTCTACAGGTGAAAATAGAACCCCATTCGATGCTTTCATAATACTTGAATCGCATTCGCTTTTCAATAGAGCAACGAAAATAAATGCTATCAATATTTTTCATGTGAAATATAATTTATGTATATATCAAAAATTCCCCTGCCGAAGCAGGGGAAGAGGATCATGAGAATCGAAAAAAGGTGCGCTACGAATGCGGCTCCGGCGTGATATACGCGAGCAGAGCCGCAAGTGGGAGTGCAAGGACGGAGACGAGGAGGGCAGGCGCGAGCCCGATGACATCGCCGAGCGCTGCCGTCGCCGCCACACCAAGGCTGCCGAGTCCAAACGACATGCCGAGCATCATGCCCGATGCCATCCCCGCGTTCTCGGGGAGTGCCTGCTGCGCCCAGATGATCGAACTCGGCTGCGGCGCCATCAGCGCGAATCCTGCGGCAAAGAGCACAATGCCGCCGAGCACATCCGCACTCACATGCGTGAAGTAGTAGGCACAGGGCAGAATGCCGAGCACAAGGGAGGTCACAATAATGCGCCGTCCTGTAAATTGATCCGCGAGATTTCCGCCAAAGAGCCCGCCCATCATGCCGCCGACCATGAAGATCGTGAGGAAGAGGCCCGCCGCACTCGTGTCCGCGCCGCTGCCGACGAGGAGCAGCGGCAGGAACGTCCCGAACGCGCCGTGCGTCCAGCAGCGCAGCCCCATCGCGAGATTCAGCGTGATCGTCGCGCGTGCAAAGAGCACGCGTGCGAGCGACGGGTGCTCCGCCGTCTGCTGCTCCGGCAGGGAGGTGACAGAACACAGCCCGGAGCGTGCAAAGAGCACGCCCACGAGCGCAGCGGGCAGGATGAGGAGCGGCAGCGCATGCAGCGATAGTTTTTCAAGAAAGGCCACGAGCACCAGCGGCACAAACGCCATGCCCGCATTGCCGCCCGCGATGAAATAGCTCATCATGCCATTCCCGCGCCCTTCGGCCGCCGTCCGCCCGACGAGCATCGAAGAGAGCGGATGGTATGCCGCCGTCGCAGCCCCCGTCACCGCGACGAGAAGAAAGAGCAGGGCGATATGCCCCGCAAAGCCGACCATGCACATTGGAGCAGCGGCAGCGGGGACGATGTACGGGAGCAGCGGGCTGAAATTTCGCTTGTCCATGAGGTAGCCGAAGATCGGCTGCAGCATATTCGTCGTCACGGACGCAACCATGACGAGCACGCCGCACATCGTCAGCGACAGACCGAATTTCAACACGAGCAGTGGCAGGAGAATCGGCAGAAAGTTCGCGTAGAAATCCACCATCGCATGCCCTGTCGAGAGCAGTGCCGTCGCATGCCGTATGTTGTGTCTCATTATAAACACTCCCTAGACCCTTTGTGCGAGCTCCATACGTTCATAATGTACGTTCTTCTTTGCACGATATTTGCCGCGAATGTTGTGTGGTGCTCCAAAGCGAACCTTAGTGGAGCAAGCGAGAAAAGCGAACGGTACACCCCGGCGGATTTCTTTCGTTCAAGCGAAGCGCGTTTAAGAAGTCCG
>ERZ773090.398-NODE-398-length-25355-cov-8.69866_pt1 | contig 25355 bp, 22 predicted proteins | sample MGYA00580579_ERZ773090 | MGnify/ENA primary metagenome ERZ773090 (study PRJEB29015, sample SAMEA2738014) | human oral metagenome | biome: human oral; feature: human-associated habitat; material: dental | place: China | collected 2132 ... | reverse complement strand
AGCCGGTGGTGCGCAGGCCGGGGTCGATGCCGAGGATTCGCATGGTGAGCTGTGGTGCAAGGCGGCTGGGGCGCTACATGGACAGGAGCAAATATGGAGGGGTCAAAATGCCTGCCTGCGCAGTTTCCACTAGGACCTCATGCTATGGTTAGAGGCGCAAATTTAGAGGGACAAACCTCAACCGGCCAGCAGGCTTTGCGAGCTGGCGCGCTGCACGCCGGCGGCGTTCATGTCGGCCCAGGCGCGGGCCAGCGAGCCGTTCAGGTCGATGGCGCGGCAGGCGTCTTCCACCACGGTGACGGCAAAGCCGGCGGCGCGGGCGTCCAGCGCGCTCCAGGCCACGCAGTAGTCGGTGGCCAGGCCGCACAGGTAAAGGTGGCGGATGCCGCGCGCGTGCAGCCAGGCGGCCAGGCCGGTGGTGGCGGCGCGGTCGGCTTCGGTGAAGGCGGAGTAGCTGTCCACTTGCGGGCGGCAGCCTTTGCGCAGGATGAGCTGCGCCTGCGGCACGTGCAGCTGCGGGTGCAGCGCCGCGTCAGGCGTGCCCTGCACGCAGTGCGTGGGCCAGAGCACCTGGGGGCCGTAGGGCAGCTCGATGACGTCAAAAGGCTGGCGGCCCGGATGGTTGGCGGCGAATGAAACGTGGCTGGCGGGGTGCCAGTCTTGCGTGAGCACGGCGTTTTCAAACAGGGGCGCCATGCGGTTGATGACGGGCACGATGGCGTCGCCCTGCGCCACGGGCAGGCCGCCGCCGGGCATGAAGCCGTTTTGGGCGTCGATGACGAGCAGGGCGCAGTCGCTGGAAGGTGGCATGGCTTTCGAGATGGAAAAGGCATAAGAAAAGCGGCCCGGGTGGCATCAGCGGCCCGGGCCAGGGCGGGTGCGTTCAGCTCAGGAAGCGGACGAACGATTGCACCGGCTCGCGCGCGGTGTGCAGGGCATTGACCGGGTCGGACTCATCGGCCCAGCCCAGGGCCAGGGCGCCCACGATCATTTCGTTTTCGCCCGCGCCGATGTGGGGCATGACGATGCTGTCAAAGCGGTTCCAGGCCGCTTGCGGGCAGGTGTGCAGGCCGCGCGCGCGGGCGGCGAGCATCACGCTTTGCAAAAAGCAGCCGTAATCCAGCAGGCTGCCCCGGCCCATGATGCGATCGATGGTGAAGAACATGCCCACGGGCGCATCAAAAAAGCGGAAATTGCGCTGCTGCTGGGCGTGCATCTTGTCTTTTTCGCCCTTGCCGATGCCCAGCAGGCCATACATGTCCAGGCCCACGGCGCGGCGGCGCGACAGGTACGGCTCCACCCACTTGGCGGGGTAGTAGTCATACGGCTCCGGGTAGCGGGCTTCCAGCTCGGGGTTGTCGCGCAGCTGGTCGTGCGCGGCGCAGACTTTGTCCACCAGCGCGTCACGCGCGGCGCCTTGCAGCACGTACACCTTCCAGTGCTGGGTGTTGGTGCCTGAGGGCGCGCGGCTGGCCACACGCAGAATGTCTTGCAGCATGGCCTGCGGCACGGGCCGGGGCAAGAAGGCGCGGGCGGAAAAGCGGCTTTCAATGGCGGCGTCCACGCTGGCGGGGTCGGCAATGCCCGGGCGGGCTGTTTCGGGGGCATGGGGCATGGCGTTGTCTCCTTCAGGGGTGCACAAAAGAAGCTTCATTCTGCCTTGCGCGGCGGAGGCGGCGGCTACATTCGCGCTCCATGTATTCCCTGACCCGACGCCGTTTCGCCCTGGGCGCGCTGGCCTGGTGCGCCAGCGGCCGCGCGCAGCCAACGCCTGAAGCGCCTCAGGCCGAGCCGTATGCCTACGCCACCCATGAAAACGCCCTGCTCTGGGCCGAGGAAGCCGCCCGACGGCACGGGCTGGATGCGGCCTGGGCGCGGCAGACCATTGCCAGCGCGTGGTTCAACCCCGGCGTGCAGCGCCTCATGCGCCCGGCCGCCTACAACCAGGCCAGCAGCGCATCCAGAAACTGGCGCGCCTACCGCAAGCGCTTTCTCACGCCCACGCACTTGCAAACGGGCGCGCGCTTTTGGCAGGCCAACCATGCGGCGCTGGCACGCGCCGAGGCGCAATTTGGCGTGCCGGCGGCGGCCATCATGGGCATTCTGGGCGTGGAAACCATTTATGGCCGCAACGTGGGCAAGTACCGCGTGCTGGACGCGCTGGCGACGCTGGCTTTTGACTTTCCGCAAGAGCACCCGCGCGCACACCAGCGGCAAATCTTCTTCGCGCGCGAGCTGGCGCACTTTCTCGTGCTGTGCCAGCGCAACCGGCTGGAGCCTGGGCTGCCCGAAGGCAGCTACGCGGGCGCCATGGGGCTGCCGCAGTTCATGCCCTCAAGCTGGCTGCAATACGCGGTGGACTTTGACGGCGATGGCCGCATTGACCTGTGGAACAGCCCGGCCGACGCCATCGGCTCGGTGGCCAATTACTTTCGCGCCTTCGGCTGGCGCCCCGGCCTGCCCACGCATTACGCCGTTCAGCTTCAGCCGCAGGCCGATTTGCGCGCGCTGCTGGCGCACGACATCCTGCCCACCTTCAGCCCCGCCGAAATGGCCGCGCTGGGCGTGACCCTGCCCGAAAAGGCGCAGGAAAGCGCCGGGCCGCTGGCCCTGATCGAGCTGCAAAACGGCGACCCCGCCCGCCCCGGCAACGAGCCTGACTACGTGGCGGGCACGGAAAACTTCTACGTCATCACCCGCTACAACTGGAGCGCCTACTACGCCATGGCCGTCATCGAGCTGGGGCAGCAGCTGGCGCAGGCCAGAGACTGAAGCCGTCTGATTCATCCTGCCCGCAGGCCGGATTGAAAGTCATTGTTTTTGAGGCCGTTGCCAGCGGGCGGACTCCTACAATGAGCCTTTCATTTTTTTGATCAGTGGTTTTGCATGATGGAAAACACCTACCCAGCCGCTGGCGGCACGGCGTCTGAAGCCGCCTCCTCTTCCTCTCCCCTGCAATGCGATGTTTTGGTCATAGGCGGCGGCCCGGCGGGCAGCACGGCGGCCACGCTGCTGGCGCGGCAGGGGCACAGCGTGCTGCTGCTGGACAAGGACCGCCACCCGCGCTTTCACATCGGCGAATCTCTGCTGCCGGCCAACCTGCCGCTGTTCGAGCAGCTGGGCGTGGCTGATGAAATACGCGCTATCGGCATCACCAAGCATGCGGCCGAATTCGTCTCGCCCGCGCACGGCAACCGCAAGCAGGCGTTTGAATTCGCACAGGCGTGGGACAAAACCATGCCGTTCGCCTACCAGGTGCGCCGCTCGGAGTTCGACCGCATCCTGCTGGACAACGCGGCCCGCAGCGGCGCCCAGGTGTTCCAGCAATGCAAGGTGGAAAGCGTGGACCTGGAAGCCACCCCTGAATGGGCCGAAGCCCGCGCGCGCCATGCCGACGGGCGCGAAATCACCTGCCGGGCGCGCTTTGTGGTGGATGCCTCGGGGCGCGACACCTTCCTGGCCAGCCGCATGAAGATCAAGCACAAGAACCCGCGCCACAACAGCGTGGCCGTGTTCGCGCACTTCGCCAATGCGCGCCGCAACCCCGGCGCGGCGGAGGGCAACATCACCATCTACTGGTTCGATCACGGCTGGTTCTGGTTCATCCCCTTGCAAGACGGTGCCACCAGCGTGGGCATGGTGACCTGGCCGTATTTCATGCGCACGCGCGGCGAGCGCAGCCTGCGGCAGTTTCTGCTGGACGGCATCGCCCAGTGCCCGCCGCTGGCCGAGAGGCTGCAAGACGCGCAGATCGTCCACGAGCCGGAAGCCACGGGCAATTTCTCCTACCTCAGCGAGCGCACGCACGGGCGCAACTACGTGCTGCTGGGCGATGCGTTCGCCTTCATCGACCCCGTGTTTTCCTCCGGCGTGCTGCTGGCCATGCAAAGCGCATTCGCCGCTGCCCGCGCCATTGACGTCTGGCTGAAGCAGCCTGCGCAGCGCGCGCAGGCGCTGGCGCAGCTGGACCGGGATATGCGCCACGGCCCGCGCGAGTTCTCGTGGTTCATCTACCGCATGACCACGCCCGCCATGCGCGACTTGTTCATGGGGCCGCGCAACACGTTTCGCGTGAAGGAAGCCATCATCTCCCTGCTGGCGGGCGACATCTACGGCCAAACGCCCATCTGGCGCTCGCTGCGCGTGTTCAAGGCCATCTATTACCTGACCTCGCTGGCGCAGCTGCCCACCTCGCTGCGCTCCTGGCGCTGGCGCAAGCAAGCCATCCGCACGGTGGATGAAGCCCCGCAAGGCTGAGCGCCTGCCCATGCACGCCGCTCTGCGCCGCGCCCGCGAAGCCGCCGCCATGATTCTGGGCCTGGGCCTGCTGGCGCTCATCTGCCTGGGCTGGACGCCCTTTGCCCTCGTGCTCGGCCCGCTCATGCCCGAAGCCAGCGGCAAGCGCCTGGGGCGGCAAGCCATTCACAGCTGCTTCCGGCTCTACGTCTGGCTGCTGGAGCGCCTGTGCGGCTGCCGCTTCGATTTGCGCGCGCTCGACGAGCTGGCCCGCCAGAGCGGGCCGATGATCATCGTCGCCAACCACCCCTCGCTGCTGGACGCAGTGCTGCTCGTCTCGCGCCTGCCCAATGCCGTGTGCATCATGAAAGCGGCGCTCATGCACAACCTGCTGCTGGGCGCCGGCTCGCGCCTGGCGCGCTACATCGTCAATGACGCGCCGCTGCCCATGATCCGCCGCGCCATCGCCGAAATCAAAAGCGGCGACGGCGCGCGGCTCATCATCTTTCCCGAAAGCACGCGCACCAGCACGCCGCCCGTGGGGCCGTGCAGCGCCACGGCGGGCCTGATCGCCGCGCGCGCAGGCGTGCCCGTGCAGACGCTCGTCATTGAAATGAGCACGCCTTACCTGGGCAAGCACTGGCCCCTTTTCCGCCCTCCCAGCCTGCCGCTTGCCGTGCGCGTGCGCTACGTGGGCCAAATGCACGTGGATGGCGCCAGCGCGCACCGCTTTGGCGACGACATCCACGCCCGCCTCGCCCACGCCCTCAAGGAAACGCGCCATGCCTGAAGCCGCTGCGCCCGCGTCCTCCGCTCCCGCTGCCTCACGCACGCATCTCGTGCTCATCCCCAGCTACAACCCCGGCCCCAAAGTGCGCGACACCGTGGCTGCCGCGCGCGCGCGCTGGAACCCCGTGTGGGTGGTGATTGACGGCAGCACCGACGGCAGCGCGGCCTGGCTGCAAGACATGGCCGCGCAAGATGAGGGCCTGCGCGTGCTCGCGCTGCCCGCCAACCAGGGCAAGGGCGCCGCCGTGCTGCACGGCATTGAGCAGGCCGCGCGCGAAGGCTTCACCCACGCCCTGACGCTGGACTCGGACGGACAGCATCCGGCCCATCTCATCCCGGCCTTCATGCAGGCTTCGCAAGCGCGGCCTGACGCCATGGTGCTGGGCGTGCCGCAGTTCGGCGCAGAAGCGCCGCGCATTCGCGTGCTGGGCCGCAAAATCTCCAACGGCTGGGCCAATCTGGAAACGCTGGGCGCGGGCATTGGCGACTCGCTCTTTGGCTTTCGCGTCTATCCCATCGCCCCGCTGGCGCGCGTCATGCGCGGCCAGCGTTTCATGCGCCGCTTCGACTTCGACCCCGAAGCCGCCGTGCGCCTGGCCTGGGCAGGCGTGCCCGCCATCAACCTGCCCGCTCCCGTGCGCTACTTCACGCCCGAAGAAGGCGGCGTCTCCCACTTCAAATACCTGCGCGACAACGCCCTGCTCACCTGGATGCACACCCGCCTGTTCCTGGGCTTTGCGCTGCGCCTGCCCCGCCTGGCCTGGCGGCGCTGGCGGCCAGCGGGCCGCTGAAAACCGGCCCCTTTCGCCGCAGGCGCAAGACGGCTTTTAAGGCCCCTGAATTCGCTCCTGTTTTGAGTGTCGCTGCCATCGCTCAGGCCGTTCTGGCAGGCGGGTCGCAGCCCCGGAAAGAAAAATGCCCGTTCCTTTTTGCGGAACGGGCGCGGCTGGCTGCTCTTGGGCGTTTTCAGCGCTGGTGTTCGCTCAGCCACTTTTCCAGGTAGTGGATGTTGGTGCCGCCGTGGCGGAATTTGGCGTCCACCATCAGCTCGCGGTGCAGCGCGATGTTGGTGTTGATGCCTTCCACGGCGGTTTCGAGCAGCGCGGTTTGCATGCGGGCGATGGCTTGCTCGCGCGTGTCGCCGTGGACGATGAGCTTGCCGATCATCGAGTCGTAATTGGGCGGCACGAAGTAGTTGGTGTAGATGTGCGAGTCCACCCGCACGCCGGGGCCGCCGGGCGCGTGCCAGGCCGTGATGCGGCCGGGCGAAGGCGTGAATTTGAAGGGGTCTTCGGCATTGATGCGGCATTCGATGGCGTGGCCGCGAATTTCGATTTGCCGCTGGGTAAAGGGCAGTTTTTCGCCGGCGGCCACCATGATTTGCGTGCGCACGATGTCCACGCCGGTGATCATTTCCGTGACGGGGTGCTCCACCTGCACGCGGGTGTTCATTTCAATGAAATAGAACTCGCCGTTTTCATACAGAAATTCAAAAGTGCCCGCGCCCCGGTAGCCGATTTTTTTGCACGCAGCCACGCAGCGCTCGCCAATGCGGTCGGCCAGGCGGCGCGGAATGCCGGGGGCGGGCGCTTCTTCAATCACTTTCTGGTGGCGGCGCTGCATGGAGCAGTCGCGCTCGCCCAGATAGACGGCGTTTTTGTGCTTGTCGGCCAGCACCTGGACTTCAATGTGGCGCGGGTTCTGGAGGAATTTCTCCATATAAACCGCCGGGTTGCCAAAGGCAGCGGCCGCTTCGGCCTTGGTGGTTTGCACCGCGCCGGGCAGCGCCGCTTCGGTGTGCACCACGCGCATGCCGCGCCCGCCGCCGCCGCCTGCGGCCTTGATGATGACGGGGTAGCCGATTTGCCGCGCCATGCGCTTGATGGCGGCGGTGTCGTCAGGCAGCTCGCCTTCGCTGCCGGGCACGCAGGGCACGCCCGCCTGCATCATGGCCCGCTTGGCCGCCACCTTGTCACCCATGATGCGGATGGATTCGGGCGTGGGGCCGATGAACTGGAAGCCGCTTTGCTCCACGCGCTCGGCGAAATCGGCGTTTTCGCTCAAGAAGCCGTAACCGGGATGGATGGCTTCGGCATCCGTGACTTCCGCCGCCGAGATGATGGCGGGCACGTTCAGATAGCTTTGGGCCGAGGGCGCGGGGCCGATACACACGGCTTCGTCGGCCAATTTCACGTATTTGGCGTCTTTATCGGCCTCGGAATACACCATGACGGCCTGCACGCCCAGCTCGCGGCAGGCGCGCTGGATGCGCAGGGCGATTTCGCCGCGATTGGCAACCAGTATTTTCTTGAACATGGCGCGCCCGCTTACTCAATGACGAACAGCGGCTGGCCGTATTCGACGGGCTGGCCGTTTTCGCCCAGGATTTGCGTGACGGTGCCGGCCTTTTCGCTCTCGATTTCATTGAGGATTTTCATGGCCTCGATGATGCAAAGCGTGTCGCCCGCCTTCACGCTGGAGCCCACTTCCACGAACGGCTTGGCGCCAGGGCTGGCGGCGCGGTAGAAAGTGCCGACCATGGGCGATTTGACGGTAAAGCCCGGCGCGGCGACAGGCGCAGGCGCGGCGCTTTCGGCGGGAGCGGGAGCTGCTGCCGCAGGCGCGGCCACGGCGGGCGCGGCTGATGCGGCGGCCGCCACGGGCTGCGCTACAGGCTGCATCACCACGGCGGCGGGGCTGCCCTTGACGATGCGCACCTTGCCTTCGGCTTCGGTGATTTCAAGTTCGGAAACGTTGGACTCCGAGATCAGGTCGATCAGGGTCTTGAGCTTGCGCAGATCCATGATTGAAATCTTTCTGATATGAAAAACTGGGCAAATTTACCGCAATTTGCAGCCAACTGCTTCAATTTGCTGGAATTTGAAGCTTGCAGAAGGAGTGTGCGGTTTCCGCTGCGATTTTGCGGCCATCGCGGCAAAGCGCCGTAAATAAATGAAGTTGCCGCTTTTTGCGATCAATTCATGATGGATGCTGCATCTTCCAGCATGCGGGCGCGCAGCGCCTGCTCGTCGCCACGGGCGGGGCGGCCATCGGCAGCGGGCTTGAGCGCGCCGCGCACGTCGTCATGGTCATGAATCATCAGATGCACGCCCACGTGCTCGCCCAGGCCGGAGCAAAAGACTGAAAAGCTGAGCGCGTCCACCATTTCGCCGCGAAAACCGCGCACTTGCCGCGCCTCGAAAGCCACACCCTGGTTGATGAGGGCGATTTCCGCCGATTTCGGGTCATCGCAAAAAAGCTGCAAATGCACGTCAGACAGGCGCGTGGCCGTGCCATTCCACACCGCGCCCGTCAGGTGCGGGCGAAATTCGGCCAGCCGCTGCATCCACGCCAGCGCCAGCTCGCGCAGCGCCAGCAGCTCGGCGGGCTGGGTGTCGGCGCGAAAAAGCGCCAGATAGGCGCGCACCTGCTCCTGCACGGCGTCATTGTCCGGCAGGGCCGCGCGCGCGGGCGCGCCCAGCTCCTTGACGGCCCGCCGCTTGGCCGCGCCGTAGTCCAGCCCTTCTTCCACCACCAGCCGCGCGGCGGCAGCGGCGATTTCCTGAGAGAGTTCCTGTTGCATGGAGGGCATTTTGCCTCCGCAGAGCCGCGCGGATTGCGGAAAGCGAGCTTTTGAAATGATATTGCGCAAATCATGATTGATATTTATCAACCATTATTTATTTCATAATCTGCCCGCCATGCTCGCGGCCTGCGCATGGGCGCCTGGATTGAACCAGGAAACTTCCCGGTGCGGTCGCGTAATTTCTCATTTCATTTGCGTTCTCATAATCATTGGAGAAAATCATGAAAAAAGCATTTGCCTGCATTTTGCTGGCGCTGGCGCCGCTGGCTTTCGCGGACATCACGGTGACCGACGTGAAAGGCCGCAGCGTGACGGTGCCCGGCGTGCCCGAACGCGTGGTGCTGGGCTTTTATTACGAAGACTATCTGGCCGTGGCGGGGCCGGGCGCGGCAGACAAGCTGGTGGGCCTGTCGCTTTCCACCTGGCGGGACTGGCGGCCCCGGCAGTTCGCGCTGTATGAAAAGGCGCTGCCCCGGCTGAAAAGCGTGCCGGATGTGGGTTCCACGGATGACGGCTCTTTTTCCATTGAAAAAGTGATTGCCGCGCAGCCCGATTTGCTGATTCTGGCCGCCTGGAATTACGACGCGCTGGGCGAGGGCGTGAAAAAAATCGAGGCGGCGGGCATTCCCGTGCTCACGCTGGACTACAACGCGCAGACGGTTGAAAAGCACGTGGCGTCCACGCTGGCGCTGGGAAAAATCATGGGCCAGCCGCAGCGTGCGCAAAAACTGGCCGACAACTACCGCCTGGCCATGCAGGACGTGGCCGCGCGCGTGGCCAAGGCCGGGCCGTCAGACAAGAAGGTTTACGTGGAACTGGCGCAAAAAGGCCCCGAAACCGTGGGCAACTCCTACGGCGACACGCTCTGGGGCGCGCTGATCGAGATGGCGGGCGCGCGCAACATTGCCAAAGGGCAGGTGCAGAACTGGGGGCCGCTCAGCCGTGAATACGTGATTGACCAGAACCCGGACATCATTTTTTTGGCTGGCTCCGAATGGCTGAACCGGCCCGAGGCCGTGTCCGTCGGCTTTGGCGCCGATGCCCGCACCGTCAATGAACGCATGGGCGCTTACGTCAATGGCCGCGCGGGCTGGCGGCAGCTGAAGGCGGCTGAAGGCGGGCACGTGCACGCCGTCTATCACGGCGGCACGCGCACCCTGTCGGACTACGTGTACGCCCAATACGTGGCCAAGCAGATTCACCCGGAGGCTTTTGCCGATGTGGACCCGCAAAAGAACCTGCGCGATTTCTACGAAGCCTGGCTGCCCATCAAGGCTGAAGGCGTGTTCATGGCCACTTATCAGGCGCAGCCGCAAGGCCGCCCGGCGGGCGCGAAATGAGCACTGAAGCCCGGAACGAGGCTGGCCACGAAGCCGACCACGCACAGGCCCGCAGCGCCTATGGCCGCCGTCTGGGGCGGCGAGCGGCTTTGCTGGCGCTGGCGGCGCTGCTGCTGGCGGCGCTGCTGCTGCTCGATCTGGCCACCGGCCCTTCGGGCATGGCGCTGACGGACATCTTCCAGGCCCTGCAAACAGGCCCCGGCGGGCTGGAAGCCGTGCGCGAGCGGCTGCCGGGCGTTACGCCCGAAATGCGCAAGCTGCACAGCAACGCCAACATCCTCTGGCACGTGCGCATGCCGCCCGCGCTCATGGGCGCGCTGGTGGGCATGTGCCTGGGGCTGGGCGGTTTGCAGATGCAGACCATTTTGGACAACCCGCTGGCCAGCCCCTTCACGCTGGGTTTTTCGGCAGCGGCGGGCTTTGGCGCGGCGCTGGCCATCATGTTTGGCGGCCTGCTGCCCGTGCCCGGCTACGCGCTCACGCCCGCCGCCGCCTTTGGCATGACGCTGGCCGCCTGCGCGCTGATTTACCTGCTGGCGCTGGCGCGCGGCGCCAATCCGGAAGTGCTCATCCTGGGCGGCATTGCAGTGCTGTTTTTCTTTCAGTCCGTGCAGTCGCTGCTCCAGTACATCGCCAGCCCCGAAATCCTGCAACAAATCGTCTTCTGGCTGTTTGGCGATTTGCAAAAAGCCAGCTGGACCAGCGTGAGCGTGTGCGCGGTTGTGCTGCTGGCCTGCCTGCCCTTTGTCGCGCGCGATGCCTGGGCGCTGACCGCCTTGCGCCTGGGCGACGCCAACGCCATGAGCATTGGCGTGCCGGTGCAGGCCATCCGCCGCCGCGCCTTCGTGCTGGTGGCGCTGCTGACGGCCGTGGCCGTGTGCTTTGTGGGCACCATCGGCTTTGTCGGGCTGATTGCGCCGCACATGGCGCGCGCGCTGGTGGGCGAAGACCATCGTTTTGCGCTGCCGCTGGCCGCGCTGACGGGCGCGCTCATCCTCTCGGGCGCTTCGGTGTTTGCCAAGCTCATATCGCCGGGGGCCGTGGTGCCCGTGGGCATCATCACCGCCGTGGCGGGCGTGCCCATGCTGCTGGGCATCATCGTCTCGCGCAAAGGGGGCATCTGATGGGCCTGCAACTCAGCCATGTCAGCGCCCGGCGCGGCCGGGCCGAAATCCTCAAAGACGTGAGCGCCACGCTGCCCGCCGGGCAAATCGCCGGCCTGATCGGCCCCAACGGCACGGGCAAATCCACGCTCATCAACGCCATTGCCACCACCTTGCCGCACGGCGGCAGCATCCGCTTTCATGGCCAGCCCGTGCGCTTGGGCGAAGTGGGCTTCATGCCCCAGCACTGCCAGGTGCGCGCCGGGCTGTCGGTGCTGGAAACCGTGCTTTTGGGCCGCTACGAGCGGCTGGGCCTGCGCGTGGCGGGCGGCCTGATCGAGCGCGCCCTTCAGGTGCTGGACAGTTTTGGCATTGCCCACCTGCACGAGCGGGCCATGACCGCCCTCTCCGGCGGCCAGCAGCAACTGGTGCTGCTGGCCCAGCGCCTGATCCGCCAGCCCCGCCTGCTTTTGCTGGACGAAGCCACCAGCGCGCTGGACATTCGCCACCAGATGCAGGTGTTTGACCGCCTGCATGAATACGTGCAGGCCAGCGGCGCGCTCGTTGTCATCGCCATTCATGACCTGAACCTGGCCGCCCAGCACGCGCAAACCGTGCTCATGCTGCACGGCGGCCATGTGGCTGGCTGCGGCCCGTTCGATGAAGTGGTGACTTGCGAAAGCCTGCGCCGCGTGTATGGCATCGAGGCCGAATTCGCCCGCGCCCCCAGCGGCCGAACCGCCATCGTGCCCTTGCGCGGCTGCGGCGAGCAGCAAGGCCGCAGGCCGCAAGGGCATGGCTGAATAAGCAGATAGGGCGGAATGAGGGAAGGACGGAAGGGAATGCGCAAAGCTTTTCCGCTCTTTTATCTATGGTTTCCGGAGCGCAAGAGCCAGCTTTTCATGCACGCCGCCAAAGCCGCCGTTGCTCATGCATAGCAGGTGGTCGCCTGCGCGGGCGGCGCGCGTGGCCTGGGCGACGAGTTCGTCTACGCTGGCGGCCACTTGGGCGCGTGCGCCCAGCGGGGCCAGGGCGGCGGCGGCGTCCCATTCCAGGCCGCCGGCGTGGCAAAAGGCCAGGGCGGCGTTTTCCAGCGCCCAGGGCAGGCGCTCTTTCATGGCGCCCAGTTTCATGGTGTTGCTGCGCGGCTCGAAGAGGGCCAGGATGCGTTCGCTCTGGCGCCCTTGTGCATCAAGCTGGCGGCGCAGGCCGTCCACGGTGGCGCGGATGGCGGTGGGGTGGTGGGCGAAGTCGTCGTAGAGGGTGATGCTGCCGCCGCTGACGGGAATGCGCGCGCGCACTTCCATGCGGCGGCGCACGTTTTCAAAGCGCGCCAGCGCCTCGCAGGCTTGCTGCGGCGGCACGCCTGCGTGCCAGGCGGCGGCGATGGCGGCCAGCGCGTTGAGCTGGTTGTGCGCGCCGGGCAGCGCCCAGCGCACGCGGCCGGCGGGGCGGCCCTGGTGCAGCACTTCAAAGTCGCCCGGCTCGCCGCAGGCGGCGAAGTCGGGGGGCGCTTCGCCGCCTGCCATGCCGAAGCGGCTGACTTCGCTGTACACGCCTTGCGCCAGCACGCGGGCCAGGCTGGCGTCTTGCCCATTGACGATGACGCGGCCCGTGGCGGGCACGGTGCGCAGCAGGTGGTGAAACTGGCGCTCGATGTCGGCCAAGCTGCCGAAGATGTCGGCGTGGTCGAACTCCAGGTTGTTCAGCACCGCCGTGCGCGGGCGGTAGTGCACGAATTTGCTGCGCTTGTCGAAAAAGGCGGTGTCGTATTCATCGGCTTCGATGACGAAAAAGGGCCTTTCGCGCCCTGCCGCCAGGCCGCCCAGCCGGGCGGAGATGCCAAAGTTCAGCGGCACGCCGCCCACCAGAAAGCCCGGCTGCAGGCCCGCGCATTCCAGCGCCCAGGCCAGCATGGATGTGGTGCTGGTTTTGCCATGCGTGCCGGCCACGGCCAGCACGTGGCGGCCTTGCAGCACGTGTTCGGCCAGCCACTGCGGCCCGCTGGCGTAGGGCAGGCCCGCGTCGAGAATGGCTTCCATCAGCGGGAATTTGGGCGCGCCATTTGCCAGCCGCGCGCGGCTGACCACGTTGCCAATCACGAACATGTCGGGCTTGAGCGCCAGCTGATCGGCGCCGTAGCCTTCCAGCAAATCAATGCCCAGCGCGCGCAGCTGCTCGCTCATGGGCGGGTAAACGCCCGCGTCGCAGCCGGTGACGGTGTGCCCGGCCTCGCGCGCCAGCGCCGCCAGCCCGCCCATGAAAGTGCCGCAGATGCCAAGGATGTGGATGTGCATGAAGGTTTCGCTCAGGTTTCGCGCAGGTTTCGCGCAAAGGGGGATCAAGGGAAGGCTGGTTTCTAGCCGCCCGCCCGTGCGTTCTGGCCGCCTGGATGGGCCGCCGTGGCTTGCGGCGTGAAAAAGCCGCCGGGGCGCTGGGCCGGGCGGCTGGGGCGGGCGAAGCGGCTCAGGCCACCGTCACGGCGGCGCCCGCGCGTTCGGTGATGTGGCCGATGACGTAAACGGTTTCGCCGTGCTGGCGCAAGGTGGCGGCCACGGCCTCGGCGGCCTCTGCGGCGGCGATGACCACCATGCCGATGCCGTTGTTGAAGGTGCGGTTCATTTCCGCGTCGTCGATGCCGGCGGTTTTTTGCAGCCAGGCGAAGAGTTCGCTTTGCGGCCAGCTGCCTTTTTGCAGGCGCGCGGCCAGCCCTTCGGGCAGCACGCGGGGAATGTTTTCGAGCAGGCCGCCGCCGGTGATGTGGGCCAGCGCGCGGATGGCCTGCGGGTGCGCGGCCAAAGTGGCGAGCACGGGCTTCACGTAAAGGCGCGTGGGGCGCATGATGGCCTGGCGGAAAGGCTGGCCGTCCAGCGTTTCGGGCAGCGCGCCTTGCGCCTGCGCGCGTTCGATGCACTTGCGCACGAGCGAGTAGCCGTTGCTGTGCGCGCCGCTGCTGGCCAGGCCCAGCACTGCGTCGCCCGCCCGCACGCTCTGGCCGGTGAGCAGGCGCGATTTTTCGGCCGCGCCCACGGCAAAGCCGGCCAGGTCGTATTCACCGGCGGGGTACATGCCGGGCATTTCGGCGGTTTCGCCGCCGATGAGGGCGCAGCCGCTTTCTTCGCAGCCCCGGGCGATGCCGCCTACCACGGCGGCGGCGGTGTCCACGTCGAGCTTGCCGCAGGCGAAGTAGTCCAGAAAAAAGAGCGGCTCGGCGCCTTGCACGAGCACGTCGTTCACGCTCATGGCGACTAGGTCGATGCCCACGCCGCCGTGCATGTTCCATTCAAAGGCGAGCTTGAGTTTGGTGCCCACGCCGTCGGTGCCGCTCACGAGCACAGGCTCCTTGTATTTGTGGGGCACTTCAAAGAGCGCGCCAAAGCCGCCAATGCCGGCCAGCACGCCTTCGCGCAGGGTTTTGCGGGCCAGGGGCTTGATGCGCTCGACCAGGGCGTCGCCCGCGTCAATATCAACGCCGGCGTCTTTGTAGGAAAGAGGGGTGTTCATGCGAGATGGGAGAAAAAGCTCAAAGGCGGGCGGGGCTGCGCGCTGGCGGGCTTGCGCCCTGGCTTGCCGCGCGTTGTGCGCGCAAGCGCACCCTGTTCAATAAAATCCGCCGTCAATTTTAGGCGCGGCCCCAGGGCGGTTCAGGGCTTGCCTGCCTGAAATGCCCCTTGATATTTGCTCCTTGCTTGATAGCACGGCCTCCCCGTGGATCGTGCGACAAATGCCTTTTCAGGCCCCTTGAATTTGCTCCTCTTTCTGAAGTTCCTCCGCCTGCCTGGCTCGCCCCGTTCGCCCCGTTTGCCTGTTGCGCCCGCCGCCGGGCAGGCTCCCGTTCATGAAACAAATCGCGCTTGACATCGCACTGGCTCCCGCGCCCACGCTGGAGGGTTTTGCGGGCCGTCTCAATCAGGAGGCCGTGCAGTTTCTGGCGCAGTGGTGCGCGGCGGGCCGCCAGCGCTCGCCCGTGCCGGTGTATCTGTGGGGCGAGGCGGGCAGCGGCAAAACGCACCTGCTGCGCGCTGCGCGGCATGCCTTGCAGCAGCAGGGCGAGCCTTGCGGCTGGCTGGACGCGGCCTCGCCCGCCGATGTGCCGTTTGAGGGCAGCTGGCGCGCGGCGCTGATGGACGACGTGCAGCTTTACGCCACCGGCCAACAGCACACCGCCTTCAACTGGTTCATCAACGCCATGACGCCCGCCGATGGCCAGCCGCCGCGCGCCGTGCTGGCCGCCGGCAGCCTGCCGCCGACTGATTTGCCGCTGCGCGAAGACTTGCGCTCGCGCCTGGGCTGGGGGCACGTGTTCCAGCTTCACGCGCCCACGGAGGACGAATGCCGCGCGCTGCTGCAACAGGCCGCCGCCCAGCGCGGCCTTGCGCTGGGCGAGGGCGTGACCGATTACGTGCTCACCCGCTTTTCGCGCGACATGGGCAGCCTCATGCGCCTGCTCGAGCGCCTGGACCGCTACAGCCTGCAAACGCGGCGGGCCGTGACCATTCCGCTCATCAAGGCCATGCTGGAGGAAGGGGCCTGAGGGCGTTTTTGCCGCCCTGCCGCCGCCCTTGCCGCCGCCCGTTGCGTCTTTTCCCCTGAAACCCCATGAAACTGGCTCTTTTCGACCTTGACTACACCTTGCTGCCGCTGGACTCCGACCACGCCTGGGGCGAATTCACCACCCGCATCGGCTGGACGGAGGACGAAGCCTTCCGGCAGAAAAACGAAGCCTTCTACGCGCAATACAAGGCGGGCACGCTCGATATTCACGAATACGTGCGCTTTTCCACCGCCGCCGTGCGCCGCCAGGGGCCGGAAGCGGCGGCGCGCGCGCATGCGCAGTTCATGCGCGAAGTCATCGCCCCGGCCATCCGCCCGCAGGCGCTGGCGCTGATCGAGCAGCACCGCCGGGCGGGCGAGGCTGTGGCCATCGTCACCGCCACCAACGAATTCATCACCCGCCCCATTGCCCACGCGCTGGGCGTGGATGAGCTGATTGCCATCAACCTGGAGCGCGACCCCGGCGGCTGGTTCACGGGCGAAATCGCGGGCACGCCGTCTTTTCGCGAAGGAAAAATCACCCGCGTGGGCCAGTGGCTGGCCGCGCGCGGCCTGGGCTGGGCCGATGCGGACGCCACCTTCTACAGCGACTCCATCAACGACTTGCCCCTGCTTGAAAAAGTGCAGCGCCCCGTGGCCGCCAACCCCGATGCGCGCCTGCGCCCCATCGCGCTGGAGCGCGGCTGGCCCGTGCTGGAGCTGTTTGGAGCGCAGCCATGATTCGCGAACTGCTCGACAAACTCACGGGCCGCCGCAAAAGCCGCTTTGGCAAGCGCGTGGAAATCGGCCCGGCCACGCACCGCATTGACCTGTCGCTGGTCGATGGCCGCGCCATCAGCGTGGTCAGCACGCTCAAAAACGCGGGGTACGAGGCCTACATCGTCGGCGGCGCCGTGCGCGACTTGCTGCTGGGCCTGCGCCCCAAAGACTTTGACGTGGCCACCAACGCCACGCCCGAGCAGGTCAAGGCGCTGTTCCGGCGCGCCTTCATCATCGGGCGGCGCTTTCGCATCGTGCACGTGGTCTTCGGGCGCGGGCGCGAGCATGAAGTGATCGAAGTCTCCACCTTCCGCGCCCACCTGGACAGCGCCGACGCCGAGCACGTCAGCGGCAACGAGCGCACCGCCAAAAGCCAGCTTGCGGGCGTGAAACACGCCGTGGATGCCTCCGGCCGCGTGCTGCGCGACAACGTGTGGGGGCCGCAGCACGAAGACGCTGCCCGGCGCGACTTCAGCATCAACGCCATGTACTACGACCCGCAAAGCCAAATCGTGGTGGACTACCACAACGGCTTTGCCGACGCGCAAAAGCGCGTGCTGCGCATGATTGGCGACGCCGCCGCGCGCTACCGCGAAGACCCCGTGCGCATCATCCGCGCCACGCGCTTTGCCGCCAAGCTCGCGCACCTGGGCTTCAGGCTCGACGCCAAAACCAGCCGCCCGCTCGCCGCCCTCAAGGGCCTGCTGGCCGACGTGCCCCAAAGCCGCCTGTTTGATGAAATGCTCAAGCTGCTGCAAACCGGCCACGGCCAGGCCAGCGTGGAGCAGCTCAAAAAACTCGGCCTGGCCCAGGGCATCTACCCCCTGCTGGATTTGGCCGTGCAGCGCGCGCAAGAGCCTTTCATGGCCGCCGCCCTGCAAGACACCGACCGCCGTGTGGCCGAAGGCAAGCCCGTCGCCCCCAGCTTCTTGCTCGCCTGCCTGCTCTGGCAAGACGTGCGCGCCCTCTGGCAGCAGCGCACCGCGCAAGGCGAACACACACACCCCGCCCTGCAAGCGGCCATTGATGAAGTGTTTGACGCCCGCATCGGCGACGTATCCGGCCGGGGCCGGCTGGCCGCCGACATGCGCGAAATCTGGATGATGCAGCCGCGCTTTGAAAAACGCACCGGTGCCAGCTGCCACACCCTGGCAGAGCAGCCGCGCTTTCGCGCCGGGCTGGACTTTTTGCAGCTGCGCGCCGCCAATGGCGAAGTGCCCGAAATGCTGGCCGACTGGTGGACGCAATTCGCCCAGTCTGGCCAGAGCGTGCGCGAAGACCTCATCGCCCAGGCCCGCGCCGAGCAGCAGCGCGCCCCGCGCAGCAAGGCGCGCAAGCCCAAAGCCGCCGCGCCAGCGGCCAGCCCGGCCAGTCCTGCTGATTCCGCCAGCCCAGGCCCCGCTGCGGCAGGCGACGGCGCCCCGGCCAAAAAACGCCGCCGCCGCCGCAAACCCGCAGGCGGCGCGCCTGAAACCGCCAGTGCGCCAGCGGCCCATGCGCCATCCCGCCAGCCGCCCGCTGCGGAATGACATGAGCAAGGACATGGACGCCACCGCTCACACGGCCTACATCGCCCTGGGCGGCAACCTGGGCGACGCCGCCGCCACCGTGCGCCGCGCCTTCGCCGCCCTGGCCGCCCTGCCGCAAACGCGGCTGCTTGCCGCCTCCAGCCTCTACCGCAGCGCCCCCGTGGACGCCAGCGGCCCCGACTTCATCAACGCCGCCGCCAGCGTGGCCACCGGCCTGACCCCGCTGCAATTGCTCGACGCCCTCCAGGCCATCGAAACCGCCGAAGGCCGCCAGCGCCCCTGGCGCAACGCCCCGCGCACGCTCGATCTGGATTTGCTCCTCTACGGCCAGCAGCGCCTTGACACCCCGCGCCTGACCCTGCCGCACCCGCGCATGCTGCAACGCGCCTTCGTGCTCTGGCCGCTGGCCGAAATCGCCCCCGCACTGGTTCCCCCCGAAGCGCTGGCCGCCGTGGCCGGGCAGGCCATCGAGCGGCTGCCTTGAGAGAGCCTGCTGGCGCGCCTGCACGCGCGCCCGCTTGCGGCTTGTCTGCGGGCGGGTTCTGGTGCGCCCGCGCTTGCCGGAGCTGCCAGGCGGCATCAAAAACAGAAGCAAATTCAAGGGGGTGGAAATGCCATTCTGCGCAATTTCCACTAGGACCTATTGCTATGGATAAAGGAGCAAAAAGAAGGGGCAGGAAGAAATGAGCAAGGCCATGAGGGTCTGCCGCGTTTTGGCGCCATGAAGTGCAAGACGGCGGCTGTGCCATCAGGCTGCGTTCAGGGTGCCACGGGCAGCCCCTGGGCGCAGGCTGGCAGCCACAGCGCGCCGGCCTGCACGCTGGCGGCGGCGCGCACGGCATTGACGCAGGCGCGGGCCACGGCTTCGGCGGCCAGCGCGGCCAGCACATTCAGCCCCGGGCCGGGGGCGGGGGCCTGCCCGGTGGCCAGGGCAAAGAGGGTGTCGCCATCAGCGTAGGTATGCACGGGGTTGATGGCGCGGGCCAGCCCGTCGTGCCCGGCGGTGGCCAGGCGGCAGGCGCCGGCTTTGTCCAGGGCGGCGTCGGTGGCGATGACGCCAATGGTGGTATTGCGTCCGGCCAGCAGGGCGCGGGTGGTGTCGCGCAGCGCCGCGCCATCAGCGGTGCGGGCGCCGGCCAGCAGGCGGCCTTGGGCGTCGCGCACATCGCCCAGGGCATTGACGGCAACGAGCGCTCCCACGGTCACGCCGTCCAGCGTGACAGAGGCGGCGCCAATGCCGCCTTTCATGGCGCAGCCCATGCCGAACATCTTGCCGACGGTAGCGCCCGCGCCCGCGCCGACGTTGCCTTCGGCCAGCGCCCCGCGCTCCAGGCTGGCCTGGCAGGCGGCGTAGCCAGCGGCGGCATCGGGGCAGACGGGCGGCTGCCGGGCGGGGTCTGCGCCGACGTGCAGGTCAAACAGCACGGCGGCGGGCACGATGGGCACGCGGGCGGGCGTTTCAGGGCTGCCCGCATCCAGCCCCAGGCCCTGCCCGTGCAGCCAGCGCATCACGCCGCCGGCTGCATCCAGCCCCCAGGCGCTGCCGCCAGACAGCAGCACGGCATGCACCACGCTGACGGTGTTGGCGGGGGCGAGCAGGTCGGTCTCGCGCGTGCCGGGCGCGGCGCCGCGCACATCCACTCCGCCTACGGCGCCGGGACGGGCGATGACCACACTGCACCCGGTGGGGCGGCGCGTGTCGGTGAAGTGGCCCGCGCTGATGCCGCGCACCCGGGTGATGCAGCCGGGAAACCGCTCAGGCATGGCGGCGTTTTCAGCTGGGCAGGCTGGCCAGCTGCATCCAGGTTTCCGCCACGCTGTCGGGGTTGAGCGAGAGCGAGACGATGCCTTGCTGAACCAGCCAGCGGGCGAAGTCGGGGTGGTCGCTGGGGCCTTGTCCGCAGATGCCGATGTATTTGCCTTGCGCGCGGCAGGCCTTGATGACGCGGGCGATCAGGGCCTTGACGGCGGGGTCGCGCTCGTCGAAGTCGGCGGCCAGCAGTTCCATGCCGCTGTCGCGGTCCAGCCCCAGGGTGAGCTGGGTGAGATCGTTGGAGCCGATGGAAAAGCCGTCGAAGTATTCGAGGAACTCGTCGGCCAGCACGGCGTTGCTGGGGATTTCGCACATCATGATGAGCTTCAGGCCGTTGCTGCCGCGTTTGAGTCCGTGTTCGGCCAGCAAGGCGGTGACGCGCTCGGCCTGGCCCAGGGTGCGCACGAAGGGCGCCATGACTTGCACGTTTGTGAGGCCCATGTCGTCGCGCACGCGCTTGAGGGCTTCGCATTCCATGGCGAAGGCGGGGCCGAAGTCTTCGCTGATGTAGCGGGCCGCGCCGCGAAAGCCGAGCATGGGGTTTTCTTCTTCCGGCTCGTAGCGGCTGCCGCCGATGAGCTTGCGGTATTCGTTGCTCTTGAAGTCTGACAGGCGCACGATGACGGGCTTGGGCCAGAAGGCGGCGGCGATGGTGGCCACGCCTTCGGCCACTTTGTCCACGTAGAAGGCGCGGGGGCTGGCGTGGCCGCGCGCCACGCTCTCCACGGCTTTTTTCAGATCGGCATCCACTTGCGGGTAGTCCAGGATGGCCTTGGGGTGCACGCCAATGTTGTTGTTGATGATGAATTCCAGCCGCGCCAGGCCCACGCCGTCGTTGGGCAGCTGGGCGAAATCAAAGGCCAGCTGCGGGTTGCCCACGTTCATCATGATCTTGGCGCCGATGGCGGGCATGGCGCCGCGCTGCACTTCGCTCACTTCGGTTTCGAGCAGGCCGTCGTAAATGCGGCCCGTGTCGCCTTCGGCGCAGCTGACGGTCACGAGCGTGCCATCCTTGAGCGCCTCCGTGGCGTTGCCCGCGCCGACAACGGCAGGGATGCCCAGCTCGCGCGCGATGATGGCCGCGTGGCAGGTGCGCCCGCCCCGGTTGGTGACGATGGCGCTGGCGCGCTTCATCACCGGCTCCCAGTTGGGGTCGGTCATGTCGGTCACCAGCACGTCGCCGGGCTGCACGCGCTCCATTTCGCTGGTGTCGCGCACCAGGCGCACGGGGCCGGCGCCGATTTTCTGGCCGATGGCGCGGCCTTCGGCCAGCACGGTGCCCTTGTTTTTGAGGCGGTAGCGCTGCTCGGTTTTGCCCTGCTGCTGGCTTTTCACGGTTTCGGGGCGCGCCTGAAGGATGTAGAGCTGGCCGTCCGTGCCGTCTTTGCCCCATTCGATGTCCATCGGGCGGCCATAGTGCTGCTCGATCACCAGCGCGTAGCGGGCCAGCTGCTCCACTTCGGCGTCGGTGAGGCTGTAGCGGTTGCGCTGCTCGGCGGGCACGTCCACGGTTTGCACCAGGCGGCCCGTGGCGGCTTTTTCTTCCGGCGTGGCAAACACCATCTGAATGAGCTTGCTGCCCAGGTTGCGGCGGATGAGGGCCTGCTTGCCCGCTTGCAGCATGGGCTTGTGCACATAGAACTCGTCGGGGTTTACCGCGCCTTGCACCACCGTCTCGCCCAGGCCGTAGCTGGAGGTGATGAACACCACCTGGTCAAAGCCGCTTTCGGTGTCGATGGTGAACATCACGCCCGCTGCGCCCTGGTCGGAGCGCACCATGCGCTGCACGCCCGCCGACAGGGCCACGTGCTCGTGCGCGAAGCCCTTGTGCACGCGGTAGCTGATGGCGCGGTCGTTGTAGAGGCTGGCAAACACCTCTTTCATCTTCTCCAGCACCTGCTCGATGCCCGCCACGTTCAGAAAAGTTTCCTGCTGGCCGGCAAACGAGGCGTCGGGCAAATCCTCCGCCGTGGCCGAAGAGCGCACGGCAAAGCAGGCCTGCGCGTTGCCCGCGCTCAATGTGTCAAAAGCATCGCGGATGGCCTTTTCCAGATCAGCCGGAAAAGGCTGCTCCTGCACCCAGCGGCGGATTTCGGCGCCCGCATCGGCCAGCGCGCGCACGTCTTCCGTGTTCAGCGAGGCCAGCCGCTGGCGGATGCGCTCATCCAGCCCGCCGTAGGCCAGAAACTGGCGAAAGGCGTGCGCCGTGGTGGCAAAGCCCGTGGGCACGCGCACGCCTTGCGGCAATTGCGAAATCATCTCGCCCAGGCTGGCGTTTTTGCCGCCGACGGCCTCGACATCGCTCATTCGCAGTTTTTCAAAAGGCACGACCAGGGCGGCCGCATCAAAAAGTGCAGACATGGGAAAAGCTCCAAGAGTTTGAAAAACGGTGCGCATGGCCTGCGGCCAGGCAGCGGCCAGACTGAGGCCGGGGCTGGCCCAAGGCGGCAAGGCTTGAAGTGCGGGCGGCAGGCGGCATGCGTGGGAAGGCAGCGGCGGGGCGGAAAGCGGCAGCGCCATCGCTGCGCCGCTGTGCTCATTGATTGGCTCCGGATTCTAGGCGGCGCGAGCCGCTTTCCGTGAACGGGTTTGCACCTAAAGGCTAAAGGCGAGAATCAGGGCGCGCGCAAAATCAGCGCCCGCCCCGTGGGCATAATCCGCCGCGCGCCGGCTGGCGCGCCGTGTTATTGCGCGTGATTCAAGCCGTTTTGTGATTTGCCATTTTGTTATTTGAACAGGGAGAAATCGTGAAATTCATGACCAGAGCAGCCCTGCTGCTGACGGCCTTGCTGGCCATTTTCCTGACCGCCTGCTCCGGCCCCAAAAACACGCCTGACGGCGTGGCCGTGGCCTTCATTGAACGCAGCTACAAGGGCGATGTGAACGGCGCCATGAGCCTGGTTCACCTGCCCGACAGCTCCAAGCCTGGCAAAACCGAAATGGCGCAAGGCAAGATGAAAGCCATGATCGCCAAGGCCAGGGAAAAGGCCGAAAGCCAGGGCGGCATGGAAGAAATCACCGTGCAGTCCAGCGAAATCGACGCGGACGATCCCAACCGCGCCCGCGTGGCCCTGAAAGTGCGCTTCAAACAAGGCGAAGGCATGGAAAAAGTGCGCCTCATTCAGGTGGAAGGCAAATGGAAAATATTTGCCAGCGCCGGATTCTGAAATTCATCAGGCCAGCGCAAGCGAAATGAAACGCGGCAGCCAGAAACGGGAGCGGAAAAATCCGGCTCCCGTTTTTGCATGGCGCGCTGAAAATCAATCAGAAAATCTGGCTGAATATGCGCATGCAAATCACGCGGGCCAGACTGGCCGCCCTGGCGCTAAGCGCGCTGGCTTTGTTCGCCCTGGCTGCTCTGACAGGCAGCAGCCCGCTGCGGCCAGCGGCTCCGCCTGTGCCCCTGCCGCCTGCCCGCGCGCTCCAGCCGGGCGACTGGGTTTTTCGCAGCGGCACTTCGGCTGACAGCCGCCTGATCCAGCGCCTGAGCGGCGGCGCCTACTCGCACATCGGCATCGTCATCCAGACAGCGCCGCAAGTGCTGGTGGCCCATGCCACAACAGATGACGACCCGGCCCGCCCCGACCAGGTGCTCATCACGCCCCTGGCCGACTTTGCCGCCACCGGGCGTGCCACTGCCGTAGCTGTGGCCCGCCCGCGCTTTCTCACCGCCGCGCAGCGCGCCGCCGCCGCCCGCCACGCCGCCGCCCGCGCGGGCCAGCCCTTTCGCCTGACGGCTGAAGGCGATCGCCCGCTGTATTGCACGACGCTGGTGCTCGAAGCCGTGCGCCAGCAGGTTCCGGGCTTTGCGCCTGCCTGGCAGGCTGTGGACGTTCCCGTTTTCGGCGGCCGCTACCTTTTCCCGCAAGCCTTCGCACTGGCCGACGTGGAATGGATCGCCGCCTCGCCCCCGCAAGCGCAGAGCCAGGCAGCCGCGCCCTGATTCAAAGTCTGTCCCAAACCTGCCTGTGCCTTCGCTCCCGCGCGGCAGGCCGTCAATCACGCCTTCCGGCCATCGCCCCGAAGCGCCTGCGAGGCAGAGCGTTAAAGCGGATAACACTAGCTCCTATACCAATAGCATGAGGTCCTAGTGAAACGGGCGCAAAAGCCGTTTTCAAGCCCTGAAATTTGCTCCTGTCTTTGACACGGCAAACCATTACCCTGCCTCTGGCGGTTTCTTTCCGCTACTGACGCCAAACTGAAGCCACGCATGTCCTGCAAGGTTATTGCCGCGCCTGCCAGAACCTGACCCAAACTGAGCGCGCCAGTTCTGGCCCTTGTGCAGTCGCTGCCCGTGCAAGCGCAGCCAAACAGGCGGCAGGTGTGGTCTAACCAGGACTGCACGGAAAGCACGCAAAACTTGGCCGACAAAATGGCGGGTGGCTGCCGGGTAGTCATCAACCGCACCACATGGCGCTGGGGGGCTGGTGTCGCCTGAACAACGCGTGGACGGACCTAAGCCTGAAAAGCGCGCCCGGCTCTCTGCGCGCTGCGCCGGACAGGCCTCGCCTACCATCGCCACCGGGCAGGCGTTTCATGGAGAAAATATTCAAAGCGCTGCATCGCAAAAGGCGATGAGAAATATGGGAGGAAGTTTGCTAGGTTCCATTCCAAACCCCAGCGTTTCTGAACCTGATTGTGGATGCTGATTTCTATGATGGCGAATACGTTTTTATTCATCGGTTGCATTGTAAATGGTGTTGTTTGCGGTGTTGCACTTAACTTCGCCCCTTTTCTGCTAAAAAGATTTGATGGCGTATTGGACCTTGTGCTTGATGTGATTTTGAATTTTGCCATCATAGCGGGATCCTTCACTTTTATGTGGTACGTATTCCCGGTTCGTGCGGAAAAAGTAATTTTTTTACTTTGGGTCTTGGGTATAGTTTTAGGAAAAAATCATATCTTATCGAAAGAATAAAATCATCTGATCATATTTATCAAGGAAAACGATGATGGGTGGCAAAATGCAATTTGCTACGGCGCAGCGGGCAGGTCGAGACTTGGCCCAACGGTAGAATACGGAAATGAACAATATGGATCTAAAATTTTCTGTTTTAATGACGCAAGCTCTGTCAGAGTGGCCGCAGCAGTTGGATTTCCAACTTTTCCATGTGAGTAAAGATATGAATAATTATTCGGTTAAAGGGCTGGGCATGATGGCCGACGATATAGCCGATAAATATATAAATCATGAACTGGAGGTTATTTATAGGCATCTGCACTTGGCCATAGAAATTGAATTGCATAAAGTTGCCAAATATGTCGTAAAAATGAGCACGCGCAACCTGCGTCCAGAGTTGGTGCGCATAAAATTTGAATCTTTTTTGCTTGAAATAAAAAATGGGATCAATGATTGTGGATGGGGCGATCCGGATCTAAAAATAATTGACGCATATTTCAGGGTCAATGGTCCAAGTTGAATTGTGAAAATGAGAGTGGCAGAGTCGGCGGCAAGAGCAATACAGCCATGACGCAAGGCAACCTCATCAAAGAAGCCGGAGCAGGCTGGGAAAAAAAACTGGCACTACAACAATCAAGGACAGCGCAGAAAACCTCACTATCCAATACCGCTACAACTCCTTTGGCCAAAAAATTGCCAAGACTGTCACGCAAGGCGCAACAAGCCGCACCACCTACTACATCAAC
>ERZ773090.397-NODE-397-length-25360-cov-3.6931_pt1 | contig 25360 bp, 38 predicted proteins | sample MGYA00580579_ERZ773090 | MGnify/ENA primary metagenome ERZ773090 (study PRJEB29015, sample SAMEA2738014) | human oral metagenome | biome: human oral; feature: human-associated habitat; material: dental | place: China | collected 2132 ... | reverse complement strand
AGCTTGTTTATGGCGCCCTTTTTGCCGTTGATGGAAGCGACAGTGTTTTGTTTGACCCAGCTGGTGTTCGGAACCATGGCGCTGCTATCCCCGGCTGGCGGGGAGGAAACCTGCACGCCGTACGAATTGTCATGAAAGGCAACCCCACCCCGGAAATTGACATGATTCGCAAACTCCACGGTTCCTTTGAAGTGTGGAGCATTGAGCGGGGCAGCCCCTTCTACGTCTGCCACGTCCAGTTTGTTGATGGTGCCACGCTTGCCGTTGATGGAAGCCACTGCGTCGGTGGAAACATATGACTTTACATAGCCAATGTTCGCCACCTGGTCTTCTGCGTTTGCGCCTCGATACATGCCCGGGTGCCCACGCAAAGTGACCATCGTAGCCGGTGAAGACACAAAAACCGGACTGGACCGCATATCTACCCAGCTTTCAGTCTTGATGGCGGGCGGAGAACTTTGGCCTCCAGAAGCCTTGGTGCTTACAAACACGGCCTCCGTTATTCTCGGCCGAAACTCCGGCGCCGCGCCGCTAACGTCGGCCGCCGCCAGCGTCACTGCCCCGGTCCTGCCCGCCACCGATGTCACCGCATTGGCCTGCGCCCCCGTGGCAATTCCGTTGAGCTTGACCTTGTCGGCCGGTGACATGAACCCGGCCTCGGTGGTCGTGGCCTCGCCGTGCACCGCAGCGCCACGGCTGCCAGCGTGGGTCTTGGGCAGCATCACACGCCGCACCCAGCTCGTGCTGGCTGCAGAGGTGCTGTCGTCGTTGTCGGCCGGGGTCGGCACCTGCACCTGCCCCGTGAACGTCGGGCTGGCCTTGTCCGCCTTCTCACTGAAGAGCCGTGCAATCTGGTCCTTCAGCCACTTCGTGCGGTTGGCCAGATTCCGGGCGCTCTTGTTGCTGACCCCGTCGGGGCCACCGACGACACGGTCTTTCCGTTCGATCTGGTAGACCCCTTCGTCGTACTTCGATTCTTCTGGCAGATTTGCCATGGTTGTCACACTGCTCCGTAGTTGTAGGTGGCGTCGTAGCTGAACTCGTCGTCATAGAAGACGGCATCCGTGAATGCGAGGTCCTGCAGGTGGCAGCGGGCCGGCGCCGTGGCCGCCAGCAGCGCACGGATCTTTTCGCCGTCGGCCACGCTGATCACTCTGTTGGTCACAAAGCTGTACTTGGCCCAACCCTCGGGGTCGCCGTAGCTGCGGCCGGCATCGTGGTCGAACGTGTCGTCGTAACCGCTGGCGCTGTCGCCCTCGAAGAGCTGCGCATCGCCGTGGCCGGCGTTGGCCAGCACGCGCTTGATGGCCCAGACCGTGCCCTTGTGGCGGTGGATGTTGACCGAATCCCGGATGGCCGCACGCTTGGCGGCCTCCGTCCAGCCGCTTTCCCATTCATCGACTCCGAAGGCCCACGCAAGCCACGGCAGCAGCTCGGCCGGGCAGGTCTCGGGGTTCCAGAGATCACGCAGCGGCACCGGCACAGCGGCCAAGCGTGCCGTGGCCGCTTCGATGGCGCGCTCCTGGGGGCTGGCGTTGTGTGGCAGCAAACTGGGCACGGCCTGCGGGGCGTCGCTGGCGAGTGCGCCTGCAGGTGTGTCGGCGGGGCGTGTGTCAGTCATCGACACCTCCGACTGTCACGGTAATGCCCGTGCAGTGCGGTGCCTGATTCCAGGCAACGATCAGATCACTGGCGGGCGCCACCAGCCGCACGTTCTGCACGCCCGGCTGGTGGAGCGCGGCAAATACCCCCGAGCGCGTGATGTCCCGGCCCAGCCGGTGCTGCTCGGCCGCGTAGCGCTCGGCCGCCAGCATGGCGGTGTCGCGCACCTCGTCCTGTCCGGCACCCGAGTAGACGGTGAGCACTGCCTCGATGTGGTAATCGACGATCTCCGCCGACTGCACATCGACCGTGTCGCACAGCGGCCGGACCGTCTCGGCGTTGAGCGCGTTGACCACGGCGGCGATGGTCTCGCCGGGCGCCACGCCCGTGCCGGTACGCGAGAGCACCGCCACGTTGACGGTGCCCGGTTCCAGACTGGCCACGCCCACATCGGCCACGTCGCCGGAGGCCGACAGCGTATGAAACACGTAGGAGCCGCGCGGGCCGGCCGTGCTCATGCCTTCGAGTGACAGGGTGACGCGATTGCGCAGCGCCTCGTCCGATTCCATCGTGGCCGGTACGGGCGGCACGGCCTGCGGGTTGCCGGGGCGGATCACGAGGCGTGCCACGCCATAGTTGGCGGCGATCTGGTCGAGGTCCGCACCCGTGGCGTAGGCCAGCATCGTGGCGCGGGCCGCTTCGTTGACGCGGGTGCGCAGCAGCAGCTCGCGCAGCGCGCAGACCTGCAGAATCTTGAAGGCAGGCTCTGCCTCGGTCATCGCATCGAACGCTGGGTCACGTTGGCGCAGGTCCATGAGCATCGCATCGAGGATGCTCTCGAAATCCAGCGGCTCGACCACGGTCGGCGATGGCAGCCGGCCCAGATCGATCTGGGAGAATGCGTTCTTCATGCGGACACCTCGATGCCTTCCAGGAGCACGGGCCGCCCCTCGGGCAGGTAGACGCCCTCGATGTCGAGCGCTACGTGACCGGGGGCGGCGTGGCTGGCACGGACGCGCTCGACGCTGATGCGCGGCTCCCACCGGCCCAGCGCTTCAACCGTGGCAGCGTAGATGGCCGTGAGCGTTGCGCCGTTCATCGGCGCATCGATGAGCTGAAAGAGCCGCGAGCCGTAGTCGCGGCGCATCACCCGCGTCCCAATGGGGGTCGTGAGGATGTCGCGGATGCTCTGCCGCAGGTGATCGATGCCGGAAAGCCGCCGGCCCGTGGTTGCGTCCATGCCGTTCATGGCCGGCATGCTGACGGCTTTTGCGGGCGGCGTCCCCGTGTGGTTATTCCCGAGCCGTGGTCCGTGCGGCGCGGGTGTGGTTTGATGGCAACCTTTCCGGCTTTCGTATTCTGGATGAGGCGCCCGGCTGGCTTGCAGTGCGCCCGATCAGTGTGTCCTGGGCCACCTATGGACCACGCTGACGACCCATTATCGGCAGTCCGATGGACGGTATCAGGTGGTCAGGCCGGCTCCAGCACCACCATCTGCACGCGATGTCCCAGACGGGCGGCGATGTTGACCAGCGCGTCCAGCGAGAAATTGCCAATACGCCCGCGCAGCAGGTCGTTGATGCGCGGCTGTGTCACGCCGCTGTGAAGCGCGGCTTCGGCCTGGGTCCACCCCTTGGCGGCAATGATGTCGGCAATGGCGTCCATCAGGTCTGAACGCGCCCGCAGGTTGGCGGCCTCTTCAGGCGTATCGGCCAGCGCGTCCCAGACGCTCTCAAAGGTTTGTGCAGTTTCGCTCATGTCGTGCTCCTGGCGATTTCGAGGTAGCGCTTGCGGGCCAGCTCGATATCGGCTTTCTCGGTTTGCTGGGTCTTCTTCTGAAACGCATGCAGCACGTAGACCGCTTCAGCGCGTCGGGCGGTGTAGACCACCCGAAACGCACCACTTCGGTCGCGTACCCGGATTTCTTCGACGCCCGGACCGATGCCTGGCATGGGCTTGAAGTCGGCCGGCTGGCGCCCCTTCTGGACAGCGTCCAGCTGGCGACCGGCCTCGCTGCGCGCATCGACCGGGAAGTCCCGCAGGCGTTTGAGTGAATCGCCCAGAAAGGTCACTGGTTTCATGCTGCATATTATACTCGTTCCGATATAAACAGCAATGCACCCCAAACCTCTCGCCGAGCATTTGTCATCCGTCCGTCGCCGTGATCATCTCCCGACTCACACCGGCGGCCCGCTGAACTTGTTCCCAGGCTCGACCCCGGCGTGCCGGTGGCCGGCGCCCACGTCGGTGCCGTTGTTGGTCAGGCCCCCGCTGACGGCCACGGTGCCCGAGATGGCCGTAGTGCCGCTGCCGGTCATGCCGGCGGTGTAGGTGAGCATGCCCTGCACGGTAAGCGCCCCTGTGCAGGTGGCGGACGGCGTGTTGAGCGTCAAGCTCGAGCCCGCATTGATGGTGGCCTGGTCGCAGTTGACGATGACCGAGCCGCTGCCGGCCGTGATGGTCAGCGTGTGGGCCGCGCTGTCGTAGGCGGCCATCGAGCCGTCGGGAAAGGTGACCTGCTCGATGTCTGCACTGGCCGCCGGTGCCGGATGGGCGTCCTGATAGATGGCCGGCAGTACCACGGCCTGCGCCAGATCACCGTGCGGCGCCAGCAGCAGCACCTGCTCGCCCGCACGGGGCGCCGACCAGGTGCGCGTGGCACCGGCCCGGCCCGTCACCCAGGGCAGCCAGTCGGTAATCAGCCCGCCGATGTCCACCTTCACCCGGGCCTCGGCCACATCCAGCGCGGCCACCGTGCCCAGCCGCAGCAGGTTGGCCAGCACACGGTCGATTTCGGCCAACGCGTAGGCGTTCATGGCTGACCTCCGGCCAACGGGGGGGCGCCAGCAGTTTGGTCGGCACCAGCCACCGGGCCAGCAGACAGGGCGTCGGATACCGTGTGGCGCACCACCGGCTCGTAATCGGCCTCATGGCCCGCGCCGATCTCGGGCGCCCACGACAGCACCGGCTCGGGCGTGACGCCCTCATCGTGCCAGACGCTCTCGCCCAGGTGGATGACCTGCTGCCATTCGATCCGCCAGCACTCGTACTGCTCGAGGTTCGGGTCGAAGTCATCGGGCCAGGCCCCCAGCACATCGGCCGGCCCGACAGGCAGCCCCCAGCGCTGCTGGTGGACAAACGCAGCCACGGCCGCGGCCAGCTTGCGGATCTCCAGACTCGGATTGCGCCCGCCCTGGCGAAAGCCGATCACCAGCCGGGCCTCGAAGCGGGCCATCACGGCCAGCTGCTCCGTGCCCGGGTCGAGGTCGTTGCCGGCCTCCATCTCGGACAGCTCCACGAGACAGGCCGGTACCGGCAGGTTCTTTCTGTCCTGCCGGTAGGCTTCCACGGTGGCCAGGTCCGGGAACTGTGCCCGGATGGCGCCGGTGATGGCCTCGTGCAGGGCATCGAGCGTCACTTCTGTCGTTGCATTCGCCATTGCAGCTGGTTCAGAAAGAGTTTCTGGAAATGGGCCTGGTACTCGGCTTCCCCGATCATGTCCTCGAGGTAGCCGGTGGATTCCTGGGCAATCGATTCGGTCTGGCGCTTGATGGGCATGCGGGCACGCCCCTCGCGTTTGAACACCTCTTTCGTGGGGCGCCGGCCACCGGTGGCGATGAAGCCTGCGTCTACCTGCCGGCCCGCGTAGGCGGCCACGCCCCGGCGGTTCCGACGGGCGTTGAGGTAGATGAGCGGCACGTTATTGAGGCCGTACCAGAGCGTTGCCTGTGCGCCGCGCGAGGTGCGCCTGACGGGTTTGGCCCGCATGCGCCGGCGCAGAATCTTCTGCTGCAGCTTCAGTTCTTTCGACAGACCCCGCGCCGAGCGGGTTTTCGTCCAGGCGGCCATCTTGCCCAGCGCCGAGCGCATGGACTGCTGCACCACTTTCTCGGTGGCGCCCAGCCGGCGGATCACGTCCTCGAGGCCGCGAATATCGATGCTCAGCTCGATCATGTGCGCTGCAGGGCCATGTCCAGCAGTCCCATGCCTGTGCCATCAGGCTGGGCGTTGGTCAGCACGTCATAAGTGCGGCCGTCCAGCTCCACGGTGGCACCGCGGGTGATCTCGGCGATGTCCGACCACTTGCAGGTCAGGCGCGGGCGGCTGGTGTCCAGCTCGTACTCGCCAAGCTGGCTGTTCAGGTACGGGTCATCGAAGATACCGCGTACGGTGAATGGGTCACCGACGACCGGGCGCACGGTGGCCGTGCTGGCGAACTCGTCGGTGTTGAGGAAGGGGTCGAGGGATTCCCAGGATTGATGGGGCATCGCTGGCGATCACACTTTTGGCGGCTTTTTCCTGGTGGCGGGGGCAGGTTCATCCGTCGGCTGGCTGTTCACAGTGCCTTGCCCCGCCCGCACCGCCTTGCCCCGCCGCACCAGCCCGGCCGCCTCGTCCAGCGGCACCGTGATGGTCGCCCCGGGCATGACGATCTCGCCGCCGACCACGGTGGCCGAGGTCACTTCCAGCTCGATGACCGATTCTTTCCTTGCTCGCATGCTTGTTCTCCTCGATGCGGGCCGCCCGCTTGCCGCAGGCAGCCCGGCCGGTGGTCAGGACGCCTTGCGGCCCAGGCAGAAGGACTCGGTGCGGCGCAGGATGAAGTCCACGTCCTGGAAGGCCGTGATGCGCAGCGTCCCGCTCAGGCTCTTGCTGTACGGGTCGGCGCGCAGCTCCAGCCCGCCCCACATCAGTATGACCAGATCAGCGAAGTTGCCCATGAAGACATCGCCGCGACGAATCTGGTTGGTGATCTCGGTGCGGTACCCATTGACCGTGTTGCCCACCTCCCAGATCGTGCCGGCCACGCCCTCGTGGCGAAGTGTCGTCTTGGCGTGTCCCCGGAAGTGGCTGTCGGCCACGTACGCCATGCTGGCCACATCGGCGTTGTCGGCCGAAATCTCGGTCTCCATGGCCACGAGTTCGCCAAAGGACGGCTGCTCGGCCTTGAAGGTTACGGCGTTGATGCCGGTGTGGTTGGCAATGCCGCGCGGCTGCTTGTCGGTGCCGGTGCCGTAGTAGCCGGCGGCATCGATGGTCAGGGCAAGTGCCGTGGCCAGGTCGCGGCGCACCAGCGCCTCGGCGTCCGGCGTGGACTGCATCAGCATGCGGCGGGTGATGTCGAAGTACGCCGCGGCCGTCTTGGGCGAACCCGAGATCAGGCCGAACCCGGTGTTGCCCTTGCCGGCGTCTTCGTCCTCGCCGATCCAGTAGCCCTGCGAGGCGCTGACCTGACGCGGGATATCCACATTGCCCACCAGGCCCCCGAGCGTGGCACCCAGCTGCATGATCGTCGAGCGGTTTCGCAGGATGTCGATGAAGGACGAGGCCATCAGGTTGGTGGCAATCAGGTTGCCGCCCGAGTTTTCACCGCCGGTGCCGGTGGTGGATGAGTTCAGCGCGCGCGACAGCACATCGGGCGGGACGATCACGCCGTCGGTCTGGCGCCCCAGGCGCTCGGCTGCCGAGCGGCTGGCCTCCAGTTCGAAGGCGGCTTCCTTCTGGGCACGGGCATCGCCCGGGTTGATCAGCGCGCGCACCACCTTCAGGAAGCTGTAGCGGCCCACCTCCCGGTCGTTCATGCCGATGTCGGCAGCACGGGTCTGCTCCGTGAGCGGCTCCGCACTGCCGGCCTTCGTGATGTGATCGAGCAGCTGGCGCTGGAAGGCGCCCACCTCGGTGCCGTCGGCCGCCGCCTTGCGGGCCAGTTCGGGCGCGCGGTACATCTCGCCCATCTCCAGAATGGTGCGCACGCGGGTGCGCTCGGCCTCCGCTGCGCGGCCGGCGTCGGCCTCGGTTTTCTTCTCGTCGGCACCCGGGGCGCCGTGGCTGGTCAGGGTCATTCCCATCGTTCGTTCCTCGTGAGGTTGTTCATCGGCCCGGCGCCCGGGCTGGTGTTCGGTCCGCGCAGCAGGCGCGGGCTGTGCTGCCGGCTGCGCCGGCGGTTCGGACGTGTTTTCTGTTGCGGGCGACCGGGATACGTCCTGTCCGGAGGCAGCCGGGGCCACTGCGGCTGTTGCCGTTGCGCCTGCAGGTGTTGCCTGTCGCATTGCCGTCGTGGCCAGGGGGTGCGACTGCCCGACGGGCTGACCGGCACTGCGCCCGACGCCCACCGTGTGGTCGGCGGGCACGGCCACGATGGAGATTTCCATTGGCTCCCAGCGCGTCACGGTCCAGACCGGATCACCATCGCGTACGCCGGTCTGTTCAGCGTCATAGATCCGGTAGCCCACCGAGACGTGCTTGCGGATGCCATCGGCAATGTCCTGCAGCACCTCCTCGGCGCGCGCGCTCTTGCTCAAGCGCACCGTCGCACGGCCGCGCCGGTCGGCATCGATCGAGACCCGCTCGATGACGCCGATCTGCCCGCCCCAGTCGTGATCGAGCAGCAGCGGTGCGCTGTCGCCGATGCGCTCCAGCATCACAGCACCGGGGTCGTGCGACAGAATCTCGAACCCCCACCAGCGCTGCGCAGGCTCCTCGCTGGAAAACGCCAGCTCCACGGTGCGCGCGCCCACATCCACCGCACCCACCGACGCCTGCCGGTGCGTCATGCCGCCGTCGCGGGTGCGGATGTCATCGACCGTCACGGCGGCAGCCTGTGCCCGGCCCGGTGTCCTGTTGTTCATGCCTTTCTGTCCTCTTTCGGGGGCGCCGGAGCCTCTTTCGGAGCCTCCTGCGGGGTCTCGTCCTTCAGGTCGTCCGTGGTGCCCGCAATCCGTCCCTGGACGGTGGCCTGCAGGTTGTTGCCCAGAATCGCACTCTCAATGAAGGTGTCGGGAATGCCGGCGGCGCGCATCTCGGCAATGTCGGCAGCGATCTCGCGCCAGACATCGGACGGATCACGCCCCTGTTCACTGATGATCTGCGAGGGCGCCATCAGCAGCTGGTTCTTCGCCGTGGTCGCCGCATCGATGTCGGCGCGCGGATCGATCCATGCCCAGCGCCGCGGCTGCCAGGTCACCGTGGCGTAACGGTCCAGCTTTTCGGGCCGCAGCGGCCGGCCCTTGATCGCGATGTGCCCGCCCAGCAGCGCCACCGGCAGCCACGCTTCAAAGACCGGCTGGATCAGCGACTCGACCAGCCACTCCTGCATCTCCTTCCAGAACTCGCGCTCATCGAGCGTGCCCTGGCGAATGGAGCTGAAATTGACGTGCTCGAGATCATTGGCCAGGTTGTTGTACAAGACCCCGAACCCAGCGGAGATGCCGCGCAGCTGCGCCTTGGTGAAGGTGGCGAACTCGCCACTGGGAAACTGTGGCGACCACTCGCGCAGCTCCGCGCCCTCGGGCAACACCAGCGCCTGACCCGGTGCCACGTCCAGATCGAGGTCGCGCATCTCGTCGTCCGTGGCCTCCGGCCCCTGACCCTCACGCCAGCTGATGGCAAACATCTTGGACGCACCCACCCGCGCATTGACGAGCGACGCCTCCTCGAAGCTGATGAGATTTTTGAGGCGCAGCAACCCGGTGGCCATCCACGGCAGCCCACGCTTTTGCCCGGTCATGTCGGGATGAAAGCCGTGGATGATTTCGGCCGCAGGAATGCGCAGAAAATCCCGGCCGCCGTAGTTATAGCCCTGCCAGTCCCGGTCGGTGCTGAAGTAGTACGCCATGGGGCGGCCGAACGCGTTGAACTCGATGCCGCAGCGGATGAAATGCCCGGCCGGCGCACCGATGGGGGTGTCGTCGTGGAACTGCACATCCACCCGCTGCGGATCGAGCAGCTGCAGGGCAATACCGAAGGGGCCGGCGGCTTCACCCCGGATGATCCGGAACATGAACTCACCGTCCTTGACCACCGAGGTCACGGCCAGTGCCTGCAGTGCACGCCAGGAGTTTCGGCCGCTGACATCACACGTGTCACGATGCCCCCAGCGCGCCCAGGCCGCCTCGATGGCCTCGTTCGTGTCCGTATCGATGCGGCCGCTGTCATCGCGGCTCTGGGCCTGCAGCATCACGCCGCGCGGCCCGACGATGTTCTGGCGGCACATCCGGATGAAGGCGCGCGCGTAGTCGTTGTTTCTGGCCTGCTCACGGGCACGGGCCACCAGAATGCGCTGGTACTTCTGGACGATGTCGTCGGCCGTTTCCGGAAACGTCAACCAGTCGGCAGTGAGCCGCGATACTTCGGCGCCGGAAAACGTCTGGCCAAGCGCACCGCGCGCACCGACGCGCCCGCCGATGCGCGGCATCATGCGCCTGGCCAACCCACTTCCCCCGACCATCCCGTCACGACCGGCCCGCCTGCCCTGGGGCGGTGATTGCCGACGAAAGAATCCCAGCCAGCCCATCACCGAAACGCCACGTTGATGTTGCCAAAGAGCCGCCCGCGCCGGGCCGCATTCATGCGGGAAAGCTCGGCGCGGTAGTGATCGCGCAGCTTCAGCAGCTCCCCAATGGAGCGGCGCTTGAGGCTGCGGTTGTTGATCTGGTACTGCTCCTGCTCGAGCGTCGCGCGGTTTTCCAGCACCGCCTCGATGGCATCGAGCACCTTCTGCACATGCGCGCGCGGATCGTGCCCGGCCGCAAGCTGCGCAATGTCGGCAGCCACCTGCAGCTCGCCGTGCTCCAGCTCCACCACGTGCCCGTCGCGGGCCGCGCGAACACTGTAGACGTAGCGCCCGGCCAGCCACTGGGCACTGACGGCAGCTGGCACGTGAAAGACGTGATTGCGGCCCTCGGGCTGGGCGACAAGATCGATGGCGGCAGGCCCGCGCAGCACGGCCGTGACCGTCCAGTCAGGGGCCGGGCAGTCACTGCTGACCACCCGGAACGCCTGACTCAGTCCCGCCTTGACCCGATCCGGAAAGATGCTGTCTGCCATCGCTTCAGTTGATTGCCCACCCGCCACGCCGCCGGCGCATGCCGAAGGGGCTGCGCCGTGGGCGGGCAGTGTTCACCGCTTCGGTGTCCGTGTCCCCGTGTGGTCGTTCCTTCGGTCCTGCGGACAGCGTTTTTTGCCCTGCGGACGACATCTTTTGTCCTGCGGGCGGCGTTTTCTGGTCCGCGGCTGCCACATCCTGTTCCGCAGATGCCACGTTCTGCACGGCAGACGCCACGCCCTGCTGGTCAGTCGCGGACCTTGCGGGCACTAGCCGCTCGACCATCTCCCCGAGCGCCGCGCGCCGGCTGGCATCGGCCTCGATGCGCTCGGCCGCGCGTTTGAGCGACGGGCTGGCAATCTTGAGGGCTGCGAGCGCGTACACCCGACAGTCGAGCGCCTCGTTTCGGTCGGCACGCTTGTGCCACTCGCGGATCGGAAATCCCTTGCGGTAGCGCGTCACCAGCGTCTCGGCCGTGATCTGCGCGTACCAGCTCTCGTCGCGCTCGATGGGCACGTGACAGTACCCCGGCCCCGGCGCCGGTACCTGCAGGCGACGCATCACGGTGAGCTTGGCCTCATCGACACCGACCAGGAACAGGTCGATCTTGCGGGCCTTGCGGCCAGATTGCCGCCGGCTGGGCGCAGCCACAATCGGTCGCCCCCAGCCCGCCACCCCCTTGATGCCAAAGATGCGCCGGCCGGTCTTGCCCCGCAGCCAGTCATAGGCCGCCTGCGTGCTCCCTCCGGTGCCACCAGTATCGACACAGGCTGCCGTGATCGGCAGGTGTGCGCCGGACTCGTGCACCCAGGTGCTCGAGAGCAGCGCCTCCAGATCCTCCCAGACATCGCCCTGCAGCGGATCGCCCCACAGCACGCGGTAATCGACCGACCACGATTCCTCGCCGACACCCCACGCCACGACCTCGCACTCCAGCCGGTCCTGCTGCATGTCGATACCGGCCGTGAGCACCAGCCCGCCAGCCGGCACCGGTGCCGCGAAGGGCTCGGCACGGGCCTGCAGCGTCTTGCCGCCGGTTTCCTCCCAGGTCTCGGCCAGAGACACGTTCGTGAAGGTCTGCAGATCGTTGGACGCTTTCTTCTCAAGAAAGCTGCGCACGATGTCGGCAAGCCGACGAAAGGTGCTGTAGATCTCGCTGAGGTGGTACGACGCATGGCCCTCGAAGGGTTTTTCTGCGCGCCACTCACCACTGCGCACGGCCGCCTTTCTCATGCCATCGTCCCAGAGCGAACCGCAGTGCGCACAGGTGTAGCGCGCCGTGTCCGGACGCTGGGGCGCTTCCTCATCACCCCGGCCGTCCCAGATCACGCGATCCCACGTCAGCACCTGTGCCTCGCCGCAGTCCGGGCACGGCACCCAGAAGCGACGCTGGTCGCCCTGCTCGAACGCCCCCTCGATGTAGCTCTGCCCCTTGATGGTCGGCGTGGAGAACTCCAGGAGTTTCCTTTGATCACCGAAGGTGGCGGCCCGTTGCCAGATCAGTGCCACCGGATGGCCTTCGGGCGTCACTTCGTACCCGTCCACTTCGTCCACCACGATCAGTGGCGCCGAACGCCCCCGCATCGTTTTGGGCGAACCACTCCAGGCGAACATCAGAAAACCCCCGGGATAGCTCTTCATCAGCGTGTTGTTCGTGCCCTCCCGGCTGCGCGGCCGGGCGATGACCTGCGACAGCACCGGGTTGGCATCCACGAGCGGCTGAAACTTGGCCGAGAGCCACATCTTGAGGTCCGCCTCGGAGGGCTGCATCATCATCTGCGACGACGGCCGCATGGCAATGTGGTATGCCTGCCCACAGAGCGCGACCTGCGTTTTGCCCAGCTGCGCCGCCCACATCATGGTGATGCGGTAGCAGTCCGGATCGACCAGCATGTCGAGCGGCTCGCGCTGAAACGGCGCGTTGTCGAAACGGATGAGCCCGGGCACCGCATTACCCACCGGGATACGCACATTCTGCTCGGCCCACTCGCTGGGCGAGAGGTTCGGCGGCGGGCGCAGGGCCTGCAGCGCCTCGCGAAAAATCCGGGTCAGGCCCGGCGTGTTGTCAAACTTGCCCATCATCCCTGGTGCCGGCTGCTCCAGCGTCTTCGTTGGTGCTGTCGCCCGCTTCGTCGGACACAGCCTCATCCTCCGAGGGCTCAACGCTCAGGTCGGTCTCGGCCATGGTCTCGAGCACCTGATCCAGCTCCGCCAGCAGCAGACTCTTGATGCGGCGCTCATCGGTCAGCCCGACCAGCGACGACACGATCCGGCCCGGCACGTTGCGGATGTTGGTCTTGACTACCGTGAACAGCCCCTGCAGGTTCCTGCCAATCTGCGCCAGACTCACAACATCCTGCCGGGCACGCGCCACCTCGATCTCGGCCAGGTCGGCCTGTGCCTTCGTGAGCCTGGCCTTCTCAACTGCGTAGTCGTAGGCCACGGCTTCGCCCGAGCAGCGATCCTGCAGGTACTTGATGTAACCCTGTACGGTCGGCACCAGCTCGTAGCGCCCCCGGTCGGCACGCGGAATAACGCCTTCCTTGGCCAGCTGCTGGACGCGCCGCTCGGACACCATCAACAGCTTGGCCATGACAGCGACCGGATACGTTGGAGAGCTGCCCACGGCGCCTCATCAGCTGGTTGCCGCCTGGCCAGACGCGGACACACGGGCGGCCGCCAGCGCATCGAACGTCTCGCCCGTATCCTCAAGCACGGCCTGCCGACCGGTGAATGCCTGCCAGCGTCGCACGATCACGTCCACGTAGTGCGGATCCAGCTCCATCAGCCGTGCACGGCGGCCGTGCTTTTCCGCGGCGATCAGCGTCGTGCCCGACCCGCCGAACGAATCGAGCACCACGTCGCCGGCCCGCGTGTTGTTGCAGAGCTGGTATTCGATCAGCGCCACAGGCTTCATGGTCGGGTGTTCGCTGCTCCGGACCGGACGGTCGAACTCAAGCACGGTCGTCTGCTTTCGGTCCGAGGTCCACAGGTGTGGCGCGCCATCCTTCCAGCCATACAGGCAGGGCTCGTGCTGCCAGTGATAATCCTGCCGTCCCAGCACCATTGCCTGCTTGTGCCAGATCAGGCATTGGCGCACCTGCCAGCCCGTGTCTCGGGCGGCTCCGCGGAAGTTGAAGCCCTCGCCATCGGCGTGCCAGATGTAGAAGACCGCACCGGGACGCATCGCCGCGTCGGCCGCCCGGTAGGCGTCGCGCAGAAACCTTCGGAACTGCCCGTCGGCCATCGCGTCGTTGGCAATGGTCAACGCATCCCTGGTCTTGCCCGTGTAGGCGACGTTGTAGGGCGGATCGGTCAGCCACATGTCGACTTCCCCATCACCCACCAGGCGCTGCACCTGCCCGACATCGGTCGCATCACCGCACAGCACCCGGTGCTCGCCCAGCTGCCACAGATCACCCGATGCCGAGACGGCCAGCCGCTCAGGGCCGGGTGAGTCGTCCTCATCGATCAACCCCTCGATGGCTGGCTCGTCCGGCCCCAGTCGCAATGCTGCCAGCTCATCGTCCGAGAAGCCTGTGAGCGACACATCGAAGCCCTTGTCCTGCAGGTCTTCGATCTCCAGCGCCAGCATCTGCTCGTCCCAGCCGGCATTGAGCGCCAGCTTGTTGTCCACCAGCACATAAGCGCGCCGTTGCACCTCCGACAGATGTTCGACCCGCAGCGCCGGCACGCTCGCCAGCCCCAGACGCTGCGCCGCCAGCACGCGGGCATGTCCGGCCAGGATGGTGTTGTCGGCATCGATCAGCACCGGCGTCGTGAAGCCGAACTCCCGGATGCTGGCTGCCACCTGGGCAATCTGCGCGTCGCTGTGGGTGCGGGCGTTGCGCGCGTAGGGGATCAGGGCCGTGGTGGCCGTGTGCTCGATATGCGCGGCCGGCGCCCCGTCGGCCAGGGTGTCGGCATCAACGGCCGGAGCGGCAGGTCTGGGCATGGGGCGTTTCGGTTCCATTTCGTTAGTGAGGCGCCTTATTACACGAGGGATGGACGTACTATCTCATTGATTGGGTTGAGTTTTTGTCGCCATTCGTCGGATGGCCCGGGGCACCAAACCGAAACGAAACGGACTTCTGCGGGCACGCACAACGCAAACGTCGAACCTCTTTGCGCCGCGCCGCCGCCCATGCCCCGGAAAGTACCTTTCGTACCGGGGGAGTGGCCGGTATGGGGGTACGGGCGGTGGGCGCGCAGGCCAGCGCAGCACGCGTCGTCATTCGCCTTGCTCCCGTTGCTCCGTCTCATCGTCCAGTGTCCTGTGGTCAATGACCGTCTGTCGGCTGTGCTGCTGCATCGTGCGCACCACGGCCGCCAGCGCATCGTGCCGCTCGGCACACTCGTGGTAGCGGTGGGTGGTCTCGATGTGGTTCTCCATCAGCGCCTGCAGCTTTCCAGACTTCACCTTTGGCAACGGCTCGCATGACATCAGCAACACTTCAGGGACGCTTGCCGCGAGCCTTGGCACCACGGTCTGTGGCGCGTCCTGCGTTGGCAGCATTCCAGAGGCGCACCCCGTCAGCATCCACATCACACCCGGCCAGAGCCGGGCGGCCCTGTACATACTCCTTGACCACACGGGTCACCACCCTGGCCGCCTCGGCCCGTTTGAGTTGATCTTCCAGATGGCGCCGCTCGATGGCGTGCGCCATTTCCAGCTGGATGCGCTGCTGCTCGACCTGCTCGGCCAGTGATTTGGCCTCGGCCAGATCACGCTGCGCCAGCACCGATTTGTAATGTGCCGTGCAGTCGGCCTTGCCACTGGCACGGCCGCGCGCATAGGACGCCGTCATCAGGATGGCGATGGCCACGCAGACTGCGATGATCGGCCCCTGCGAGCGGGCGAGAATCAGCGCACGGATCATCATGCCTCGCTCGTCGAGGATGCAATGCCCGCCATGAGAGGCGGCGCAACATTGCCCTCGAGCGGCACGTGAGCCGGCCAGCGGTAGGCCGTGACGCGCCGCATGTCGAAAGCACTCACGCGCACCTCGTTGTTCTGGTTGCCACCCAGCACCATGATGCGGCCGGCCACATCCTGGCCAACGACAAAGCCCACGTGTCCGCCTCCGCCCGCACGCTCGAACGTGACGATGCAGCCGTAGACCGGCCGGGGCAGCGAGCGCCCCCAGGTCTCCCAGCTGCGTGCCGATTCGAAGCGTGTGGACGCAATGCCGGCATCCTCCAGCATTGCGCCCACGAACGCCGAGCACCACGGTGTCTCGTCATCACGAATGCCGCCCCGAAAGATCTTTCTCCACCAGGCAAGGATCTTTGGTTCGTGGCGTGGCCCCGGTATCTCGCGCGTGCCGATGTACTGTTCGGCCAGTACGATCCAGGGCGGTTTTTTCATGAAAGCCATCGGTCATTCCTCATGCGTGCCGGCCTGCCGCTCGGCCAGCTGCGTTTTCAGTCGGATGTTTTCCGTCACCAGCTCGACGATGCGGTGGTGCATGTCGTTGGCCTGCTCGTAGAGCGTGCGGCTCACCGTGGCCTGCCGCTCGATCTCGCCACGCAATGCCTGGACGAACTCGACCTCCCACGTTGCGCGCTGCGTGGCCAGTCCCTCTTCGAACAGCCGCCGGTACGCCCAGCGCAGCACGAACGCAATGCCCACGCCACTGCCGGTGCCCACGCCCGCCAGTCCGAGATACTTGGCCACCTCGGCCCACAGTTCGGTGTCATCCATGGCGTTGCCCCTGCTCGTAACGGAAAACGGGCCGCGCATTGTCTGTGCCTGCCGTGGTCGTGTCCCCGTGTGGTCGTGCGCAACGCGGCAGCAAGCCGCCAGACGGCAGCTCCTGCAGCGACACGGCATCCTCGCCGCGCAGGCGCAGGCCCCGGGCACGCAGCACGTTGGTGACGTGCCGGCGCGAGACGCGCATCACCGAGCACACGATGGGCATTGGCGCACCGTCGGCCAGCATGCGCACGATGGCGTCATCCCGGTGGCGCGAATACACCCAGCGGCAGTTGGCCGGGTACAGCATCTCGCCCCCGAATTCCGCCACCAGGGCGGCCGCTTTCTGCGGGCCGAGGATCTGCACCAGCCGGTGATCCTCGTCCAGCGTCTTGGGCACATAGAGTTGCACGCGCCGGGACTGTTTGCCCGACTTGCCCCGCACCGCCACCGGCAGCTGACCGATCAGGTAGAGCGCTGCGCGCCGGCCGATGACGGCGGCAATGGGCTGCACACTCGATGGCAGGTCATCGAGCGCGTCAGCCTCATGCGTCTGTGCGTACAGCGGCCGGGCCTGCAGCATCAGAACTCCTCGATATTCCAGCCAGAAAACGCCCGGTCGCGCGGATACACGACGAGCACCCGGAACGGAAACTCGCCGGCCGCGATGCGCGTCTTGGCCCGGGCATCATCCCTGAAAATGGCTTTCGCGCCTTTCACTTCATGCAGCTCGATCTGCCCGTCGGCACGCATCACCACGAAATCCGGCGTGTAGGTGGCGCGGCTGGCCAGCTTCAGCGTCAGGCCCTCGAAGCGGTGCCAGACGATCTCGCCGGCTGCCTGCCGGTGAAGCAGGTGCCTGGCGTAGGCGGCTTCGGTCTGGTTCATCGCGCCGGCTTTCAGACGGCCCAGTGCCTGCATGTCGTGCGGGGCAGCCACTGGGGCATGTGCAGGCGAGGACAAGGACGGCCGTGCCGGTGCTGACCGGGTTGCTTTCCGGGCACCAGCGCCTGCTTCGGAAATGCTGGCCGCATCTGCACCTGCACTGCTGGCCACACCTCCATCAGCATCCACACCATCCACGGCACCCGCACCGGCAGCGCGCACCATCACTTCTGCGGCGGCAGCCGTGACCTGTACACGCGCCTTCTTCTCGATGGCCTGCGCGACCAGCGCTTCCATGGCCCGGCGCTGGCTGCGGCGCGAGCGGCGGGCCGGCGAAGCGCTCGATGTGGTCTGCATGGACTGGGCCGACTGGGCGAATTCGTCACCCAGCGTGATCAGGGGCGCCGTGCTCATTGCAGCTCCCGCATCCAGCCGGTGTAGGCCGTGATGATCGGCGCCTGATCGTCACACAGCCAGAACAGCTGCCGGTCGTGGCGGTAATCGGTAATTTCCAGCGCGTAGCCGTAATCGAGCGTGTCGAGCATGCGCACCACGCCCTTTTTGCACTCGGTCTCGGACACCTGCTCGGCTGACGGCATGTAGGCGGCAATGGCCAGCCGGTACGCCTTCTGGGCGATGGCCGGCGTGTCGTAGGGCTCACCGTTGCACTGGTGGCCATAGCGGTGCGCGATCAGGCGCATTTACTGACTCCGTTCGGCCAGGGCGCGCAGCACCAGCGCCTTGTCTGCACGTGCGCGCTCGGCACGCTGCATGGCTTCGAGCACCAGCCGGGCGTAACCGGCCAGGTCGGTGCCGTTGTCCAGATAGGTCGGGTCGCCGCTGAGCATGCGGCCGATTTTGCCGACCATCATTTCGAGCCCTTCGCGTTGCGCATCCGACAGACGATTCCAGCCGTCCGTGCCACGCATGGCGCGCTTCAGACGCTGCACGATGGCCGCGTTGTCCTCGAACGAGCCGTACCGGGCGCCGCGCTCGGCCAGAATGTCATCGAGGACAGGGATGCCATCGGCCGACGCCATGTTGGCGGGCGCTGCTTCTGATGGCGCTGTTTTCACGGACGCCATGTCCGCAGATGTGGCCGGGGCGGGCGATTTTTCAGCCAGGGGAGATTTTCCGAATTTCATGCGTGACGGCTTTCCAGCAGGTTGACGATACTCTGCACGGTCACGGCCAGCGCGTCCAGTTCATCCATTTTTCTGATGGCCCAGTTCCTGCGCTGGCCATGCAGGCCGAGCACACTGCTGCGGTGGCAGTCCGGGCACAGCGCAACGGAAGTAAACCAGTGGCCTTGGCGAATTTCGTGCACTTCGGAGGGGGACGGTCGATTACAGACACTACACGGCAGGTCTGCGATGCGCGCGATGTGGCGCCGTTCCGACACAGTCGGGGATTTTTTGTTCTTGCTCTGCATGCTGGCTGGTTTTTGCCGGCCACGGGCCGGCGGATGATTGTTGGGGCGACGGTGTGGTGCTGCCGGATGTGCTGGAGGGCGTGCCCACCGAAAATGCCCGCCTACCGGAAGTGTTTCGGCCGCCATGGCCGGCACCAGCCGGGGCATTCACTCCCGCGGCGGGCGCAGGCGTTGCTCCACGACCTTGCCATCGAGGGCCGTGCGCCGGCGCAGCAGGTTGTCGCCGATCCGGCCGCCGGGTCTGCCGGTCAGACGCCCGAAGGCTGCGTGCACGAGGTCGGCAGCGATCAGCCGGGCGAAGTAGTGGGCACGCTGCACGGCCTCGGTGCGTGTGCCGCAACGCATCACCACCATGGCCTGATTGGCCGGGTGCACGCCAGTGACGATCCAGTCGCGGTCGCCGCGCCAGCCGATGCCAACCCAGGCGCCCTCGTCGAGGATGACTTCGGTGCTGTTGGCCCCGGTCAGCTCCTGTCTATCGAGCAGTACCTGGGCGGCCTGCCGGGCAGCAGCGACGCTGTCGTATTCCACGCCGTTGCAGGTCCGGCCATAGTGCTGGGCGATGATGTCGGCCATGGTGTGTTCCTGGTGGTTGGCCGGGCCGGATGGCCCGGGCGTTGTTGGCTGCGGGCGTCAGTCGTTGAGGGTGCCGGTGGGTGGGTTCACGAGTGTGATGCCGTCGGGTGCAACGCCGTTGCGCAGCATGACGACCGAATCTGTCACGGCCTGCCGGATCTGCTCGAGGTCAGCGCGCTCCCGCTGGCGCATCTCCTCCCGAATCATCCGTGCAGCCCATGTACGGGCCGCGCTCATATCGGCGAACTCGGCAATCCAGCCGATACGCATGCCGCCCTGGGCAAGCGACGTAAAGCTCAGGTGCACCAGAATGGCGCCAGATGGCGTGAGGCGGATGGTCATGCCATAGGCGCCCAGCGCGTTGATGCCGGCCGTGCCGTTGCCATTGCTGTGCTCGATGTCGATGGCCGTCATGGCAGCCAGAGCGCCGGCCTCACTACCGTAGTCCTGACCGTTGACCGCATTTCCGACTCGGGTGGCGTGGATGATCATGTTTTCTCCGTGAGATTGGGGGCCGTCCAGATGATCTGGCCGGCGTCGTCGAGGTACTGGATGTTGTGGGCCGGCGGAAAGCGCCCGGTCCACGAGGCGCCATCGAGTTCGATGTCGATCATGGCGGCAAATTTCGGGGCGCCGACGATGGTGCCGTGGCGCTGCTCGATGCCGTCGCGGTGTTCGATATGGCAGATCACCCGGCCATACAGGCGCGCCGGTGTGCCGTGGCGGCGGTTGATGGCCTCCAGCCGCCGGTCCATGATCTGGCCGATGTGCATGTCGGCGTCACTGATAGTGCGGCGCATGATCTGGGCTCCGTGGGCAGCCATCAGTGCAGGACCTCCGGGGTCTTGCCGCTGCCGGCAGCGGCAAAGGCCGTGTCGTTGCTGGTCTGGTCCATCAGTGCATGAAATTCCCGGACGGTCTCGCGATTCTTTGCTTCGTCCCTGGCCAGCCGGTCAAAGGCGCGCCCGATCTCCTGCGGAATGAGGACAGGGGCCTGTTCGATGAGCCGGCGAAGCACCCCCTGCACCTGCTCGACCACCAGGGAGGCAGCATCGCGCCCGTCGGTGACGCGCGCCAGCATGCCGCGGACACCGCTTTCAAACTGCACGAATGTCTCGCCGGCCATGTTGCGGCACACGCGGACGATGTACACCTCCCGGGGCTCCAGGCTGATGCCGGCCATGCCATTGCCGCGCACCGAATCCACGATGCGGTCGCATTCGGTCAATGCAGCCTCTTCGTTGTCGTACGTCCTGCCGTTGACGGTGTTGCCGTTGCGGTCGATGATGATTTCCATGATGTGTTCCTCCGGTTGCTCAGGGTGATGGGGGATGTCGGCGACATCGATGTCGCCGACATCAGGGGGTTGTGGGTCATGGCACGCTCCACTCGGCCAGGCAGACGAGGCCGGCCAGGGCCAGCACCAGCACGGCCCACGCCAGCAGCCAGGTCAGGCCGTCGTACTGCCGAAAGTCATCCCAGAACGCCTCGGCCTCGCTGCGGGGCGGGTTCAGCCACCGGGTCAATGCGCCCAGGCGCGCCCTTGCCCAGCAGCAGGGAGCCGACGCGCCCAGCCGGGCGACACGTGCGCTCACCCAGACGGCAGGCGCTTTCGCACCTCGGCCAGCACCGCGGCGCGGTCGCCCCCGCAGCGGCGGATGACCTCCAGCATGGCGGCAGCCCGTTCGCGGCCTGGCCAGGTCTGCAGCACCAGCCGCACGCAGCACTCGTGGCAGGCCATGTCGTACAGGCCGCTGTGGCCGGGCGGTTTGTGGGCGGCGGCTTCGCAGGCTTTGCATGTCAGCTCCATTCATTTCCTGCCAGCCGTGCCCGGTAGCTTTCCCAGTCGAAGATCACCACGCGCGCGCTTTCGCGGGCTCGGTCGAAAGCGCGTTCACCGATGCAGCCGCGCACGCCGTGAATGTTCTCGTTGGCAATCAGGATCGTCGGCGCGTTGCGCTCGTAGCGCTGCATCAGCATGTCGCCGAGCAGGATTTGCTCCGTCTCCGTGCCCCAGCGCCCGCCCACCTCATCGATGACCAGCAGGTCCAGCCGCGCCAGCACATCCATCACATCCTGCGTCGAATGCCCTGCATCGAGTCGCCAGCTGTCACGGATCTTGCGAAACATCCAGCCAGTGTTGATGTGCATGGCCGGCCGGCACTGTGCAGCCAACGCCTGCACTGCGGCACAGGCCAGGTGGGTCTTGCCCGTACCCATGCCGCCGATCAGAATCAGATTGCCAGCCTGCTCTGCGGCCAGGACTCGTTCCGCAAACGCCTGCACCACTGCCAGCGCCTTCGCCTGGCCCTTGCTCGTGCACTCGTAATCGGCAAACCCCTTGCCCACGTAACGTGCCGGCACCGCATCATGCCCGACCATGCGCTTGAGACGCGCCCGCAGCAGCGCCTCGCGGTTGCGCAGCTCAGCTGCCCGCACATCCTCTTCGGTCTCGCGAAGGCACTCCTTGCACAACGTCCACAACGCATGACCCGCCCCGAACGGGAACACGATCCGCCGGCTCATGTACGGGCCGTGCCGCCTGCACTCCGCCACCCGGAAATCCTCAGAGAATTCGTCCATCTTCGCGCACTCCCTCGCTGTAACTCGCCTGCGTCGGCATCACGCCGCGTGACCGGCCGGTGCGGCCAGGAGCCCCATTGCCCTGCGTCTGCCTCGCCCACGCATCGACGATGAAGCCCTGGTGTCCGCGCTCGACCATGAAGGTCAGCGCCTCGGCCATGCTCACCCCGGCCTTGCTGGCCTCGCGCCGCACCCCGTCCAGCGCCCGGGCGGTAACGGGGGCGCTGCGCGCCTTGCGCAGGGCGCAGAAATCCCGCCAGAGGTCATCGGGCACGTCGTCGGGGCGCGGCACGTGGATGCCGGCCCAGTCCTCGGGGTTCGCGGGACGGCGGCGGACAGGCCGCGCAGTATCGGCCAGAGGTTCGGTGCCCTGGGCGGAGGGGCCGGTACCAGCCGGCTGCAGACGGTCGCCGGGTCTGCCCGGGGGCGAAGAGGCCGGATCAGGCGAGTCACGGGGGGCATCCCCCCTGCCAAGGGGGGATAAAGGGGGGTTAAACCTTTGGTTATTGGTTATTGGTTTTTGGTTGGTTGAACGTTCGTTCAGCGGATGCTCAACGTCCGTTGAACGGGTGTTGAACGTCTGTTCAACGGATGCTGAACGTTCGTTCAACGGATGTTCAACGGGCGTTCCTTTTTGGTTCAACGCGTGTTGAGCATCCGTTGAACGAGCGTTGAACGGACGTTCAGGCACTGCAGAAGCCATTTCCGGCGCCGTTTCTGTGGATAACTCTGTGAGTAAATCTGTGGATATCTTGATGCGCTTCGTGCGGGCGCGGCCAGATGCCTCACCGGCCCGGCGGCTCTTTTCCTGTTTATCCGACCAGTCTTCCAGTACCCGGTCACAGCGGGCATTGCGGTACAGGCCGTCCTCGAGATAAAAGTAGTCCTCCAGCACCAGCCGCACATCGTCGAGGTGCTCTCGCATGCCGATCTGGCGTGCGCAGGCGGCGGGGTCACCCGGCAAGGGACGCTCCTGGAGGTAGTACAGGTCCAGCAGCCTGCGGTAGGCAATGTCCTGCATGGGCGTTAGGTAGGCCGTGTGGGCCTTGTAGTCGCCGATGTGGAAGGGGTAGTAATTCATTCGGCCGCTCCGGGCGCGAGGTCGGGTTGTATGGGATGTGGGCGGCGGCCCGGGTCAATGCAGAGGCGTGCTGGGCGGCTTCTTGATGGCCCGGTACGCGCGCTCGACCTCGGCGGTCAGCAGTGCCGCAGGGATCCGTGCGAGATCGGCCAGCTCGAACAGCGGTACCAGCCCCTGGCCGGCATTGGCCAGCAGCACCAGCAGTGCCCGGCGGCGTTCGGGCGCGAGACTCCGGGCGCCGAGGATCTCCGTGAGTCGCAGCCGGGCCGCGTGAGGCACGCCCTGGCCAGCAGCCCTGGCGCGCCGCATCAGTGCTCGGATGCCGTCACAGAGCTGGGCGTCGGTGAGCGTGCTATCGGCCAGCAGCTGGTTGATGCCAGTGCGCACGGGGGCGGGGAGCCAGCCTTCAGCCATGGGCCACCTTCTCATCAGCGAGCCCCATCAGCAGCAGGCGCAGCCGGTGCAGTGCCAGGGTCGCGTTGAACTCGTCTTCGGTGAGCCGCGCCATGCGGGCCAGTTCGGCTCGTGTACGTGGCTCGCCGCCCGTGTTGATGAGCACGGCGAACATGGCCCGGCGCCAGCCGGCGGTCTTCGACACCTCCGGCTGCAGCGCCTCGGTGGTGAGCGTGGAGAGGTTGTCGCGCAGTGCCTTGCCCGGGCGCCAGCCGCCATCCATCGCGCGCCGCACGGCCCGCCTGATCCGCCGGCACAGGCCGTCGTCATCGAGCGCCTCATCGGCCAGCAGCTGCTCCATCGTCTCGATGAGCGACAGCGGCAGGCGGAAGTCTTCACGGGTCAGAGGGCGGGTCATGCCACGACCTCCTCTCCGACTGATGCACGGTCACGCTGGGCAGCCCGCATGCTGCGCAGCACGTCGGCACAGCGAAGCGACATTGCGGGCTGGTGGTAGGCGATTTCGCGCAACAGAATGGCCCGCTCGGCCCTGGCCTGCAGCAGTGGTACGTTGGCCAGCAGCGCCACGGTACTGTCGTCGATCTGCCCGTTGTCTGACCCCCAGAGGGCCAGCACCACCAGCCGCACACGCAGGCGCTTGTCCGAGAGGCTGTCGCGGCGCAGCTGCGCCATGAAGAGTTCGAAGGCCGGCTGCGCAATCCATTGCTCCCAGGCCATGTCCGGAGCGTTGGCCTGCAGATCCTTGCAGGCTGCCTCGACCAGGCGCAGCACGATGCCGGGGTCGGCGCCGGCGATCTCGGCCAGCATCAGCACGATCCCCGTACGGGTGGGCAGGCGCAGCAGTGCCGGGCCTTCGAGCATGGTCAGCACCATGGCGCGGCGGGTGGGGTTGTCCACGCCCAGGGAGGCTGTGCGCAGGAGGCCCTGCTGAAGGTGGGGGTAGAGCCAGAAGTCGGTCATGCACACCTCCAGCGCTTGATTTCACGCTTGATCTCATCAGCGAGTGCAACGATGTGCTGCATGCGCGCGGATTCGGCCTCCGCTCGAGGACGTGCGTCATCTCTGAACCACTCAGGGCGTTGCAGCTTCAGTTTCCAGACGTACTTGTCCGGCAGGGCGTCACCCCAGGAGTAGACGGCTGTGCGGCTTACGCCGATGATTCGAGCGAGGTTCGATATCGAGCCAGCCAGCTCAATGGCGGTTTCCTTGTCCATATGTCGTCATACCAACATGAAATCAGCTTCAAATGGTATGACTTGGCAACATACGGTGTTAAGTGTGGCGGAAATTCGCTGAAACCTGACGCAATTGCCGCCACCTGCGCCACAATTGGCGTTCAGAGAACAATTGGTGGCGTATGGAACTTAACGAGCGACTGGCCAAAGCCTTTGAAATTGCTGGGAAAAGTAGGCGACAGCTGCAGCAAGAGATGGGGATATCCCACTCGACGCTCTCGCAATGGCTTTCGGGGCACATCAAAGCACTGAAGGCAGATTCGGCCACCAGAATCGAGCAGGCCACAGGGGTGAGGGCAGAGTGGATTGTCAAAGGAACCGGCCCTCAGCTCGTCGTGGACAGCTCTCAGGCCGTGCTCCCGTCCCTTGGGGTTCGACAGGTACCGCTTCTGAACAACGCAGAGGCGCTGGGCTGGTCGAGTGCCAGTCGCCCCTATGACGTAAAGCCCGAGGGATGGCTGTATGAAGATCTGTCGATGCCAGAGTGTGCGTTTGCGCTGCGGGTGCCGGACGATGCGATGGCGCCGCTCCTGCAGCTAGGCGATCTGCTGGTGCTGGACCCGACGGCGACGCCGGCACCGGGTAGCGTAGTTGCAGCCGCCACGGAGAGGGCGGTGGTACTGAGACAGTATCGACAGCGTAGTCTGGGGGTGTTTCCGGCGGCCTTCGAACTGACCCCGCTGAATGGTCTCCATGCCTCAGTGAGTAGTGATCAGGGCGATGTGCGTGTCATTGGCGTCGCTGTCGGGTACCGCCGGAGATTGCGCTGACCTAGGTGTGACGCTGTGCACAAGTCGGCGTGTCTCTTTACTGACAGGGGGCATTCTATCGGGCCGACAAGCGGGCGATCTCGGCTACTATGACCGCCACCCTCAGACACACAGGTCGCAACATGGATCAGGTAATACACGTCTCTCCTACGGAACAGGCGGCACGGGAGATTTGCGAGGCTATGGCCGGCGTAGCGATTGAGGCTTTGGAGGAGGTTGCCGCCTTGGCCAAGCTGGCGCTGATCAGTATGGAAAGCCCCTCC
>ERZ773090.396-NODE-396-length-25489-cov-4.138_pt1 | contig 25489 bp, 23 predicted proteins | sample MGYA00580579_ERZ773090 | MGnify/ENA primary metagenome ERZ773090 (study PRJEB29015, sample SAMEA2738014) | human oral metagenome | biome: human oral; feature: human-associated habitat; material: dental | place: China | collected 2132 ... | reverse complement strand
AACTGGTTTTCCATGGTTTTGACCGTGCTGGCCCTGCTGCTCATCACCTTTCGCGGCTTCAATTTCGGTCTGGAACTGACCGGCGGCGCCACCATTGAACTGCGCTACGAGCAGGCGGCCAACATCGACCAGATTCGCCAGACTATCGCCCCCATTCACCCGGAGGCCAGCGTGGTGCAATACGGTTCCTCCCGGGACGTGCAGATACGCTTCAGCGAGCTGGAGGGCAAGAACACCGATGAAATCATGCAGAGCATGACCGCCGCCCTGCGCAGCGCCGACGGGGCCTTCCAGCTCACCGGCCAGGCCAAAATCGGCGGCCAATATAAGGAGGAGCTGGTGGAAAAGGGCATTCTCGCCCTGCTGCTGTCCAGCGTCGGCATGGTGATTTATCTGGCCCTGCGCTTTGAGCTGAAGTTCGCCCTCGGCGCCGTGCTGTCCCAGCTCCACGATGTCATCATCACCGCCGCCTTCTTTGCTCTAACCCAGTGGACCTTTGATTTAACCGTGCTGGCGGCGCTGCTGGCCATTCTCGGCTATTCGGTCAACGATACGGTGGTGGTGTTCGACCGCATCCGCGAGAACTTCCTCAAAATGCCCGACGACCGCCCGCAGAAGGTCATCGACGATGCCATCAACCAGACCCTGGCCCGTACCACCATCACCAGCCTGACCACGCTGCTGGCGGTTCGACCCTGTTTAGCTTTGCCATCGCCATGATTATTGGCATTGTCTTCGGCACCTACTCCTCCATCTTTGTGGCCAGTGCCATCGTCTTCCGCATGGGCGTGCGCCATGAGGACCTGCTGCCCAAATCCCAGCAGCCGGTGGATGATTTGCCCTAAACCCAGCCGAAGCGCTTCGTTTGGAAGCGCTTCCCCTGACCCAACCGGGGCAGCGCGGCCCGAGCGAAGCGCTTCCCCCTGGAGAATCCCATGTTGTCCCCCCTGAAAAAATTCCTGCTGCTCCTGCCCCTGCTGGCCGCCGACCTCGGCGCCGCCCCCTACCGGGCCCTGCTGGACGATGGCCAGCGCCGCCTGCTGCTGGAGGTGGCCGACACCCCGGCCGAACGGGCCCGGGGCTATATGTTCCGGCCCTATATTCCGCCCCACACCGGCATGATTTTTCTCTTCGACGAGCCCCAGGAGCTGAGCTTCTGGATGAAAAACACCTGGCTGCCCCTGGACATTCGCTTCTACGATGCCGACGGCCGCCTTATCCAGCGCTACGGCCGCGCCCTGCCCTGCAAAACGCCGGTGTGTGCCAGCTATCCCAGCAACGGCGCCGCCCTCTTCGTGGTGGAAACCCGGGCCCGGGGGGCCGAAAAACAGCCGGTTTCACCGCGTATAAAAAGCCTGCGCTTTCTTGCTTTCTAGCGGGGGCTGTGCTGTATAATGGCCGCTTCTCCATTTATTACCCTGCGAGAGTGGCGGAATTGGTAGACGCACTGGATTTAGGTTCCAGCGGGCAACCGTGAGAGTTCGAGTCTCTCCTTTCGCACCAGATTTAATACGCCCTCGGGCGTTTTTTTTTGTTCATATTTTTTTTGAGGACACTATGCAAAGCACTTTCGAACAGTTGGAAGGTTTAGAACGCAAATTCACCATCGAGGTGCCAGTCGCCGAGGTGGAACAGGCGGTGGAAGAGACCATGCGCAAAGCCCGTCCCAATCTGCGGGTGGCGGGTTTCCGGCCGGGCAAAGTGCCTCCCCACATTCTCCAGCAGAAATTCGGCGCCGACCTGCGCCGCCAGGCCCTGGAAAAACTCATCGACGAAAACTATCGCCAGGCCCTGATTGCCCATAAGCAAGTGCCCGTGTCCGCCGCCCATTTCGACCTCATCAGCGGCATCAAGGAGGGCGAGGTGCTGAAATTCACCGCCACCTTTGAAACCTATCCCGAGGTCAAGGTGGAAGGTCTGGACAGCCTCGCCATCACCCTGCCCAAGAGCGAACTCACCGACGCCGACGTGGAGACCATGCTCAAAACCCTGCGCCGCCAGCAGGCCATCTTCGTCGATGCCGGCGACCGCCCCGCCCAGGACAGCGACCGGGTGCGCATTGACTTCGTCGGCCGCCTGGACGGCAAGGAATTCGAGGGTGGCAGCGGCCATGATGTGAACGTGGTCATCGGCGAGGGCCGCATGCTGCCGGACTTTGAAAACGGCCTGCGCGGCATGAAAATCGGCGAAGAAAAAACCTTCGACGTCAAATTCCCCGCCGACTACCACGGCGCCGACCTACAGGGTAAAACCGCCCAGTTCACCGCCAAGCTCAGCCGGCTGGAGGCCATGCAGCTGCCGGAGCTGGACGCCAAATTTGTGAAGGCCTTCGGCATCGGCGATGGCAGCCTGGACAGCTTCAAGAAGGCCATCAAAGAGAACATGGCCCGGGAACTGGAGAACGCCAGCCGCCGTATCCGCCGCGAACGCATGCTGGACGCCATCTATACCGCCAACCAGAAGCAGCCGGTGGCCAACGCCCAGCTGAATGGTGAAATCGAGCGGCTGGCCAAGGGCATGGGCCTGGAAAAACAAATCCCCGACGCCCAGCAGCGCCAGGAACTGGCGAAGCGCTTCTTCGCCGAGCCGGCCCGGCGCAATGTGGTGCTGTCGATGCTGTTCGGTGAGCTCTTCAACCAGCGCAAAATTGAGCTAGACCAGAGCCGGGTTGATGCCCGCCTACGGTCCATCGCCGCCAGCTATGAAGACCCGCAGGAGGTTATCGCCCACTACCAGAAAAACCGCGAAGCCCGCGTCAGTCTGGAATCGGCTATTCTGGAAGAACAGCTCATCGACCAGCTCTATGAGAAGGCCAAAATCACCGAAGAAAAGGTTGATTTCCAAGGTTTGATGGCCATTAACAATCAAATCCCCCGCTAGCCGGCCGGATTGATTTTTGGGGGGCGACAGGTGCTGTCGCCTCTTTTTTTATCTTTATCAGGAAAAACCATGTCTCCCAGCAACTATCTAGTCCCCACTGTTATTGAACAAACCGGCCGTGGCGAACGCGCCTATGACATCTATTCCCGTCTGCTGAAAGAGCGGGTGGTGTTCATGGTCGGCCCGGTAACCGACGACACCGCCAACCTGGTGGTGGCCCAGCTGCTCTTCCTCGAGGCCGAAAACCCCGAGCAGGACATCTACCTTTACATTAATTCGCCCGGTGGCTCGGTTACGGCCGGCCTGTCCATCTACGACACCATGAATTTCATCAAGCCCGACGTCTCCACCCTCTGCCTCGGCCAGGCGGCCAGCATGGGTGCCTTCCTGCTCTCCTCCGGCGCCCCGGGCAAACGGCTGATTCTGCCGAACAGCCGGGTCATGATTCACCAGCCCCTGATTAGCGGCGGCCTCGGCGGCCAGGCTTCGGACATCGAAATCCACGCCCGGGAACTGCTGAAACTGAAGGCCAAGCTGAATGAGGTGCTGGCGAAGAACTGCCGCCGGTCGCTGGCGGAAATCGAACGCGACACCGACCGCGACAATTTCATGTCCGCCGACGAGGCCCAGCAATATGGCCTGGTGGACCGGATTATCAACAGCCGCGCCGATCTCGGCTCCGCTTGATAATTGGCCCGCCGCCGCAATTAAGGGGAACGGCGCCGGGAAGCGCTGCCCTCTAAACCGCATTTCGACGGGAGGCCAGCGGCGCCCCCGGCCGAAGCGCTTCCCCCTCGCCAGACGTTCCAAACCGCAATTAAGTTGGAGAATTTATGAGTAAAAAAACCGGCCACTACTGTTCCTTCTGTGGCAAAGATCAAAAAGACGTGAAGCGCTTGTCGAAGGAAGCGCTTCCGTTGAGAGCCAACACCGTTTGCTAGCAGAACGTCCCCGAGAACCGCAATTAAGTTGGAGAATTTATGAGTAAAAAAACCGGCCACTACTGTTCCTTCTGTGGCAAAGATCAAAAAGACGTGGAGCACTTAATTGCGGGTGCCGATAATGTCAGCATTTGCAACGAGTGCATTCAGCTGTGCGCGCAGCTGCTCCAGGGCAACGGCCAGCCGGTCCCGGAGTCGGCGGCAGCGCTTCCCTTTGAGGACAAGGCCCTGCCCTCGCCGGCCAGGATGAAGGCCTTCCTCGACGAATACATCATTGGCCAGCACAACGCCAAGCGGGCCCTGGCCGTGGCCGTCTACAACCACTATAAACGGCTGCAAATGAACGCCCAGCCCAGCGGCGACGGCGTCGAAATCCAGAAAAGCAATATTTTGATGATTGGTTCCACCGGCTCCGGCAAAACCCTGTTGGCCCAGACCCTGGCCAAGTGCCTGGACGTGCCCTTTGCCATCGCCGACGCCACCGCCCTCACCGAGGCCGGCTATGTGGGCGAGGACGTGGAAACCATCATCCAGAAGCTGCTGCTCAACTGCGACGGCGACGTCAAGCGGGCCGAGCGCGGCATTATCTACATCGACGAAATCGACAAAATCGCCCGCAAGAGCGAAAACCTGTCCATCACCCGGGACGTCTCCGGCGAGGGCGTGCAGCAGGCCCTGCTGAAGCTGGTGGAGGGCACCGTGGCCGGCGTGCCGCCCCAGGGCGGCCGCAAGCACCCCAACCAGGAGCTGGCCTATGTGGACACCACCAATATTCTCTTCATCTGCGGCGGCGCCTTTGCCGGCCTGGAAAAAATCATCGACCAGCGCACGGCCAAGGGCGGCATCGGCTTCGGTGCCACCGTGCAGAGCAAGAAGGACGAGGACAGCCACGCCAGCCTGCGCCAGGTGGAGCCGGAGGATTTGGTGAAATTTGGCCTGATTCCGGAATTTGTCGGCCGGCTGCCGATTATCACCCTGCTGGACACCCTGGACGAGGCCGCCCTGGTGCGGATTCTCACCGAACCGAAGAACGCCATCGTCCGCCAGTTCCAGCGCATTTTCAGCTATGAGAACACCGAGCTGGAATTCACCCCAGGGGCCCTGGAGGCCATCGCCCGCAAGGCCATCAAGCGGAAAACCGGCGCCCGGGGCCTGCGTTCCATCGTCGAACAGGCCCTGCAGGAGACCATGTTTCATCTGCCCGACCAGCCCGTGAAAAAGGTTACGGTTACGGCCGAAGTGATTGACCAGGGGGCCGCCCCCCTGACCGTTAAGGAGTAAAAATTCATATGACGACCCAGAAAAACAACGAATACCCCGTCATTACCGTCAGCGATATGGTGCTGTACCCCGGCGTTTTCTGTTCGCTGGTGCTGGTGCAGGAGGAATCCATTCGCGCCCTGGAACAGGCCGGCCAGTGGGACGACGAGATTCTGTTCATCACCCAGAGCGAGGGCGACGGGGCCGAGGACATTCATAACCCGGTGGTTACCCTGGGCAAGGTCATCGGCGCCAGCCGCATGAACGACCAGCGCTACCGTATCCGCGTCGAGGGCCTGCGCCGGCTGAAGCTGAAGTCCGTGCAGATGCGCGACGGCATCATCTTCGGCCAGACCGGCCGGGCCAGCGAGAAAAACAAGCTCAGCGAAGACGAGCAGCTGGCCCTGAAAAGCGCGCTGCTGGACGAGCTCAGCGCCTACGGCAGCCGGCTGGAGCGCAACGTAGACGACGCCCTCGAGAATCTGCGCGGCCTGGACAGCCTCGGCGCGCTGGTGGACCACATGGCCATGTTCGTGGAAACCGAGCTGGCCAAGAAAATCGAGCTGCTGGAGGAACTGGACGTGGGCCGGCGCGCGGAAAAGCTGCTGCTGGAATTTGAGCTGGAGAAGGTCAAATCCGAACTGTCCGTGCGCGTGCAGAAGCGGGTCAAGGAGCAAATCGACCGCAACCAGCTGGAATATCACCTCAACGAGCAAATCAAGGCCATTCAAAAAGAGCTGAACGAAATCAACGAGGAAAACGACGAAATCGAGAATTTCCGCCGGCAGATTCTGGAGGCCCAGATGAGCGCCGAGGCCGAGAAGAAGGCCCTGGCCGAGCTGCAGAAGCTGAAGCTGATGGCGCCCACCTCCTCCGAGGCGACGGTGGCCCGCATCTATCTGGAGTGGCTGATTAGCTATCCCTGGCAGCGGCGCCAGGACATCAACTATGACCTGGAGAACGCCGAGGCCGTCCTCAACGCCGACCATTACGGCCTGGAGGAGGTGAAGGAACGGATTCTGGAATATCTGGCCGTGCAGAAGCGCAACAAGAACAGCAAGGCGCCGATTCTCTGCTTCGTCGGGCCGCCGGGGGTGGGTAAAACCAGCCTGGGCAAGTCCATTGCCACCGCCCTGGGCCGCAAATTTGACCGCATTTCCCTGGGGGGCATGCACGACGAGGCCGAAATTCGCGGCCACCGGCGCACCTACATCGGCGCCCAGCCCGGCAAGATTATCCAAAAGCTCTGCAAGCTCGGCACGGCCAACCCGCTGATTTTGCTCGATGAAATCGACAAAATCGGCCATGACCATCGCGGCGACCCGGCCGATGCCCTGCTGGAGGTGCTCGACCCGGCCCAGAACCACAGCTTCAACGACCACTTCTTTGAAACGGACGTGGATTTGTCCCAGGTGATGTTCATTGCCACCGCCAACACCCTGGACATTCCGGCGCCGCTGCTCGACCGCATGGAGGTTATCCGCATCTCCGGCTATACCACCCGGGAGAAGGAGGAAATCGCCAAGCGCTACATTCTGCCGCGCCAGATGGCCGAAAACGCCCTGCAGGCCAAGGAACTAAAGCTGGACAAGGACATCATCGCCACCATCATCGAGGACTACACCCGCGAGGCCGGCGTGCGCAATCTGGAACGGGAAATCGGCAAGCTGACGCGCAAGAGCGTGCGCCAGCTGGAGGGCAAGGCCAAGAGCATCAAAATCAGCCGGAACAATCTGGAGGATTTCCTCGGCGTGCCCCACTACCGCCGTTCCGAGGAGGATTTGCAGCCGAAAATCGGCGTGATTACCGGCCTGGCCTGGACGTCGGTGGGCGGCGAGCTGCTGCAGATTGAGACCGTAACCATGGCCGGCAAGGGCAAACTCAACTACACCGGCCAGCTCGGCGACGTGATGAAGGAGAGCGTGCAAACGGCCCACTCGGTGGTGCGCACCTATCTGGAGCAGCACGAACCCGGCTTTGATTTTGAGAAAACCGACCTGCACATGCACCTGCCCGAGGGTGCCATTCCCAAGGACGGCCCCAGCGCCGGCATTGCCATGGCCACGGTGATTCTGTCGGCGCTGAAGAAGGTGCCGGTGCGCGGCGACATCGCCATGACCGGCGAAATCAGCCTGCACGGCCGGGTGCTGGCCATCGGCGGCCTCAAGGAAAAACTGCTGGCGGCGGTGCGCGGCGGCATTCGCACGGTGCTGATTCCGGCGGACAACGTCAAGGACCTGCGCGAGGTGCCCGAGGAGGTGCGGGCGGCGCTGGAAATCATTCCGGTGAAGCAGGTGGAGGAGGTTTTCGCCCGGGCCTTCGCCGAAACGCTGCATTTTGCGCTGCCGCTGGCTCCGGCCAAGGCCAAGTCGTCGCGCAATGCCCGGCGCTAGTGCTTTGATTCCTAAGGGGTTCCCATCGGGGAACCCCGGGGAAGGCGCTCCATTGCTGGATTTTTAGGCCGAAACCCCTTGAAAACTGGCGGTTTAGCAGGTTAAATAGAACAGCGAGAACCCTCTCGTTTGATTTAATCCATTGAAATACAAGGAAATTTATGAACAAAACTGAATTGGTTGATGCCATCGCCAAACAGGCAAACCTGACCAAAGCCGACGCCGCCAAGGCCCTGGAAGCATTCCTGGACGTGGTTTCCGAGACGCTGCAGAAGAAAGACAAGGTTACGCTGATTGGTTTCGGTACCTTTGAAACCCGCGAACGGGCTGCCCGCACCGGCCGCAACCCGCAAACCGGCAAGGAAATCCGCATTGCCGCCAGCACCAGCCCGGTCTTCAAGCCCGGCAAAAAACTGAAAGAGTCGCTGAACCCGCACGCGGTCAAAGCCCCGGCCAAACCCCGCGCCCCCGCCAAGAAAAAATAATTGGCCCTCCACCAAAACCACCGAACGCCCCTCCGGGGGCGTTTTTTTATGGGCGGCGCCCGGCCCGACAAAATGAAGCGCTTCCTCCGGGCCGGCTTTCAAACCCCTCAGCCCCGAAGCGCTTCCATAGGAATCGCCCCGGCGCCGAATGGTTGAGCAATCGTCATCGGGCACCCCAGGGGGAGCGCTTCGCTTGCCGAAGACTTTCCCCGGCGAAGCGCTTCGGTTTGTTCTGGCTTTGGAAACGAAGCGCTTCGCTGGCCGAGCGCCCTCCTTTCTAATCCTCCAGCCCGAAGCGCTTCAGTATCTCCAGCAATTTCAAAAAGAAACACTTTCCCGGCCCCGGCCCATAGTGAAGCGCTTCCTCTTAACGAATGAACAACCCCGGCCCGGCCTAAGGAAGCGCTTCGGCCCGCTGGCCAGTTTCAAATGAAGCGCTTCGTTCTGGAAAGTGGCAACAGGGGGAGCGCTTTTTTCGTCCGATTCAGAGCGAAGCGCTTCGCCTGCACCGGCCCAGCCTAATGAAGCGCTTGTGGGTTTATCCCAGCTCCTTGGAACGAAGCGCTTTGGCTTGGGAAGGCACAGAAACCAAAGCGCTTCGCTTCAGGCACTCAGCCGGCGGGAAGCGCTTCGTCCCCGGGAGGCTTTTCCCAGTGAAGCGCTTCAATCTTAACGGCTGGATTCCCCGACCCGGCGGCCATTGTTTTAGCCTCGGCCGAAGCGCTTCGGCCAGGGAAGAGATAAAAACCAAAGCGTTTTGGCTTCCAATGGGGCAGTGGGAACGAAGCGCTTTGGGAAGTTGGCGGCCGGGGCAGCGCTTCCCCCTCGGCCGTCGGAACGAAGCGCTTCCCTCTGGAAAGCCATAAAGTTCACCAGCACCGCCCCATTAAAGGAAGCGCTTCCTGTCGCCGGCCAATGCTCGTGGCTAGCCTCACAGTCCCCACCCGGGCCGGCGTTGGCAGAGACAGCAAAGGAAGCGCTTCACTCCAGAGGTCTACAAAAGGCCCTTTGTCCGGCGACTTCAGGCGAAGCGCTTCCCGCTGGAAAACCGTAAAAGAAGGAAACACCCGAGGCTTGCCCCAAACGAAGCGCTTCCCTTGGGGCAGCTGCTAGCCAGTTAGGCCGAAGCGCTTCAGCCCGGGAAGTCTTTAGCTGATGGGCGACGCTCCAATCAAAGCGCGTCCCGATAGATTTTTAGAACGAAGCGCTCCCCCGTTGGATTCAACGGGCGGGGCGGGCTATAGAAATAGCCCCAGCAAAACGAAGCGCTTCGGTATCACCAACAACATTCAGAAAGAAACACTTTCCCGGCCCCGGCCCGCAGTGAAGCGCTTCTAGTAGGGAAGGCACAAAAACCAAAGCGCTTGGGCTTTCCGATGGGGCAGCGGGAACGAAGCGCTTCGCCACTCCAACCGTTATCACCCGGCCCCCGGGCGGCCAAATGATTTCCTCTCCAGCCGATAAATTCACCTAGTCCCCAAAGAAGCGCTTCCCCTTAACGAATGAACAACCCCGGCCCGGCCTAACGAAGCGCTTCGGCCCGCTGGCCGGTTTTAACCCGCTGCAAAGCTACAGAAGAAGAATTGCCCTAACTTGGCCGAGCCGAAGCGCTTCGTTCTGGAAAGGTAAAACTAGGGGAAGCGCTTCGGTCTGGGAAGGCACAAAAACCAAAGCGCTTGGGCTTCCGATGGGGCAGCGGGAACGAAGCGCTTCGGTCCTGGAAAGTGGCAACAGGGGGAGCGCTTCTTTTGGGCTATTCAGCACGAAGCGCTTCGCTATTTCCAGCAACGCCCTTCACAACTCCGTCCCGGATTCCCCGGCTGTTGCCTTCCCGCTGGAGCCCGAGGAAAGAGGAAAAACGAGGAAAAACATAGAAGCCGAAGCGCTTCCTTCCCAAAAGCCTTCCAGCGGCGTAGCAGTGCAGCGAGCGGCCTCGCCGCGCAGCAACCGCTTCCCCCTCGGCCGGCCGAGGCCACGAAGGGGCCGCAAACGGTGCCGGCGACTCCTGAGGGGTTCGCCTGGGGTAAGGCCAGAGCGCCGGAAAATAAACGGAGAGGGGCGGCAGGACAGGGGGCGGACAGGGGGCAGGACAGGGGGCAGGACAGGGGGCAGCGGCGGCCGGCTCCGCCCGGTGCAGTGGGCATCAGCCCGGCGCCGTCGGGTTTTAGGGTTTCGCGGTGGGCCCGGCGGGGGCCAGCGCCCTAATCCAATCAAATGGCTCAGGTCAGGGCTAGCTGCCCGCCAGCGCCTGCTGCAGCAATGTTTTCAGCCGGGCCTGGCGGGCCGGGCTCAGGGGCCGCTGGTGCTCGTCGCTGAGATAGAAGGCGTCCTCGGCGCGCTCGCCCAGGGTGCTGATTTTGGCGTGGCTGATGAAGATATTCTCCTGCCAGAGTAGCCGGCTCATCAGGCTGAGCAGGCCGTGCTGGTCCTTGCAGCTCAAATCCAGCCGGGTGCGCTCGCCGGCCTGGAAAAACTGAATCTTCACGCGCGGATGAAAATAGGCCAGCTGGTGCGCCGCCAGGCGCTTCGGCAGCGGGGGCAGGGGGCTTTCCCGGTGCAGTCGGGCTTCCAGCTCCTCGGCCCAGCCCGGCCGTTCCAGCGGTCGGCTCAGCACAAATTCCTGAATGGTCAGGCGCTGGTCGCGGCTGCGGTAGAGCCGGGCCTCGACGATGTCGCCGTTGTGCTGTTCCAGATAGTGGCAGATATGCGCAAACAGGCCGTTGGCCGGGCGCGGCGCCGCCACCATAAAGCTCAGTTTGCCCAGGGGCTGGAGCCAGCGTTCGCCCTGGAGCAGGAAGCGGGTTTTGCTGACGATGTCGCTGGTGTAGACGCCCAGGAAAAAATCATCGGGCAGATTGCGCCACAGGACCCGGCTCTCCGGCAGCAGCGTCGCCACCAGACTGCTATCCAGCTGGGCGCGGAAATCAACGGCCGGGCTGTCCCGGTCGAGGAGCAGCGTCCGGGTGCGCTGGTAGAGCCGGTGCAGCAGCTGGGCCCGCCAGCCGTTCCAGAGGCTGGGGTTGGTGGCGCTGATGTCGGCCAGGGTGAGCAGATAGAGCAAATCCAGCCGCAGCGGACTGCGCACCACCGCCGCAAACTGGGCGATGACCCGGGGGTCGTTGATATCCTGCTTCTGGGCCGTCAGCGACAGGGTCAGATGCTCGCGCACGAGAAATTCCAGCAGGGCCGCCTCCTCGCGGTTGAGCCAGCGCCGGCCGTAGCGCCGGGCGATGCGGGCGCCGATGACACTGTGGTCGCCGGCCTGGCCCTTGCCGATGTCGTGGAAGAGGCCGGCCAGATAGAGCAAATCGCGCTGGGGCACCTCGGCCCAGAGGGCAGCGGCCTCGGGATAGGCCTCGCTGGGGGTGGCGAAGGCGTCGAGCTGGCGCAGCAGGCGCAGGGTGTGGGAATCGACGGTGTAGTGATGGAAAAGGTCATATTGCATCTGGCCGGTGATGGCCCAGAACTCGGGAATGAGCCGGTGCAGCAAACCATAGTGGTGCAGGGCCTCCAGACTGGGCGCCACCGGCGGCCGTTGCAGCAGCCGGCGGAACTGGGCGAAGGTCTCCGGCCGGGCGCGCTGGGCCCGGCTGAAGAGGCGGTCGCGCTCGTGCAGAAGCTGCTGTTCCAGCTCCGGATGGAGGCCGCGAATGCGCGGGTCGCTCTGCCAGTGGGCCAGGGCCGCCCAGAGCCGGGCCGGGGTCAGGGGGCCACGGCCGTTGAGCTGGCCGTGGCTGAGGACAAAATAGCCGTCGATGGCCTCGGCCTCGGCCACGGGGAAGCAGCGGTTATGTAGCTGTTTCAGGAGCCACTGGTTGTAGCGGTAGATGCGGCGGCTGGCCCGGTAGTAGCGGTGCATGAGCGCTTCGATGGCCCGGTTGGGTTCCTCGTCCGGGTAGCCGAGCCGGGCGGCCAGCTGGCGCTGGGTGTTGAAGCGGAGGATGTCCTTGCTCTTCGGGTCGAGCAGGTGCAGCAGCAGGCGCAGTCGTTCCATCTCGTTGATGCTGTTGCGGTATTTCTTCGCGGCGCTGGGGCCCAGGGACACCTTCCGGCCGGAGAAGCGCTCCAGCCAGCCGACCATATGCACATCGCGCAGACCGCCGACGCCGTTCTTCAAATCCGGTTCGAGGCGGCCGAAATTCTCCCGGTGGCGGCGCTCCTGCTCGGCCCATTTGTAGCGCCAGTAGTCGGCGGCCGGCACCAGGTCGCGCCCGTTCAAATCGTAGCGGGCCCCGGCCAGCGGCCGCGCCTCCAGCAGGCTGGTGAGGAAATCCCAGTCCCGGCGGGCATAGTCCAGCACCGCCGCCGGCGGGTGCACCTGCTGGCTCAGTTTCAGGCCACAGGCCCAGAGGTCGGCGATGAAAGCGCGCAGGGCCGGGCTGTCCGCGCCGAGAATGAGCAAATCCACGTCCGAGGCCGGAAACAGCTCGCGGCGGCCGTAGCCCCCGATGGCATAGAGGCCCACCTCGGCCGGCAGGGCGTGGCGCTGGAAGTGGTCGATGATGAGGGCGTCGATGGTGGCGCAGTGTTCTTCCAGCAGCGGCCGCACCGCCAGGGCCGGGCTGAAGTGCTCCCGCAGGGCGGCGCTGCGCCGTTGCAGCAGGGCGCGGCAGGCGGCCGGACTGAGGCCGGGGCGGTAGGGTTCCAGGGGGAGAAGCGCTTCGCTCATGGCGGACTCCTTATATATGTAGGGATAAAAAAAGCGCTCCCTAGGAAGCGCTTCGTTCTAGTACTCCCGGCCGAGCCGCTGCCGTTCGGCGGCGCTCAGGGTCAGCACCTCGCAGCCGTCGGCCGTAACCGCCAGGGTGTGTTCAAACTGGGCCGACAGGGAACGGTCGCGGGTTACCACCGTCCAGCCGTCGTTGAGCACCTTCAGCTCCTTGCGGCCGGCGTTAATCATCGGTTCGATGGTGAAGGTCATGCCCGCCACCAGCACCTGGCCGGTGCCGGGTCGGCCGTAGTGCAGCACCTGCGGTTCCTCGTGGAAGCCGCGACCGATGCCGTGGCCGCAGAATTCACGCACCACCGAGAAGAACTCGCCCTCGGCGAAGGTTTGGATACAGTGGCCGATGTCGCCGAGGGTACAGCCGGGCTTGACGATGGCGATGGCGCGCCAGAGCGCTTCGTAGGTGGTGCTCACCAGCCGTTTGGCCAGCACGGAGCCCGCGCCGACGATAAAGGTGCGGTTGGTGTCGCCGTGCCAGCCGTCCTTGATGACGGTAACGTCGATATTGACGATGTCGCCGTTCTTCAGAATTTTGTCCGGCGAGGGAATGCCGTGGCAGATGACGTGGTTCACGGAAATGCAGGTGGATTTGGGGAAGGGCGGCGAACCGTAGTTAAGGCAGGCGGGAATGGTGTGCTGTTCATGGACCATGTAGTCATGGCAGCGTTGGTCGAGTTCGGCGGTGGAGACGCCGGCCACCACGTAGGGTTCAATCATATCGAGCACGTCGGCGGCGAGGCGGCCGGCCCGGCGCATATGGGCCAGGTCGTCGGGGGATTTAAGGCTGATGCCGGTCATGGGAATTCCTGATAAAAGCGTTTATTCTAGCCGGGCTGCGGTATATTGGCCGGTTTGCGAGGTTATCCCCATGAAAAATAAATATTTACTGCCGCTGTGCGGCCTGCTGCTGGCCTGTAGTCCCAGCCACAGCCAAATCTACAGCACCAGCCAGTCCCCATACAGCCGGGAAATCCGCCAGCACTATGACCAGCTCAACTACGTTATCCACAGCACCCTGGCCGGCGTCTATGCCAATCCCAGCGAGGCCCGGGCGGCGCGCTATATGGTCTGGGTGGAGGTGCCGGTGTGGCGGCTGCGCCAGGGCCATAAATACCCGGGCCGGGCCAAATTCCAGGTGTTCAGCATGCTGGCCAACGAGGCGCGGCAAATCTTCGAGGAAATTTTCCAGGGGCCGGAGCGCTTCCCCATTCATACGGTCATCGGCTTCCAGTGGCGGCCGGGCAATCCGCGCAGCTTCCACAACTACGGCCTGGCCATCGACATCAACCCGGACGAAAACCCCCAGCTCAGCCCCGAGGGCCAGGTGCTGGTGGGTCGGCAGTGGGCGCCGGGCGCCAATCCCTTTTCCATTCGGCCCGATGGCGACGTGGTCAATGCCTTTCGCCGCCGGGGCTGGATTTGGGGGGCCCAGTTCCGCCGGCCGGATTTTATGCATTTTGGTTTCTATGAGATGCAGACGAAGATTCCTTTCGCCAATAGAGGCTCAAGGTAGGGGCCTTTCGCCAATAGAGGCTCAAGGTAGGGGCCTTTCGCCAATAGAGGCGCAAACGGGGGAAGCGCTTCGCTGCGGGCCCCGGTAAAGGAGCCTAGCTAAATAAGCCCTGCCACCCTCACCGTCATTCTGAGTCGGGCCGTTTACACCCGCCGGATTTCTTGCCGCCGGCTACTCCCACTGCTTTTCCTCGCCAATCTCCAGCCGACCGCGCCGCCGCCGAAGCGCTTCGGCATTTCTGCTATAATCCGCCGGCCCTTTTCCGGGGCAAAAAACACAAATGTCCGGGAAGCGCTTCTGGGTCTTGTTGCAAGTAGGAGCGTGGGCATTTGGACGATTTAACCTAAAATTTTGGAGTATTTATGAGCAAAGTTACTTTGCGTGAACTGTTTGAAGCCGGCGCCCACTTTGGCCACCGGAGCCGTTTCTGGAACCCGAAAATGGCGCCCTATATCTACGGCACCCGGGGCGATATTCACATCATCAACCTGGAACAGACCGTGCCCATGTTGAATGACGCCCTGAACTTCGTCGGCACCGTGGTGGCCAACGGCGGCACCGTGATGTTCGTCGGCACCAAACGCAACGCCGCCGAAGCCGTGGAAGCCAGCGCCAGCCGCTGTGGCATGCCCTATGTGAGCTTCCGTTGGCTCGGCGGCATGATGACCAACTTCAAAACCATTCGCCAGTCCGTAGCCCGTCTGGAAGCCATCGAAAAAATGGCCGAAGACGGCACCTTCCAGAAGCTGGGTAAAAAAGAAGTCATCGTGCTGAACCGCGAGAAGGACAAGCTGGAACGCGCCCTGAAGGGCATTCGCCGCATGAAACGTCTGCCGGACGTGCTGTTCGTCATCGACGTGGGCCATGAGCACATTGCCATCAAAGAGGCCCAGAAACTCGGCATTCCCGTGGTGGGCATCGTTGATACCAACAACTCCATCGAGGGCGTGGACTACATCATTCCCGGCAACGATGACAGCGTGCGCGCCATCAATCTCTATGCCGATGCATTCGCCGCCGCCATCGAAGATGCGAAAGCCACCGCCGCCAACGGCCGGGGCGGCCAGAACGCCGAACAGGCCCTGGCTGAAACCGTCGCCCAAGAAGAAAAACAAGAGGACTAATCCCATGGCTGAAATTACTGCCGCTCTGGTAAAAGAACTGCGCGAGCGCACCGGCGCCGCCATGATGGACTGCAAAAAAGCGCTGCAGGAAGTGGGCGGCGACATTGAGGCCGCCATCGAGCACATGCGCAAAACCGGTCTGGCCAAGGCCGAGAAAAAGGCCAGCCGCGTGGCCGCCGAAGGTCTGCTGGTGGTCTCGGCCAGCGCCGACCATAAAAATGTAACCCTGCTGGAAGCCAACTGCGAAACCGACTTCGTCGCCATTGGCGATGATTTCGGCGGTTTTGCCCGCAAGATTGCCGACATTGCCCGCAGCAAAAATCTGGACAGCGTCGAAGCGCTCAGTGCCGCCGAATATGAAAACGGCGTTTCCGTCGATGAGGCCCGCAAGGCCCTGATTGCCAAAATCGGCGAGAACATGACCGTGCGGCGCTTCGTAACCTACAACGCCAGCGGCGTGGTGGGTTCCTATCTGCACGGCAAGAAAATCGGCGTGCTGGTTGAGCTGGAGGGCAACAACGCCGAGCTGGCCAAGCAAATCGCCATGCACATTGCCGCCTCCAATCCCCAGGCCATCGATGAAAGCGGTCTGGACAGTGCCTTCGTGGACAAGGAACGGCGCATCGCCCAGGAAAAGGCCGTCCAGTCCGGCAAGCCCGCCGACATCGCCGCCAAGATTGCCGAGGGCGCCCTGGCTAAAATCCTGAAGGAAGTTACGCTGTTGGGTCAGGCCTTCGTCATCGACCCGAGCAAAAGCGTGGAGCAGCTGCTGAAGGAAAACAAAACCAAGGTGCTGCGTTTCACCCGCTACGAGCTTGGCGAGGGCATCGAGAAGGAAGCCACCGACTTCGTTGCCGAAGTCATGGCCCAGGCCAAAGGTAACTAACATGAAGCGCTTCGTGGCCCACCGTCCCCCGGCCGGCGGCGAAGCGCTTCCCCTCTTTTCAACCGCTAACTTGTTGGCGGTTTTTTTTGGCAATTTTTCTGATAGTTGAGGCTAAAAATATGGATATTTCATTGACGAAACCCCGTTTTAAACGCATTTTGCTGAAGATGAGCGGCGAGGCCCTGATGGGTGAGCAGCAGTTCGGCATCGATAGCCGGGTGGTGCAGCGGCTGGCCCGGGAAATTAAGGTGCTCAATGAGAACGGCGTGGAAGTGGCCATTGTGGTGGGCGCCGGCAACCTCTTTCGCGGCGCGTCGCTGGAGGAAATCGGCATGGAGCGGGTTACGGCCGACCACATGGGCATGCTCGGCACGGTGATGAACTCACTGGCCCTACAGGACGCCCTGGAACAGCTGGATTTGGAGGTGCGGGTGATGAGCGCCCTCATCATGGACCAGGTCTGTGAACGCTACATTCGCCGCCGGGCCATTCGCCACCTGGAAAAGGGGCGGGTCGTCATCTGCGCCGCCGGCACCGGCAACCCCTTCTTCACCACCGACACCGCCGCCAGCCTGCGCGCCATCGAGCTCGGCGCCCAGGCCATGTACAAGGCCACCAAGGTCGATGGCATTTACAACAAAGACCCGAAAAAATATCCCGACGCAGTAAAATACGACGCTTTGAGCTATAAGAAGGTGCTGGCCGACGACCTGCAGGTCATGGACGCCACTTCCATTGTCATGTGTCAGGAGAACAATATGCCGCTGGTGGTGTTTGACATGACCCGGCCCGATGAAATCGTGCGGGCCGTCTTCGGCGAAAATGTTGGCACTGTGGTTATTCAGGAGTGAATTATGTTGAAAAAAATCGAAAAAGACGCCACCGAGCGCATGGAAAAATCGGTCAAGGCCCTGGAGGGTGAATTGGCCAAAATCCGTACCGGCCGCGCCAGTGTCAGCCTGTTGGACCATATCACCGTGGACTACTACGGCTCCCAGGTGCCCCTGTCCCAGGCGGCCAACGTTACCGTCAATGACTACCGCAGCCTCACCATTCAGGTCTGGGAAAAGCCGATGGTGGCGGTCATCGAAAAGGCCATCATCACCTCGGATTTGGGCCTGACCCCCAACACCGCCGGCCAGACGCTGCACATTAATCTGCCGCCGCTGACCGAGGAGCGGCGCCGGGAGCTGGTGAAGGTGGTGAACAAGGAGGGCGAGGCCGCCAAGGTGGCCATTCGCAACATTCGCCGCGATGCCAACACCGCCGCCAAGCGGCTGGTGGACGCCAAGGAGGTTTCCGAGGACGAGGGCAAGCGGGCCGAGGCGGACATCCAGAAAATCACCGACAAACACATCGAGGCTGTGGATAAGGTTCTGGCCCAGAAAGAAAAAGAGCTCCTCGAAATCTGAGGGGCGCAGGGATGAACGCTGTGCCCCAGCACATCGCCATCATCATGGACGGCAACGGCCGCTGGGCGCAGCAACGGCAGCGCCCCCGGGTCTTTGGCCACCAGGTGGGGCGGGAGAATGTGGATAGAATCGTGGCCCTCTGCAGTGGCCTGGGGGTGAAGACGCTCAGTCTCTTTGCCTTCAGCTGTGAGAACTGGCAGCGGCCGGCCGCCGAGGTGGCGCTGCTGATGCAGCTGATTAAAAAGGCCATCGACGACAGCCGGGACAAGCTGCACCGGGAAAATGTGCGCGTGCAGGTGCTGGGCGAACGGGCCAATCTGTCGGCCGAGCTGCAGGACAGCATCACCCGCATCGAAGCCCACACCGCCGCCAACGATGGCCTCCAGCTGGTGCTGGCCATCAACTACAGCGGCCAGTGGGAAATCCTCGAAACCTGCCGCCGCCTGCTGGCCGCCGGCCTGAACCCCGAAGCGCTTCAAGCGGAAACCTTCAACCAATACCGCCCCCTGCCGGCGCTGGCCCCGGTGGATTTGCTTATCCGCACCAGCGGCGAACAGCGGCTGAGCAATTTCTATCTCTGGGGGGCGGCCTATGCCGAACTCTATTTCTGTGAATCCTACTGGCCGGATTTCGGCGAGGAACAGCTGCGGGCGGCCATCGGGGCCTATAACCAGCGCCAGCGGCGGTTTGGCGCTCTGCTGGACGTCGCGCCTGGCTGACGCATGGGTGCCTTGCTGGACGCGACGGCACCGGGCTGACGCCATCGGCATTCGCCGAGTCGCCGCCAACGAGGCCCCGGGAAGCGCTGCCCCGTCCGAAGCGCTCCCCCCAAGATTTCAAAACCAAGCGCTTCCCCCCGAAGCGCTTCCCGAGTGAAAGACATGAAACAACGGATTATGACGGCGCTCCTGGCGGGCGCAATTTTTGTGGGTATTTTTCTGAGCGGCTCGCTGCGGCTGGTGCAGGCCCTGCTGCTGCTGATTGGCGGCGTGGCCGCCGGCGAATGGGCCCGGCTCCTCCAGCTTCCTAACTCCCAGCAGCGCCTGCTGGCGCCGGCGGTGCTGGTTCTAAGCCTGCTTGGCTGGCTCTGCGCCCCCCTGGCCACCGGCCTGCTGCTGGCGGCGGCGCTGGTCTGGCTGCTGGCGGTGCCGGTCTGGCTCTGGAACTACGAAAAAACCCAAGCGCTTCCCCTCGGCGACCGGCCCCTGGCCCTGCTGGCCCTGCTGCTGCCGACGGCCTTTCTGCTCGCCGCCGAATTGATTTACCGCCGCCTCGGCGGACCGGGAACCCTGACCCTCTTCCTCATTATCTGGGCCAGCGACAGCGTCGCCTATTTCACCGGCCGCCGCTACGGCAAAACTCCGCTGGCCCCGCACACCAGCCCGAAAAAAACCCTGGAAGGGCTGCTCGGCGGCCTGGTCGGTGCCGGCCTGCTGAGTTTCCTCTTCATCGCGGCCTTTGCGCCGCCGCTGCCGAAGCTGGCCTTCCTCTTGCTCAGCCTGCTGGCCGTGCTCTACGGCGTCCTCGGCGATTTGTGGGAAAGCGTGCTCAAGCGCCGCGCCGGCGTCAAGGACAGCGGTCGCATTCTCCCCGGCCACGGCGGCATGTTTGACCGCATCGACAGCTGGCTGGCGGCCTTTCCGCTCTGGGCCCTGGCCTTTCTCTTTGCCCTGCCCTCCTCGGCGCTCTCCTGAGGACGGCGTTTCGGGGGGCGCCCAAGCCCCCAAGGAACTTTGATGAATTTTCTTTTCGGCCTGCTGGGCTTTGCCCTGACCATTGGCATTCTCGTAACCATCCACGAATGGGGTCATTTCTACGTGGCCCGTCTCTGCAACGTCAAAATCCTCCGCTTTTCCATCGGCTTCGGCCCGGCCCTGCTACGCTGGCGCGGCAAAAAGGACGGCACCCTGTACACCCTGGCGCCCATACTCCTCGGCGGCTATGTGCAGATGCTCGGCGAAACCCCGGGCGAAACCGTGGCCGAGGCAGACCGGGCCCGCACCTTCAAGGCCCAGAGTCCGGCGAAGCGCTTCCTCATCGTCCTGGCCGGCCCGGCCATTAATCTGATTTTTGCCGTGCTCATGTTCGCCGCCCTCTATCTGGTCGGCGTCAAGGGCCTGCGTGCCGAGGTGGCCCACGTAACGCCCACGTCGCTGGCGGCCACGGCCGGCCTGGAGCCGGGCGACCGCATCACCGCCATCAACGGCCAGCCCATTCGCCTGAGCGTCGATGTGCACGTGGCGTTGAGCGGCGTGCCACGCGGGCCGGTGGCCCTGGAGCTGGAACGGGACGGCCAGCCGCTGCAGCGGGAACTGAACCTCGGCGGCCTGAAAAAGGGCGATGAACTGCGCCTGGCCGAGGTTACCGGCCTCTATCTGGTGGACGAGTGGGCGCCGGCGGTGGTGGCCGAGGTGGTGGCCGCCAGTCCGGCCGAAGCGCTGGGCCTCCGGGCCGGCGACATCATTCGCCGCATTGACGGCCGGGACACCGATTTAATCCACTTCGCCGGCTTCCCCGCCGCCAGCTCCCGGGTGGCCCTGACCGTCGAGCGGGCCGGCCAAACCCTGGAACTGGCCGGGGCCCTCGGCCGCCGCGACGGCAAACCCTTCCTCGGCGTGCGCTGGCAGGCCCTGACCCATGCCCACTTCCAGCCCTATGAGACGGTGGAGCGCTACCCGCTGCTCAGCGCCCTGCAACGGGGCCTGGCCAAGGTCGGCTACTACACCGAATTCACCTACCGCACCTTCGGCCGCCTGCTCAGCAACCGGGCCTCGCTGGACAATATGGGCGGGCCGCTGACCATCGGCGACATGGCCGGCCGCAGCCTGCGCTATGGCTGGGACGTGTTCCTGAACTTCCTCGGCGTGGTCAGCCTGTCGCTGGCGGCCATTAACCTGCTGCCGGTGCCGCTGCTGGACGGCGGCCACATGCTGTTCTGTGTGCTGGAAATGGTGCGCGGCAAGCCCCTGCCGGACCCGGCGATGAAATGGCTGAACTATCTCGGCGCCGGCCTGATTTACGCGCTGATGCTGCTGGTGGTGGGCAAAGACCTGTGGACCTACCTGTGGTAAACGGCCCCGGCCGGCTGGTGGCGACGCCGGAGGATTTAAATCCCGCCGAGCCGCTGTTCTACGACAGCGAATTCCTCCAGAACCAGCGCTTCCATAACGAGCTGGCCCTTATCCAGCTGAACCAACGCCACTGGGCCGAGCCCCAGTTCCTTGACCCGCTCCGGCCGCTGGACTGGCGCTTCATCAGCGAGCACCAGGGCCCGCTGGTGGTGCACGGCGGCCATACGGATTTGGATTTAATCTGGTTCTACGGCCACACCCTGCCGGCCCGGCTGCACGATACCCAGCTGGGCTTCCAGCTGCTGCGGCCGGCCCGGGTCATCTCCTATAAAAAGCTGGTGGAGCGCTTCCTCCACGTCAGCCTCGACAAGGACAGCATCGACCACAGCGCCTGGCTCCAACGGCCGCTCCAGCCGGAACAGCTGCACTATGCCGGCGCCGACGTCCACTATCTGGCCCTGCTCTACCCGCTGCTGGTGGCCGAACTGGCCTGGCATGGCCGCCTGGGCTGGTGGGAGGAGGAGGGCGCCGACCTGCTGGCCCAGCGCCGGGCCTTCTGGTTCCGCTGGTACAACCTCAGCAATGCCCACCTGCTCGGCAACGACCGGCCGGTGCAGGTCATCGCCCACATTCTCACCGAGGCCCGGGAGCGGCTGGCCCGGGATTGGAACCTGCTGCGCACGCGCATTCTCAGCGACGACCACATCATTCGCATCGCCACCTTCGGCCCGCGCACGGCGGCCGAGCTGCTCGACCATCTGCCGCTGCGCTGCCCGCTGGCCAATAACCAGCTGGATTTCCTGCTGGACAGCTTCGCCCAGCGCAAAAATCTGGAGATTCCGCCCCGGCCGAATTTCTACCTCAGCAGCGACCAGCACGGCCGCTATCTGGAGCTGAAGGACTATGCCAAGGGCGTGGCCAAGGAATTGAACATCTATCCCGGCATGCTGGCCCCGGAAAGCGAGCTGATGCGCCTGCTGCTGACGCCGGAACAGAGCAGTTTGAGCCGGGGCTGGCGCCGGCCCTTTTTCCAGCAGTTCCTATGACCTCGCCCTTTTCCAGCGTCGGCATCATCGGCAAGCCCTCGGCGCCCCGGCTGCCGGCCATTCTCGCCAGCGTCCTGGCCATCCTCGAACGGGAGGGCCACCCCTATTACATCGACCCGACCGCGCTGCCGACGGCCACCCCGTCCCCCCGGGTGCTGGCGGCCGAGGACTGGCCCGAGACGGTCAATCTCTGTCTGGTCATCGGCGGCGACGGCACCTTTCTCGGCGCCAGCCGGCGGCTGGCCCGGCGGCGTTGTGCTCTGCTCGGCATCAACGCCGGCCGGCTCGGTTTCCTGGCCGACGTGGCCAGCGACCAGCTGGAAAGCCAGCTGCCCCCCATACTCCACGGCGACTTTGTCCGCGAACCCCGGCGGCTGCTGGCCGTGTCCCGCCGGGGGGCCGGCGAAGCGCTTCCCCCGGCCGCCGGCCTCTGCGCCCTCAACGACGTGGTCATTCACCCGCGCTCCCGGGCCCGGCTGCTGGAGCTGGATTTGTACGGCCCGGCCGGCTTTATCTGCCACTACCGCGCCGACGGCCTGATTATTGCCACCCCCACCGGCTCCACCGCCTACGCCCTGGCCGCCGGCGGCCCGCTGATTGCCCCGGATTTGCCGGTGCTGCTGGCCCTACCCATCTGCCCGCAGACCCTGGCCCAGCGGCCGCTGGTGCTCAGCGACGGCGCTCCGCTGCGGGTGGTGCTGGGCCCCGAGGCGGACGTGCAGCTAACCCTGGACGGCCAGGAGGAGCTGCCGCTGGCGCCGCGCGACCAGATTTTCATCGGCCGGGGGGCGGCGGTGGACGTCATTCACCCTTCGGACTATCAATTTCAACAGCGCCTGCGCGCCAAACTCAACTGGGGTCTGGCGCCCGAGGACGGTCAATAAATCCCCATGCTGACGGAACTTTCCCTACGAAATTTTGCCCTGATTCAAGCCTGCACCCTGTCCTTCCGGCAGGGTTTTAATGTCATTACCGGCGAGACCGGCGCCGGCAAGTCCATGCTGCTGGGCGGCCTCAACCTGCTGGCCGGGGCCCGGGGCGGTCGCCACTATCTCGGCGCCGGCGGGGCCGAAGCGCTGCTGCGCGCCCGCTTTGGCGATGGCCTCGAACTGGAACGGCAGCTGGACGCCCGCCGCAGTCGCTGCCGGGTCAATGGCGAGCCGGTGAAAATCGCCACCCTGCAGGAGCTGGCGGCCCGACGCATCAGCATCCACGGCCAGCATCACAATCAGCTGCTGCTGAAAACCGAGGAGCAGCGCGCCCGCCTCGACCGCTTCGCCGGCCTGGATTTGGCCCCGGTGGCGGCGGCCTACCAGCGCTGGCAGGAGCGGCGCCGGGAACTGGAACAGCGGCGCCAGCGCCGGGCCGAGCTCCAGCGCAGCCGGGAACTGCTGGAATTCCAGGCCGAGGAGCTGGCCACGCTGGCCCCGGCCGCCGGCGAGTTCGAGGCCCTGAGCCAGCAACAGCGGGCCCTGCTGAATGTGGGCAGCCGCCAGCAGAAGGGCGATCAGCTCCAAACCCTGAGCCAGCAGCTGCTGACGGCCGGTCTGCAGGCCCTGAAGCTGCTGCAAACCCTGCGCGGCGATGACGACGGCTGGGCCGAAACCGAGGAGCTCTTCGACCAGGCCCTGATTTATCTGCGCGAGGGCAGCGACAGCCTGCACCGCCAGCTGCCCCGGCTGGCCTTCAGTCCGGCGACCCTGGCCGAAATCGAGAACCGGCTTGGCCTCTGGCACCAGCTGGCGCGCAAGCACCGCTGTTTGCCCGATGAACTGCCCCGGCGCTGGCAGACGCTCCGGGACGAACTGGCCCTGCTGGCCGAGGAGGACGAGGGGCCGGCGCTGGCGGCGCTGGCGGCGGCCGAGGCCGATTACCAACGGGAAGCGCTGCGGCTCCACGAGCAACGGCGCCGGGCCGGGGACGAGCTGGCGGCGGCGGTGCGCTCCTGGCTGCCCGGCCTTGGTCTGGCGGCGGCCCGCTTTGAAATCGCCCTGACCCCAAGCCCGGCCAGCGCCAGCGGCAGCGACGGCGTGCAGCTGCTGGTGGCTCCCAACCGTGGCCAGAGCCTGCAGCCGCTGCAAAGAATCGTCTCCGGCGGCGAGCTGGCCCGGCTCAGCCTGGCCCTGGAGGTGGCGACGCTGGCGAAAAATCCGGCCGGCACCATCATTTTCGACGAGGTCGACAGCGGCATCGGCGGCGAGGTGGCCCACAGCATCGGCCGGCTGCTGCGTTCGCTGGGCACGCGCCAGCAGGTCATTTGCATCACCCACCTGGCCCAGGTGGCCTGCCAGGCCGACCATCATTTATTTTTGGAAAAACGCGACGACGGCCCGGCCACCCGGGTGCAGGCGGCGGCCCTGGACGCGGCCGGCCGGGTGCGGGAAATTGCCCGCATGCTCGGCGACAGCAGCAGCCCTGCCAGTCTCGAGCTGGCCACCCGGCTGCTGGCCGGGGCCGAAGCGCTTCCCCCTATGGAGTAATCATGACCTTTAAATCCCTGCTGCTCGGCGCCCTGCTGGCCCTGAGCCCCCTTAGTTTGAGTAACCCCCCGGAGGCCCCCATGCCCACTCGCTATACCAGCGCCCACGATTTCCCCACCACCCTGCAACGGCTGCGCGACGGCCTGAGCGCCAAGGGTCTGACCCTCTTCGCCACCATCGACCACCGGGCCGAGGCCGAGAAGCTGGGCCTGAACCTCCAGCCGGCGACGGTGCTTATCTTCGGCAATCCGGCCGTGGGCACGCCGCTGATGCGGGCCCGGCCGGCCCTGGCCCTGGAGCTGCCGCTGAAGCTGCTCATCACCGAGGAGGACGGCCAAACCCGCGTCTATTTCCACCGGCCCCGCGACCTGCTCGCCCTTGACCCCACACCCCTGCCCACCGAGGCCCAGGCCGCCGCCGACAAACTCCAGGCCGTGGAAACCCTGCTGCAAAAGCTGCTGGAACCCTAATTTCCAGCCCCAAGCCTGAGCCTGAGCCTGAGCCTGAGCCTGAGCCCGAACCGCTGAACCCCCGTTCGGCGGTTTTTTTATTCGGCCGGGGCCCTGCCCCTCCGCTGCCAGTGGGCCGAAGCGCTTCCTTCCTAATCTTCCCAACCGAAGCGCTCCCCCATCGTTCGGACGGGTGAGCTACCGAAGCGCTTCGCTGCTGGAAGCCTTGCTGGAATGAAGAGATTCCCTTGGTCTGAATGAAGCGCTTCCTTTCGGACTGGCCTTTAAAGCTGGGTTTCATAACGAAGCGCTTCGGTGCCGTAATCCCTGAAGGAATCCCCCGGGTTGAAGCGCTTCCCAGCCGTGGTGGGCAAGTTACCGAAGCGCTTCCCCCCAGGAAAGCCTTCCCCACCGAAGCGCTTTAATCCCTCGTCCCGAAGGCTCTATTTAGAGGGGGAGCGCTTCCTTCTTAGGTAGCCAGCCGAAACGAAGCGCTTCGGCGGCCCCAACTTGGTGGCCATCAGCCGATTGATTTGGGAAGAAGCGCTTTTCTATTGTCTGCCGAGCAGGACAAAGCGCTTCCTTTGGAGCCAGTCGCTTTAAAACTAAATTCCTGAACGAAGCGCTTCCCCCTGGCTGGCTTTGTTTTGTCGCAATCGCCGGGCGGTGGTGGCTGCCGTTAAGGGGAGCGCTTCGTTTGGCGGAAAGAGCAGGAAGCGCTTTCCTTCGCTTGGACAGGTCGAACTGTTGAAGCGCTTCGGTTTTCCGAACCGTTGCCAATCAAACCGGCGACGGGGAGAAGCGCTTCGGCTTTTTCGCTTTC
>ERZ773090.395-NODE-395-length-25525-cov-9.61822_pt1 | contig 25525 bp, 15 predicted proteins | sample MGYA00580579_ERZ773090 | MGnify/ENA primary metagenome ERZ773090 (study PRJEB29015, sample SAMEA2738014) | human oral metagenome | biome: human oral; feature: human-associated habitat; material: dental | place: China | collected 2132 ... | reverse complement strand
GGCCTTGCGGCCCCGGTACTTGAGCATTCCTTGCGAAATGCGGTTTTGTTTGGCGGGACTCGAACCCGCTACGGATGTACCGATGCATTAACAGTGCATTGCTCTACCGAATGAGCCACAAACAATTTGCCTGGCAGGACTTGAACCTGCGACTTCACCTTAGAAAAAAGTGCGCTCTATCCATACTGAGCTACCAGCAAAACCCGAACACCATCACCAGCGGCATACGGCGCGCCTACAGGCCGCTTTGCGCTGCAAGGCGCTTCGCGAACCGGGCGCCGCACCGGGCCGCAGGGCTTGTGGCCCGATGCGGCTCCTGCAAGCTGGCGGCAGCCATTCAGGTGCTTTCTTCAGTGCAGGCGGCATGCCAGCGCCGCTTGCAGGCGGCAAAAAAACCATTCAATTCATTGAAATAAAAGGAGAAAATTTTTTCTGAAGGCATCTGGCCGCGCCTTTCAGGCCAGGCGGCAGGCGGGCTGATTCGATATTCAAAGCTAGACTTTGAGATATGAATATCAAACCGGTCACGGCCATTGGCTTTCTCGGCACGCAGCTCGACAGCGGCATGGGCGCGGGCCGCTGGCAAAAGTGGCGGCCCTCCGTGGCGCTGTGCCAGCAGCCCGGCCAGCCCGTGGCGCGGCTGGAGCTGCTCTACACCGGCGAGCGCCACCGCCGGCTGGCCGAATGCGTGCAGGGCGACATCGCCTCCTTTTCGCCCGCCACCGACGTGCGCCTGACCCTGCTGCCCATTGCCGATCCCTGGGACTTTGGCCAGGTCTACAGCGCGCTCTATGACTGGGCGCACGGCTACGCCTGGGCGCCGGACGAGTGGCAGTACTGGGTGCACATCACCACCGGCACGCACGTGGCGCAAATCTGTTTGTTCCTGCTGGCCGAATCGCGCCACCTGCCCGGCGTGCTGGCGCAAACCTCGCCGCCGCGCCGCTGGGGCACGGGCGAGCCGGGCCAGCTCTCGCTCATTGACCTGGACCTTTCGCGCTACGACGCCATCGCCCGGCGCTTTGAGGCCGCGCAGCGCGACGCCGTGGCCTTTCTCAAAAGCGGCATCGCCACGCGCAACGCGCGCTTTAACGCGCTGATCGACGAAATCGAGCGCGTGGCCGTGCGCTCTGCCGCGCCCATCTTGCTGACCGGCCCCACGGGCGCGGGCAAATCCTTTCTGGCGCGGCGCATGGCCCAGCTCAAGCGCGAGCGCAAGCTCATCAGCGGCCAGTTCGTGGAAGTCAATTGCGCCACGCTGCACGGCGACGGGGCCATGTCCGCCCTGTTCGGCCACAAAAAAGGCGCCTTCACCGGCGCGGCCAGCGACCGCGCCGGCCTGCTCAAAAGCGCCGATGGCGGCGTGCTGTTTCTGGACGAAATCGGCGAGCTGGGGCCGGACGAGCAAGCCATGCTGCTCAAGGCCATTGAGGAAAAGCGCTTCTACCCGCTGGGCAGCGACCGCGAAGTGGGCAGCAACTTCCAGCTCATTGCCGGCACCTGCCGCGACCTGCGGCGCGAAGTGGCCGCCGGGCGCTTTCGCGAAGACCTTTTTTCGCGCATCAACCTCTGGACTTACGACCTGCCGGGCCTGGCCGCGCGGCCCGAAGACATCGAACCCAACATCGACCACTTGCTGGCCCTGCACGCCAGCGAGCAAGGCCGCATGGCGCGCTTTCACCCCGAAGCGCGCAGCGCCTTTTTGCGCTTTGCCCAAAGCGAAGAAGCCGCCTGGCGCGGCAACTTCCGCGACCTGTCCTCCAGCATCACCCGCCTGGCCACCCTGGCCGAAGGCGGCCGCATCACGCAAGCGCAAGTAGAAGCCGAAACCGCCCGCCTGCGCTGGCTCTGGTCGCGGCAGGGGCCGGAAAGCGGCTCTGAAAGCGGCCCGGAAAGCGCCCCCGAAAGCGCCCCCGAAAGCGCGCCAGCGGCCGCCGACTGGCCCGCCCGCCTGCTGGGGCCTGAAAAAGCCGCCGCGCTCGACCTCTTTGACCGCCTGCAACTGGCCGCCGTGCTGCCCGTTTGCGCCCAAAGCGCGAGCCTGTCCGAAGCGGGCCGGCGGCTTTTTGCCCAATCGCGCCAACAGCGCAAGGCCGTCAATGACTCCGACCGCCTGCGCAAATACCTGCTGCGCTTTGGCCTGAGCTGGGAGCAAATCAGGCAAGGCATGGCCGGCAGCGTCAAACCCTGACAAGCGCCGCCGGACCGGAGCCGCCAGCGCCAAAACCGGCCTTGGCATTCGCATGCCAGCACAGCCCCAGCGCAGCGCAAGCGGCCTTCCTCATGAAACGCCTTGCCGCCCCGCCCTCACAGCTTTCTCTCTTCTTTTTGCCCCTCTATTGATAGCAAGGGGTCCTAGTGGAACGGGCGTTATGGCGCATTTCGGCTCCGCTAAATTTGCTTCTTTTTTTGATGCAAAACGGCTGCGTAGCGGCAAAGAAAAAACGTGCGCTCTGACCGGAAGGGCGCGGACGCCTGTCAGGTGCATCCATGACAATTGGCGCAATGACCACTTACGTTTTGACCCTCTCCTGCCCGGACCGCATGGGCATCGTGCATGCCGTCTCCGGCTTTTTGCTGGAAAACGGCGGCAACATTGAAGAAGCGGCGCAGTTCAACGATCAGGCCACGGGCCTGTTTTTCATGCGTGTGCAGTTTGTGGTGACGGACGAAAACCCCGAAGCCAAAAGCCAGGCCATGCGTGCGGCGCTGGACGCGCTGGCGGCGCAGTTCGACATGCGCTGGCAGCTGCACGACGCAGCGCAGCCCATGCGCTGCGCCATCTTTGTCAGCCGCGAGGGGCATTGCCTCAACGATTTGCTGTTTCGCTGGAAAAGCGGGCTGCTGCCGCTGGACATCCGCGCCATTGTCAGCAACCACCGCGATTTCTATCAGCTGGCGGCCAGCTACAACGTGCCTTTTCATCACATTCCCGTCACCCGCGAAACCAAGGCGCAAGCCGAGGCCCGGCAGTACGAAATCATCCAGGCCGAATCGGCGGAGCTGGTGGTGCTGGCGCGCTACATGCAAGTGCTCTCTGATGACCTGTGCCGCAAGCTGGCCGGGCGCGCCATCAACATTCACCACAGCTTTTTGCCCAGCTTCAAGGGCGCGCGGCCCTACTACCAGGCGCACGAGCGGGGCGTGAAACTCATTGGCGCCACGGCGCACTACGTGACCGCTGATCTGGATGAAGGCCCCATCATCGAGCAGGATGTGGCCCGCGCCGACCACACGCACACCGTGGAGTCGCTGACCGCCGTGGGCCGCGACACCGAAAGCCAGGTGCTGGCCCGTGCCGTGAAGTGGCACGCCGAGCGGCGCGTGCTGCTCAACGGGCACAAAACCGTGGTCTTCCGCTGACGACCTGCGCAGCAGCCCGCTTCGTTTAAAACCGGTTCAAAAGTCGTGCAGCAAGCCTTGGGTGTTCGCATTCTTCACGCCCTGCGCACGAATGACCAAGAGCGCGCTTGAGGTGCCGCGCGCCGAGCTGATTTTTTTAAGGTCTGCTCCAGCAGGCCGACGCCTTGCGCATTGAGCTCGGGCTGGATTTGGAAGCAAGCGTGTACGGTGCGCCATTTGGGAAAACCGCCAGGGACTTCCGAAACACCAGAATGGCTCCTTTAACAGGAGCAAATTCAGGCCTGCCAAAAACACGCTCTGCGCTTTCTGCACTAGGACATCATGCTATTGATAAAGTAGCGAAAAATTCTGGCCTGCCAGATGCATTGCTGCGCTACATTTTGGTGGTGGCGCCCTGGCGCGGCGCGGGCTGGGCGGCGTCTTGAAATTGCCTGGCGCGCCGCCAATTCCAGACACCTCTTTTGAACAAGGATTCCCTGCTTCATGACCACACTGACCCTGCTGCCCCCCCAACCGGTGGACATGCCGCTGATGCCCCTGCGCGATGTGGTGGTGTTTCCGCACATGGTCATCCCGCTGTTCGTGGGGCGGCCCAAGAGCATCAAGGCGCTGGAAGCGGCCGTGGGCGGAGAGCGCCGCATCGCCCTGGTGGCGCAGCGCACTTCCGGCAAGGATGAGCCGGCCATGACCGACCTGTACGCCACCGGCTGCATTTGCACGGTGCTGCAAATGCTCAAGCTGCCCGACGGCACGGTGAAAGTGCTGGTGCAGGGCCAGCAGCGCGCGGCGCTGGAGCGCGTGGAAGACGGCGAGTTTTTCAAGGCCACCGTATTGCCCATGCCGCCGGAAGCGGCCGCGCCCGCCGACCCCACCGAGGCCGAGGCGCTGCGCCGCGCCGTCACGCAGCAGTTCGAGCAATACGCCAAGCTCAAGAAGATTCAGCCCGACATCCTCAATTCCATCTCCGGCATTGCCGAAGCCGAGCGCCTGGCCGACACCATCGCCGCGCACATGCCGCTGCCACTGCCCGTCAAGCAGAAGATGCTGGAAGTGGCCGACGTGCAAAAACGCTTGCAGGCGCTGCTGGAAGAAATCCAGCGCGAGGTGGACATCCTCAACGTGGACAAGCGCATTCGCGGCCGCGTCAAGCGCCAGATGGAGAAAAACCAGCGCGATTTCTATTTGAACGAGCAGGTCAAGGCCATTCAAAAAGAGCTGGGCGAAGGCGAAGACGGCGCGGACATAGAAGAAATCGAAAAACGCATCAAGGCCGCCCGCATGCCCAAAGAGGCGCTGAAAAAGGCGGAAAACGAGCTGAAAAAGCTGCGCCTGATGTCGCCCATGTCCGCCGAAGCCAGCGTGGTGCGCAACTATGTGGACGTGCTGGCGGGCCTGCCCTGGTCGAAAAAAACGCGCATCAAACATGACCTGGCCCACGCCGAAGAAGTGCTCAACGCCGACCACTTCGGGCTGGACAAAGTCAAGGAACGCATCCTGGAGCACCTGGCCGTGCAGCAGCGCGTGGACAAAGTCAAGGCCCCCATCCTCTGCCTGGTGGGGCCGCCCGGCGTGGGCAAAACCTCGCTGGGCCAGTCCATCGCGCGCGCCACGGGCCGCAAATACGTGCGCATGGCGCTGGGCGGCATGCGCGACGAAGCCGAAATCCGGGGCCACCGCCGCACCTACATCGGCGCCATGCCCGGCAAAGTGCTGCAAAGCCTGAACAAGGCCGGCACGCGCAACCCGCTGTTTTTGCTGGATGAAATCGACAAAATGGGCATGGACTTCCGGGGCGACCCGGCCAGCGCCCTGCTCGAAGTGCTGGACCCCGAGCAAAACCACGCCTTCAGCGACCACTATGTGGAAGTGGACTTCGATTTGTCAGACGTGATGTTCGTGGCCACCAGCAACTCCATGAACATTCCGCCCGCGCTGCTGGACCGCATGGAAGTCATTCGCCTGTCGGGCTACACCGAAGACGAAAAAACCAGCATCGCCATGCGCTACCTGCTGCCCAAGCAGATGAAGACCAACGGCGTCAAAGAGGCGGAGCTGAGCGTCTCCGAAGACGCCGTGCGCGACATCGTGCGCTACTACACGCGCGAAGCGGGCGTGCGCTCGCTGGAACGCGAAATCTCGCGCATCTGCCGCAAAGTCGTCAAGGGTCTGCAACTGGGGCAGCTGAAGCCGAAAGTGAAAGTCACGGCCAAAAACCTGGGCGACTTTCTGGGCGTGCGCAAGTTCACCTATGGCCGCGCCGAACAGAACAACCAGATCGGCCAGGTCGTGGGCTTGGCGTGGACGGAAGTGGGCGGCGACTTGCTCACCATTGAAGCCGCCGCCATGCCCGGCAAAGGCAACATCCTGCGCACCGGCATGCTGGGCGATGTGATGAAAGAGTCCGTCGAAGCCGCCCGCACCGTCGTGCGCGCCCGCGCGCGCCGCCTGGGCATTGCCGACGACGCCTTTGAAAAGCTGGACATCCACCTGCACGTGCCCGACGGCGCCACGCCCAAAGACGGCCCCAGCGCCGGCGCGGCCATGACCACGGCCTTCGTCTCGGCGCTGACCGGCATTGCCGTGCGCGCCGACGTGGCCATGACGGGCGAAATCACCCTGCGCGGCGAAATCACCGCCATCGGCGGCCTGAAGGAAAAGCTGCTGGCCGCGCTGCGCGGCGGCATCCGCAAGGTGCTCATTCCCGAAGAAAACGTGAAGGATTTGCAGGAAATTCCGGAAAACGTGAAAAACGGCCTGGAAATCATCCCCGTCCGCTGGATCGACCAGGTGCTCGAAACTGCCCTGGAACGCCTGCCCGCGCCGCTGCCCGACGCGCAGGCCGCTGCCGCCCCGCCGCTGCCTTCCGCCGCCGCCGTGGCGGCCGCTGCCAAAAAGCGCGTGCGCGGCGCGCGCGCGGACGCAACCCGGCACTGAGCCGCCTGTATCCCACCCGCAGCTCTGGAGCAATGAATGGAACAGCAGTCTGCGAAGCACTCAAAAACAGGAGCGGATTCAGGGGCCATCAAAACGGCTCCTGCGCTTTATGCACTAGGACATGACGCTATGGATAGAGGAGCAAAAAAAGCCCGCCGCAGCCCATCCGTTTCCTGCCAGCGCCTTTTTTCGCCCCGCTTTTCTTGCCTCGCTTGGCCAGAGTTTGGCGCAGGCGTCTGCCACAGCCTTCACAGAAGCGCTAAAAAGCCCCGGCAAGAAACACGAAGCAAAGCGGTCATTTCGTAAAAACGCGTAAAAATCGCTTGATAGCCGTTCTTGTTTGTTGCTACAATCGCTGCGGTTCTCCAAGCCAGCGCGGGTGAACGTGACCACCGACTTCCCCCTGCGCGAACCTCTCTGCGCCGGACCTGCACTTTGTCAGTGCGGTCCGGCTTTTTTATGCTGCGCGGAACCTGCCCGGTATCTACCGCCAGGCCGCGCCCGCTTTCATTCAGAACCCGTGCGGAGCCTGACCGTGAGGGAGCGCGGGGCGGGGCGGGCGGCAAGGCGCTAATCGCAGATGGCTTGGCGGCCTCCATCAAGGATTCGCAAAACCCAAAAGCGTCCAAGGCCGCGCTTTTCGCACTGACAGATAAATTGCGAACAGGTTTTCAGGAGCGGTAATCCGCATTGATACTTACATATTCGTGGCTCAGGTCGCACGTCCAGACGGTTTCGCTGGCCGCGCCGCGCCCCAGGTTCACGCGCACGGTGATTTCGGGCTGTTTCATCACGCGCTGGCCGTCTTCTTCGCGGTAGTCCGGATGCCGCCCGCCGCGAGTGGCCACATGCACGCCGTCCAGATACAGATCGATTTTTTCCGTGTCCAGATCGGCAATGCCCGCGTAGCCAATGGCCGCCAGAATGCGGCCCAGGTTCGGGTCGCTGGCGAAAAAGGCCGTTTTCACCAGCGGCGAGTGGGCGATGGCATAGGCCACCTGGCGGCACTCGGCGGCGTTTTGCCCGCCTTCCACCTGCACGGTGATGAACTTGGTCGCGCCTTCGCCGTCGCGCACGATGGCCTGCGCCAGCCAGCGCGCCACTTCCAGCAGGGCGGCAAACAGCGCCTGCCCTTCGGGCGACTGAAGCGACTGCACGGGCGCGTGCCCCGCCTTGTTCGTGGCGATGACGATGAAAGAGTCATTGGTCGAGGTGTCGCCATCGACCGTTACGCGGTTGAAGGAGCTTTCGGCCAGCGCCCGCGCCAGCTGCGGCATCAGGCCGGGGGCCACGCATGCGTCGGTTGCCACAAAGCCCAGCATCGTCGCCATGTTGGGGCGGATCATGCCCGCGCCCTTGCTGATGCCCGTGACGGTCACTTGCGCGCCGCCCACGCTTGCTGTCACGCTGCGCGCTTTGGGCACGGTGTCCGTGGTCATGATGCCTTCGGCGGCCTTGAGCCAATGGCCGGGTTGCGCGTCCGCCAGCGCAGCAGGCAGGCCCGCTTGCAGGCGCTGCAGCGGCAGCGGCTCCAGAATCACGCCCGTTGAAAACGGCAGCACTTGCTGCGGCTGCACGCCCAGCTGCGCGGCCAGGGCGGCGCAGGTGCGGCGCGCCGCTGCCAGCCCCGCCGCCCCCGTGCCTGCGTTGGCGCAGCCCGTGTTAATGACCAGCGCGCGAATGTCCGCCCCGGCTCCTGCCGCCAGGTGTTCGCGGCACACCTGCACGGGCGCGGCGCAAAAACGGTTTTGCGTGAACACGCCGCCCACGCTCGCGCCTTCATCAATCAGCATCACGGTCAAATCCTTGCGCCCGGCCTTGCGGATGCCCGCCTCGGCCACGCCGATGCGCACGCCGCTGACAGGATGCAGGCTGGCCGCGTCTGGCGGCGAAAGATGGACTGGCATGGCAAAAACTCCTTTGTTATCGGAAAACAGGGAAGAACGCGCGGCTTCCAGCCACGGCAGGCGGGCGGCGCGCTATGCAAATGATAGTTACAGGCCGGATCAGGCCAGCTGGCGCGCCAGCGCCATGGCTTCTTCCACGCGCTCGACGGCGTGAATGGTCAGGCCCTCGAAAGCCTTGTCTTTTCTTTTGGGCGCGTTGGCCTTGGGCACCACGGCCACGCAAAAGCCGAGCTTGGCCGCTTCCTTCAGGCGCTCCTGCCCGCGCGGGGCGGGGCGCACTTCGCCGGCCAGGCCCACTTCGCCAAAGGCCAGAAAGCCTTTGGGCAGCGCCTTGCCGCGCAGGCTGCTGGTGATGGCCAGCATCACCGCCAGATCGGCCGCCGGTTCGCTGATGCGCACGCCGCCCACGGCGTTCACGAACACGTCCTGATCGCCCGTGGCCACGCCTGCGTGCCGGTGCAGCACGGCCAGCAGCATGGCCAGGCGGTCGCGCTCCAGCCCGACGGAAAGCCGCCGGGGGCTGGGGCCGCCGCTGTCCACCAGCGCCTGCACTTCCACCAGCAAGGGGCGCGTGCCTTCCAGCGTGACGAGCACGCAGCTGCCGGGCACCGGGTCGGCGTGCTGGCTCAAAAAAATGGCGCTGGGGTTGCTCACGCCCTTCAGGCCCTTTTCCGTCATGGCGAACACGCCGATTTCATTGACGGCGCCAAAGCGGTTCTTGATGGCGCGTATCAGCCGGAAGCTGCTGTGCGTGTCGCCCTCGAAGTAAAGCACCGTGTCCACCATGTGCTCCAGCACGCGCGGGCCGGCCAGCTGCCCGTCCTTGGTCACGTGGCCCACCAGCACGATGGCGCAGCCTTGCGCCTTGGCCCAGCGCGTCAGGTGCGCGGCGCACTCGCGCACTTGCGCCACGCTGCCGGGGGCGCTGGTGAGCTGGTCGCTGTAAATCGTCTGAATCGAGTCAATCACCGCCACGGCGGGCTGCCGCGCGGCCAGCGTGGCCACGATTTTTTCAAGCTGGATTTCAGCCAGCACCGCCACTTGCGAGCCAGCCAGCCCCAGCCGGCGCGCGCGCAGCGCCACTTGCGCGCCGCTTTCTTCGCCCGTCACGTAAAGCGAAGGCACGCCCGCGCGCTGCAAGGCATCCAGCGCCTGGAGCAGCAGCGTGGATTTGCCGATGCCCGGATCGCCGCCCATGAGCACCACGCCGCCGGCGACGATGCCGCCGCCCAGCGCGCGATCCAGCTCGGCCTGGCCCGTGGGCGTGCGCGCCACGTCTTGCGCCTCGATGCTGGCCAGCGCCTGCACGTCAGAAGCAGGGGCCAGCGCTGCGAAGGCCGCGCCCAGCCGGTTCTTGCCGCCGCCTGCGGGCGCTTGCGCCACGGTTTCCACCAGGCTGTTCCACGCCCCGCACGAGGGGCACTTGCCCAGCCAGCGCGCGCTGGCGGCCCCGCATTCGTTGCAGGCGTAGGTGGTCTTGCTGCGGCTCATGGGGCGGCGATGGTAGCGGCGCGGCAAGCGCCCCGCCGCCGTTTCAGGCGGCCGCCGTCCAGCCCGCCATGCGGAGCCAGAAGGGCCTGGGCGGGCCGCGCCTTTGAGCTGTTGAAAACGAGCGCTCCTGCCCGCCGGAGGATGACGAAAACAGGAGCAAAAACAAGGCCCATGAAATGCCGCTCAGCGCCCTATTCACTAGGACCTCATGCTGCGAATAAAGGAGCAAAAATAAGGCCATCCGTCTGCCCTCCGTCTGCCGCGAAGCCGTGAACAGGCCCTCAGGTATTGGAGACGGTGATGGTCGGAAAGCGGCTGGAATAGTCCTTGGCCTGTTCGGCCACCTTCACGGCGATGCGGCGGGCGATGGCGCGGTAGGTGGCGGCCTCGGCGCTGTCGGGCGCGGCCACCACGGTGGGGCAGCCGCTGTCGGCCTGCTCGCGGATGGACAGCGACAGGGGCAGGCCGCCCAGGTAGTCCACCTTGTATTCCTCGGCCATGCGCTGGCCGCCGCCCGCGCCGAAGATGTGCTCTTCATGCCCGCACTGCGTGCAGCGGTGCACGGCCATGTTTTCCACCACGCCCAGAATGGGCACGCCCACTTTTTCAAACATGGCGATGCCCCGGCGCGCGTCCATCAGGGCGATGTCTTGCGGCGTGGTGACGATGACCGCGCCGGTGACGGGCGCGCGCTGGCTGATGGACAGCTGCACGTCGCCCGTGCCGGGGGGCATGTCCACGATGAGGTAGTCCACGTCGTGCCAGGCCGTCTGGCGCATGAGCTGGTCCAGCGCCTGCGTGACCATCGGGCCGCGCCAGATCATGGCCTGCCCCTGCTTGACCATCAGGCCGATGGAGTTCACCTGCACGCCGTGGCCGATGAGCGGCTGCATGGCCTGGCCGTCATGCTCGGGCGAGCCATGCACGCCCATCATGGTGGGCTGGCTGGGGCCGTAGATGTCGGCGTCAAGCATGCCCACGCGCGCGCCTTCGGCGGCCAGCGCCAGCGCCAGATTGGCCGCCGTGGTGCTCTTGCCCACGCCGCCCTTGCCGGAAGCCACGGCGATCATGTTTTTCACGCCCGGCAGCAGCGGCACGCCGCGCTGCACGCTGTGGGCGATGATTTTGAAATCCACATTCGCCGTGGCCTGCTGCACGCCGGGCACGCTGCGGGCGGCGTCTTCCAGCATTTGGCGGATGGGGGCGATCTGGCTGCGCGCAGGGTAGCCCAGCGTCACGTCAAAGCTCACGCTGGCGCCTTGCGCGCGCAGGTTTTTCAGCAGCTTGGTGGAAACGAAATCCTTGCCCGTGTTCGGGTCGATCACGCTTTGCAGCGCGGCCATCAGGGCGGCCTGGTCCATGCTCATGGGAAGTGTCCTTGCGGGAGTTGTTTCAATGGGCGCGGCAGTCTATCCGTGAGGGGTGAAACCCTAAAATCAGTGGCTTTTCTTCAACTGTCTGCAAATACAGCCATGAACCCGCGCCGCATATTCGTCACCACCGCCTTGCCGTATGCCAATGGCACGTTTCACATCGGCCACATCATGGAATACATCCAGGCCGATATCTGGGTGCGCACGCAACGCATGCTGGGCCATCAGGTGGATTTCGTGGGCGCAGACGACGCGCACGGCGCGCCCATCATGATTGCCGCCGAAAAGGCCGGAAAAACCCCGCAGCAATTCGTGGCCGATATTGCAGCGGGCCGCAAACAGTATCTGGACGGCTTTCTCATCCGCTACGACAACTGGCACAGCACCGACAGCGCCGAAAACATTGAATTATCCCGGGCCATTTACAAGGATCTGAAAGCCGCCGGCTTGATTGAAGTGCGCGCCATCGAGCAGTTTTTCGACCCGCAAAAAGGCATGTTTCTGCCCGACCGGTATATCAAGGGCGAATGCCCCAAATGCCACGCGCCCGACCAGTATGGCGACAACTGCGAAGTCTGCGGCGCCGTTTATGCGCCCACCGACCTGGGCCATCCCTATTCGGCGCTCACCGGCGCAAAGCCCGAATTGCGCAGCAGCGAGCATTTCTTCTTCCGCCTCTCGGACGCGCGCTGCGTGCAATACCTGCAAGACTGGACGCAAAACGGCCGCCTCCAGCCCGAAGTGGCCAACAAGGCGCGCGAATGGTTTGCCGAAGACGAAAACGGCAAGCCCAAACTGGGTGACTGGGACGTCAGCCGCGACGCGCCCTATTTCGGCATTGAAATACCGGATGCGCCCGGAAAATACTTTTACGTGTGGCTGGACGCGCCCGTGGGTTATCTGGCCAGCCTGAAAAACCTGCTGGAAAAGCGCGGCGAAAGCTACGACGAATACATGAAAAACCCCGGCCTGGAGCAGGTGCATTTCATCGGGAAAGACATCATTACTTTCCACACCCTTTTCTGGCCCGCCATGCTGCATTTTTCAGGGCGCAAGGCGCCGGATAATGTATTCGTTCACGGCTTTCTCACCGTCAATAACGGCGAGAAAATGAGCAAAAGCCGTGGCACCGGGCTGGATCCGCTCAAATACCTGAACCTGGGCATGAATGCCGAATGGCTGCGCTATTACCTGGCGGCCAAGCTTTCGGCGCGCAATGAAGATATTGATTTCAATGCCGAAGATTTCATGCTGCGCGTCAATGCCGATTTGATTGGCAAATACATCAACATCGCCAGCCGCGCCGCTGGCTTCATCACCAAACGCTTTGACGGCCGGCTGGGCGAAGTCTCGGCAGATGGCGACGCCCTGCTGTGCCACCTGCAAGATGCGGCCCCTGCCATCACCGCGCTGCTGGCCGGGCGCGAATACGGCAAGGCCGTGCGCGAAATCATGGCCCTGGCCGACCGCGTGAACGAATACGTCGATCAGAACAAGCCCTGGGAGCTGGCCAAGCAGCCCGGCATGCAAGGCCGCCTGCACGACGTGTGCACCACCTGCATTCAGGCGTTTCGCCTGCTCACCATCTTGCTCGCGCCCGTGCTGCCGCGCCTGGCCGAAAGCGTGGGCCAGTGGCTGCATGCCCCCTTTGGCCGCTTTGCCGCCGCCCGCCAGCGCCTGCCCGCCGGCCACGCCATCGGCGAATACAGACACCTCATGCAGCGCGTGGAAGCCGGGCAGCTCCAGGCGCTTTTCGCGCCCGCCGAACCGGCCCAAGAGCCGCCTGCCGAATCCGCCCATGCGGCCAGCGCAGACGGCGGCGCGCCGGGCGGCGAGCCGGTGGCCGAAGTCATCACCATTGACGATTTCGCCAAAATCGACCTTCGCATCGCCCGCATCGTGGATTGCGAAGCCGTGCAAGGCAGCAAAAAGCTGTTGCGCCTGACGCTGGATGCGGGCGAAGGCCGCACCCGCAACGTCTTCAGCGGCATCGCCAGCGCCTACAAGCCCGAAGACCTCAAGGGCAAGCTCACCGTCATGGTGGCCAACCTTGCGCCGCGCAAGATGAAATTCGGCGTGAGCGAAGGCATGGTGCTGGCCGCCAGCCACGCCGACGAAAAAGCCCATCCCGGCATCTACGTGCTCGAACCCTGGCCCGGCGCGCAGCCCGGCATGCGCGTGCGCTGAACGCGCCCCGGCCCAACAGCCGCCCGCGAAAGTTCTTCTATCAAAAAGAGGATCGAATACTGCGCCAGATACCTATGCGGAGCCGGGTTGAACCCGGTAGTTGCCCCTGCTGGCAAACCCTGCCGAAGCGCTTGCCAGCTGGTAATTACTCCAGCTAGTCAATTGGCGAAAGGGCTTATACGATGCGCGCCATCCAGGCAAGTCAATCGGAGTCCAGGCCATGCGAGTAAGCCCTTACAGCCCCCATCTTCACGTTTCCCAAACGCACGCCAGCCAGCATGCCGGGCCGGCTGCCGCCAGGGTGGACCACAGCCGTGGCTATCCGGTGGGCGATGGCACTTTCGCCAGCAGCGCCCGAGGCACGGCGCCGCAAAAAGAGCTGGACCTGCAACTGGCCATGATGGCCAACGATGCGTACGAATCCGAAAAAACGGGAGCAACGGGCACGCAGTCCGAAGGGAGCTGAAAAAAGCCGGCTGGCAGCGCCTGCGCCCGGCGGGCGATCACTTCCTGGATGGAAGCAACAAGGTGGTTTCCATTCCAGGCCTTGCTCCCAAAATGCTGCGGAATGGAAAAAGCGGCTTTGACGCCGCCATCTACCGCAATGACCAGGGGCAATATGTCGTTGCCTTCCGTGGCACGGATCAATGGTTCGGGCCGGAAGGGGCGGATATCAAAGCCAACGGCGGACAAGCCCTGGGCCTGACAACGGAGCAATACAAGCAGGCAATAACCTTGGCACAAAGCGCTGTTAGAGCTTTCGGCAAAGGCAACGTGATTTTCACGGGGCATTCCTTGGGCGGCGGCCTGGCTTCGGCGGCCATGCTGGCCACGGGCGCGCCGGGCGTGACCTTCAATGCGGCGGGCCTGAGCGACAACACCCTGCGCAGCCTGGATTTGGGCAAAACGCCCAACGCCATACGCGAAGAGCTGGCTGGCAGCGGCCAGATCCGCCGCTACAACGTGGAAGGCGAGCTGCTGACGGGCTTGCAGCAGGGCGCAATGCTCGCGCCCGACGCCGTGGGGCATGAGCTGCGCCTTGCCGCGCCCAGAGGCGCTTGCTGCAACCCCGTGGAACTGCATGGCGGCAAGGGCGACGGCCAAGCTTATGTGGAAGCCCTGCGCGAAAACACGCCTTACCGCGCCGCAGACAAGCCGCTATCGCTTTCCGCCCTTGAGCATTACATGGAAGCCAACTTCAACTTCCTGGCGTCAGCGGGCAGCAATGCTTTTGAGGCCGGCTCCAACGCAGGCCGGGTTTTTGCAGAAAAAGGCCAGGCGCTTGACTATATTGCCCGGAATGAAATGGCCCAGGGGCACGTGCTGCCGGGCAGCCTTCGGGCCGTGGGCGAGGCGGCCGATGGCATTCTGGACGCGGGCGCGGGCCTTGTCAGGCAAGGCGGCAATTTCGCAGGCGACGCCATGCGCGAAGGCGCTTCGCTTTTGGGCAATGCACTGCGCGGCGCGGGCAAGGCCACGGGGCAGGAAGCCTCATTCAATCAAGCCGCCCTGCGGGTTGAGACGGCAGGCGAGCGTGCCAATGCGCTGATTGATGGCGCGAGCCATGAAGCCGCCGTGCTGGCGGACAAGGCGGGCGACGACGCCAAACGGGCCGCCAGCGAGGCGGCGGATGACGTGAAGCGGACAAGCGACAAGCTGTCGCAAGGCGTGCGATGGTTGGGCGAGAAGACCGTTCAAGGCGCAGTGTGGACGATTGAAAAGACGGTTCAGGGTGCGCAGTGGGTGGCCGGGAAGACGACGCAAGGCGTTCAGTGGCTGGCTGAAAAGACCAGGGCCGTTGGCGGCGCCATCAGCCAGGGCGCACAAAAGGCGCGCGACGCCATTGCCGAAGCGGGCCGGACGATTGCGGGCCTGTTCAACAGATAAGCTGCGCTTCCGGCCCGGCGAGAAAGACATCCGGCTGAGGGCGCTTTCCATCGCTTTCCGGGCCGCTGTTTCTCTGTTTTTCCTTTCATCTTTCACACAACACATGATGCGCAAACGCAGGCTGCTTTTATCCGCGCTGGCCGTGCTGGCCGTCTCGGCCTGCGGTCAGCCAGACACGGACATGAGCAACGGAAAATTCGCAACGCCCAAAGACGCGGCGCTGTACCAGGCGGCGGCCAGGGGCGACTTGGCGCAGGCGCGCCAGCTGCTGGCCGAAGGCGCAAGCCTCAATAGCCGCAACGCCAGGGAAATGACGCCGCTGGACGTGGCGATGGTGGAAGGCAACCGCCGCGCCTTCGAGAGCCTGCTGGATCTGGGCACGGACCCCACATGGCTGGGCGATGCGCGGGACACCTCCATGCACCTGGCTGCCATCCTGCATGACAGCCGCTGGCTGGCTGCGCTGCTCAAGCGGGGCTTTTCCACTGAAGTCGAGAACGCGCTGGGCGAAACGCCCCTGTTTGGCGCCTTGGGGCCTGAAACCCAGGCCAATGTGCAGCTGCTGCTGGATGCCGGGGCCAATGTGCATGCGCGCACGAAGGATGGCCGGACGCTGCTGCATCAGGCTGCGATGGTTCGCAGCTACGATGACCTCCTGCGCCTGCTGGACTTGGGCGTCGATCCGCGCGCGGTGAACGAGGCAGGCGATACGTTCCAGTGCTACTTTTTCATGGGTCCGCGCAATCCGGAAACAGAGAAAAAAGTGCGCGCCTGGCTGAGCGCCCACGGCATTGCCGTGAAAGACCAGATGTGATTGCGGCGGGCCTGCGGGCCGCGGCTTCAGACTCTTGCCGTTTGAATGGGGCCTGCCAGAGCGGCAGGCCTTTTTCTTGGGTGGTGCAGGTAGAGCAGTATTAAAAAGAGGAGCGCGAGACGCCATCTTCATTCGTCAAATTTGCTCCTGTTCTTAATTCACTCTGAATTGGTGTCTTCGGCTTCAGAACCTGTCCAGCGCCTGGCCGTGAGGAGCAAAAGCGCGGGAATCGGGATGTACCGCAAGACGCAGACGGGCCTCGCAGCCCGGCAAGGATTCGCAAGGCCCACGAGCGCCCGAGGCCACGTCCCAAGGCGTACTTCTCGCATCGCATCCAGGGGCAGCTTTTGAGCAAGTTTCAAAGTTCCAAAACCATCGGAAAGCGGGCCGCCAGCCCGCTTTTTCATGCCCAAATTGGCCGTAAGCCCTGATGGAACGGGCGCAAGCCGCTATTGAAGCAGGAGCAATCTGCAGCCTGCCAGCCGCTGCGAAAGGCTCGGGAGCGCGCAGGCGCGTGACGCCGCAGAATTGCCCCTTTTTCCGCCTTCCGGCCCGCCAAAAACCGTTTCATGTTCCGCTTTTTTGAAAACCGCCTTGATTTCTATCCCGCTGGCGAGCCGGCCTTGCCGCCCAGGCGGCTCGTGCCGTTCGTGTGGGCCTGCACGCAGGGCATGCGCGGCCTGATCGCGCTGCTGACCGTGCTGGCAGCCTTGCGCGCGGCGTTTGACGCGCTGCTGTTCGCGCTGCTGGGCCGCGTGGTGGACTGGATCGACCAGGCCGATCCGGCCCATTTCTGGGCCGGGCACGGCCCTGCGCTGGCGGCGCTGGCGGCGGTGCTGCTGTCATCCATTGTGCTGATTGCGCTGCACACGCTGGTGCAGCATCAGGCGCTGGCCATCGGCTTTCCGATGCGGCTGCGCTGGAACTTTCACCGCCTGATGCTGAGGCAGAGCCTGTCTTTCTACGCCGACGAATTCGCCGGGCGCGTGGCCGCCAAAGTCATGCAAACGGCGCTGGCCGTGCGCGATGTGATGCTCACCGCCGTTGATGTGGTCATCGGCATGGGCGTTTACATGCTCACCCTCCTGGCTCTCACGGCGGGCATGGACTGGCGGCTGATGCTGCCTTTTGCCCTGTGGGCGCTGGCCTACGGGCTGGCGTGCGGGTATTTCGTGCCCCGGCTGGGCCGCGCCGGCAAGGAGCAGGCCGACGCCCGCAGCCTGATGACCGGGCGCGTGACCGACGCCTACACCAACATCGCCACCGTCAAGCTCTTTTCCCACAGCCAGCGCGAAGCGGCCTACGCCCGCGAAGCGATGCAGGCGTTCCAGATCACCGGCCAGGTGCAAATGCGCCTGATCAGCGCGTTTGAGATCGTCAATCACGCGCTCATCATGCTGCTGATGCTCTCGGCCGGCGGGCTGTCGCTGTGGCTGTGGTCGCGCGGCGAAACCGGCGCAGGCGCGGTGGCCGCCGTCATCGCCATGTCGCTGCGCCTGGCGGGCATCAGCCACTGGGTCATGTGGGAATTTGCCCGCCTGTTTGAAAACATCGGCACCGTGCAAGATGGCATCAGCACCCTGACGCAAACGCCCGCCGTGGCCGACGCGCCCCAGGCCCGCCCCCTGGCCGTCACGCGCGGCGACGTGCGCTTTGAAAACGTGAGCTTCGCCTACGAAGCAGGCAGCGGCGGCAGCAAACCCGTCATCAGCGGGCTGAACCTGCACATCCGCCCCGGCGAAAAAGTAGGGCTGGTGGGGCGCTCCGGCGCGGGCAAATCCACGCTGGTGAACCTGCTGCTGCGCTTTCACGACGTGCAAGGCGGGCGCATCCTCATCGACGGGCAAGACATCGCCCACGTCACGCAAGAAAGCCTGCGTGCGGCCATCGGCATGGTCACGCAAGACACCTCGCTGCTGCACCGCTCCATGCGCGACAACATCCTGTATGGCCGCCCTGATGCCAGCGAAGAACACATGCGCGTTGCCGCCAGCCGCGCCCAGGCCAGCGACTTCATCGAACAACTGGCTGACCTTCAAGGCCGCAGCGGCTATGACGCGCACGTAGGCGAACGCGGCGTCAAACTCTCCGGCGGCCAGCGCCAGCGCGTGGCCATCGCGCGCGTCATGCTCAAAGACGCGCCCATCCTGCTGCTGGACGAAGCCACCAGCGCGCTTGACAGCGAAGTGGAAGCGGCCATCCAGCAAAGCCTGGAAACCCTCATGCAAGGCAAAACCGTGATTGCCATCGCCCACCGCCTGTCCACCATCGCCGCGCTGGACCGCCTCATCGTCATGGACGCCGGCCGCATCGTCGAGCAAGGCACCCACGCCCAGCTGCTGGCCCAGGGCGGTCTCTACGCGCGCCTGTGGGCACGGCAAAGCGGCGGCTTTCTGGGCGGCGAGCCGGATGCCGCTGGCTGAAAGCCGGTTCAGCATCTGGCCGTGAGGAGCGAAAGAGCGGGCTGGGTTGCAAAGCCGCCGCCCGGGGCCGCCGCTTTCACGCTAAAGCTTCAAGAGCAATGGTCACAAAGCGGGAGGCCATGAGCGGTACCGAATACGCAAAATTTGCTCTTTTATTAATAGCGCGATGTCCTAGTGGAAATTGCGCAAGGCGGCATTCAGACCCCCTTCGATTTGCTTCTGTTTTTGATGCTCTCCGGCGGGCGCGCCAGCTTTTTGGGTTGGCTTGCGAGGCATTGATACCTGAGATTACGGCGAAAGCGTCAAACCTAGAATCCGGCCGCATGACGTTTACCCAGATGCTCGCAGCGGCCAGCCAGGCCAGGCAGTCCCTTTTGTGCGTGGGGCTGGACCCGGACCCTGCCCGCTTTCCGGCCGGCATGGCGCCAGCGGCGGAAAGCTTTTTTGACTTCTGCGCGGCCATTGTGGACGCCACGGCGGACGTGGCCGCCGCTTTCAAGCCGCAAATCGCCTACTTTGCTGCACACGGCGCAGAGCGCCAGCTTCAGCGCCTGATTGCGCACGTGCGCCAGGCCGCGCCGGGCGTGCCCGTCATCCTGGATGCCAAGCGCGGCGACATTGGCGCCACGGCCCGGCAATACGCGCGCGAAGCTTTCGAGCGCTACGGCGCCGATGCCGTCACGCTCTCGCCCTTCATGGGCTTTGACTCCATCGAGCCGTATCTGGACTACGCGGACAAAGGACTGTTTTTGCTGTGCCGCACCTCCAACCCCGGCGGAGACGATTTGCAAGCCCTGCCGCTGGCCCTGCCCGGCCAGCCGCGCCTGTTTGAGCACCTGGCACAACTGGCGCAAGGGCCGTGGAACGTGAACGGGCAGCTGGGCCTGGTGGTGGGCGCCACGCGCGCGCATGAAGTGGCGCGCGTGCGCGAAATGGCGCCTGCGCTGCCCCTGCTCATTCCGGGCGTGGGCGCGCAAGGCGGCGACGCGGCCGCCACCGTGCGCGCCGGCTGGCGCCCCGGCGGGCCGGTGGTCATCAACAGCTCCCGCGCCATTCTTTACGCCAGCGGCGGCGCCAACTTTGCCGACGCCGCCCGCGCCGCCGCGCTGGCCACGCGCGCGCAACTGCAAGCGGCCCTGCCTGCGGGCGCGGTTTTGTGAAGGTTCATGAAAAAGATTGAGGGCAGCGCTTTTCAAAAGCATTTTCCCGAAAACGTTTTCTTATCTGCCCATTCCTGACCGGATGGATTTTTTGACAACCCGATTGAAATAACAGGAGACATGAATGAGCGCGCCTGAAAACCAAAAACCTTCACTCTGGGCCGTGGGCCTGATGCTGTTCGCCCTGTTTTTTGGCGCGGGCAACCTGATTTTTCCGGCTTTTCTGGGGCAGCAAGCTGGCAGCAATTGGCTTTCGGCCATGTCAGGCTTTTTGCTGACCGGCGCGGGGCTGCCGCTGCTGGGCGTGATTGCCATCGGCTATTCCGGCTCGCGCGATGTGCAGGATTTGGCCTCGCGCGTCACGCCCTGGTATGGCGTGGCTTTTGCCGCCGTGCTGTATTTGGCCATCGGCCCGCTTTTTGCCACGCCGCGCACGGCAACCGTCACGTTTGAAATCGGCGTCACGCCATTTATCGGGCCAGAGCACAAAACCATGGCGCTGGCGATATTCAGCGCCTTTTTCTTTGGCGTGACTTATTGGCTGTCCATTTCGCCCGGCAAGCTGGTAGACCGCATTGGCAAAGTGCTCACGCCCGCGCTGCTGGCCACCATTGCCGTGCTGGTGGGCTACGCGGCCTTCAACCCGATGGGCGAATTGCAAGCGGCGCAAGGCGGCTTTGCAGACAAGCCCTTCGTCACGGGCGTGCTCGAGGGCTATCAGACGATGGACGCGCTGGCCTCGCTGGTGTTCGCCATCATCGTGATTGACGCCGCGCGCGCCCTGGGCGTGCGCAACCGCGCGCAGCTGCTGGCCACCACCACTGTTGCGGGCGCCGTGGCCGCCGCCTGCTTGGCCGTGGTGTATCTGCTCATTGGCTACATGGGCGCGACCAGCGTGGCCGGGCTGGGCCTTCAGGAAAATGGCGCCGCCGTGCTTTCAAAAACCGCGCAGCATTATTTCGGCATGGGCGGCAATGTCTTGCTGAGCGCGATCGTGTTTCTGGCTTGCCTGAGCACTGCCGTGGGGCTGATTATTTCCTGCTCCGAATATTTCAACCGCCTGCTGCCGGCCATTTCCTACAAAACCTTTGTCGTGATTTTCACGCTGGTTTCAATGGCGTTTGCCAACAAAGGGCTGTCAGGCATTATCAGCATTTCCGTTCCAGTACTGATGCTGCTTTACCCGCTGACGGTGGTCATTATCTTGCTGGCTTTTCTGAACAACTGGTTTGGCGGCAGCCGGGTTGTTTATGTCTGCACCATTTTTGCCACTTTGGTCGTGGGTGTGCTGGACGCCTGGAAGGCGGCTTTCAGCTTCGCGCCGGAAACGGCCGCGCTGATTAACAGCATTTTCCCGCTCTACGACATTGGCATGGGCTGGCTGCTGCCAGCCACCGCTGGTTTCGTGCTAGGCCTGGTTCTGAAGACGGCCATTGGCAAGAAAGGCTGAGATTCTGTTCAGAGTCTGTCCGTAGGCGTGAAAAGCGCGGACCCGGATGGTTTGCGGCGTCGCAAGCGCCGCGCTGGGCCGCAAAAGGGGCATCACCAACTACGGTTAGGCGGTTAGCGCCCTGCCGCCATCCCGATTCTTCTCTTTTGCCCTTGCGGCCAGATGCTGAACAGGCGCCAAGACGCGGACCGAACCTGGCGGCCAACCACGCTACGTCAAAAATGGAAGCAAATTTATAGGGAGAAAAACGCTGTTTTGCGCAGTTTCTACTAGGACATCTCGCTATTAAAATAGGAGCAAATATCCTGTTTCGCTGCAGGCCCAGCCCTGCCGCAGCTGCGCAAGGCATGTTTCTGCATGGCGACGCCAGCATGGCAATTGCCTGACAAATATGCCGCGAATGTGTTGCGGATGGCCATAAGATGTCAAAATCGCGCCTGTGCTTCTTTCTGCAACCCGTTCTCATCGAAAAGGAGTCCGTCATGCCCGTATCCGATTTCGCTGCCTGGTGGATTGCCGCCGGTCTTCTGGTGGCCGCTGAAATGTTCACCGGCACGTTTTACCTGCTCATGCTGGCCATTGGCATGACGGCAGGGGCTGTGGCCGCGCATCTGGGGCTGTCGCAAACGGCGCAAATGGCGGCGGCCGCCATCGTCAGCGCCGCAGCGGTGTTTGCCTGTTACTGGATACGCCAGCGGCGCGGGCGCGATCTTTCGCCGGGCGCAGACCCCAGCGTGAATTTCGATATTGGCGAAACAGTGGAAGTGCGCGCGTGGAAGGCCGATGGCACCGCCTCCGTGCGCTACCGTGGCGCGCCGTGGACGGCCATTTGCCGCCCGGGCGCCGCGCCCGCACCGGGGCCGCACCGCGTGGCCGAAATCGTTGGCAGCCGCCTGCTGGTTGATCCCGTCTGATTCATCCGCTTTCTTCAACCCCAGCCAGAAAGGCCATCATGGAAATCGCCATCATCGCGCTCGTTGTCGCCGTCATTGCCGCCAAATTCACCATCAAAATCGTGCCGCAACAAAACGCCTGGATCGTCGAGCGCCTGGGCAAATACAAAGCCACGCTTTCGCCTGGTTTCAACGCCATCCTCCCCTTTGTTGACCGCGTGGCCTACAAGCACAGCCTCAAGGAAATTCCGCTGGATGTGCCCAGCCAGGTTTGCATCACGCGCGACAACACGCAGCTGCAAGTGGACGGCATCCTCTACTTTCAGGTGACGGACCCCATGCGCGCCAGCTATGGCTCCAGCAATTACGTCATGGCCATTTCGCAACTGGCGCAAACCACGCTGCGTAGCGTGATTGGCCGGCTGGAGCTGGACAAGACTTTTGAAGAGCGCGACATGATCAACGCCAAGGTGGTGGAAGCCGTGGATGAAGCTGCGCTCAATTGGGGCGTGAAGGTGCTGCGCTATGAAATCAAGGACCTGACGCCGCCCGCCGAAATCCTGCGCGCCATGCAGGCGCAAATCACCGCCGAGCGCGAAAAGCGCGCCGTCATTGCCACGTCTGAAGGCAAGCGGCAAGAGCAAATCAACTTGGCCGAAGGCCAGAAACAGGCTGCCATTGCCAAGTCAGAAGGCGAAAAGCAGGCGCAAATCAACAACGCGCAAGGCGAAGCGGCCGCCATTACCGAAGTGGCCAACGCCACAGCCGCTGCTCTCATGCGCGTGGCCGAAGCCATCCGCCAGCCGGGCGGCCAGGAAGCCGTACAGCTCAAAGTGGCCGAAAAGGCCGTGGATGCCTACAGCCGCGTGGCCTTTGACGCCAAAACCACGCTCGTGGTACCCAGCAATATGACGGAGGTTTCGGCCCTCATCAGCTCCGCTATGAAAATGGTGCAGGCCAACAAGAGCTGAAAGCCGCTAGAATTCGCCGTTTTCCCCATTCAGGAGAGATGGATGAGTGGTTTAAGTCGCACGCCTGGAAAGCGTGTGTAGGTCAATAGCCTACCGCGGGTTCGAATCCCGCTCTCTCCGCCACATGCCAAGCCCGGCCATTTACGTTGGCCGGGCTTTTTTCTTGCCTGATGCAGACGCTTAGCCTGAGAGTTTGTCATCCAATCCTGCTCATGCCGCATGATCAGGAGCATGACATGCCGCTACGCCTTGACAGATACCCAATGAAAGCGCATTCAGGCCCTTTTGCCCGGCAGGGTTGGCCATGCGGGGCGCCTCCCGTAGTCAACCATCGCCTGTCTGTCGATGCCAAGCTCTATCGCTGCCGCGCCGGGATGCCCTGGCGCAATCTGCCTGAGCGCTTTGGCGACTTTCGCGTCATTCATCTGCACCATTCGCGCCGGAGCCGATCGGGCCCGTTCGAGTGTGCGGCAGCGCGTGTTCCAGGCCATGGTTCAGGATGCGGACAATGAATGGACCATGATCGACTCGGCATTCGCGCGGGCGCATCAGCACAGCGCAGGGGCAAAAAACAAGCCTGTCAGGCCATTGGGCGTAGCCGAGGAGCTTAGGCACCAGGAATGACGCCACTGTGGAGGCCATGGACAACCCCACGACCTTTCCCTGACGCCCGGACAGGCGCACGTTCTGCAAGGAGCCGATGCACTGCTGCCACGCATTCAGGGCCGCACGATCATTGCTGGTAAGGGCGATGGCTCGCATGAGCGAATCATTGAGCCACTGATGGCTGCAGGCAAGCAGGCGCTTACTGCGCAGCGCGAACCGGAGGCAACGCCAATAGGATAGGGATCTATACAAGCAGGGCGTGCCACGTTATTGAGGACTTCTTTACCGAACTCAAGCAGTATCGAGAGCCATCGCCAAGCGCTACGACAAGACAGCATGCGCCTTCCTGGGGAGCATTTATCTGGCCGCAGCCATCCCTGAATGATTTGACGGCACGCCATAGAGGAAGAAAAAAGCTGACGTGGCGAAGCAGGGAACCAGAAGATGTGAACGAGAAAGGTATCATGCAAATTTGCCACCAGGCTCTTGCACAAGCAGCAATTTTGAAGCATAATTAGAAGCTTCACTCAAGGAGGGGTGGCCGAGTGGTTAATGGCAGCAGACTGTAAATCTGCCGGTTTACACCTACGCTGGTTCGAATCCAGCCCCCTCCACCATCTGTCACGCAGAAATGCGCAGCAGGAAGGTGCGGGAGTAGTTCAATGGTAGAACCTTAGCCTTCCAAGCTAATGACGCGGGTTCGATTCCCGTCTCCCGCTCCAAAAGCCGGCGCAAAGTATGGCGTTGCGAAGCATGTTTGCCCTTGTGGCTCAGTGGTAGAGCACTCCCTTGGTAAGGGAGAGGTCGCGGGTCCGATTCCCGCCAAGGGCACCAATTCCACCAAGTGTTGTCAAGTCAACTTTTTCGGAGCTGAAAAATGGCGAAAGAGAAATTCGAGCGGACGAAGCCGCACGTAAACGTAGGCACGATTGGTCACGTTGACCACGGCAAGACCACGCTGACGGCGGCGATCACGACCGTGCTGTCCAAGAAGTTTGGCGGCCAAGCCAAAGCTTATGACCAGATTGACGCTGCTCCCGAAGAAAAAGCGCGCGGCATCACCATCAACACAGCACACGTGGAATACGAAACGGCCACGCGCCACTACGCCCACGTGGACTGCCCTGGTCACGCCGACTACGTCAAAAACATGATCACCGGCGCAGCCCAGATGGACGGAGCCATCCTCGTTGTCTCTGCCGCTGACGGCCCCATGCCGCAAACGCGCGAACACATCCTGCTGTCCCGTCAAGTCGGAGTGCCCTACATCATCGTCTTCCTCAACAAAGCCGACATGGTTGACGATGCCGAGCTGCTCGAACTCGTGGAAATGGAAGTTCGCGAACTCCTCTCCAAATACGAATTTCCTGGCGACGACACTCCCATCATCAAAGGCTCCGCCAAACTCGCCCTGGAAGGCGATACAGGCGAGTTGGGCGAACAAGCCATCCTGAAGCTGGCAGATGCTCTGGACAGCTACATCCCCACGCCTGAGCGCGCGGTGGACGGTACCTTCCTCATGCCCGTAGAAGACGTCTTCTCCATCTCTGGCCGTGGCACCGTGGTCACTGGTCGCGTGGAACGCGGCGTCATCAAAGTTGGCGAAGAAATCGAAATCGTCGGCATTCGCCCCACACAGAAAACCACCTGCACCGGCGTCGAAATGTTCCGCAAACTGCTGGATCAAGGTCAAGCAGGCGACAACGTCGGCATTTTGCTGCGCGGCACCAAGCGCGAAGAAGTGGAGCGTGGCCAGGTTCTGGCCAAGCCGGGCACCATCACGCCGCACACGCACTTTACTGGCGAGGTCTATGTGCTGAGCAAGGAAGAAGGCGGCCGTCACACGCCCTTCTTCAACAACTATCGTCCTCAGTTTTACTTCCGCACCACGGACGTCACAGGCTCTATTGAGCTGCCTGAAGGCAAGGAAATGGTCATGCCAGGCGACAACGTGAGCATCACGGTCAAGCTGATTGCGCCGATTGCCATGGAAGAAGGTCTGCGCTTTGCCATCCGCGAAGGCGGCCGCACGGTGGGCGCTGGCGTGGTGGCAAAAATTATCGAGT
>ERZ773090.394-NODE-394-length-25569-cov-5.04817_pt1 | contig 25569 bp, 28 predicted proteins | sample MGYA00580579_ERZ773090 | MGnify/ENA primary metagenome ERZ773090 (study PRJEB29015, sample SAMEA2738014) | human oral metagenome | biome: human oral; feature: human-associated habitat; material: dental | place: China | collected 2132 ... | reverse complement strand
GGGAAGAAATAGCCTATATATGACAAAAGAACCCGCTAGTTTTTCTAGCGGGTTTATTAATTTGGATGAGTGTTCGTCTTCTTATCTAGGACTAATCCCCAGCGCAATTCGTCCAAAGCGACTGATGCGGGTGATTTTCCACGCGGGCGACCAAGTGACTTCAACGGAGACAGTTTCGATGCCCTCGATTTGCTTCAGGGACTCGACAATTTCAATAGGAACGGTCTCGGCACAGTCGCAGGCTGTGTCTGTGAAGGTCATGACAATCTTGCAGTGGCCAGTCTCGTCAAGATTGATTTCATAGATAAGCCCGAGATTGTAGACATCAAGCTCAACCTCTGGATCGTAAATCTTTTCGAGTTTCTTAATGAATTCTTCTTGGATAGCTGCTGCTCGGTCATTGATTTTGATATCGTCTCTCATCTTCAGTCCTTCTTTCTCTATAGAATAGTGGTCTTATTTTCTCATAATTCTGACAATTTTTCAAGAAATTCTAGCGAATGAAAACGGATTTAGTCTCTCGGAGGGAATTTTTCTGCTCTAACTCCTCAAAACATCTGATTTATGGTAAAATAATAGATATTATATAGTTGCAGAGGATTAGAAAATGAAATTACAAAAACCTAAAGGAACTCAGGATATCCTCCCTCAGGAATCTGCTAAATGGCAGTATCTGGAGGAGTTTGCTCGTAAGACGTTTAAAAAATACAACTATGCGGAAATTCGGACGCCGATTTTTGAGCACTATGAGGTCATCAGTCGTTCTGTTGGAGATACGACAGACATCGTGACCAAGGAAATGTATGATTTCTACGATAAGGGAGACCGTCATATTACGCTACGGCCAGAAGGAACTGCACCGGTCGTTCGTTCTTATGTCGAAAACAAGCTCTTTGCGCCAGAGGTTCAAAAGCCAGTTAAGCTTTATTATATGGGCTCTATGTTCCGCTATGAGCGGCCTCAGGCTGGTCGCTTGCGCGAATTTCACCAAATCGGAGTGGAGTGCTTTGGCTCTGAAAATCCAGCGACAGATGCAGAAACGATTGCTATGGCGGCTCAGTTCTTCAAGGAAATTGGAATTGGGCAGGTGACGCTGCAGCTGAATAGTTTGGGCAATGCAGCGAGTCGAGCTGCCTACCGTCAGGCCTTGATTGATTATTTGACTCCGCTGAAAGACAGTCTTTCTAAGGATAGTCAGCGTCGTTTAGAGGAAAATCCGCTGCGGGTGCTGGATTCGAAGGAAAAAGAAGATAAGGCAGCCGTTGCGCAGGCTCCTTCGATTTTGGACTTTCTGGACGAGGAGAGCCAGGAGCATTTTTCGGCTGTCCGCTCAATGCTAGAGTCTTTAGAGATTCCTTATGTCATTAACACCAACATGGTGCGCGGTCTGGACTACTACAATCACACGATTTTTGAGTTTACGACAGATGTGGCAGGCAGCGAACTGACTATCTGTGCGGGCGGTCGCTATGATGGCTTGGTTGACTACTTTGGTGGGCCAGAAACCCCTGCCTTTGGTTTTGGTATGGGAATGGAGCGTCTCCTCTTGATTTTAGAAAAACAGGGAGCAGCTTTGCCACTTGAGACAGGCTTGGATGCCTATATTGCTGTTTTGGGTGAAGCTGCCAATCGCAGTGCTTTGGAATTGGTGCAAGCCCTCCGCAATCAAGGATTTGCGGCCGAGCGAGATTATTTGGACCGCAAGCTTAAGGCACAGTTCAAGTCAGCAGATGCTTTCAGAGCCAAGACCATCATTACTTTAGGTGAAAGTGAGATCGAAAGCGGCCAAGTCACTGTGAAGAATAATGAAACTCGTCAAGAAGTGGTGGTTGGACTAGATCAAGTTCAAGAAAATTATCAGGCTGTTCTCGAAAAATTGGGTTGTTAATAGACTTTTAGATTTAAATAACCAATTTATTAAAACTGAAAAACTAAGCTGAACCCAGTAAATCAAGTTACAATTAGGCTTTAAATTATCTGTAGATTATTAGTATTTATACAAAAATGTATTTATTTTTATCTAAATACTTGAAATTATAGATATTAATTGTTACAATTATATTACCATTATTTATTTTAAGGAGAAAAATATGGCACAAATTAAATTAACTCCAGAAGACCTTCGTCAATCTGCAACTAAATATACTAGCGGTTCTGAAAATGTGACCCAAGTTCTTAATGACTTGACTCGTGAGCAAGCAGTTATTGCTGAAAACTGGGACGGTTCTGCTTTTGATAGTTTTGAAGCACAATTCAATGAATTGTCTCCAAAAATCAAAGAATTTGCACAATTACTTCAAGATATCAATGCTCAGTTGGTTAAAGTTGCTGACATCATTGAGCAAACTGACCAAGATATTGCAGCACAGATCCATTAATTTTTTATAAGTGGCTTTAGGAAGGCGAGAGCCTTCCTGTTTTTATATCATAACAACATAGAGATTAAATAAGGTAAATGCGAAACAATAAAATTTTAAAATATATAGGTAATACTTTAATAGTGGCTTTCTTGCTTGCTACGATGATTATTCTAAATATAGCTGTACAAAAAAATACGAGCAGTAGTAATGAAACGAAGTTGAAGGCAAGCCAGCAGACAAAGCTTAATGTGGCGATTGTCAATGAAGACCAATCCGTTAATGTAGATAAGAAAGAATATAATCTTGGCGCTAGCTATGTTAAGAATATTGAACGAGATAATTCACAAAATTGGTTTGTTGTGACACGTGGAGTGGCGGATGCTGGTTTAGAAAAAGGGAAGTATCAGCTGGTTCTAACTATTCCGAGTGACTTTTCTGAAAAGATCTTAGATGTTAACAGCGTCAACGTAGATAAGACAACTGTGACTTACAAGGTTAATTCATCAGGGAATTTGCAGATTGAAAATGATGCGAATAAGTTAGCAAAGGATATCATTGCTGACCTGAACAGTCAATTGGTTGATATGTATATGGCGAGTATCTTGAGTAATCTATATACGGCTCAACAGAATGTGCGAGCTAGTTCTCAGGTTCAAATCACCAATATCGGGAATTATAAAACGAATTTGCTAGATACTGCTATTAGTTCTAAAAATATTTTTCCGACACTATATAGTTTATCCACATCTTCTGTTGATGCGAATAACACGTTAAAAACGACCTTAGAAAGTTATTCTCAAGTATTTGATACTTTAGGTCACTCTCAGACAACTTATGGTAATAACTTTAATAGTTTATTGAAGCAAAGAGGTGAGGATCAAATTAGCTATGCTGATTTCATGAATCAGCTGATGGGGATGAGCCGTGATACTTTAAGTGCTGAGACGAAGAAGCTTTATGACGATTTACAAACAGGGCAGGAAGCACTTGATAAAAAGATTGGTTCGTTTGGGCAAGCTGATGTGAAAGATGCTAGGACATATGCGGGATTAACAGAGAATATTACACAACAGGTTGATGATTTAGAGAAAAATCTTGAAGCTGAGCGTACAAAGTTTAAAGAACATGAAAATAGGATTAATGAATTTATTTCTAAAAAGCTGTCAGACTACTATAGTGTAAAGGAAGGTGATGTAATTACTCTAAGTCAAGTACTTGATAAGGGTAATATTACTGCATTGACCGATGTAGAAAATACGCTAAAAGCAGAACTAAGTTCAGCTATTGCAGCTTTACCGTCTGAAGACTTTAGTGGAAAAAGCTTCACTGCTTTTGATCTTTCTATAAATATACCGACTCTTAATCCTGATGTGAAAAACTTTGGGACTCCTAGTGATAGCACTACTAGCGCTGAACTCAATGCTTTAGCTGCTAAAGCTATCACGGCTAGCAATCCTCTTCCTGCACCAGCTGGTACGAAGGTAAAAGTAGCTTGGAAGGCGAAAACGGGTGTAACAGTGGACTCAGTTTCTTATAACGGTGCTACTATCACAGAAAACCAAGAGGTCTTACTAGCTGAGAATGCACAGTTTGAAATTCACTATAGTGTGACGAATGATGTTGCATCTACAACGACAGCAGGGGCTATAGAGATTTCTCTAGATGGAGTACCTGCTGCTAGTGCACCTATTGATGTTCAAGCTCTTCAGCAGGCAGCGGCTAGTTACGGAGATAAAGCGCAAAGAATCGCCTCCGCTTATCAGCACGTCAATTCTTTACTTCAAGTTTATTCTTCTATAGAGCAATTGAAAACAGGGAGAATGAATGAAGTGCTATCATCTCTTCTATTGGAAGCTATCCAATCTAATTTAGATGAGTATAAAGTAAGCCTTTCTAAGACGGAGAACACTTCAGATAACAAAAGTGTGCAACAAAGACTTGATGATACATTGGGGCAGTTGAAAAAAACAGGTCCTGAGTTAAAGCAGAATTTAGAAGAAATTGCTAAGAACAATGAACAGCTAGCGAGCGGTATTACTAAACAGATGGCGCATTATGAGAGTTTGAAGGAGCGCTTGGCTAATATAGCTACTGCTCAGACTAGCAGTACGGCAGCTTTAGCTAAAACGGACTCCGATTTGTCTGCACTTAATTCTGAATTTAGCTCGTTGTTAACAGAAACATCGGGTGTGAAGGCTTCATCTCAAAGTAATATTCAGGCCGCTGAATCTGCAAATCAAATCTTTACTAACTTTAATCGTGAGCTAGCTACTGCTCAAGGTAGTACAGAAAAGTTGTCTACTGATGCGGAGACCCTAATGGCGCAGTTTAATGAAGAGTTAGCTACTAATGGAAACTTTGTTGAATCCTTTGTCAAAGTTCTTAATAATGCCTATGAAAATGGGGTTCCAAATGAAGTTCTACTCAAATTTTTATCTAATCCAGTGGCACAAAATTCATCTTCTGTTAAGGCAACAATCAATGTTTATCGTCCATTTACCTGGATTTTATTATTAGAGATTGTCAGCTTATTTACAGCTTATCTTTTTGCGACACAAAATATTATCCGCAAGGTCAAAGATAAGTTTAAACTAGATAGACTACATGATACAGATGTTATGAATGTCGGCATCTTATCTTTCTTGGCTTTGACTATTGGCTTGATTGTTGGGGTTGTATCTAGCGTCCAGCTTCAAGTTGGTAGAGAATATTTACCGTCATGGGTCCTATTAATAGTCTCAGCTTCCTTCATTCTGGTTCAAGGACAATATTTGTTGCTTAAGCATTCTCGTGTTATTGGTATGGGCCTTGCCTTCTTTATGATGATTAGCTTTGTTTATCTTTCGAATGCTATAGGTACAACAGCTAGCTTGACAGGCTTCCCTTCCTTTATCAAGAGTCTCAATGTCTTGTCAGTTTTAGAAGGTCTTCTTTCAGGATACTTTGACGGTCAGCCAGCAAACTTCTTTGTCTTCTTTGCAATGTTGATTGTTATAACTTTGTTACTTATGACAAATATCTTTGTTAAAGTGAAAAGTTTGCAATATGAAATGCTTCAAACTGAGAAAGTATAGAAAATAAGGATATGAAAAAAATAGTTCTCTTATTTCTTTCCTTGGGAATAACTGCAGCAGTCTCAATGGCTGCTGCAGATGACCTGAAGGACAATAGCCTACAAATTGATAATTCCAGACTTGAGAGAGAAGAGGAATTGAGTTTTGGCGTGCAGTCTGAACAAATCAAGGATCTTTTTAATGAATCAACTCGACAGAAACTGCAGGAAATCCAACACTATCAAGACGAACAGTTGATCACCGAAAGGGGCCAGCTGTTTTCTGCTATACAGGGGCCAATGAAAAAATCACCTGAAGAGCAGCTGTTTCAACTTGATTCTCAAAAATTATCTAAATTACAAACAAACATAGGCGATGAAGATGCTAGTGATTTGAGTGACGTTCTTCCTGGGATTCTTTACTCTGTACTCGTTATATTGCTTATTGGAGCAACAGGTATTATGAGCTATCGAGTAGCGACGGCGGAGATGGATTAGCTGCATTTGGGGAAGACGGCTTTGTGTGATTAGCTGAATCGACTCAGTAAGTAATAATCATAGAATGACATATCAAATAGGAGAGACGTGAGAAATGGAACAACATATCAATATTACTCTGCGCTTAAGAAATAGGGATGTAGATATCAGAATTCCCCAGCGGATTGAAGTACGCAGGCTGATTCGAGAAATTGATAATATTTTCAATCCAGATATAAAGCGAAAAAAGTACCAGCTACGGATTGTCAATAAAGGTTTACTAATTGATGAGGGTAAATACTTGTCGGATTATCCTATGACGACAGGAGATTTAGTAGAGATAGAGGAGATACTAGGTGACTGAAGAAAGATTTGTATTTGGCGAACAGCCATTTATCTATGAAAAAAATGAAACAAGCTGGCAGCTGAGACTGAAGAGATCTGATGTAGCCAGTCAGGATTTGCGTGAGCTCCTGCTTTTGGATTTGCATCATCCCCTCTTTTTGGAGCAGACTATGGAGGCAGATGAGGATAGTGTGGCGTTTACATATGAATTAGAGCCTTACGGACTTAGCTATGGAGAACTCAAGACTCGTACGATTTCAGAGCGGCTTCGTTTAGCGCTGAATGTGTTTTCTCTAGAGTCAGCCTTAGATCTACCAGTGACTTTTCTGCTCCATCCAGATAATCTCTTTATCACTAAGAATGCTCAAGCTAAAATCGCTTATAGAGGTGTACCAGGGATCATGACTCCCCATTCTTTATCAGCAGAGGACTTTTTACGTCAGGCTAAATGTTTTACAGTGACACTTTTTAGCGACTTAGACTTTATGGATCTCTACAATGGATCGCTAGAATTAGAAACTCTACCAGACTTTCTTAACGAGCTACGCCAGACAACGACCATATCAGATGCGATAGCTGTCTTAGAAAAATATTATTTGGAGAAAGCGGCTCAGGAAAAGGCAAATTTAGTTTTGGTGCCAAGCAGGCGCCACCGAGTTTTTAAATTAGCAACGATCTGGTTGACAGCAGGTATCATTCTGCTCTTCATTCCTTTAGTCTATCTGATTTTCCTACAAAATCCTTTTAAAGAAAAACTTTTGCAGGCAGATACTGCTTTCATCAAAGTTGACTATAGTGGGGTAATCACAGAGTTAGAAGGAGTAGCACCCTCTAGCCTGCCAAATACTCAAAAGTATGAATTAGCTTACTCTTATATTCAAGGTTTGGAGTTTTCTTCCGATCAAAAGAAGGTTATTCTTAATAATGTGACCCTCAAATCAGATGAGCTTTATCTGATTTATTGGATTCAAATTGGTCGCAATAAGTTTGAGGATGCTCTAGATACTGCGAAGCGTATTAATGATAGCGACTTGATTCTTTATGCTTTGACCCAAGAAATCAAGCAAGTTCGTGAGGATGATAAGTTGTCAGGCAAAGACCGTGAAGCCAAACTGGATTCCTTGGAAAACGAGTACAAGAAATATTGGGATAGTCGAAGTGAGCTTTTAGCAAGTGAGTCTAGCTCTAGTACATCCAGTCAGCAAGATGAAGCCTCTGATAGCAAGTCTTCAACTGAGACGAAATCTAGTGCGTCCTCGAGCAACTAAAATAGGCCAAGGAGTAAGAAAACATGACAAAACAAGTAATTTTCTATACAAAAGGCCTACGCTATGAAGTAGGAGTGGAAGGAGATAAAACATTCCTGCTCGGTGCAACGGAGAAGGCTCAAGTCTATCTCCAGCAACAAGACAGACCTATACAGCTGAAGTCAGATGGTGAGGAGGTCTTCTACCAATATGGTGAGGAAGTTGGACTATTGAAGGACGGCTTGGCACTGGGGGATACAGTCTTTTATCTGCGGGATGCCGAGCCACGAGTCTATGATCTTTTAGATCAGCAGGAGCTCCATGTCGGATCTCAAAAAGGCGCTCTTATCAAACTGGACGAAGATATTGAGCTTCTTTTGAAAAAGTCTCAAGGTAGCTGGACTCTGACACGGCTCAAGGGAGACTTTTATCGAAACAACCACTTAGAAAAAAAGGATCAGCAGATCCTCAACTTTGGTGATGAAATTAGTATTGGATCTGTGACTATCAAGATATATCCAGATGAAGTATGGCTTTATGGCTTTGCTCAGGCTGGTAGTCAGTTAGCTTTGAGGGATCCGTCTCGTTACGGATTTTATGAAGATTATCCCGACTACCATCGTTCCCCTCGGATTATCTATCGAAGCTCAGAGGAAAAAATCCAGATTGCTCCGCCAAGTAAAGAGCCTAATAAGCCTAGTGATGAGCTCTTAAGACTGATTGTGCCTCCCCTTCTCATGGTTGGGGTGACGGTGCTGATTACACTAGTCCAGCCACGGGGGATTTATATTCTGGCTACGGTTGTTATGTCTATTGCCAGTGTTATCTTTTCTGTTCGTGGCTTCTTTAAAAATCGTAAGAAATATAAGGCTGATAAGAAGGAACGGATCGATCTTTATCGTCTCTATTTGAAAGATAAGGCCATAGAATTGGCTCGTTTGGAGCGGGAACAAAAAGAAGGAATGCATTATCACTTTCCGACTGTTCTGGAGTTGACCGATCTAGTTGAGAGCTACAATCACCGGATTTATGAAAAGACATCACTTCATTTTGACTTTCTTTACTACCGTTTGGGGCTAGGCAAACTCCCAACTAGCTACCAGCTGACCTATGGGCAAGAGGAGCGCAGTGGGAAGAAAGATGCGCTAGAGGAAGAGGGATACGCTCTCTATAGTCGTCATAAAAAGATTCCGGATATGCCTATTCCTGCTAATCTTAGCCATGGTCCAGTGGGCTATGTTGGCCCGAGAAATCTAGTATTGGAGCAGTTGCAACTTCTAGTCATGCAGCTTGCTACCTTCCACTCTTACCATGATGTGCAGTTTATTACGATCTTGCCTGAGGAGGAGAGAGACCAATGGTCTTGGATGCGTTGGCTTCCCCATGCTAAGCTTCAAGAGCTAAATGTTCGCGGTTTTGTTTACAATCAACGGACACGGGACCAAGTTTTAAACAGTTTGAACCAAATCTTAAAACTGCGCCGTAGCCAAAAAGAGGAAGCCTCTCATAAGGAGAGCACGCTTTTCCATCCCCATTACGTTGTTTTAGTGACAGATGAAAAGCTGATTTTGGATCATGTGATCATGGAGTTCTTTACCGAAGATCCGACGGAATTAGGCTGTTCTCTCGTATTTGTAGAGGATGTGATGAGTTCCTTGTCTGAGAATATCCAGACGGTTATCAATATCAAGGACCGCAATACGGGACAACTGGTCATGGAAGAAGGAGTCTTGAAGGAAACCGACTTCCGCTTGGATCATTTCCCAGCAGATTATGACAAGGAGCGAATTGCTCGTACCTTGGCACCGCTCAATCACTTGCAGAATCTCAAGAGTTCGATTCCAGATACCGTTACCTTTATGGAGATGTATGGAGTGGAGACCTTTGAGGACTTACAGGTATCAAGTCGTTGGAAAAAGAATGCCCCTTATAAAAGCTTAGCCGTGCCGATTGGGTTACGTGGCAAGGATGACCTGGTTCAGCTCAACCTGCATGAAAAGGCCCATGGGCCTCATGGTTTGATTGCAGGAACGACGGGTTCAGGGAAGTCAGAAACCATCCAGTCCTATATTCTGAGTCTGGCTGTCAACTTCCATCCTCATGATGTCGCCTTTCTCCTCATCGACTACAAGGGTGGGGGAATGGCCAATCTCTTCAAGAACCTGCCCCATCTCTTGGGGACCATTACCAACTTGGATGGTGCCCAATCCATGCGGGCTTTGGCTTCTATCAATGCGGAGATCCATCGTCGTGAACGGCTCTTTGGAGAGTTTGAAGTCAATCACATCAATCAATACCAGAAGAAATTTAGGAATGGGGAAGCGACCGAGCCCTTACCTCATCTCTTTCTCATCTCGGATGAGTTTGCAGAGCTCAAGGTTAACCAGCCCGACTTTATCAAGGAGCTGGTATCTATCGCTCGGGTCGGGCGTTCCCTCGGAGTTCACTTGATCCTAGCCACTCAGAAGCCGTCTGGGGTCGTAGATGATCAGATCTGGTCCAACTCCCGCTTTAAGTTGGCGCTTAAGGTAGCCGATCGTGGCGACTCTATGGAAATGCTTCATACACCAGATGCGGCAGAGATCACTCAGACAGGCCGAGCTTATCTGCAAGTCGGCAATAATGAAGTCTATGAACTCTTCCAGTCAGCTTGGTCGGGGGCGGACTACCAGCCGGATAAGGATGATATGGGGATTGAGGATCATACCATCTATCTGATCAATGAATTGGGTCAATATGAGATTTTGAATGAAGACCTATCCGGCTTAGAAGAGGCAGATGAGATCAAGGAAGTTCCGACCGAGCTGGATGCGATCGTGCAACATATCCAGCTCCTGTGTGAAGAGCAGAATATCCCGCCAGTACCACAACCTTGGTTGCCACCGTTGAAAGAGCGAATCACACTAGAGGACTTGGAAGTCGTGCAGCCAGCAGAGGCTTGGAAGCAAGAGAAGTCTCTTTCCTTCCTACTCGGGATGGCGGATATCCCACAGGCACAGAAGCAAGAAGCTGTCTCTATCAACCTCTCTAAGGATGGGCATGTCCTTCTTTACGGAAGTCCAGGTACAGGGAAGACCACCTTCCTGCAAAGTGTGGCTATGGACTTAGCGAGAAAGCACAGTCCCAAGGCCCTTACTATGTACTTGATGGACTTTGGGACCAATGGTCTAGCGCCCTTGTCTAAGCTTCCGCAGGTGGCAGATACCATGCTTTTAGATCAAGCAGAGAAGATTTCTAAGTTTGTGCGGATTATGGAGCGAGAGCTCAACCGCCGTAAGAAACTCCTATCGGACTATGGCGTTGGGACCTTGGATCTCTATCGTCAGGCTAGCGGTCAAGAAGAGCCTTCTATTGTCATTCTCTTAGATAGCTATGAGGCAATCAAGGAAGAGGCCTATGAGGCAGAGGTCTTCAAGCTCTTAGTGAGAATCTCCCGTGAAGGTCTCAGCATCGGAGTGCATCTATTAATGACAGCGGGCCGTCAGTCTAACCTTCGGGCCCAACTCTACTCTAACTTCAAGCACCAGCTGAGCCTGCCACAGAATGATGTGAGCGAAGTTCGCTCGATTGTGGGATCTACGCCATTAGCTATGACCATGGAAGATATCAAGGGTCGAGCGCTCATTAAGCGTGAGGAAGTTGATGTCATCCAGCTGGCTCTGCCAGTAGCGGGTGTCAATGATGCGCAAGTCCTCAATAACCTTCGTCAGGAAGTCGCTTCTCTCCAAGAAGCTTGGAGCGGACAACGACCAAGTGCCATTCCGATGGTACCAGAGGAGTTGACGGAGGCAGAATTCTATGGTCGTGCAAGTGTACAGGCTGCCTATGAACAAGGACTCGTACCTCTGGGACTAGACTTGGAGACAGTTGAGCCGGTTACGTGGAATCTAACTAAAGGAAATCTCCTCTACTTAACAGATAAGGAAGAGCAGATGGTAACCTTCGTGAAGCACATTGCCAAAGGGCAACAGAAGGTCATTGTCTTGGCGCCAAAGTATCATAATCTGCCTGAAATGGAAGGTGTGACGATTCTTGCAAGTCCAGAGGAATATCTAGAAGGATTAGATATGATGGAGTTCAAGGTTCAGGAGCGTTTAGAAAAGAAACAGAGAGACCATGTCGCAACAGTAGTTGTTTACAATTTAACCGAATTGGTGAGTGAATTAAACTCAGAAGTGCTTGATACTCTAGCTTATGTCTTAGAAAAGGGATCTCGGGCTGGTTATGGCTCAATCGTAATGAGTTCACCAGCGCTCACTAAACATATTGATGTCGTTTCTAAGATTGCTCGTTCTTATAAGCAGGCTGTTGTAGGACTTCGGTTAAGCGACCAATCAGTTCTGACCGTGACTAATAGGTCTGTCCGTGAGCCACAGTTGGAAGAACAAGAACACTACTATGTAGCCGATGGATTGGCAAGTAAAATGAAAGTATTAATGATATAGAAAGGGGAAAAAATGGCTGTAATTTTAGAAAGTGAAACAGAAGGGAAAGAGGCTCAATTGGCAATAATTAGATCCAGAATGCGACAAATTGAGAAAGTCATTGCTGGTTTGAAAGGTATCACTACCAAAGTTGAGTATGTTTTATCTGATAATGAAACAATAAAATCCATATATCATTTAGCTGGTAAAAAATATGAAAATTTAACCACTGATGAAGAAGCGATTCTATCTGATGTTGAGGGAGCTTTTAATAAGAAAAGATCAACTGTTATTGGTGATTTGGAGTCTAAATATAGAGCCCTTCAGCAAGAAGCATCACTTTTGCTTTAAGCGTAATATTTTTCACGTTTATAGAATAGGAGTACGAATGGCAACTATTACAATAACCAATTTGGAGCAGCTTAAATTTTTTGGCGAAAAGATGAAGGAACTAGCTAAAAAGTATGAGTCTGGAGTAGTACAAGCAAATAATAAATTTAAATTAAAAGTTTCGGGAAATGAAGGACTTGTGATTAAAGAGTTTGTAAATAAACTAAACACAATCCAAAGTCAAGTTTTTGAGAGCTATCCATCTTATCTTGAGGCTTTTGGAGCAACAATGTCTAATTATGAATCTTTTATGACTGCTTTGGGATTTGACAAGGAAGCTTGGTCAAAGGATGGAGAAGAAGGAGTTGAGGGAGCTACACAAAAGCTCAAAAAAGATCAAAAAACTAAGATTGAAGATATCCAGAAAAGCTTAGATAGTTATTTTGCGACAGCATCGGCGATTCTAGGTTATGGGGAAATTAGTGTATTTTCAGAATATGAAAATGCTTCAAATTCGCTGGATGCTGCCGCAAGCAAGCGTACAGGTGTAGATGGGGACATGCAGTCCTACTATGAACTATTTATTAGTGGACTAAAAACAGCAAAAAGCAACCTTGATGCCATACAAAATGTTTTAAATCATGCTCGCTATTTAGGGGAGTTGGATCCAAGCGCGGTTGTTCAAGCAATTGCTGAGAAACGCATCACAAGCGTCAGTCAACTAGACGCTATAGATGCTATCAGTGATTCTGGAGATGGGAAAGTCATAGAGGCGCTTTATTCTCCAGCTCCCTATGATAATCTTGGGAAAATAGATGCGACACATGTTAGCGAGAACATGATGACGGTTGTCTATGGATTTATTTTTACAGAAGTTGAGCGCATTCAAGAAGGGAAGAGTGATTTTTCAAACATAAAAAACTTTTTAGATGCACTTCAAGATCAAGATTCTCCTCATGTAAAGATTTATACAGAAAAGTTGATTAAGGGAGGGGATCGCTATGGCTTGTTACTTATCGGAAAAGCATTTGAAATTAAACCTGAATTTCCTGAGAATGGCTCTGTTGAGGATTATGAGAAGTATAAAGAGGAATTGTTAAAAGCTGAACCAGAATTAGCTAAAATTCGTCAGAAACTTTTTTTAGCAAATTCTTTGACAGGTTTATTTGAAGGGATGAATGTTTTCCAAGTAGGGACTGATAGAATTCCTCAATCAATGGGAGAAACTGTAGTATCTCATCTGATGGATACAAAATCTCTTAAATTGACAACACAAGGTCTCGCTTTTAACATGAAGCACTATCAAGTTGGAAGTAATGGGCAGGTGCATGTGAGTTCTTATGATTATGCACTTTCCGTTTTTGGAGAAAAGGAGGCGAAGAATGCTCTTGAACTGGATGAGAAACGAAATAAAGCAGCACTAGATTTTTTGTCAAATGTTATGAAGATGGGAGCTTCAATGGCGGCAGGTCCATACGGGCCACTCGCTGCAATGGGGATTACTGTTCTCTCAGATACATTCACTTATAAAGATGGAGTGTCAGACCATATTGAAGCCGTTAGAAATAATAAGGACTACTTTTCTGGTAAGTTTGCTAAGCCGGCCGGGTTATCCTTGGATGCACTGTATGCCGTAAGTAAATATATAGAAACTTCCAATGAGATTACAGAGGAAATGACTAAATCAGATACAGCTTTGAAAGCTGCATTAGTTGACTATGGAGGTCGCTCTATTACGGATACAGTTAGAGGAGATTATAGTTATAAGGCTGTTAGTTTTACTCCACAGTATGATCTTCAGTCGGCCCTACAGATTCATGACATGGATAGGACAGGCTTGAAAGCTCTCACATTCCATAAGGCCTTGGAAGATGGAAAAAGTGTAAAGGATGCTTTGAGAGCTGTAGAGAGTGCCCAAGAAGTCTTGAAAGAAAAGCCAAGTGATAGTGGTCCCTATACAGAAGAAGTGAAAAATTATCTCCAAGGAAAAGGAGATAAAACAATTGATCAAGTCGGGATTACCAAAGTCTGGAAGGGATTGCATGGAGCGAGTGATAAGAAAGCACTCATAGATTCTAAAGGTGAGTATTATACACGAGAACAGTTAGCTAGTGATTATATTGATGTTTATAAAAAAATAGCAGAAGGAGGATTTTTACCAAATGAAATACCTAAAGACTCTCAGCTTCCGAACTAAGGTGTTTGTGGGCTTGCTTCTAGTTTCTTTGGTGGGCTATGGTGTTTATGCCTATACCTGGCCCATATATGTCCAATGGCAGGAAGACCATGAGGTATTGATAGTTAAAACAGAGGTGGAGCGCATTGAAACCTTTGGTTCCCAGAACCGTTATGTTTATTATAAAATGAAGGAGCCTATGATTCCAGTTGTTTTATCCAATCATTTTGTTATAAGTAATGCAAAGTTTGTTGGGAGGAGCGAGAGTAATCTGGTGGAATTAACGCTAGATGTTTATGATCTCAATCATTTAGAGAACCCACCAAAGACGATTGATGTAGTCAAACTAATCCAAACCTATGACCAAAATTATAGAGTGGATTTTTATGAGAAAAGAGGCTACACTGATAACGGGAAAGATTATTTAGTTTTTTCTTTGACGAATAAGCAAAATAGAGAAGATAAGAAGGAGGTTGCTTTGGATGTAGCTTCCGAACAGATAGTACCGGCTCTACCCGAGGTTAAAACAGATTCCAAACGATTTGCCTTCTCTTTTACTTATACTAATTTGGATGATATAGCTACTGAATACGGCCTTATCCCCATTTATTATTTATACTACCGTAATGATTCAAAAGTGAGAGAAGATACTAATATAAACTTTATTAGGGATTACCCTGAATATTATAAGGGCATGGAAGGGGCGGCTAAAATAGTAGTTAGAAAAGGTGACTATTATGATCCAGAAGCTATTTTCCAAGATATGCGCCATTGGTTTGCGCCGGTCGGTCAGGATAAGCTAGATGTTGTTGGGATAGATCCTAAAACAAAGGAAGAGACTCCGCTCAACAGTTACCAAGAGTATCAGGAATGGTATGAGAAACACATAAAATAGATTTGGAAGGAGGATAGTATGATAAAACGACAAATTAAGGTGGATGAGATACAGTCGATTCAGGCTTACTTAGAAAACTATATGGGAGCAGAAGGATCCAACTTTGTCTCTACCGGTGTAGTAAATGATGATTCTGCTCAGTACCTAGACGATGCATTTGGAGCTGCGGCTAAAAGTAGTAAAGACTTAACATTAGTAGTAACTGGACTAAATTCATTTTTAAGTAAGGTTGCAGGAGCTTTCCAAAAATCGGACCAACAGTTAAAAAACATGATTGATGGGAAGCTGGAAGAAATCCCGACTGGAACTCGTGAACAGAGACAAGACTATTATGTTTCGCAGGGAAAAGACAGCCAAGAGAGAGGCATGCGAAGAAAACAAGTTGAAATGAATAATGAACGTTATCGTGATTTTCCGTAATGACGACTTTCCTCGTAACGGGAAATAATCGTTCCTTATCCACTCTAATGGGTTAGCGAAAAAAGTTAAGCTATTTTTCAGAGGCTTTCAAATATTTTCTTACAACAAATGGAAGAAAACCACTTGCTTCTTATGTTGATTAATCGTTTTAATCTTGATGCGATGACAGTATAAGTAAACTCCACCTGAATTATTTCAGGTGGAGTTTACTTTTCTCATCTTATCTTAGCATGGTATCTCTCATATGGTATAATGAGTTGAGGATTGTTCCTCATCTTATGTTAGATGTGGCAGAGATTACCCAGACAGGAAGAGCTTATCTGCAGGTCGGAAATAATGAGGTCTATGAACTCTTCCGGTCAGCCTGGTCAGGCACAGACTATCAGCCGGACAAGGATGATATGGGCATTGAGGATCATACAATCTATCTAATCAATGAATTGAGCCAATATGAAATCTTGAATGAAGACTTATCGGGCTTAGAAGAGGCTGATGAGATCAAGGAAGTTCCGACAGAGCTGGATGCGATTGTGCAGCATATCCAAGTTCTGTGTCAGGAACAAGAGATTCCTCCAGTACTCCAGCCATGGTTGCCACCACTCAAAGAGTGCATCGCACTAGAGGACTTGGAAGCCATCGTTAGCAGATTTGAAAAAGAGGTTATTAATTCAGAGAATGGTGTGTACGGAGGAAGGCTTCCCCATATTGAAGCATTTTTCCTTGGGATGGCAGAACAAAAGCACTTAGATATTCAAGAATACACTTCTCGTCTGTCCATTGCGTCTGGCATGATTGCGAAAGGCTTGAGAGGGAAAGCGAGTGCCTATGTCCTTGATTTTTCTGCAGGCAGTGGTTTAACAGCACAAGAGTATCTGAATACTCTTGCATCTGGCCAAGGCGAAATCATGCAGATTGACAATAGATTGCAACGATTGGCAAAAATTAATAACCTCTTTAAGTTTGTTTATTCTAGTAAAGTAGGTAGCACAGAGTATAGTGCAACATATATTGGTTCAGGATATGAGAAAGAAAGTGTTAGAGCTATTTCGAATACTTATTTGGCAAATCTAAGGTTGAATGCTTTAGGAGAAATTGAATTGTCTACATATTGGGATAGACGAAAGACGGGTGACTATAATTTACAAGAGCTGTATACTTACGATGGTGAAAAGACTAAGCTTTTACAGGCAGAAATTGACGATTTTGAAGAAAAGAAGAATCGTATTATTATAGAGGACGGTTATAATATAGCTAAGTCTGCCTTGTCTCTTTATAGTCCACAGGCAGGTGCTCTTCTATCAATTATCGAAGGGGGTATCAAGTTAACACCTTCTGACCTTGAGGGAGGACTGAAGAACTCTCTCAAGGTTGGAGAAGGAGTATCTGAAATTGATGAAGGTAAAATATATGCTAAGGCTAATCGTACTATTAAGTTAGGTCAATCGATTGTGGATGCATACTTCAAGGCAGAAGAGTATGACAAAAAGATTCTGCAATTGCAGAAGGAGCAATCATATCTTTTCCATGATACAGGTGGACGAGCAACCTATGAAAAACTTGTTGGCGGGGGCAATCCAAAGGTTATAAACGCTGCTTTTGATTCCACTTATGATTTGAGCAGCCATCTTCAGCAGGTTGATTTTGAAAGGAACGGCATGCGGGGTGCGATTGCTCGAGAAGCATATGATGGAACGGCAGCAAGTGTGGAAACTGCCAAGGATAATGTGAGACAATTTGATACTGAGATGTCAGAAACAAAAGTTGTAAGCGGCCAAACAAAAGAGTTGCTTACAGGATCAGGTGGCAATGTTACACTCACAGATGTAGGAGTGAACAATGTGCAAGATGCCCTATCGAATTTAACAAAAGCAGGAAAATCGAAAGGTATTCTTAAGGACATTGCCAATGACTTTACTAAGACAAATGCTGTTAGCTTCAATAAATATACAGATGGGCGTCAGGACTATAAAATGGTAGAATGATGAGGGTGACGATGAAGAATAAGAAAACGTTGGTATGGGGCGCTGGGTTCCTCCTTGTGCTAGCTTTGGGCTTGTTTAGTTTTCTCTATTTCAATAGACGAACTTTGAATAAGGATGAAACATATAATACTTTTAAATCGATTACATCAAGTGATATCATATCATTCGGAGAAAACAAACAATTTGTAGCGATGGCAGGAGGCTGGGGGCCGGGGAAGCGATATACAGTCAGTCAAGAAGGGCATCTTCTTGATAAAGTAGATGGCGAGCATGTGCCAAACCACCCTCAACGAAAAGGCGAGTATTTTAACTTGGTCATTTTTGACTTGGATCAGGAAGGGTATCCTTCCCAAAAGGTGGATCTTTATCAGGTTGTTCGGTCATATAATTCATCTTATTTTCCAATTGATTCTGACTATATCACCCATTACCAAGGAACAGATTATTTATGTTTGATTATCAGGCCTAAAGGAGCAAAGGATTCAGATAAGGATAAGAAAGTGTTTCTGAATTTAGAGACGCATGAAATCAGTGAGATTCCAGAAGATTATAAAAAGCTTAATCCAAGAGATCACTGGGCTGATCCTTCCAATCCCACTTTATCTAGAGATGTTAATGCGACAACTTTAGATGCTATTGCTCAAGAAAATGGCTACGTCCTGTTAGATCACTTGACAAGGGATACCTCCAAAAAAGGTGGCAGGATTAATTTAACAAGCGAAAATCCTCAGGTTAAAGAGATCTTAGACAGAGGAGGTACAGTGTATGGTCGTCAGGGTATCGTAACGTCAGAAGACTGGTTTAACCATATGCTTCATTGGCTGGCGCCAGAGGGAGAAAGTGATTTAACAGTCTATCCAGTTGACAGACCCTATGCAAGCAATGCGAAGCCCTTAACGGACTATCCAATACAAAGCTATCAGGACTACCTCAACTGGAAAGAGCAACAAGAGAAAAAGGAGTAACTTATGGGACAAAAAGATATTAGTCCGACACGTCTAACCTCGGCTCGTACAAGTTTTAAAGCGATGGAGGCAACTCTTATTAATTCAGCAAATTTCTTTATCGTATTAGGTATTACTAGTACGATTGATGAAGGAACTACAAATATAAAGGCTATGACGGCTAGTCTGGTTGATACAGTTGACTCACTAGATGGTTATTTGAATGCAGTAGCACTAGCTTTTTCAAAGACAGATCAAGATTTAGCTACAAATATCAACGAGGGGACAAAAGTATTCAAAATGAAAACTGATTCCCAGGAGAGATATGTTCGTTCGAAAAACGAAAATATTCGTCGTACAAAAGCCTATAATAGTTTGTATTAGCATAGATGATTTTCTCTATTTACATCTGAATGAATTTTTAGGTTATTTGCACTGATAGCGGATTGCTGAAGAGATAACAGGTCTGGGGCTTTTTGTCTCAGACTTTTATTTTTCAACTAGCTTGAATTGACGGAGGATATGAATGAAAACAATTTATTTAAGCAAAGAAGACATGTTGGAAATCTGTCAAGATGGTGACAAGTATTTCTTGCGTTATCCAACTTTTAATATTACCTGCCCAGAAGTGATTAGAGAAATCCCCAAAGAAGCTGCAGATAGTTACATGTCGGGAGAACATACTGGCAAAGAGTTGATGAATTACGCACAATATGGTTTTTGGAAATCTAAAAAGCAATATACACAAGATGAGTCTGGTAAGCTCTTCATCGAAGATCATCCTTCCTTTATTTTGAAAAACCCTAAAAATAGTCGTCGTCTTTTTACAGCAGAGGAATTTAGACAAATTGTCACCCAAGCCATTGTTTCAGAACTGGAACCTAGCGAACTTGACGCTATTGGTATAGTTGATAGTCATTTAGAGCTTCTTCTGGTGGATCCAGTTGGCTGGGAGGAAGAGATAGAAGCAGTCCATCTGGAAATTTTGCAGGAAAAACTGAACAACTATATTTATTTCCTTGAAAGCAAGCAGTATGTGGAGCGATACGGTGATAACTTCGATAAAAAAGTCATCCATATCACTTTCCAGTATTCTCCTTCTGATAATGGCTTGGCCTTTCTCGCAGCTGCTCAGAAGGTATTGCAGAATACAGATATGAGTTTGAAGATCGAATTGCCAGAGTAAGATATAAAGAGAGAAGATGTTGTCTTCTCTTTTCTCTTCTTTTCTAGTATTCTTGAGGTTTTACAATCTTTTCTGGACCTACTTTCTAATGTGATATAATGTAAAAAAGAATATTTCTAATCAATATTGTTAAAACCTGCAATATCCAATCTATTTGGATTTGGGTGGGGATGGGGATTGTTTTGGTTGTCCCTGATTTGAGGCAATTAACAAATGTTGTTTTTATTCAGTCTAGTGTTTTAAAAATAATATCAGGTATTTTAGCGATGATTGGGAAAGCTGTTGTTTCTGGTTGGAATAATATGGTTAATGGTATCAAAGGGTTATTTTATGGTAAATGTATACAGAGTTAAAGGCCGAGTTTTTAATATCACATTGAATGATAAGGTGGTACAAAAAGGTTGGTATCTGATTGTGACAGATTTAGGTCAAGAATATCTTGTACAAAGAAATTATAGTCTATCTTCTAAGAGTTTTTTTAAAATTTATCAAACAGAATATCCATTGTGCAACCATATTTCTGATCGAGGATTAAATAGCAATAAGCGATTGACTAATTTAGGAATAGCAATTGTGCTATCAGCATTTATCCGTTGGTTGACTCCATTTGAATTATGGTTAGGTCCGACAAATCATACGGCAAGTTTAGTTCAAGGTAGTATAAATGTATTGATCTTAGTCCTTGTTTTATTCATTTCATTTTTTTTGGTGTCCTGGTATAGGAAAATTAAACTTAAAAATTTTCTTAGAAAACAAAATGCGGATCTAAGCTATATTGGAAAAGTTAGGTCATTGACTCCATTAAAAACAGTGAAAGAAGGGATTGGTTTTTGGTGATTATGAAAGTGGTTTTTATAAAAATAGTTGCTTATACATTTTTATTTCTTGTTTTTATTTTTCCAATATTTTTATTCTCTTATTTTGTTCAGTTGAGACTGTTTTTGATTATACCAATTATACTTTATACCATTTTATTTTATAATGGGATTATTATTAATGAAAACAATCAGATTGTAGAATTTGAAATAGAAGAGAAAACAAAGTGATTTTTATTCTTTGGTATATAGGACGAATCAACTTGTTATAGAAGGATTTGCTTTTGTCGTCTGTCTAGGGCTTTATTTTTGCGAAGTAGATTTTCTGTTTTTGTTCTTCTTTTGTATGATGACTTCCTTAATATTTACCTTAATAGAATTAAATCATTTAGAACGAAAACAGGCTATTAAACAGCTAAAAGAAAAATCCTGAAAGGTAAAGCAAAATGGAACTGATTATCTAGATCTGAATGGAATGGCATTTCTAAGAAAGACTTAGAGAAAAGCTTGGTTTTAAACTAAAATGCCCTTTAAACGTAAAGAAATGATTTAGGTTTAAATTATAGATGAATAACACAGAATTCAAAAAATATCAGTGAAAAGTCTAAAAGTATAAAAGCAGAGAAATCATTTTACAAGAATTGAAGGATTTCCAATTTAATCCGGATAATTTTAGAATTGAAAAACCTTCTCCTAACAGGAGCCACAGTCACGAATAGAAAGGAAAATAATGAGAGTTTATGATTTAGAGTCGTCTATTAGAAATGCAGATTTAAAATCGTTTCAGAAATACTATAATGGAGAGATTCATCAAGAATTTACAAATGATAATCTTTCTATGTTAGAGTTACTATATACTGAGTCTAGTAATTGTGGCAATAGAATGCAAATCGCAGAACATCTGATTCATCAAGGAATTGATGTGAACCATCAATCAAAAACTAAGAGCACTGCCCTTCATTTACTATTAGGATCTGCAAAAGCAAATTGGTCTGCTGATCCCCAATACCTCTTACAGGAAGCAGAATTACTTATAAAGAATGGAGCAGATGTGAATTTGAAGGATTCGCACGGTGGAACGCCTCTATCATATGCAATTGCGACATTAAAAGCTTCATCTGAGGAGTTACTTCCTTTATACAAAGTTCTTTTAAACGCAGGAGCATATGTAGATGAACGTTCTGGTGTACCTTCTTGTTTAGAGTTGACAAAAATTTTTCCTTGGAGAGCGGACTTACTTACATTAATGGAGGATTATCATGTTAAATAACAATGATTTTGGTGGTTTCGTTGTTTCAAATAATGTTCTCGATGGAAAAGCTATTCGATATTCCTATCGTGAGGAATCTTCTATTCCACAATTAAATGGCTGGACACTGTTATCAATCGAAGATGATGAAGCTTACCTAGCTAATTCAAAAAATTTCACAATTTTAGGAGCAAATAGCATTGTAAAAATTGCTCCTGTTATGCTGGAAATTTTTGAAGCCCTATACGGCACCGACTTGTGCTGGCTATATGAGGAGGGCGTTCATGTAGGATTTTATGATTTGGTGAGAGATAGAGAAACTACTATCGAGGAAATCATTAGCTGAATATAGAAATGACGGAGGAGAACTAATGAGAAAACAGGAATTATTAGATTTTTTAAAATTTAATAGCAACAAGCTTAGATATTATACTGTATACTTAAACAAAAAAGTTTTAGAGCAGTTTGCGATAGGGTATTATCAGGATCTGAGTGCAAATAGATTTATAGTGTATGAGGTGACTGAACGTCAACAGTTACATGAAAAAGCTAGTTTTGAAAGAGAGGAGGATGCTATTAAAGAATTATATGAGGTTGTGAAATTTAGATGTAGGATTAAAGGCGTTCCTATTCAGTTAGATGTTTCAGAAATTGATGCAATCGGAACGAGTGATTCAGACTTGGAACTTTTATTAATAGATGGCAATCTTTGGCTTCCAGATACCGAAGAAGAACATTTGTTGAAGCTTCAGGAAAAACTCAACAACTATATATACTTCCTCGAAAGCAAGCAGTATGTGAAGCGGTATGGCGATAACTTTGTTAAAAAAGTCATCCATATCACTTTCCAATATTCTCCATCTGACAACGGTCTAGCCTTTTTAGCAGCTGCTCAGAAAGTCTTACAACCTACAGATATGAGCTTGAAGGTAGAATTACCAGAGTGATAAAGAGAGCGGAAACGCTCTCTTTTTGTGGTATAATGAGACTATATTTATAAAAAGATTATTTAACAGTTCTAAACAGCGAACTACTTATGCCAACGATTGGTACAAAAGGGTATTCTTACGATGATTTTCTATCTGCGATTGAACGTCAAGGCTATTATGAAATAAAAAATCCACGTGTATATAAGCCTGGCACTAATGAAACTGATGAAGAAAAGGTAGAGAAGATCCTTAAGGAATTCAAGGAAAAATACTACAATCCACTTAAGGTAGTGAAACTATAGGAAACACCATGGAAAATTTAAAATGACGCAACAAGAACTAGTAAATTTCATTAATAAACATAGAGATAAGATGGGGGCATTTCATATTGCGCTTGATGAACGATTTGAAGGTCAATTTACTTTGGGATACTATTATGATGATAAGTCTAGGAAGTATAAGGTTTATGAAGTTAATGAACGTCAACGTGTCTGGATTAGAGATGAATTTAAAAATGAAAATGATGCAATAGAGCGACTTTTTCGTTTGATAAAAACAACATTTTGGATAAAAGAAACTCCAATTCTGTTAGATGATACAGAAATCGATTGATTAGAAACAGTGATATATTTCTTATTGGGCATACTTATATGAAGGGGAAAAGGTGTATTACTAAATGAATCAAATAAAAGGAAATGGCAATTATACAATGTCCTAGATGACAGGAGGTTTTCAAGATATTGATAGAGTTGTTCAATATAGAGTCAAAGAAGAGAGTGAAATACCTGCAAATGTAGGATCTATCGGACCTCAGATAGATTTGGAAATCAACATGTATTTGCCAGGTGAACCCAATCAGATTGAAATGTTGATGGGGAGAGAAAAAATGAAACATTTAGAGATAATTGAAATTCGTAATATAGAATATTGAGAGGGTAGTTTATATGAGGGTTAAATATACTGACCAAAGTGTTAAGTGGGAGAATAATGGAGAAACTATAGAAATTCACATAGAAAATATAATATTTGCAGACTTTGATAAAGATAAAAATGTTATTTTTATTGGAGTTGGAAAAAATTTTATTGCATCAGATTTTTATTATTACTCTATAGATGGGTTGTTAATACTCCAATATCATGAGTCGACTGACATTATTTCCTGGAGCTATAATAAAAAACATGAAATAGAGATTCCTGATAAAGAATCAGTCTCTTTCTACCCCAATCAAAAACTGATTTTAGTTATTTATAGAATCTCGTCTGAACAGACTTCGGTTACTGAAATGAAAATATTGGATTTATATGGTAATCTCATTTATCAGGCTAAATCTCCTGAGGGTTATACTATGGTCTATGTCACAGATGTTCTTAGTAACCAAATAAAAGTTATTTGCGATGCAGTTATTGAGGAGAATCGAGATTCCTACGGTCGTGATCGTTTTCATTTCCTATTAGATCTAGATACAGGAAAATGGACAAAACTTGGTTTAGCATATTAAAATCTAAACTAGGGTTATCGAGTTCAGCTTTATAAAATTTACAATATGTTAATACTAGAGATTTGCCATATCCTGAGGGATATCAAGCATACCATTAGTATGAGGTGCTTGTAGATTTAACTGAGGAAAATATTCTTAAAGAATTTGCAAATGTACCTAAAGAAGTGAAGGATGCCCTTCTCGATGCGATGGGTATTTCTGATGACCATCTTGAGTTGTTGTTGATTGATGAAAACAAGTGGATTGAGTCATTAGAAGAAGAACATCTCTTGAAACTTCAAGAAAAACTCAACAACTACATCTACTTCCTCGAAAGTAAGCAGTATGTGGAGCGATATGGGGATAATTTTGCTAAAAAAGTCATCCATATCACTTTCCGGTATTCTCCATCTGACAATGGTCTAGCCTTCCTAGCGGCTGTTCAGAAGGCATTGCAGAATACGGATATGTCTTTGAAGATAGAATTACCGGAGTGATAAAGAGAGCGAATTTAGAGGAGACGACCATTTTCTCTTTTTTGTTTGCGACAGACCTTATCCTCCCATCGGCGCTCAATGTTCAGTATTCAATATGGTATAATGGGACAAGGTAGATAGACGGCTAGTCTGATGATAGGAGAATGGGCAATTGAAAGCTAAAAAAATTGGTGTTATCTTTCTAATTTTAATTGGTGTATGTAGCCTTTTTGTATTTGGTGTTCGAGAATTTGAAAAACAAGACTTATCTAAATATGAATATTGGATTGTAGATACAGAAATTACGGATTATGAATTTATTGAAAATGGGAGAATGATCACAGTTGATTGGCACAGTAAAAAGGATGTCAATCAACAAGTAAGTGTTCTTGATAAAAAACCTAAATTTGGATATCCAGGGCGAATAGCTGGTAGACGTTTCCTTGTTTCCTATGCGGCGCGATTCAAAGCAAAATCCGCCTAGAATGAAGTGCGAGATGATTTTCCTATTCTAGAACAAAATTATCCAGATAAGGGGAAACATTGGCAAGAGTATCAGGAATCGATCTTAAAAAAAGGAAGGGATGCTGATATACCTTATCGTAGAGGAGAGGATATCCGAATTCAACATAATCAGCTGTTTGATCGTTTAGTCGGTTCAGGAGGACAATAAATGAATAAAAGAAAACAAATTATTTTAGTGATAGCTATCTTACTAGTAGCTTTCTGTAGCTTTGTTTATCTAAAAAAACAATTCTTTTCTTCCTCCAAGCCAAAGGAAGAG
>ERZ773090.392-NODE-392-length-25587-cov-8.70974_pt1 | contig 25587 bp, 15 predicted proteins | sample MGYA00580579_ERZ773090 | MGnify/ENA primary metagenome ERZ773090 (study PRJEB29015, sample SAMEA2738014) | human oral metagenome | biome: human oral; feature: human-associated habitat; material: dental | place: China | collected 2132 ... | reverse complement strand
CCCTGAGCACCGCCATCGGCCCGGTCGAGGTCGGTGAGCGCTTCGAGGCGGCCCGCGCCTGGCACCGCAGCCTGTGGGAGGCCGGGATCGCCACCGACATCGTCCCGGTGGGCCGGAGACTGGAGGGCTATCGCCTCATCATCGTTCCCGCCGTGTTCATCGACCGCCCCGAGCTCGCCGAGCACCTGGAGCAAGCGGTCGCCGCGGGCGCCCAGGTCATCGTGACCGGCCCCACCGGGGTCGTTGACGCCAACGCGGAAGCCGTCCTGGGCGGCTACCTGGGTTCCCTGCGGCCGCTGCTGGGGGTGCGGGTCACCGATCACGCCGCCCTGACCGGCCCGGTCGGGCAGGCCGATCCCCGGAGCGCGCTCGTCAACCGCCTCAGCCGCGCCGTCGGGACACCCGCTGCAGAGACATGGACGGGACTGGAGGCCGTCAGCGAGCCCCTGCGCCGCGTCCTGGACCGGATGGGGACGCCCACCCCCGATCTGCGTTCCGGCGGCTGGGCCGAGGAGCTCCGTATCGACGAGGCGCCTGAGGAGGCGGCCGAGAATGCTCAGGCCGGTCAGGGCCGCCAGGCGGTCGAGGTCGTCGCGGTCTTCGACGGCCGCGGCGGGGGAGCGGACCTGGCCGGGCGGCCCGCCATCACCCGGCGAGTGGCTGAGGGCGCAGGAGCGGGCTGGTACGTGGCCGCCGACCTCGACGCCCTCAGCCGGGCCGCCCTGCTGACACTGGTGTGCGCACACGCCCGGCTGCGCCCCGTGGTCACCGACCTGCCCGACGGCGTCGAGGCCCAGCGGCGCGGCAGCGTCCTCTTCCTGCTCAACCACTCCGACCGGGCCGCTGAGGTGACCGGAGTCGTGGGCACCGACCTGCTGACCGGTGGGTCCTGCACGGGCCACGTGATCCTGGCTCCACGCTCGGCGCTCGTGGTGCGTTAGAGCTTCTCCGACGCTGTTTCATGGGGAGGCCTTTCCATTCCTCGCAAGCCGAAGGAACGCCACACTCATGACGTCGGCGCCGTTCAGGTTCGACGTGTCCTCACCTCCGAAAGAGCGTCCCATGCCTGCTTCCTCCTCACCGTCGTCATCGCCTTTGCCTCTTGCAGGCTCTCAGGTCACTGGCTCGGAAGAAGAGGTGAGGGCCGCCCCTGACATGTCTGCGCGGCTCGCACCGGGAACAGCCGTCACCACGTCTCCTGAGCCCCGGCGTTCCCGGGCACTCTGGGCGGGTATCGTCATGGTGGCCCTGGCCTGTGCGCTTCTGGGGGTGGGCTCGTACGCCTTCCTCGCCTCGATCCGTGTATTCGACGTGATCTTCCAAGGGGCCGGGCTGATCAGCTGGCCGTCCGTCGCGGTGGTGGTGACCGGTGCCTTCCTGGCTTTCGTTGCTGTCGTCATCTCCATCGTCGCAATGGTCAGGACCCGCCCCAGGACCATGGCGGCTGTCCTGGTCCTAGCGTCACTGGTTCTCCCCGCCGCCGCGATGACGGCCGGCGGTCACTACGGCACCTCGGCGCTGAAGGACCACACGATGGATCAGGTTCTGAAGTACGCGGGGAGGGTGGAGCCCGAGCAGGTCGACACGGTGCTTGGCAAGGTCGAGGCCCTGGGCGTCCCGATTCCCTGGCGTGATGAGATCATCAAGACCGTTCGCTCAGCCAAGGACATCGTGTCATAACGATGCTGCCGTGCGAGGGGCGGTGGTCGTGAGGTTCTCGGAGGGCCTTGGGGTCCTCGTGCCCACGGCGTCGAGGCCCAGCGGCGTGGGGACGTTCTCTTCCTGCTCAACCACTCCGACCGGGCCGCTGAGGTGGCCGGAGTCGTGGTGCACCGCCCGCCGGGCGCTCAGACCTCCTTTTCGAGCACAACCCTGACGTGAGGCAGTAAGGGGATCGAAAGCGCCTGGTGGTGAGCTTTCAGCGGTGGTGCGGCGTCACGGGGTTGACTACAAGGTAGCTGCTCAACAGGACATCACACGAAGGTGGCGGCGTCTACACTGTCGCTATGACGATCCCCAACGGCATCCCTGAAGACTCGTCGCAGTACTACATGAACCAGCCGCCGACAACGCATCCCTATGCGTACACCGAAGGGGCGGTGTCATCCGCGCAGCCGGTCGGACGTCAGACGCTCCGCTCTCGCATGAACATGACACCGGAGATCTCCCACAGCATCATGAAGGATGCCATCATGATGATTCTGGGAGCGCTTGCCGGCATGGGAATTTTCTATGCTGCGACCAGGTCCTTTGATGAACTATCCGGCTATGCGATCTTCTTCGGCATGGGTGCTGGATTCCCCTTCGGATGGCGCGCACTGTCGTTCATGGATCCCATCATTAATTCACTGAGATTCTCTTTCAAGTCCAAGGGAAGGGTTGACATTCCGCTTATATTTTATTTGATGCTACTCTTTCCTTACTTTCTGTACATTGTGAAATTCGGTTTGGCTGTGATGGTTGGTATTCCTGCGCTGGTCTTCTCGGTTGCCAGGCATTTGTGGCACGTATTCTTGGATTAGTCGACAGGTGTGGCTGTGCCTGCGTGAAGGTCGCCGGCGCGTCAAACGCGGCAGTACATTGTTGAGACGATGAAGGCCGTACTGATTGCCGAGGGGCGCCGATACTGGGTGACTCTCGGAGCGTCATCGTTCGGTTGAGGTAACGATATGAGAGAGATTCCTGAAGCCGCTGAGGCTCGCGATCCAGAGACCTCTGCAGACAGGCTGGAGCAGCTGGCGGACCTGTATCCCGAGCTGTACGCCCTCATCGTCATGAACCCCTCGTGCCCCCCAGAGCTGCGCCAGTGGATCATCGAGGAACGAGGATCCAAGGAGGCGGCGGAGGCATGGAGTCGCCACCAGGCCCGGCAGGCGGCCACCCAGACGATTCCGGTGCAGGCGCACCAGACCCAGCAGATGCCGCCGGTGCCGATGCAGGCCCCGCCTCAGGGAATGCAGCAAGCACCCGTGCGAGCAAATTCCCGCGCCAACTCGTCATGCGGGGCGATGGCGCTGGGTTGCCTCGTCATCTCAGTGGTCGTCATGGCGCTGATGTACGGCTGCATCCACGCCGTCGATAAGCTCGGCTCCTCGCATTCCGGGTCGGAGGCTAGTGCGACACCGGACAAGGCGAGCCCGGCGCCGGCGGGTTCGATCACCACGGATCTCTTTCAAACCCCCTCGAAGAACATCGTGTGCGAGGTTGTGGATGGTCAGCTGAACTGCTTCATCAATGAACGCTTCTATGCTGACAACGGCCAGCAGGACTGTGATGAAACCCTGTTCGCCCTGAGTGTCGGCAAGGCGGACGCTGCGTTGGCGTGCGGACTCATCTTGGACGGACATGAGGGTGAGAACATGCAAACCCTGGAGTATGGGACAACGAGCGAGAGCTCGGACGGGAACTACGCCTGCTCATCCAGTGAGGACGGAGTGAAGTGCTGGAATCAATGGACAGGAAAAGGATTCACCTTGAATAGGAACTCTTATGAGCTCTTCTGACGGCGAGGATCGGAATGCTGCTGGTGCAGCGAGGGCCTGCTGTGCTTCTTTCGCTGTCGAGAGGAGTTGAGGATGAGTTTCCCCTCGTTGTCTGAGCCGCCCGCCGATTCCTCCCTGAGTATGCTCCAGGGAAGTCCTTGCGCTGAGGCTGAGCTGTCCTCGTCTGAGCCCTCGGTGAAGACAGCTCGGCGCAGCAGGGCGATGTCGGCCAGTATTGTCTTGACCGTCATCGGATGCTGCCTACTCGGGTGGGGTGTCTACGCACTCCTCACATCGATCCGCGTGTTCGCCATCGTGTTCGATGGCGCGACACTCGTCAGCTGGAAGGCGGTCATCGCCGTGATTGCGGGGGCTCTGCTGGCATTCGTCGCCGTCGTCATGGCGATCATCGCAATCGTGAGATCCAGGCCGAAGACGGTTGCCGCGATCGTCCTCCTGTGCGGTGTGGTCCTGCCCGCGATCGCGGCAGGCTCTGCCGGCTATGCGGGAGTTGAGGCGCTACGGAGGAACACCTTCATCGAGGCTCGCCACTATGCCGGTGACGTGCGCCCCGAGAGTGTCGATGCAGTCCTTGCCAAGGTGGAGTCGATGGGGATTCCTCTGTCCTGGCGCCACGATCTTGTCGAGCTGCTGCGCCAGGGCAAGGAAGGAGCTTCCTGATCGTGTTCAAGACGGTGAGAAGGGTCGCGGGACCACGAACGTGATGGTGTGGATCTGCTCCGGCGGTGTCCAGCAGACGAGAGGATGATGAACGATCATGGCGCAGATTCCGAAGGTTCCTAGCGCGGGCTCCTGGACGAAGCAGCCCTCCGCAGGGGACGTCAGCAGCACGGGGGGTTCGCCCTCAGGGGCAGGTGGGATGCAGGAGGCATCCGGCAGCCTCCGATCGGGTGACGCCGATACGAGGAGTGGTGTCGGGTTCGGTTCGGGGACCGATGGTTCGATCTGGCGTTCTGAAAGCTCCTCGATCCACGTGACCAAGGCCCCCGAAGGGCTCCTCTACGTCGCCTTGACAGCGGCCGTTGTCGCGATCGCCCTGTCCGCACTATGTGAGTCAGTGGTTGTGGCGGGCATCGGCTGGGTGCTTGCGGTACTGGTGGGACTGGGGGCCGCTACGGTCTTTGTGGTTCAGAACGCCAAGCGCCAGACAAGCCCATGGTATCTCTATTCTTCGCGCCCCCAGCTCCTGTACCGACTGTCGGTGCTGCTATGCTTCCTGGCCATTGCGGCCACCTCTGTCAGAATCGCTTTGTTCGTGGGTAGGATGTGAGTGGCATATGAACCCGCGTCACAGTTGCTGTGAACTGATCCATCGAATGAGGCGGTTGGCCGTCAACATCCTGGCAGTTCTGGGCGTCACGATCCTCCTGCTCGCAGGGGGCACTCTGTCTCCTGCTCCTCAGGCCCTCGCCGCACCCCAGAAGGATCAGACCCCTGGGCCTCTCAGTGCCTTCGGAGCCTGCCTCTCAGGTAAAGGCGAGGGGTCGATGGTCCTCCTGATGGACCAGTCAGGCTCCCTGCGGCAGTCGGATCCGGAGAAGGCGAGAGTCAAGGCGAGCAAGTACCTTGCGCAGCGTCTTGCGGCCTTCGCCGACTCCTCCAAGGTCACGTTGAAGGTGAGGGTCGCGGGATTCGCCTCCGACTATCACGCACTGGGCGACTGGGTCACGATCAACTCAGGCTCCCTGGCTGAGGTCGACAAGCAGATCACCGCGGCCGGGGACAATCTCAAGGACTACGACACAGACTACTGGACCGCTCTGGAGGGAGCGCGTCAGGACCTGGCGGGACATGATCAGTCAGAGTGCCGGGCGGTGGCCTGGTTCTCGGACGGCGCCTACGACCTCGATGTGCGGGACTCTGAGCAGTCCCAGCAGGAGTTCGGCACCACCAAGCCCTATGCCCCTGGCTCCGCCTTGACTGACGAGTCGGGCGTGAAGACGGCCGAGTCCGCAGGAAAGCAGGACATGTGTCGGCCGACCGGACTCGCTGACCAGCTGCGTTCCTCCCATATCACGTTGCTGGGCATTGGATTGAGCAGCGGAGACTCCAACTTCGATTTCATGAAGAGAATCACGTTGGGTGGAGGGGCAAATGCCGCTAAAAACTCCGTTGAGTCGTGCGGCAATGTCTCCGATCCTCCGGGTGGATTCTATCCCGTGACGGATATCGACTCGCTGCTTATGGCGTTCGACTCGATCTCTGCTCCGGGGCGCTCGGTCTCCAGCAGCGCGACCAAGATCTGTCAGGGCGACGTGTGCTCCGACGGAGAGACCAGCTTCGTCCTGGACCGTTCGCTGCGCAGCGTACACATTCTGGCCTCCTCGGATACGCAAGGACTGGAGGCCGACCTCTACGCTCCTGGTTCTCAGACGCCCATCGTGATGACATCGGACTCCAGTGGGCCGCAGGACAAGCAAGGCGTCTCGTACGAGTGGATGACAGGGCGGACACTACGAATCGACCTCGACTCCGCCAACGCCGCCGCATGGGCAGGGCAGTGGCGCCTGGTCTTCGTCGACAGGCGGGCGGCGTCGGCAGGGCATGAGGTTCATGTCAATCTGCACCTCAGCTCGCCGTTGTCGATGGCCTGGAAGAACCTGGGGCAGACGACCCTGCGCCAGGGGGAGACGGTGGCGAACGCTGACCTGAAGCTGGTTGATGGAGTGGGAGGCCCTGAGGTTCCTGCTTCCGATCTCACCGGTCCAGTCGCCCTGAACGTGTCGCTGAAGGATGCGAAGGGGAAGGAGCACACCCTCTTCACGAGCACCGACCCGGCCTCACTGTCCACGCCACAACGGATCACGATTCCCAAGGACGCCGCTCTAGGCAGCGGCACGGTGACCACCAGCCTCACCGTGACAACAGGCGACGCCACCAGCGCCAGCGGCTCACCGGTCAAAGGCACCACGCTCTCGCCATCGCTGGCCTCGACCACGGTGACTGTCTCGCCGCCGTCGAACTATCCGACCCTGGGCGACCAGATCGACTTCGGTCGCATGGATGGTCAGACCGAGGCCAGCGCCGACCTCAAGGTCACCGGCCCGGGCTGCGTCTGGATCGGGGACGGTCAGACCACGCTCACCGGCTCTCCGAAGGAGGCCGGAACCGTCACACTCTCGGCCCAGGCGTCGTCGAAGGACACGTGCGTCAAGGTCGAGGAGGGGAAGACGGGAACCGTACCGGTCAAGCTGGCGACTCAGGAGCACGCCAACGGCGCGGTGACAGGAACCGTGACCGTCACGGTGGCTCCGCTGAACAACCAGGGAGAGCCCCAAAGCGTCGCCGTCCCCTTCAAAGCCGATATGCGCCGCCCGCTCAACGTCGGCACCGCATGGACGGCATTCATCATCGCGCTGCTGTGCGGAGTGCTGATCCCGATCGGAGTCCTCTACCTCCTCAAGTACCTGTCGGCGGTGATCCCCTCAGGGTCACTGGTCGTGGGTACGACCGTCGTGGACATTCCCAGTGACGGAACCTCTCCCAGGATCGAGCTGCCCTCCCAACGAATGAGGATGTACTCCCTTCGGGGCCGTACGCGCACCTTTGAGATGGACGGCTATCGCCTGCGCGCCATCATGGGACTGTCTCCTACCGCAGTCCCCCGGGTTGAGCTCGTCGAGCCGGATGCTCCATCGGTCTCCGGGGCGACCCCTGGATCACGCGGGGGGCGGGCGGTCGTGCCCCTGGGGGTCCGGGGGCAGTGGATCGCGGTTGCCGACCAGCCGTCGCAGGCGGACGATGCGCGGCGGGTGACCCTGATCGTGCTGGCAGCCTCACTGGACGACGCCGTCCTCGCCAAGGTTGTGGACGATGCCCGCGCCCATCTTGCCTCTCGTGTCGACTCGATCCTTCCCACCAAGCCGGCCGGGGCATCGACCTCAGCAGCCGAGGGGCGGACCGGGGCCCTGCCCACGGTGGCGACGTCGGTGCCGGACGCCGGGGGTGGCTTCGGCTCCCTCGACTCCGTCGACGACAGTCCTTTCGCCGGCTTCCCGACCAACCCGGGCGCGCCGTCTCAGGGGGCATCCAGCTCTGAGGTGCAGGAGGCTACGAAGCGTCCCCCGTCCAACTCCGACCCCCAGGACCCTCCGGCCGCCCTCCCCACGTTATAGCGTCCTGTCAGTGGGACGCGCCTGCGCGGAGAGCGCACCGGAATCATGGTGGTTATCAGTCCGTGACCTGCGGTGATACAGCCACTCATATAATGCCGAAGGCCGGCAGAAAGGAACGATCGAACCATGCACAAGGTCCTCGTCGTCGGATGCGGTGGGTCGGGCGCCAGAACGCTGTCCTACATGCTGGACCAGCTGCACGCGGACCTGGCCGTCCACGGTATCGATGAGGTACCGGGCTGCTGGCAGTTCCTCAACGTTGACACCCCCCTTCAGGAGGAGCAGGGCGAGGCCGTGGCCTCGGTGAGCCGCCAAGGAGGCTCCTATGTGGCCTGCGGCGTCGCCAACGGTGAGTACCGCGTCGTCGACGAGGCTCTGACCCAGTCGGTTCAACGCAACGGCAGTCAGGGGCTACGACAGCTGGCCACCTGGATGCCCCGCCGACCCAAGGACGTCGCCTTCCCGGTGACAGTGGGTGCCGGACAGTTCCGGGGGATCGGTCGTCTACTCGTTCTGACGAGGCTGCGTGACATCTCTCAGGCCGTGCAGTCGGCTCTCGCGCGCATGGTGAGCCCCAAGGCTCAGGAGCAGGCGGCCCTGGTGTCGCAGGTGGTGCCTGGAGCCGGCTCCGCCCCCGACACCACCGCTCCGCCCCTGGTGCTCGTCGTCTCGTCGATGGCTGGAGGGTCTGGGGCGTCCATGACCCTGGATGTGTGTCGCCTCATCGCCGGAGTCAACTCGACGCCGGCGATCGACCCCCAGCTCATCTCGGTGTTCCTCTACACCGCCGAGGCCTTCGCCTCGGTGCCGGCGCACATGCGCTCGGGCATGCCGGGCAACACCCTGGCCATGCTGGGGGAGATCGTGGCCGCCCAGGCGGGGGCCGACGGCGCCGCGGCCGCGCTCGACCAGCGGCTCTACGAGACGCTCGGGCTGACGAATCGGGCGGGACGGGCCTTCAAGCGAGTCACCCCGATCGGTCTGCGCGCCGGGGGCTCCGGCGCGGTCTTCGGGGACGGCACCACCGAGGGCGTCTTCCGGGGGATGGGGCGTGGCCTGGCCCGCTACATCTCGTCGTCGGCCTTCGACGACTATGTCTCCTACGACATCGCCAACCAGGTCTCCATTCCGGGTCGGGACATGACCAGCTGGGGAGTGGACCCCACGGATACGGCGTGGGGTTCCTTCGGCTACGCGTCGCTGAGCACCGGGCGGGACCGGTACGCCGAGTACGCCGCCCAACGCATTGCTCGGCGTTCCGTCGACCACAGCCTGGACGGATTCCGTTTGGTGGGCGACACCACGGGTGACACCCAGCGACTTGCCGACCTGTGGGCGCATCGTCAGGACAGCGAGCTGAACAGCCTGGGACTTCCCACCTCCTCCGGCTCCCCGGTCCTGGCGGGAAGCTCGGCGGTGGACCAGGCCACGATCGACTGGTTCCTGAGCGATGCGGTCTCCTCGACCGTTAACAAGTCCGTCCTGGGGGGCCACGCCAAGGACGCGGTCAAGGCCGTGCTGGCTCAACGGCCCCAGGCCGAGGGAATGCCGGTGACCGAATGGGCCGACGGGATGAACCGGTGGCTGACCACCTCCAAGGAGTCGGCCTTCGTCTCCGAGCTCGAGCGCGCCAGCCTCAACTACGCGCTCAAACGAGTCGAGGAGATGGCTGACCGCCTCGTGGCCACCACCCGGCAGGCGATCGCCGACCTCGGACTTCCCTACGCCCTGTATCTGTTGGGGCGGCTGCGCCAGCCCGGGGGCGTCCTGGACACGCTCATTCCCCGGGTCGCGGCGATGGAGCATCTGGCGCCCCAGCACCCCCTGTCCTTCCCCGACTCCCTCCTGAACCAGCTGCGCGGCATGGGCAAGGCCGTTCTCGGTGGAGCAGGGCTCGGGGAAGTGACCGGCAAGCTCGAGTCCGAGCTGCAGCAGTCGGCGTTCCACTGGCTCAGCGCGCGAACCGCCGCGCACCTCGCCACGGCGATGCGCGACATGATGACCTCAGCTGTCAAGCCCCTGGAAGATGTCCTGGACGACGCCCGCAAGGTCCTCGTGGACGCGCGGGCGATCCGCGCCAGCCAGCAGGGCATCGCCGACGTCACCACGGACGTCTACAGCGCATGGCCCCAGGAGCCTCAACCCGGCCAGGCCGACGGCAGCATCGTGCCGCAGCGGTTCGCCACCGCCCACAACGAGGTCGTCCTCATGCCGGTGGAACAGTATCCCGGACGGTTCGAGGAGCACATCGTCGACGCCGTCGGCGGTGAACGCGACTTCCACCAGGCCTACTCCCGTACTGTCCAGGAAGTCATCTCCGGGACCTGGGAGCAGGGGGCGGGGGACAAGCCTCCGGAGGATCTGCTCACCGTGACCACCGCATGGGTCCCTGCCGGCCTCCAGGGCGCCACCGGAAGCGCCCTTCCCACCCCCGCCCGCTACGAGCTGCGTCTGCGCCCCTCGGAGGTCCTGGGCCGCGCCCGAGCGTTCGTCGCACGGCGCGGTGAGGCCTTCGAGGTCTTCTGCAGCCAGTCCCTGCGCAGCTTCCTCACCGACGAGACGGTGGGGGAGCATGAGCGGTCCCAGCGCTCGCAGGCCGTTCTCACCGGCCTGAAACGGACACTGGAGATGGCACGGCCCCTGGTGGAGATCAGCACCGAGACCTACCGCTCTCTTCACAACGGTGATACGCCCGCGCTGGCATACACCTTCTCCCCCATCCCTCTGCGCAATCAGAGCGTCGCCCAGGACTTCCTCGACTACCTCGATCAGGAGTCGACCATCGATCGTGAGCTGGTGCACGACCGAGTCGACAAGGCCCTGGGGGACGAGGACGTCGCCCGCATTGACGTCTTCGGCTCCTACCCCCGCACCCTTCCCGTGGCGTACTCCGGCCTGCTGCGCTCCGTGCGCGAGTCCTGGGACCGGGCCCACAGCTCGGCGGGAGCCAGGGACGCGTTCTGGCGGTTCAGGCGAGCACGTCCCCTCAGCGGAGGACTGCCTTTCGGTGACGCAGAACGCCTCACCATGGTGCGTGGCTGGTGGACGGCCACCCTGGCCGGCGGGATCGAACGGGCGCCGTGGGGCGGCCACTCCGACACCCAGCCGGTGCGTGTCTGGGACACCGAGGAGCAGGAGTGGGTGGCCTTCCCCGCTCCCATGCTCACTCCGCCGTCACGAATGATCACCGCCAACGCCTGGCTGCCCGCGGTGCTGGAGTCATCCCTTCTGGCGTACCTGCGCGTGGGCGAGGACGGTCTGCAGGCCTTCAGGCCCTGGCGGGTGCTGCGCCGGTGGGCCGACGCCTCCGTCAACGAGCCGCAGATCGCCTTCGGGGTGACGACCCCGGTGGACGAGACCGTATCAACGCTCCTGGGACGGGGACAGGTCGACGGTCTCACTCCGGCCGCCGGAATCGATCAGCTCACGGATCCCGAGCTTCGACGTGAGAAGCTCTTGAGCTACTGCGACGTGATCCTCGGCGACCTGGAGCAGAACTACCTGCCTGGCCCTGGAAAGGCCGATGAACCCGGGCACTTCACCAACTACCGCAGACGTTCCCTGGTGGAGACGACGCCTTTGACCATCGATCTCGCCCAGGACATGCACGACGAGCTCAGTCGCGTTCGTGGCGTTGTCGCCTCAGCTCCGCCCGCCTCGGACCTGGGCGCCTCGCCGACATCATTCGGATCCGGAATCGAGTACTGACATGGAATCATCAGGCCCTGCCGAGTCCCGGTCTGTATCGGTCTTCGTTGCTCCGCCGAGCCAACGGCCTGTTCTGTCCGCGCTGGTCGATCTGTCCGCCGCCGGGCTGCTCGCTCCCTTCGCCTGGATCGAGAGCGACGGCGAGCCGGACAAGGCTGCGGACCGCTACGACCCCGTCGCCGTGCGCGCCGATCACGGGCAGGTGACAGTGAGCACCTTCTCCCGGATCGTCAACCGTCATGACCTGGAAACGGTCCGGCTGCTCGTCGTCGTTCCTGTGGGGCATCCCGCTCAGGACGCCCTGCCCGCCAGCGCGGAGCAGTTCTATCAGCTCCTGGGGGTGCCGCAGCACGCGCGCCGGGAGAGCCTGCGGGTCATGGTCCCCTACTCCGCGCAGCCGCTGCCCGCCGAGCTGGGGCGCATCGGTTGGCGCAAGATCATGCTCTCCCCGGAGTCCACCTCCGATCCGGCCTACAGCGCCATCCCGTGGTGGACCAGGCCGGAGACGATACCGGGAGCAGCAGCGGTCGGTCTGGCGGTGCAGGCCGGTCTGTGCGGGGCCGTCAATGCAGCGCCGCATGACGGACAGCGTGAAGACGTCTCCTACGACATCAACGTCGTGCGCAGCTTCGTCCGTATCGTCGACGCCCACAGCGTGGAGGATCAGCTGCGCCGTCAGGTCACTGAGGTCGGAGAGAGCTTCCCGCAACCCACCCGCGCCGACACCGGTGTCCGGGTCCCGGCATACGCGGATCCCGAGGCCAGGGTCGCCGCTGTGGCACAGGCCTGGCAGGAGCGCCACATCCACTCGTTGAGGCGTCCTCAGGTGCCGATGCCCGAACGCGCCGGTGCGCGCCGCATGGGGGCCCTCGAGGCGCTCAAGCTCTTCTTCTCCTTCCTGGCCAAGGCGCTCATCGGAGCTCCTAGCGAATGGCTCCGCAGTCGTGTGCGGGCCGCCAAGGCCTCGATAGCCTCCGCAGTGGCGTCGGCGGTCTTCGGCGAAGGATCCGCGGTGCGGGTCGTCGTCGGAGGCGTGGACTCCAACGGGCGGACCGTTGGCTGGAACGAGCTGACTGATGCCGCCAGGCGCGCCAGCGACACGTTGCCCGCGGACTTCCCGCGGTCGGGTCAACCCGTCCAACGGGATTTCGGGGCCTTGTGGCAGGACCTGGTCTCAGGAACGATCGCCCTGCTGGACGGCTCGGCCCACTCGTCGCTGGGCATCCAGGCCTACGAGGGGTACCTGCCGCGGCGTGACGCCATCGCTGCGCCTCCCGGCCCGAGGAGTCGCATCGAGCTTACCGAGCCACTGGGCGACCTGCCGGCCGGCACCGTGCTCCACTCCTGGGACCAGCTCGAGGTCGACCGCGTCCGCACCTATCTGCAGCAGCTCTCTCAGTCCCAGCACTCCCAGGCCCCGGAGGCGGCACGCCGGCTCGCGGAGATAGACCGGTGGCGAGCCGACAACAGCCGTCGCCTCCTCCCGCGCCTGGGTGCCGTTCTCTCCAGTTGCTTCACCTCCACCAGGAACGACGTCGCCGCCCTGTCCCACGAGCTCCAGTCGCTTCTCGGGCAGGAGCCCGGCGGGGAGCTGGAGCAGCGTCAGCGCAGGCTGGCCAGAATTCTGCGTCTGTTCCTGCTGGTCCTCGCGATCGTCCTGGTGGTCCTGGTGGTGAGCAAGGCCATGGGCCGCATTGGCTGGCTGTACTTCGCGCTCCTTGCGGTCGTAACGATCATCGGGTGGCTGGCCGTATCGATATCAACCTTCGTGTCGCAGCAGCGCGAGGTCTTCCGAATCCTGTTCAGGATCGAGGAACGCGACCAGCGCATCCCCCTGCTCACCGCGAACCTCCGTCTGGCGGTGGAGGACCTCGCCGCACAGGGGGCGGCGTACTCACAGTTCAGGCGCTGGGCGACGATCGTCTCCGCCTTCTTGGACGACCCGCTCGGGGCACGTGACACAGGACCTAACCGAACCTCGCAGAAGGTTGCGCTCCCTGATGCCATCCAGCGGGTCGAGGCAGAAGCCTCGCCTGAGCACCTCGCCGATGCCGCCGCCTCCTTGCGCACCAGCGTCTTCACCGTCGGGTGGCTCACCCAGGCCTGGGAGACGATGCGGGCCGGCATCGGCGCGGACCTGGACCCTGAGCAGCGCAACCGTCTTGCGACCCGGCAGCTGGTGCTGACGGCGGAGTCCGGTGAGGCGGGAAGCGCCTTGAGCAACTGGGCGCAGGGTCTGCAGACCAAGGGGGTGCGCTCGGGCCAGGCGGGTCTTATCTGGCAGAAGTGCCTGGCGATCCTCTCGGGGGACCAGGGCCCCGACCCCCGGCTCACGGTGGTGACTCCCTCGGGGGAGCGGCGTCAGGTCTCCGCCTACTGCCACGATCTGACGACCGGGGGCTCACGATCAGTGGTGCTCGATATTCTCGGGCCGGTGGCCCGTTCAGGACCGCAGTCCCTGACAGTGCCCGACCAGTCCTGGCTCAGCCAGTGGAATGACGGGCTGTCTCCCACGATGGTGCTGGTCGAAACCACGAACCCGATTGCGCCGGCTGACTTCATCTACCCGGATCATGACCAGAGCCCGAGTGGCCCACTCGCTGGGATGGACTACTTCAACGTCGGACGGGACCAGACGGCGCCTCCGGCCGGCGCCGGTTCCTCCTCCAACGGGGCTCCGGGCGATACGCCCACAGGGCCGGAATCCTTGTCCGGTCCTCTCGAGTACTAGTGGGCAACGGGCCGCGCCCGAGCACATCGACCGTGGCGGCGTCACTGAGCCCGTTGTCCCCCCTCACATACCGATCCTGAGGACACTCAATTATGGCTATCACTTTTCGTGAATTCACGTATGCAATGACGCAATGGATGACCGAGGCACCCGAGGAGGTCAAGCAGAACCTCCGTGCCTCGTCATGGAAGTCCCTCATGCTCACCGGCAAGGATGTCGACGGCGGAACGGTCTTCTCCCCTCAGGAGATCGTCGACCGCGTGCTGGACGGGAACGATGAGCTGACCATGACCGTGGCCCTGCCGGTTGCGCTCATGCTCAACAGGAGGTTCGGTCCCAAGAACGGGATCGGTGTCCAGCTGGAGGAGCAGGGAGCCGACGCCGGTGACCCTCTGCCCGAGGGCGCCCCCTCGCCTGACGCGCACGGCATGCAGGAGGCCACCAATGAGGAGCCGACGCCGCAGCCGGACCAGGCCTCGCAGGCCCCTTCCGATGAGGAGACGATCGACTGGATCTTTCCCGCCTACGACTATTCTCGCGAGGATCTTGACCGGCCTGAGGAAGGAGGGCGGGTCCCGGTCACCGTCAGTGACGTCGGGGGCAGCCTGCGCTACACCTGGCCCGACGCGGGACAGTCCGAGGTCTATCGGGTGGTCATCTCGGACCTGGAGGATCCCTATAGCCCGGATGACTTCGACGAGGCGGCTGTCACCGAGGGTCTGAACGCACTGGACTCGGCCCCGTGGACAACGGCCGTGCGCTTCGTCACCGTATGGGGCTACGAGCGCCTTGGCGATGAGGAGAAGTATCTGGGGCAGTGCCGGCGAGTCGCCAGTCGCGTCGTCGTTCACCCCGTGGCGCAGTGGTCCCTGAGCTTCAACTCCGAGTCCCGGTGCGTTGACGCCTCCTGGGAACCTCCGGTGGCTCCCCCCGGGGCCACGGTGAAGGTGCGCACCGCCCGCCTTCCTCTGGAACAACCAGTAGGGCGTTATCTGCGCGGGAGCGCCTGGCTCAGCTGCGAGATCCCGAATAATGGAGCGGGGTTTCAGGACTCTGAGAATCTCGTGGGGGGAAAGCAGTACAACTACGTTGCCGCCGTCGAGGCCCAGATCTCGGGGGAGACCTACACCTCCACGCCGATCCGCCAGCAGATCACTCCCGAGGTGGAGCGCGAGAAGATCGTCGACCTGGCCATCGCTGACGACGAAGGGGGCGACCCGGCGCGCGGATCGGCTCTGAGACTCACGTGGACCCAGCTGTCTCAGTCCTCCGTGACGGTCTACCGCACCCAGAGGCCCGTGGACCCGGCGGCATCCGATCGAGCCACGGTTCCCGAGGAGGCACTGGCGAGCGCGGGCCTTCCCCAGGATGCGGCTATCACCGCGGCCGCAGGCATCGAGGAGCTCGACACTCCCGCCCGGCAGCTGCGCACGATCTCTGCAGTTCCATGGCCTGATGGGCACGAGTGGGACACCATCTACTTCACCCCGGTGACCTTCCACGGTGACGGGGAGGTGACGATCGGGACGACCGCCCAGCGCAAACGCGCCACCAGCATCGAGAACGTCACGTTGACTCGCCGTCTGAACTGGGATCTGGTGACATTCACCTGGCCGGGCGATGCGACTCTTGTGGAGCTGCGCATGACGGCTCCGGACGCCCCGTTCGATGCCTCGACAACACCTTTCATGTCCGTGACCCATGAGGACTACCAGGCTGATGGTGGCTGCGTCATCAAGAACGGCCTGCCCGCTCCCGGCGGGTGCCTCCACCTCAATGCGATCACCTACATGTCCGGCACCCAGATCTCCTCACCCCCAGTGAGTATCGAGGTTCCCTCATTGTGGACCTACCAGTACTCTCTCAAGTGGCCGGGCGACGTGAAGGTCATGGGCGGTTTCATGCGTCAAGCGGTGGCGCGTTTCGGGCATACCGTCGTCGAGGTCACCGTTGAGGCCCTCAGGGGGGTTCCTGACCAGTCAGGAGCCATCGGGCTGACGCTGCTGCACAACCCCTCGCACCTTCCTCTTCACGCCGCCGACGGGCAGAGGGTCGGCTTGTTCCTGGAGCGCCCCACCAAGGACAACCCCCAAGAGCCTGCAATGTCCGTTCTGGTGCCGCCTAACGGACAGCCGCTGTCGCTATGGTTCGATCACTCGGCCTTCCCCCCCGGATACTTCAGGCTGGTTGTCGACTCCTATCCGCTGAGCGCCATTGACGAGGGGGCTAAGCACCAGGCGCTCGAGCACTTCGGTCTGGTCGATCCGTCACTCTCGGATCTCATCAAGAAGGGGTGACCCTCGTGGGAGACGACTCTGATCCGACTGTCGGTTTGATGTCGGGATGCGAGCAGCTTCTCTACACCAACGTCGATCATGTCGTTGACGGGGTAGAACGCTCGGGGTGGCAGACAATGGCGCACTCTCCCGGCCTGAGTGAAGACGATGCAAGCACGCTGTATACGCTGATCGACCCCACCCTCAACCCCGTGACGCCCCTGTCCGGATTCCCCACGGAGCAGGAGGTGGCGGCAGCTGATCGACGCCTGGCGCAGTTCTCGACGGACAAGGGCCTGGTACTCGTCCACACCGCCCCGGCGGGGAACGACACAACGGGACGGCCCAACACCATGACTCATGTGGTGCTTGTCAAGCACCATGAACCGGCGCCCGACCTGCGGACCATTGACCTGTGGAGATCACTCGGATGGGTGACTCCCTTCGGGCCCGAGCAGGTGAGGCAGGCGGAGCTACCCGACCCGGCGTCGCTGCAACCCGGCGCCAGCGTCGACGATGACACGGTGGCCGAGTTCCTCTCCGGCGGCTCACGGAGCTCGGCCCTCGTCGCCATGGCCGATGCTCTCGAGCCGGGGCTGCTCCAGGCGATCCGTGCCCGATGGGATGGCCTCCCGTCTGACCGGTCAAGCAGGAGGAACACTGTGATCCTCGCAGTGTCCTCGACCGATGAAGCCGCCCTGTGGATCGGCGCGCTGCTGCGCACCTGTGCCCCAGCCACCGGGCGGTACCTGAGCTACTCCGTCCTTCAGAGGATCCTGACGCCCTCGGACGTCGAGATGCTCGTGCAGTCTCGTATCGACGTGGCCTGCGTCCCGAGACAGGACCTGAAGAACATGGGGGAGTCCCGAGCGGGCCTGATCGTCATCGACCCGAACGAGAGCGGCGCCGTCGAGCCGGCGCCAACGACGTCGTGGGGACGCCTGGTGGCCCTCATGAGTCAGGACCTGGGAGCGTGGGTCGCCGCCTACGAAGGGATGAAGGACGTCCTCAGCCTTCTGCCCGATCATTCCGATCTCAGCCCGGGGTGGCCGCTGGCCGCGGCCGAGGCCTGCGATCCTGGGCTCCTCGAGCCTCAGCAGGAGGGGACGCCGCGCTCTTCACAGGACGCGGCGGCGCGCACGCAGGACGAGGCAGAGCTCATCGAGGTTGAGCTCGTGTCGTGCTATCCCAGGTCCATGGTCGGTAACGACTACCTCGCAGCCGTGGTGACTGATCGCGTACTCGGCTCATCAACGCGGAGCCCTGCAGCCTGGTATGAGCGACTCTCTCAGATTCCCCGCTGGGCGCCAGTGAGTGGACTCGTCAGCGGGCTCTGCGAACGTTACCTCGATGCCGCGTGCCGTGAGGTCCGGTGGCTGACCGACCTCGAGCGCCCCGTCTCCGAGCAGGCCAACCGTTGCCTGCGTGAGTGGAGCGGGATGCCGGAGCATCGCTCCGCGGTCGATGCGGCACTTGCGCACGCCAAAGAGCGTGTCGAGGCCGAGCAGCCGGGAACTGCGGGGGGCCTGCGCGTCTTGGATCGCATGCTCCGCGAGCACGTCAACGTCTCAACCAGGACATGCGATGTTCTCCTGCAAGGAGACGCCGACATGATGCAGCCGGCCGCCAACGGTTCCCGTGAGCAGCGTGAGATTCTTGCTGTGCCGGCGATATCGCTCACCCGTAGCATGCTGGCCGACCGGGTGAACTGGCAGCTCGATAGTGAGGAGCACTCTGGGCGACTGAGGGTCCTGCCCAGTCTTAGTCCCGAGGTCCTGGACTGGTTGAGCCAGGACAACGAGCCCGGAAATCGAGTACAGATTGAAGCCCAGGTCGCTTTGACGAGGCTTGCCGCTGGTGGGAATGACGTCGGCCGGGCATGTCGCGCGCTGGAGCGTCTGGGAGGCCTCTTCAGGCTTCAACCCACGGTGGTCACGGCGCTGTCACAGCGGGCGACGCCCGACATGGTGCAGCACCTCCCTCATAGTTGTCAGAACTTCCACGAGATCTTCACCGAGGTCCTGGCCAGGAGCTATGACTCGAAGAATGTGGACAAGGTGGCCCGGACCTACCTCAACCGCCGCGGATTCACCGATCACTCCCTGACTACCAGGCTGGATCATCGTTTCTCCCCTTCTGCTGCCATGAGCCTGGTCGTGCTCAGTCGGAAGATGCCTCTGATGAGCAAGCTGGGCGTCGATGCCGCCCTGACCTACGCTGGAAACATCCTGATCGCCATCTGTGCGCTGGCGGCTCAACGTCAAGACCTCAACCGCGAATCGGTGCATCAGGCGATGATCAAGGCCCTGGGAGTGCTGCTGGCCGGAGTCTGGGGCGGCAGGCGCGTCGTTCTTGAGGACGTCGTCTTGAGAGGCAACGGTCCCGAGGTTCGGTTGGTGAATCAGAGGCTGGAGCAGGTGATGACGGAGCTTCCTGATATTCTCCAACGTCACCCGGAGTACCTGGTCGCCGACGAGGATAACGGGTTGGGTGTACTGATACCGCCCCTGGTTCGGAACCTCTATTTCAGCAGTGGCGTTCGCATGTCCGAAGACATGGGGGCCCTGGTTGATGCGCAGGTGAGTCAGCTGGAGCGAGTTGAAATGCAGTCCTCCGCCCTGTTCTCAGGTAAGGACGACGCGGCTTTAGCGACAGCTCGTGCTGTTATCGCTCGCGGTGGTGCTAGGGGGGTCGAGCTGTCACGACCGATTCTTTATGGCCTGTTCAATAATGATGCCGGGGCGCGCCGCTGGGTCGATAAGACCCTGCTGTCGGCTGCGGGGCGTGGCTCCGGAAGTCGTCGGAGGATACTGAGATGATACTGAGACTGCTGTGGGAAAGGAAAGCCAATGCCTGACATCCTCGCCAGTGGGCAGTGGAAAGAGTTCTCGGTGAGCAATCGAGGCGCTCTTGAGATCGGTCTGGTCGCTCCCGTGCCCGCCACCTTGGAAGTCGTGGGCACCTCGAGTGCTCCGAAGTATCTCGGGGCTTCGCGCGATGCCGTCGCGTTCCCCGGAAGAGCGGTCTCGGCTGAGCGGCCCGTCATCGTTCGTGCCAACGCGTCATCCCAGGAGGCTTTCCCCGGCGACTGCGTCGTCGACCTGTCTTTCGACGCCGCCGGCGGGGAGCACGCCTACCTCATCAGGGCAATCCCAGTGGCGGGCCAGGCCAGTGCCCCCCTCCTCCAGCTCACGCTGGAGGGTGAGGCGATTCGTGTCCGTCCAGGTGAGGGAGGTGCGGCGACGCTCGGGCTGGGGGGCTGGTGCGCCAAGCGCAGGCAGGAGTCCGGGGCGTCCTTGGTGCCGACGGTCACGGAGGTCGTCGTTGACGCCTCCGCGTCCATGGTGCAGCACCGGTCCCGCGTGGAGTCGTTCCTGGACTTTGTGGCCGACTTGTACGCGGTTCTCGGCGTCGCTGCACCTCATGTACGTTCCCTCAGTGTCGGTGGCTCGGTCGATGCCTCGTCAAGGGGGGTGGGCGGGGTCGGCTCGGTGCAGGTGGACCCCGATGCCCGGGGCAGGCGCATCGTCGTGACTGACATTCCCTTGGAGGCGGGGCGTTGCGAGTGCCTTGTCCTTGGCAGCCCGGAGATCGTTCGTGCGCTCGCCCCCCACAGCGGGGCGCCCTACTTCGTGCCCAATGGTGATGCGTGGAACGAGCTTCTGCGGGAGGATGCGGCTTTCACCTCGCAGACTCTCGCCACCATGGACCCCCTTCTGGACTGGCTCTCTCAGCCCGCTTCATCTAATGCGTCGATTGGAACGTCATCATGAGTTCTGCGTGCCCGTACTGCTTCACTCCGATCTCTCCGTCCGAGATATTCCTGAGGTGCACCGGAGGGTGTGCTGAGGTCCCGGATCCTCAGGCCTCTGCCTACGCCGGTTATGAGATGAATCGTACTCCTTTCTACCGGGAGACTCTGAGGCAGGACGTCAAGGTTCTTCCGAGCGCGGTGAAGTGTCGGCGTTGCCAGTCGATGTGCGTGCAGGAGATCTGCGGCGTCTGCCATCGAGACCTTCCACAGGGCTGGCGCGATGCCAACGTGTTCACCATGGCTATCACGGGAGCGCGGGGGGCGGGTAAATCTGTTTACATCGCCGTCATGGTCAATGTGCTGCGTCGGTATGCGCAGGAGAGGGCGTGCACGGTGCAGCCATACACGCGCCGCACCCACGATGCCTACAATGCCATGTACTATCGGCCGCTGTTCAAAGAGAATGTGGCCATGGAGGGCACCCACCCGCTGGGTGTGGGGGCGTCCTTCGAGAGCGATCCTCTTATCTGGGAGGTCTCAGGGGCTCGATCGGGGCGTCTGTATATCGTGATGCGTGATGTTCCGGGTGAGGACATGGAGAATCTCACTGGTCGGCCGCCCGCGTTCAGCTTCCACGATCGAGCCGACCTGGTCATCTTCCTTTTCGACCCGATTCTGCTGGACTCGGTGCGTCAGGTGCTCTCCGGCATCATTCCGGACGTCGATAAGGGGCGACTGGGGGCGCGATCCGGGGAGGTGCTGCCGGCGATCATGGGGCTCATGGAGTCCGGTCGGGCGCTCCTGGCCCTGACGGTCTCCAAGTTCGACTCCCTGCATCAGCTGCCCCAGGCGATGAGCCCGATGGCGCCGGCGCTGGCCAACCCGGCGGCACACATCAACCGGGATGACACCATGATCCTGGCTGGTATGCAGGAGCCTGACGCCGGTAGGGCGCTCATGGACGACCTCGATTTCCTGGACGCCGAGGTGAGGTCTCTGTTCCAGCTGATCGGAGAGAAGTCGGTGACGCTCCTGGCTGAGCAGGCGAAGGCGAACCGGCAGATCCATGAGTATCGGCACTTTGCCGTGTCTGCGGTCGGTGAGTCTCCGCGGCACAAGGGGCGGCTCACCGAACGAGGTATCTCCCCGTTCAGGGTGCTCGATCCGGTGCTGTGGGGCATGCACGTCAGGGGGCTGTCGTTGTGACGCACTCGGCAAGGCCGTCGGCTCCTCGTGTCCAGGGCGCTGGTGGCGTAGCCTCGGGGTCGTAGCGACCCCATCGGTACCCTCAGTCAAGGAGCCTCATCGTGTCTCGTCCTCTCTCCCGTGGACCGCAGTTCGACGACGACGCAGCGACGGACGCGGCTGTCGAGCGCACCGAGCACATCGACCGCGGTCGGCCCACCGAGCGGATCGACCTGGCCCAGATGGAGGCGCAGTCGGGGGCAACGGAGGCCATCGCCATGCCGCCGGGGGACGAGGGATGGGGGTACCTGCCGCCGTCGACGTCGACCCCGCAGCTGGCCGCCTCCCCGGACCAGCGCAGCCAGTACACCCAGGTCCTCCAACCCATGCCCGCGGCGCCGCAGACGATGGCCATGGAGACGCCGCCGGTCTACCCGGCTGAGCCGGTCCAGCCGGTCTACGCCACCCCCGAGCCCGCACGGCCCATGGTCTCCCAGGTGCCAGTGCGTGAGACCTGGGGCGAGCCCGATCCGGAGCCCCCGGTGCAGCTTCCGCGTCCGCCTGAGCGCCGTCGCACCGCCGCCCTTCCGGTGGGGACGATCATGGTGCTCGTGGCCTGCGGAGCCCTGGGGTGGGGGATTTACACGCTGCTGAGCACGCTGCACGTCTTCGAGATCCTCTCGACTCGGAGCTGGACACCGAACTGGGCCGCCATCGGCGCAGCCGGCGGTGGCGCGGTGCTGGCCTTCTTCGCCTTCCTCGTGTCCTGCTCGGCCCTGGCCAGAGCCAAGCCGAAGGGGCCTGCCGTCCTACTGGTCCTGGCGGCACTGTTCCTGCCCCTGGTGGCCACAGGAGCGGGCGTCTACTACGGGGCGGGCGTGCTCAAGACGCACACCCTGGCCGAGGCGGAGAGCTTCTCCGGTCAGATCAAGATCGGCAACGTCGACCAGGCCCTCAAGGCCCTGGAGTCCGGGGCCTCCTTCCCCGGACGGGACGACCTCATCAGCATCCTCAACACGGTCAAGGACAAGGCCGCCGAGCAGGGCGTCGCCCCGTCGGACACGGACTCGCAGGGGACCGACCAGTCCGGGGACCAGCAGGACGGTTCCCAGGACGGCGGCTCCCAGGACGGTGGCGGTCAGGACGGCGGGGACGGCCAGCAGGGTGAGGGCGACTCGGACGGCGGCCAGGGCTAGCCTCGGGCGCGGTGGGACGTTGGGCGCACCGAGGGCGGCTCTGTCAGTGCTTATTCGCGGGCGGTGCTGATCGCATGTCAAGACTGGGTGACGAAACTGGTGCGCGGCCGGTTTCTGTAGGGTAAAACTGCCGTGTTTGATTCCCTATCGAAGGCAGCCCTGTGTCCAACAGCAGTTTTCCTCCCGACCCTTCGTATGGCACTGGTCAGGCTCCAGTCCCTGCGCCCCCGATGACGTCGGGGCCGGAGACCGGTAGTTTCCCCGCTGTGCCCGTGCCGCCTCCGCCGAGCGCCCCCGTGCCTGAGGCGCCCAGTGCGGCCGTGCCGCCTCCGCCGCCCCCGGCCGCCGCCCCCGGAGGAGAAGCCGTGGCCGCCCCGAACACGATGGGCGTCCCGGCCGCCGCCCCCGCTCCTGGAGCGCCGGCGCCGCAGGCTCAAGGCGGGTTCGTGCAGCCCGGGCAGGCCGCTCAGCCCTCGCCCCTGGCGCAGACCTTCACCGCCTGGTTCCGCGGCCCGGGCCTGACCTCCACGGCCCTGAGCTTGGCGATCGTGCTCGGATCCGCAGCTATCAGCGCGATCCTCACGATGGTGGCCATGTCCACCACGGACTCGACGAAGACGTTCCCGACGACCTTCTCCACGCTGCCGTTGCTCATGGGCTGGAGCCTGGGCGGGCAGTTCGTCATGTCAGGGTCGAACGAGTACGAGACCATCACCCTGACCTTCACGCTGCTGCCCATGGGGGCGCTGACCGCCGCTGGCATCGGGGTCTTCTGGCTGGCGCGCCGCCGGGCCGTGGTTGACGGGTCGGCGGCCCCTCTGGTCCCGACTCTGGCGCGGGCCGGAGCCGAGGCTCTGGCTGTGGCGCTGGTGGCCTGCTTGGTGACGGCTCCGTTCTCCATGACCGCCAAGATGATGGGCCTGAAGGTCATGACGGTCTCCTCCTCCGCGCTGATGACGATCCTGCTGGTGACTGTGGTGGTCTTCGTGGCGCTGATGGTGGCTCGCAGTGGCGGGGCGCTGCTTGAGCGCCTGCCGAGCCCGGTGGTGCAGATCGGCCGTGAGCTGGGAGCCTTGAGCACCGCACTGGGTGTGGTCCTGGGGGTCTTCGTCATCGTGGCCTACATCGTTGCGGCGCTGACCCAGGGGTGGAACCTGGCCTCGATCCTTCTGCTGCCGGTCCTCCTACCGAACCTGGTTCTGCTCGCCCTGGGCATGGGGTCCCTGGGAGGCATCACCCTGGACAAGAGCGAGGCCGCGGCGGCTCTGGCCTACTTCCTGCCGTCCTTGGGCGGCGAGGACGGCGGCGACGCCTACGCCTGGACCTGGTTCGGCAGCTGGTCGATCCTGCTGTTCGCGGCCATGATCGTCGCCATCGCGGCGGCGGCGGTGCGCGTGGGCGTCAGGCGTGCCCGCACGGGGCGGACCGAGTGGCAGCGCGTCTGGCAGCTTCCACTCGTGTCACTGGTCCTGGGGGCGATCGCCTTCTACGGGCTGCTTCCGTTGCGTTTCTCAGGCGCTGACACCCCGATGCGCTCCTCGGGCGGTGGATCGGGCCACTACATGTCTTTGAGTATGCAGCCCAACGCCCTGACCTTCTTCCTGACCGGGGTCGTGGTGGCGATCATCTCGGTGCTGGCGGAGCTGCTGCCCCTGTGGGTCTACTCCTCCTTCCCGGCAGTGCTGCGGCTGGCCGGTGGGAAGAAGGCCAGTGCGGCCTGGCGTGCGGGCACCTCCGGCGTGGCTCCGACGTCGTCGGCCCAGCAGTGGGCGTACAGCACCGACCCGGCCACGGGGGCCAGCATCGCCACGGACCCGGCCACCGGTGCCGTCTTCTCCATGGACCCGGCGACCGGCCAGTGGGTGGAGACCACGCCGGCCTCGCAGGCCCCGGCTCCCGGCTTCGGCGGTGTGGCTGCCGCGGGCGCGACTGCGTCGGGTGAGCTGCCCGAGCCCGCCCCGATGAGTGCGGCCTCGCGCAAGAAGGTCATTCTGGGACTGTCAGTCTTCGGGGTCGTGGTGGCGCTGGTGGTTGCCGGCGTCGTCGCGCTCAACGTCGTCAACGGCATGCGCGGCCCTGACAAGGCGGTCGAGAGCTACCTGACGCTCCTGTCGGAGGGGAAGGCCTCCGAGGCCACCAAGATGGTGGACCCCGGTGTCCCCAACGACCAGCGCAAGCTGCTGACCGACGCCGCCCTCAAGGCGGCCAAGGCGAGGATCAAGGTCACCAAGATCGACAAGCCCACCATCTCCGGTGACACTGCCACGATCAAGGCTCACCTGTCCTTGGACGGGAAGGCCTTCGAGTACAACTTCACCGCCTCGAAGACGTCGGGCTCTTTCGGGCTGGACAGCTGGAAGGTGGATAAGCCTCTCGTGGTCTCCGCGGACTTCAGCTCCTCCTCGCTTCCGGGGCTGAAGGTCGCGGGGGTCGCCATTGACATGGCCAAGGGGAAAGACGGGTTGAGTGGGTATCGCTCGACCCAGGTCGCCTACCCGGGTGTCTACCCGGTGGCGGCGCCGGACTCCGTCAGCAAGTACCTCACTGCCAAGGAGACCTCCTTCACCCTGATTCCTTCGGGTGAGGGTGCGAGCGCGGAGGCGGAGTCGGTGGGTACCCAGACGGTGGATGCCACTCCCACTGACGAGCTCAAGACCAAGGCGCTGGAGAAGGTCAAGGAGCAGACGAAGACCTGTGCGACCGTCCCGACGAACTCGGACAAGGCCTGCCCCTTCCAGACCTCCTCGGACATGACCTCGTTGTCGGTGGAGAAGGACGCCACGAAGGTGGAGTTCTCCAAGGACAGCAATGACCTGTCCTTCACCTCCGACGAGATCAACATCTCCGGGTCTCCCAAGCCGACGGCCTTCGACAAGAACCCCAGCCCCCGCAAGGCGAAGTTCACCTTCTCCGGGAAGGTGGAGCTGCCGGAGGGCGGTGGTGAGCCCACCATCACGATCGAGTCCAGCAGCAGCGTCTTCTAGGACGACTGGCCGGTGCCGGCCGCTGGGGCGGCACCGGCCAGGAGGATGCGTTCGCGGCGCGTCGTCTCAGGCGGTCACCTTCAGGGTGGATCCGCCCGAGGCGACGCGCCGCACTGCGATGCGCTCGGCGATCTG
>ERZ773090.390-NODE-390-length-25672-cov-4.40294_pt1 | contig 25672 bp, 25 predicted proteins | sample MGYA00580579_ERZ773090 | MGnify/ENA primary metagenome ERZ773090 (study PRJEB29015, sample SAMEA2738014) | human oral metagenome | biome: human oral; feature: human-associated habitat; material: dental | place: China | collected 2132 ... | reverse complement strand
GGCGCAGTTGCAGTGCCCAAACCAATGCGCCGGTGATGAGCGCCGGAATAAAGCCAATGCGGTATGCCCCCTGCAGCAATTTCAACAACACATCCATGTGAAAGGGTGCCAACCACAGCAACATGAGTGCTCCCGTTATCGCTACCGTTAGCAGAGCGAACACCAGTGCCCCCCATAAGGGGCCCAGCAGAGCGGCGTTAATAAGCAGACCAAGATAGTGGCCGTTTAATTTAGTCATGGTTTTTCTCCGGCCGGGGCAGGAACGGGCAGAAGCAGAGGGCACTGCCGAAACCATACAGGGCAAGCATAGCGGCGAAGGTGGGGTCGCTTTGATTGCCGGAGAAGATTAAGCCTTCTAGAAAGGATAGGCCCATTCCCAGAGCCAGGGTGGCGCCGATGCCTCTGCCATCGCGGCGCAGACCGAGCGCCCAGACCAGGGCCCCGGTGAGCAGGGCCGGCAGCAGGCCGAAGAGATAGCCGAAGAAGAGCAGCAGCTCCAGGTCGTCCCAGCTTCGGGGGGTGTTGTAGCCGAACAGGGCCAGGGCCGGCAGGGCGGGGCCCAGGGCGGCAAAAGCTAAAAAAAGCCCGGCATAGTGGCGGTGGTGTTTGGCGGTGGCCATCGGTTTTTCCTCCTAAAAAAGGGCCAATTTTAGCGGGAGACTCCGAGGCGAAAATTTAGCTTTTTGCGGCCGACCGGCGGAATGAGGGCCCGGCTGCTGGCGTAGAAAATCAGGGCGGCCAGATTGATGCTGGCGCCGCCGACCCCGGCCGCCAGCGGGGAAGCCGGGAAGAGGGCGGCGCCGCCGGCGAGCAGGGCCGTGAGCGGCAGCGGATTGAGCAGCGCCGCCCACCGAGGCAGCAGGCTGTGGCCGGCCAGTGTGTGATAGAGCAGGCCGAGCCAGACACCATAGGCCAGGCCCAGGCTGGCCAGCCAGTGGTAGAAGAGCAGGTCGTGGGCGTCGTTGTAGGCGGCGAGGGCGGCGCTGAGACCGGGGCCGCTGCTGACCCGGACAATCTGGGCCAGCCGGCCGAGGTAATAGAAGCCGGCGTGGGCCAGGGGCAGCCAGCAGTAGGACAAAGCCAGGGCCGGCGCCAGCCAGCGGCCGTACCGAGGCAGAACGAGCTGGGCCAGGGCGCGGCTGGCGAGCAGATAGAGCGGCAGGCTGAAGGTGGCGAGCAGCACCCCCCAGCCGAGGCGGGTCGGGCTGCCGTCCAGCATCAGCGTGAACAGGTCGGCGTCGCCGTGGAGCTGTTCCAGCAGCGGTTTAAGTTCGGCCGGCAGCGGGCCGGGGACAAAGCCCACCAGCAGCCCATCGGCCAGCGTCCAGACCAGGGCCGCCAGCGCCCCGGCACCGAGGCGCCAGCGCAGCAGGTTTCCATTGGGGTTCATGGTTTTCTCCGAGATAAAAGGGCCATTGTCCGCCCGGGGGAATGAAAGGGGGAGCGCTTCTTTCCTGGCCCCCAAACCGAAGCGCTTCCCCTGGCACGGTTTTTGACTGGCTGGCGGTTGAGCCGTTACCCCCGGGGACGGTAGAATTAATTCCTTCCTAAACAGAGTTCTAGCCGCCTAAACCCCGGCCGAGCTCCCCCAATCGGAGAACTTGCGATGCAATCAACCCTACGCGAACTAGAAGAAAACGCCTGTTGCCCCCACTGTGGCCACAATGTTTATCTGAACTTTATCCTCAAGCGCAGCCGGCGCTGCCCCAACTGCCAGAGCGCCTACCGCCTGGAAATGGACCTGCAATATGTGGTCGCCACCGCCGCCTGCGTCATCATCGCCGTGGTGATGCTGCTGTCGCTGACCAGCGGCGTGGTCAAGGTCATCGCCCTGCTGATGTCCCTGGGCCTGCTGGCCGTTAGCCACTATCTGGCCTTCCTCGCCAACGGCTTCCGCTTCGTTGATGACCCGCGCGCCTAGGGCGCTGCCTTTCCCTGGGGCCCACTACGGTGGGCTTTTTTTATGGAAGCGCTTCCCGCCAACGGCGGTTTTGCATCGGCACCCGCCCCGAGCCGTTTTAAACGAAGCGCTTCAGGCTGGCGCTCCGAACGAAGCGCTTCGGACTGAAAGCACAGCAGGAAGCGCTTCGTTACCCATAGAAAGGGAATAAAAAACCCCCGGTCGGGCCGGGGGTTGGGTTTAGGGGAAGATTGGCCTCAGGGCGTGATGGCCACCTTCAGCACCCCGTCGCGCTGGTTAGCGAAGAGCTCGTAGGCGGCGCCGATGTCGTCCAGCCGGTAGCGGTGGGTTACCAGCGGTTTTAAATCGACGCTGCCGCTGCTGATGACGTTCATCAGCCGGCGCATGCGCTCCTTGCCGCCGGGGCAGAGGGCGGTGCGAATGGTGTGGTCGCCGAGGCCGGCCGCCAGGGCGTTCAGCGGCAGGGTCAAATCCGTGGCGTAGACGCCGAGGCTGGACAGGGTGCCGCCGGGCTTGAGAATGCGCAAAGCCTGTTCAAAGGTGCTCGGTAGGCCCAGGCATTCAATGCTGGCATCGACGCCCCGGCCGCCGGTTAATTTCATGATTTCCTCGACCACGTCCACCCGCTTGAAATTCAGCGTAACGGTGGCGCCCAGCTTCTGGGCCATGGCCAGGCGCTCCTCGTTGCCGTCGATGGCGATGATGACGCTGGCACCGCGCAGCTTGGCGCCGGCGGTGGCGCAGAGGCCGATGGGGCCCTGGGCGAAGACGGCCACAAAGTCGCCGATTTTGATGTCGGCGTTTTCGGCGCCCTTGAAGCCGGTGGACATGATGTCCGGGCACATCAGCACCTCCTCGTCGCTAAGGCCGTCGGGAATGGGGGCCAGGTTGGCCTGGGCATCGGGCACCAGCACATATTCGGCCTGGGTGCCGTCGATGAGATTGCCGAAGCGCCAGCCGGCGGTGGCCTTGTAGCCGTGGCAGGAGCAGTGGCCGTCCTGGTCCAGATAGGCGCCGTCCTGGGAGGGGAAACCGTCCTGGCAGGGGTAGGAGGTGAAGCTGGGGCAGATGGCGCCGGCGATGACGCGCTGGCCCTCCCGGTAGCCCTTCACGTTGCTGCCGAGCTTCTCGATGATGCCGACGGGCTCATGGCCCACGGTCAGGCCGACGGCGATGGGATATTCGCCCCGGAGAATGTGAATGTCGGTGCCGCAGATGGTGGTGGTGGTGATTTTCACCAGCGCATCATTGGGGCCCACCGGCGGGATTTTTTTGTCGGTCAGCTCAATGCGGTTTTTACCGAGAAAAACGGCGGCTTTCATGGTTGCGGTCATGGCATACCTCGCTGTGGTTAAAAAAGCTGGACTATTGCCCAGCCTAGCAGAGGCCCCGGCGGCGGGCAAAAAAAAGCCCCCCGGAGGGGGGGGCGGTTTAGGCGTTGCCAACGAAGATAAAGTAGGCAACGGCGGCCGTGATGAGGCCGTAGAGCACCATTGGAATAATGGTTTTCTTGATGATGTTGCCCTCCTGGTTCTGCACGTTCAGCACCGAGCACACGGCGACGATGTTGTTGATGCAGACCATATTGCCCATGGCCCCGCCGACGGACTGGGTGGCCAGCACGCTGGTGGGGTCCAGCTGGGTGGCCTGGGCGATTTCATACTGAATGGAACCGAAGGTCAGGTTGGAAACGGTGTTGGAGCCGGAGAAGAAGGCCCCGATGGCGCCCAGATAGGAGGAAAAATAAATCCAGTTGCCCTGGGCCAGCTGGGCAAATTCCCGGCCGATGACTTTCACCATGGACTTGTCGCCGCCGGCCATCATCAGCCGCACCATAATCAGGGCGCCGACCAGGGCCAGGCAGGGCTTCAGCGTCTGCATGAGCGTGTCGGTGTAGACGGTGAAGCTGCGTTTCCAGCTGGTGCGGAAGAAAATCAGCGCGAACCAGACCGTTACCACGAAGGGAATAAAGGCCGGCACGTAGAGCGTCTTATAGTTGGCGCTGATACCGGGCTGGGCGAAGATGTCGTTGAAGCTGAAAATCAGCGCCTTGCTCAGCTGGAAGTCCAGAATGGTAACCGGGCCCTGGGCCGTAACCATGTTGAAGGCGGCGTCAATCCACACCTCGGTACTGTTGAGCAGGTCCTTCAGGCCCAGCTGTTTCACCCGGGTAACGATGAGAATCAGCATGAGCAGGCCCAGCGGCATCAGCGCCTTCAGCACCACACTGCGCGGCAGTTTTTCGCCCTTGTCGCCGTGGTCTTTGCTCAGGCCAATGCCGTGGTTGGCCGCCCAGACGGACACGCCCAGGCCGATGGCGCCGGCCACCAGCGAGGGGAATTCATAGTTGAACTGGGCCAGCAGGATATAGGGCACGGTGCAGCCGAGAATGCTGATGTAGACAAAGCCGATGTTCTTGAAGATTTCCTTCCAGCTGGTGATGAAGCGCAGGGCCAGCACCGGAATGACCAGGCCGGCGATGAAGTGAATCAGCGCCGTTTTCTGGCCGACCAGCAGCATCTGGGCGTCGCTGAGGGCACCGCTCTTCAGCAGCGGGCCGAAGCCGAACCAGGTGGGCGTACCGACGGCGCCGAAGGACACCGGCACCGAGTTCATGATGAGGGCGAAGACGGCCACCTGCATGGGTTTGAAGCCGAGGCCGACGAGGATAGGCGCGGCAATGGCGGCCGGCGTGCCGAAGCCCGAGGCGCCCTCAATCATGAAGGCGAAGGCCCAGCCCACAATCATCAGCTGGGCCACCGGGTTCGGGTTGATGTTGCTGAGCCAGCGGCGAATGTTATCGATGCAGCCGGTTTCCTCCATCATGCGGTTGAAGAAAATGGCGCCGAAAATCACGGTGATGGGCGTCAGCGTGTCAATGAGACCACCGAGCGAATGGGCGCTGAGCTGGGCAAAGGGCGTGCCGAAGTAGAGCCACTGGATAAGGAAAACCAGCCCGGCAATCAGGGGCAGAGCGTGGTAGGAGGGCATGGCGTTCTTTTTCACCATCAGGAAAATCAGCAGGACGATGGGGAAGACGCTGAGGATAAGCGGAATATAGTTGGCCATAGAGAGTCTCGGATAAAGCGCTAGCAAAGAAGCGCTTTGGGGGAAGCGCTTCGCGTTTTTTTAGTAGGTGCCGGGAACCAGAATGTCCGTGCCCACCTTCTTGATGTCGGTGTGGCCGCAGAAAGCCATGGTGATGTCCATTTCGTTGTAGAGGATTTCCAGGCAGCGGCGCACGCCATCTTCACCATAGGCGCCGAGGCCGTAGAGGAAGGCCTTGCCAATCATGGTGCCCTTGGCGCCCAGGGCCATGGCCTTGAGCACGTCCTGGCCGGACATGATGCCGCTGTCGAGCCACACCTCAATTTTGCTGCCCACGGCCTGGACGATTTCCGGCAGCACCTCAATGGTGGACAGGGCGCCGTCCAGCTGGCGGCCGCCGTGGTTGGAAACGATGAGGGCGTCGGCGCCGGACTGGGCCGCCTTCTCCGCGTCCTCGGCGGTCATGATGCCTTTAATGATGATTTTGCCGCCCCAGAGGTCCTTGATACGGGCGACGTCGTCCCAGCTCAGGCGCGGGTCGAACTGTTCCGCCGTCCAGGAGGACAGGGAAGACAGGTCGCTGACGTTCTTGGCGTGGCCAACGATGTTGCCGAAGGTCCAGTTGCGGGTGCCGAGCATGCCCAGGCCCCATTGCGGCCGCAGGGCCAGGTCAAGGATGTTCAGCAGGGTGGGTTTTGGCGGTGCCGACAGGCCATTCTTAATGTCCCGGTGGCGCTGTCCGAGCACCTGCAGGTCGGCGGTGAGAATCAGGGCCGAGCACTTGGCGGCCTTGGCGCGCTGGATGAGGTTTTCCATGAACTCGCGGTCGCGCATCACGTAGAGCTGGAACCAGAAGGGTTTGCTGGTTTTTTCGGCCACCTGTTCAATGGAGCAGATGGACATGGTGGACAGGGAGAAGGGCACACCGAATTTTTCCGCCGCCTTGGCCGCGAGGATTTCGCCGTCGGCGTGCATCATGCCGGTGAAGCCGGTGGGAGCAATGGCCACGGGCATTTTCACGTCCTCGCCAATCATTTTCGTCGCCAGGGTGCGGTTGGTCATGTCCACCAGCACCCGCTGGCGGAGCTTGATGTCGTCGAATTTACGGCTGTTGGCCTTCAGGGTGCCTTCGGTCCAGGAACCGGAGCGCACATAGTCATAGAACATTTTCGGCACTTTCAGCCGGGCAATGCGGCGCAAATCCTCAATGCAGGTCATTTTGGTCAAATTTTTTGACATAAATACATTCCTCAATTTTCAAAGGGTTAGATTGCCAAATAGCAATATTGGGTGGCCTATCTTAATCGTTTTCCACCCCCCTCGGGGCAAAACCTGAGGCCGCTTTTGGGGGCTTATTAAGAGCTTTTAGCATTTGCAATTTCAAAGGCGATTTTGTATAAATTCCTCCTCTTTTTGTTCGGGAAGCCCCATGTTTCTAATTGCATTTCTGACCACCCTCCGCGAAGGCATCGAGGCCGGTCTCATCGTCGGCATCGTCGCCGGCTTTCTCCATCAATCCGGCCACGGCCGCCTCATTCCCTACGTCTGGCTCGGCACCCTGCTGGCCGCCCTGCTCTGCCTGGCCCTGGGCATTGGCTTCCATCTGCAAATCGGCCAAATCCCGCAGAAGCAACAGGAACTGGTGGTGGGCGTGCTCGGCCTGGTGGCCGTGGCCATGCTCACCACGATGATTTTCTGGCTGAAAAACACCGGCGCCCGCCTGGCCGGCGACATCCGCGCCTCGGTGGCCAACGCCCTGCACCGGGGCAACGGCCAGGGCTGGGGGCTGGTGCTGATGGCCTTCCTCGCCGTGGCCCGGGAGGGTCTGGAAACCATCTTTTTCCTGATTGCCGTCTTCGTTCAGCACAGCCAACATTCGCTGGCCATGCAGAGCGGCGGCCTCAGCGGCCTGCTGGCGGCGGCCCTCATCGCCTATCTGATTTATCGCGGCAGCGTCAAAATCAACCTGAAGCGCTTCTTTAATATCACCGCCGTGCTGCTGATTTTCATCGCCGCCGGGCTGTTCATCGGCGCCTTCCGCGCCCTGCACGAGGCCGGCATTTTCAACCTCTGGCAGGTGAACCCGCTGGACTGGAGCTCCCACCAGCCCCTGAACTGGTCCCATTTCATTCACCAGGACAGCCCCCTGGGCGTGCTGCTCGGCGGCTTCTTCGGCTACACCGATGCACCGGTGCTGGCCGACTTTCTCCTTTATCTGCTCTATCTGCTGCCAACGCTGTTTCTGTTTTTCCGCCTCGACCGGCAACCCAAGGCCGCCGGCTGAAGCGCTCCCCCCTTTCTCTCAACTAGGAAATTCACATGAAAAAAATCCTTCCCCTCACCCTACTAAGCCTGCTGCTGGGCGGCTGTGATGCCCCCGAAGCCCCCAAAGAGGAAGCCCAGGCCGGCGGTGCCGCCCCGGCCGCTCCGGCCGCCAACGGCGAGGTGAATATTGCCGTTACGGACAGCCAGTGCGAACCCATGCAGCTGAGCGTGCTCAGCGGCAAGGTTACCTTCAATATCCAGAACAAGAGCGGCCGCAAGCTGGAATGGGAAATTCTGAAGGGCGTGATGGTGGTGGACGAGCGCGAGAACATCGCCCCGACCCTGAGCGACAAGATGACCGTAACCCTGCTACCCGGCGAATATGACATGACCTGCGGCCTGCTCACCAACCCACGCGGCAAGCTGACCGTTACCGACAGCGGCTTCAAGGCCACCAGCAATGAGGCCGATTTGGCCAAGCTGGAAAAACCGCTGGCCGACTACAAGGTCTACGTCCAGAACGAGGCCAAACAGCTGGTGGAAAAAACCGAGGGCTTTGTGGCCGCCGTCAAGGCCGGCGACATTGACAAGGCCAAGGCCCAGTTTGCCCCAACCCGCTACCACTACGAGCGCATCGAGCCCATCGCCGAACTCTTCAACGAGCTTGACCCGGCCATCGACGCCCGCGCCGACGACTACAAGGCCCAGGAAAAAGACCGGAATTTGGCGGCTTCCACCGCATTGAATATGCCCTCTGGGTGGAAAAGGACGTCAGCAAGATTCAGCCGGTGGCCGATAAGCTGCTGAGCGACGTCAAGGCCCTGCAAAAAGAAATCGACCTGCTGGCCTTCCCGCCGAGCAAGGTGGTGGGGGGTGCCGCCGCTCTGATTGAGGAGGTGGCCGGCAGCAAAATCACCGGCGAAGAAGACCGCTACAGCCGCACCGACCTGAGCGACTTCCAGGCCAACGTGGACGGCGCCCAGAAGATTGTGGAACTCTTCCACGGCGCCATCGACGAGAAGAATCCGGAAATCCTGAAGAAGGTGGACGCCTCCCTGAAGGAGGTGAACGACATTCTCGCCAAGTACAAGAACGACCAGGGCTTCGAACCCTACGACAAGCTGAGCGAGGAAGACCGGGCCAAGCTGAAGGCGCCCATCAACCTGCTGGCCGAAGAGCTGGCCCAGCTGCGGGGCATTTTGGGTCTAGACTAAGCGGTACCGACCCAAGGAAGCGCTTCCCCCGGGGAGCGCTTTTTTCTTAGTAACCAGGAGTTCCCATGGACGACAACGACAAAAAAAACCCTCCCGAAACCCCATCCCGGCGCCGGGATTTTCTCAAGCTGAGTCTGGCCGGCGTCGCTGGCGTGGGCGTCGGCGGCATGGCCTTCCAGCCCAGCGCCTATGAAAAAGGTCGGGCGGCGGGCCGGGCCGAGGCCGAGGCGGCCAGCCAGCAGCACAGCCGCCAGTCCTACGACTGCTACGGCCCGCACCAGGCTGGCATCGTTACGCCGCACCAGCAGTTCGGCATCACCGCCACCTTCGACGTCAGCGCCAAGACGGTGAAGGAGCTGGAACAGCTGTTCCGCATTCTCACCAGCCGCATCGAGCTGCTCACCCGGGGCGGCGAACTGGTGGACCCGCCGAGTAAAAAACTGCCCCCGGCCGGCAGCGGCCTGCTCGGCAAAACCCTGCAGCCGGACGGCCTCACCATCACCGTGGGCGTCGGCGACAGCCTGTTTGACGAGCGCTTCGGCCTGGCCGCCCATAAGCCCAAACACCTGCAGGAGTACAAGCGCTTCCCCAACGACAAGCTCAATCAGGACTGGTGCGACGGCGACCTGTCCATTCAGTTCTGCGCCTTCACCCCGGAAACCTGCCAGAACGCCCTGCGCGACCTGATTAAGAACCTGACGCCGCTGGCGGTGGTGCGCTGGAGCATCGATGGCTTCCTGCCGAAAACCGAGCCCGGCACCGCCGCCCGCAACCTCTTCGGCTTCCGCGATGGCTCCGGCAATCCGGACGTGAGCAAGGCCGAGGTGGCCAATCAGGTGCTGTGGACCGGCGTCGCCGAAAACAGCCTGGACGAACCGGCCTGGGCCAAAAACGGCAGCTACCAGGCCATTCGCATCATTCGCCACTTCGTCGAGTTCTGGGACCGCACGCCGCTGCAGGAGCAGGAACAGATTTTTGGCCGGGAAAAATACAGCGGCGCCCCGCTGGGTGGCACCGGCGAGCACGACAACCCGCACTTTGAGAAGGACCCCGAGGGCCAGGTCATTCCCAAGGACAGCCACATGCGCCTGGCCAATCCGCGCACGCCGGAATTCCTGCGCAAGCACCAGCTGCTGCGCCGGCCCTATGACTATTCGCGCGGCCTGGCCCGCACCGGCCAGCTGGACGTGGGCCTGATTTTCATCTGCTACCAGGCCAATCTGGACGACGGCTTCATCTACGTGCAGAAGCTGCTGGATTTCGAGCCGCTGGAGGAGTACATCCAGCCCTTCGGCGGCGGCTATTTCTTCATTCTGCCCGGGGTGGAACGGGGCCAATTCCTCGGCCAGAGCCTGCTGGCGGCCGCCGGGGCCATCTAATCGGGAGAAAACATGAAGAAAATCTTAGCCTTAACCCTGCTGCTGGCCGGACTGGCCCGGGCCCAGAACACCAGCACGCCGGTGGCGCTGGTCCAGGAAATCTACCGGGCCGCCCGGGCCGGCGATGCGGTGCTGGACATTCTGCGCCGCCACGGCGATGCCCAGCTGCAACGGGCCCTGGATATTAACAACCGCGTCAGCGACGAGGGCTTCGTTTGCCTGGACTATGACCCGCTCTGGGACAGCCAGGACCCGCAAATCGGCGCCAAGGTCCAGGTGAAGCCGCTGAAAAAGGGCTGGGTGCGGGCCAGCTTCCGCCAGTATAAAAAGCGGGTGCAGGTGGATTTCCTTGTCCACTGCAGCGGTGGCATCTGCCAGCTCGGCGACATTAAAAACGGGGGCCAGAGCGTCAAGGCCCTGCTGCAGGCCTGCGCCAATCCGCCCCCTCCGGAACCCGTGCGATGAGCCGTTTCTTCCTGCTTCTGCTGCTGGCCCCGCCCCTGGGGGCCAGCCCCGACGACGACCAGAAACACCCGGAAGAAATCGCGCTGGTGCGGAAGCTCTACGAAGAGGCGCGCAGCGGCAACGGCGGCGAGATTCTGGTGAAATACGCCGACAGGAGCCTCAAGGAAGCCTTCGCCGCCGAGGCCCGCTTCCATGAAAGCACGGACTCCATCTGTATCGACGCCGACCCGGTCTGGGAAAGCCAGGACCCCATCACCGACGTGAAGGTGGAGGTGCGGGCCCTGCGCAACGGCAAAATCCGCGCCAGCTTTGAGCAATACGGCCGGGTGGACATTGACTACACCGTTAATTGTGCCGGCGGCCGCTGCCGCATCAGCGACCTGGAAACCAACGGCGACCACGGCCTGAAGGACAAAATGCTGCACTGCGAGTAGTCGCCGAGCCAAACCAGGAAGCGCTTCGCCCCCGCTGGGTCAGTAGAACGAAGCGCCTCATTCCAACCAAGACTTCCCCAAACCAAGCACTCCCCCTTGCCAGCCGTTAGATGACTTCGGCCTTTCACAGTCCGTAAATCTGTCCCGACCCGACCGAAGCGCTTCGCCCTAAAGCTCAGAACGGCAGCGCAACCCAGGCGGAGGGAAGCGCTTCCTCATTTCGCCACTCCCAGGCACAAAACACCAAGCGCTTCGACCACCCACCCGCTGCCTTTTCCCAGCCTTTCCAGAGCGAAGCGCTTCCCCCCAGCCAGTTCTTCTTTTTCTCCGTTTATCAAAAACGAAGCGCTCCCCTTTTGGGCTTGGTTCCAGCCCGAAGCGCTTCGGCAAAACAACCCCATCGACTGCAAGCGCTTCAGCCTGATTAGTTGGAGGGGAAGCGCTTCCTTTTTCGAGAGGGAAGCGCTTCGGTCGGCCAAGCTGCTTGCCACAGCGCGGCCATCTTTACCACCACCGCCGCCCGGGCCGGAAGTGCTTCGTTTAATTGTCAGAGGGGGAGCGCTTCCCTTGGGATTACGGCCGCCGGAAGTAAAGCGCTTCAGCTGTCCAACTGCCGGTTTCCTTGTCTTTCTAATGTCGGGTAACGGGTGGAAATAGAACGAAGCGCTTCCACCGGCTACCGGTTGTTAAACGCTTGGTTTTGGACACCCTTTTTTATCGAAGCGCTTCGGCTGGGAACGCTGGCTTTCGACCGCCGGACCGGGGGAATAAACCGAAGCGCTTCGGTTGGGACAGCTAGCCAGAAGGGTGAAGCGCTTCATTGGCGAGGACGGCTAGAGAGGAAGCGCTTCCTCAGAAAAAGACTTCGGGGAACGAAGCGCTGCCCTAGGACGTCAGCCCGGCGGCGTGGCGGTGGTAGTACCGGGCCCGGTCTAAATCCCGGGGCAGGTTCGGCCCGCCCTCCTCATAAAGGAGGCCGAGGAAGAAGCCGTTGTCGCCGTGGCCGGCGGCCAGTCCCCGTTCGCACCAGCGCCGGGCCTCGGCGGCGTCCTGAACAAGGCCCGGCCCGCCGCGTCGATGGAGATTGCCGATGAGCCAGTGGCCGCAGTCATCGCCGGCGGCGCGGGCCCGTTCATAGCCATCCTGGGCCCGGGCCCAATCCCGCTCGGAGTCGCCCAGCTCCCGGAGCAGACCGAGACCGCGCCAGCCAACCCCCCGACCGAGGGCGACGAGCTGTGCATAGCCCGCCCGGGCCGCCGGCCAGTTCTGGGCCTGGCGCTGGCGTTCGGCCGTCGCCCACCGGGTGGCGGCCTCGGCGCTGGCGGGATGGGAATAGAGCCACGCCGGCGCCCCGGCCAGCAGCAGCAGCGGACTAAAACGACTGGGGTTCAGGTTTAGCTCCGGAAGGGGAGGAATCGAAGCGGCAGGTGCGTTGGACGCCGGCCGTCCATTGAAACTGGCGATAGTGGCGGCAGGCCTCGACCCCATTCCTGTCGAGGCCGGGGCCGCCCCGTTCGTAGAGGTCGCCCAGCAGCAAATGGCCGCTACGGTCGCCGGCGGCGAGGGCCCTTTCGTACCAGTCCCGGGCGCGGCCATAGTCCCGTTCGAGGCCGGGGCCGCCGTCCCGGTAGAGATTACCGATGTGCCAGTGGGCGGCGACGCCGGCGGCGATGGCCCGTTCATAGTAGCTCTGAGCGGTGGCGTAGTTCTGGGCCAGGCCGGGGCCGCCGGTGCGGTAGAGGTCGCCGATGAGCCGGTAGCCCTCGCCGTTGCCGGCGGCGGCCAGCTGTTCATAGTGGGCCCTGGCGGCGGTGTAACTCCGGGCCAGGCCGGGGCCGCCCTCGGCGTAGAGCTCGCCCAGGGGCCAATGGGCGTTGGCCTCACCGGCGGCGAGGGCCCTTTCGTAGTAATGCCGGGCGGTGGCGTAGTCCTCGGCGACGCCCTCGCCGACCCGGTACAGGCTGCCCAGCCGCAGCAGCGCGCCCCGCTCGCCCCGGTCGGCCAGCCGCTGGTAGAGTTCCCGGGCCCGCTGGTAGTGGGCCTGGATAAAGGCCCGTTCGGCCTCGGCCCAGAGCGCCACCCGCCGGACGGCCGCACCCGCCGCCCGGTCGTCGGCCCGGGCCGAGGCCCCGGCAAGCAGCAGGGCCAACAGTGGGATTGCTTTCATGGCGGCTAGACCGGCAGCCGGCAGCCCTGTTCGGCGCTGGCCCCGCTCAGTTCCAGCAGTTCCAGCACCGCCAGCACCTCTGCTTTCTGCACCGCCAGTGGCGCCCGGCCCCGGAGGGCCTCGTAGAAATTGGCGTAGAAGGCGCCATAGTAGCCGGGCACGCTGGCGAGGGGCTGGCGGCCGTGCTCGTCGTGGAGTAGGCCCCAGTCGCACGGCCGTTCCCGGTTCCAGTCGCCCCGGGGCAGCACCCCGGCGGCCAGCAGCCCCTCCTGATTGTCCGGCTGGGCCTTCACATAGGAAGCCGCCGTGCCGTGGCAGACCAGAAACGGCGCCGGTTCCCGGGCGTATTTGCTGGCGCCGAGGACGATTTTCAGGCCGTTGGCGTAGTAGAGATTGACGGTGAAATTGTCATCGCTGACCGCGCCCGGGTGCTGCCGGCGCACATCGGCGGCCAGACTCTGGGGCCGGCCGAACAGCTGCAGAGCCATGTCGAGCAGATGCGGGCCCAAATCGTAGAGCAGGCCCACGCCCGGTTCGCCGGTTTCCTTCCAGCGCTTGGCATTGAGGCCGGCGGCGTAGCGTTCCAGGCGCAGAAAGACGTCCACCGGCGTGCCGAGGCGGCCCGTGGCCAGCAGGGCGGCCAGGGTCAGCGGACCACTGTCCCAACGGCGATTGTGGTAGACGGCCAGCAGCCGATTTTTTTCAGCGGCCAGGGCATAGAGCGCTTCGCCCTCGGCCCGGCGGGCACAGAGGGGCTTTTCAACGACCACATGCTTGCCGGCCTGCAGGGCCCGGCGGGTGAGCTCGGCGTGGCTGGGGTTGGGGGTAGTGATGACGATGGCGTCGATTCCCGGAGTCAGCAGCGCGCCGAAATCGCGCACCAGCTCGGTGCCGGGAAAGCCCGGCGGCGGTTCACTGGCGCTGCGGCTGTGGATTTTGACGAGACGGAAGCGCGCGTCGGCGCGCCAGAAGGGCAGGTGAAAGACCTTGGCACCGTAGCCATAGCCGGTCAGGGCCAAATTTATTGGGGTCATATTTCCTCACTATCGTAGAATTTCCGTTGCGAACGCCGTTCGCCGGCCGGGGTTCCGCCCAGGTCGCCGCTCAACCTTAAATTATCGGGAATTAAACCATGCAAAAACTACTGACCGCGCTGGGTCTCAGCGCTCTGCTCCTGCTCTCTGGCTGCAACACCGTCCAGGGCGTGGGTCGGGATGTGCAGAAGGCCGGCTCCTCTCTGGAGGGGGCCGCCAACCGCGCCGCCCGCTAGGCCAAGGCTAGGCCGTGGTGGGGTTCGCCCCGCCACGGTTTTTTTGTGCCCGGAATGGGGGGGTGCTGCGCCCCTGTGGTGCTCGCTGCGCGCTAGCGCTCCCAAGAAAAAACCCCAACCGAAGTTGGGGTTTTGGCGGTGGGCCTATTTTTTATTGACCTTGTGCAGGGCCCGATTGTCCACGGCCAGGGCCGCCTCGTGGACCGCTTCGGCCAGGGTGGGGTGAGCGTGCATGATGCGGGCGATGTCCTCGCTGGCGGCGTAGAACTCCATGGCCACCACCAGCTCATGCAGCAGCTCCGAGGCGTTGGGGCCGATGAGGTGGACGCCGAGAATCTCGTCGGTTTCGGCGTCGGCCAGGATTTTGACAAAGCCACTGGCGGCATTCATGGCCTTGGCCCGGCCGTTGGCGGCGAAGGGGAAATCGCCCTTTTTATAGGCGATGCCCTCGGCCTGCAGCGCCTCCTCGCTCTTGCCGACCCAGGCCATTTCCGGGTGGGTGTAGATGATGGAAGGAATCAGGTCATAGCGCACGTGGCCGGCCTGGCCGGCGATGATTTCCGCCACCATCACGCCCTCCTCGCTGGCCTTGTGGGCGAGCATGGCCCCGCGCACACAGTCGCCGATGGCATAGACGCCGGCCTCGGCGGTGGCGCAGTGCTCGTCCACCGCAATGAAACCGCGATTGTCCAGCTGTACGGCCAGGCCGGCGCCCAGCACCCCGGCGGTGTTCGGCTTGCGGCCCACGGCCACCAGCAATTTATCCACCTCCAAAGTCTGGCTGCCGTTTTTGTCCTCATAACTGACGAGAACGACGTTTTTCTTGACCGTGGCGGCGCTGACCTTGGCGCCCAGCCGAATATCCAGCCCCTGCTTCTTCAGGATTTTTTCCGCCTCCCGGGCCAGCTGGCGGTCGGCCATCGGCAGCAGGCTGTCGGTGGCCTCCAGAATGATGACCTCGGCCCCGGCGGCGCGCCAGACCGTGCCCAGCTCCAGACCAATCACCCCGGCGCCGATGACGCCCAGGCGCTTCGGCGTTTTCTCCAGGCTGAGGGCCTCGGTGGAACTGATGATGTGCTTGCCGTCCTGGGGGGCCACCGGAATGTCCACCGGCACCGAACCGACGGCCAGAATCACGGCCCGGCTGGCGCTCAGCGTCGTTTTACTGCCGTCGGCACTGCTCACCTCCACCCGGCGGCCGGTCTGGAGCTGGCCCCGGCCCTTGACCCAGTCGATGCCGTTGGCGGCGAAGAGCTGGGCGATGCCGCCGGTGAGCTGGCTGACCACGCCGTCCTTGCGGGCCATCATGGCGGCCACGTCCAGTTTCAGGCCGCTGGCGCCGATGCCGTGGCTGGCGAATTCATGCTGGGCCTTTTCATAGAGGCCGGTGCTTTCCAGCAGGGCCTTGGAGGGGATACAGCCGACGTTGAGGCAGGTGCCGCCCAGGGTGGGCGCGGCCTCGACGCAGGCGGTTTTGAAACCGAGCTGGGTACAGCGCAGGGCGGCCACATAGCCGCCGGGGCCGCCGCCGATAACGATGACGTCGTAGGTTGAATTCATGTTTGCTTCCTCTGATTTTTCGATGTTAGTAGCACTGCAACACCAGCCAACTGCGCTCGAAGGCGCGGGCGGCCAGGTCCTGCCGCCGCAGCCAGAGATAGAGCCGGCCACCGTCGCCCCATAGCATGCCGCTGTGCTCCTCGTCGCTGTCGATTTGCAGCAGCAGGCGCCAGTCGATGGCGCCGGGGGCCAGGGCCCGGGCCCGTTCGCTGGCATAGACTTCGGGGTCGCCACAGTATTCTCCGTGGCTCACCAGCTGGCATTCCAGCTCCATTTCGCTCTGGATAGGGTCCGAGTGGCCCAGCAATTTATGGCGCCGGTCCTCGCCCCGGCTGGCCCAGTCCCAGTAGGCTTCGCTTTCGGCCTCGCTCCAGTCCAAATGGCGCAGCATCCAGCTGTCCCGGCTGGGGAGTTCCGGCCGGCTGCTGAAGTCCAGGCCCACGGCCGGAAAGGCGGCGAGGCCCTCGGGGACGGGCCGGGGCGCCAGCGTACGGGGGTCGCCGTCGTGGTAGAGCACGCGGAAACCGTCCCGGTCGGCCGGGTCGAAGCCCCAGCCCTCCCGCTCACAGTCATAGAAGAGATAGAGCCAGCCGCCGGCGGGCAGCAGCCCGTCCCGGTCCTGGGACCGGCAATCGGCGAAGTTAATCTGGGCGATGAAAGGGAGGGGGCCGCTGGGGCCCCGGGGCCAGTCCCAACCGGGGGGCAAATCCGGCTGGCCACCCAGATGGGAGGCGCCGGGGGGGAGCGCTGCGGCCGGCCGGGGGCTGAGGACGATGGCGTTACGGAGCCAGGGCCGGGCCGCCGTCCAGTAGCGTTCCAGACCCCGGGCCCGCAGTTCCGTTTCCAGTGGCTTCATGGTGTGGCACAGAAAGCCCGCCGGAGCGGGCTTGGGGATTTAGACGTCCAGCAGCAGCCGGGCCGGGTCTTCCAGGGCGTTCTTGATGGAAACCAGGAAGCCCACCGCCTCACGGCCGTCGATGATGCGGTGGTCGTAGGTCAGGGCCAGATACATCACCGGCCGAATGACCACCTGGCCGTTCTCGGCCACCGGCCGTTCGACGATGTTGTGCATGCCGAGAATGGCGCTCTGGGGCGGGTTCAGAATCGGCGTGGACAGCATGGAACCGAAGGTGCCGCCGTTGGTGATGGAGAAGGTACCGCCGCTCATCTCCTCGATGGTTAGGCTGCCATTTTTGGCCTTGGTGGAGAAGTCGATGATGCCCTGTTCAATGGCGGCAAAGCTGAGGTTTTCGGCGTTGCGCAGAATCGGCACCACCAGGCCGCGCGGGCTGGACACGGCGATGCCGATGTCAAAGTAGTTGTGGTAGACGATGTCGCTGCCGTCGATGGAGGCGTTCACGGCCGGATACTGGCGCAGGGCGTTGATAACGGCCTTGACGAAGAAGGACATGAAGCCCAGTTTGACGTCGTTTTTCTTGGTGAAGACGTCCTGATATTTCTTGCGCAGGTCCATGACCGGCTTCATGTTCACCTCGTTGAAGGTGGTGAGCATGGCGGCGGTGTGCTGGGCCTGGACCAGGCGCTCGGCGATGCGCTGGCGCAGCCGGGTCATGGGCACGCGCTCCTCGTAGCGGCTGCCGGCGTTGAGGGCCTGCAGGGCGTCATTTTTGGTTACGCGACCGCCGCGACCGCTGCCGCTGATTTGGGCCGGATTGAGCTCGTTTTCGGCGGCGATTTTGCGGGCGGCCGGGCTCAGATTCTTATCACCGGCGGGAGCAGCGGTCGGGGCGGGTGTGGCCGGTGCAGCTGTTGGGGCGGCTGTTGGGGCGGCCGTTGGGGCGGCCGTTGGGGCGGGGGCGGCGGCCGGGGTGGCGTTGGCCGGGGCGGCGCTGGGCACGATGATGGCCACCACGTCGCCGCCCTTGACCGTTGTGCCTTCCGGCGCGCGGATTTCCTCCAGAATGCCATCACAGGGGGCGGGCAAATCCAGCACCACCTTGTCCGTTTCCAGACCGGCCAGGGTGGCGCCGGCCTTGACGAAATCGCCCTTCTGGAACTGCCAGCCCTGGAGCACGGCATCGGCCACCGATTCGGGCAGGGCGGGAACTTTAATTTCTGTACTACTCATAAATCACCTCAGATATTAAAAACTTAGAAGCCCAGGGCCGTTTGCACCACGGCGGCCTGTTCGTCGGCGTGCACCTTGGCATAGCCGGCGGCGGTGGAAGCGCTCTCCGCCCGGCCGGCGTAGCCGATGGGCCGGTCGCCCAGGGCCTCATCCAGCCATTCGCGGATTTGGCGCCAGGCCCCCTGGTTGCGCGGCTCCTCCTGGCACCAGACCAGCTGGGCCGTCTGGGGATAGGCGGCCAGCGCCTGGCGCAGTTCCGCCGCTGGGAAGGGATAGAGCTGTTCCAGCCGCAGAATGGCCACGTCCTGACGGTTCTCGTCGCGGCGCCGCTGCAGCAGGTCGTAGTAAATCTTGCCGCTGCAGAGCACGATGCGCTTCACGCCCTTGGCGCTGAGTTTGTCCCCCTCAGGAATGAGCGTTTGGAAGTGGCCGCTGGCCAGCTCCGCCAGCTCCGAGGTGGCCAGCTTGTGGCGCAGCAGCGATTTGGGCGACATGACCACCAGGGGCTTGCGGAAATCGCGCAGCAGCTGGCGGCGCAGCAGGTGGAAAATCTGGGCCGGCGTGGTGGGCACACAGACCTGCCAGTTGTTATCGGCGCAGAGCTGCAGATAGCGTTCGAGCCGGGCCGAGGAGTGTTCCGGACCCTGGCCCTCGTAGCCGTGGGGCAGCAGCATGACCAGCCCGCTGTAGCGGCCCCATTTGGTTTCGCCCGAGGCGATGAACTGGTCGATGATGACCTGGGCGCCGTTGGCAAAGTCGCCGAACTGGGCCTCCCAAATCACCAGACCGTGCGGCTCGGCGATGGAATAGCCGTATTCAAAGCCGAGCACGGCGTTTTCACTGAGAATGGAATCGCTGACGCGCACCGGCGGCTGCTTGTCGGCGATGTGGGCCAGCGGTGTGTAGCTGTCGCCGTTGTTCTGGTCGTGCACCACCGCATGGCGGTGGGAGAAGGTGCCCCGGCCGCAGTCCTCGCCGGAGACGCGCACCGAATAGCCCTGCTGCAGCAGCGCCGCATAGGCCAGGTTTTCGGCACAGCCCCAGTCCAGCGGCTGCTGGCCGGCGCTCATGGCCCGGCGGGTTTCGTAGAGCTTGGCGACGATGGGGTGCAGTTTGAAATCTTCAGGGACGCTGAAAATGGCCTGGCCCAGGGCCGTGAGCCGTTCGGCGTCGTAGCCGGTGTGCACCGGGGCGGTCCAATCCTGATGGCGCAGGGCCTTCCAGGCCTTGGCCAGCGGGTCTTCCTCGGTGATGGGCTGGGGCCGGGCCACCCGTTCGCCGGCCTCCAGACGCTGGCGGTAGTCCTCCACCAGGGCGTCGTAGGTGTTGGCGTCGATGAGACCCTCGGCCTGGAGCCGGTCGGCATAGACCCGGGCCGGCACCTCGTGGGCGCGAATTTTCTTGTACATCATCGGCTGGGTGGCGGCGGGCTCGTCGGCCTCGTTGTGGCCGAGGCGGCGGTAGCAGACCAGGTCGATGACGATGTCCTTGTGGAATTCCTGAATGTACTCGGCGGCGATTTCAGCGACGAAAACGATGGCCTCCGGGTCATCGCCGTTCACGTGCAGCACCGGCGCCTGAATGATTTTGGCGGTGTCGGAGCAGTACATGGAGGAGCGGGCGTCGAGCAGATTGGAGGTGGTGAAGCCGATTTGGTTGTTGATGATGACGTGGACGGAACCGCCGGTGCGGTAGCCGCGCACCCGGGACAGCTGCAGGGTTTCCTGAATGATGCCCTGGCCGGTGAAGGCGGCGTCGCCGTGAATCTGCACGGCCACGGCGTGGTTGGAAATTTCCGTGATTTTCCAGGCGCCATCGGCGGCCTTGACCCGGTCGAGCCGGGCGCGGGTGGAACCCTGCACCACCGGATTGACGAATTCCAGATGGGAGGGGTTATAGGCCAGGGACAAATCCACGGCGCCGCCCTCGGTATCCACCGCCGAGGAGAAGCCCATGTGATATTTCACGTCGCCGGAGCCGTTGGCCATCTTCGCCCGGCCCTCGAACTCGTCGAAGAGGTCGGCGGGGCGCTTGCCGAGAATGTTGATGAGCATATTGAGCCGGCCCCGGTGGGCCATGGCGATGCCGATTTCCTTGGTGCCGTTTTTGCCGAGCCGTTGAATCAGGGCCTCCATCAGCGGAATCAGGCCGTCGCCGCCCTCCAGGGAGAAGCGCTTCTGGCCCACGTATTTCTTATGAAGGAATTTTTCCATGCCATCGGCGGCCACCAGCTGTTTGAGCAGCTCCGGCTTACGGCTGGCGTCGCGCACATAGCCCTCGGTGGCCCGTTCCAGCTGGGCCTGCAGCCAGCGCCGTTCCTCGGTTTCGTGGATATGCATGATTTCGGCGCCCACCTTGTCGGCGTAGGAGCGTTGCAGGTGGCGGATGATGTCCTTCAGCTTGTGCTTGCCGTCGAGGAAGAGGGTGCCGGCGTAGAATTCACTCTCCAAATCGGCGCTGGTCAGACCGTGGAAGGCCGGGTCCAGGTCGGGAATTTCCTTGCGTTCGCGCAGATTAATGGGACAGAGGTGGGCCGCCTGGTGGCCGCGAATGCGGTAGGCGCTGATGAGATTGAGCACGGCCACCTGTTTTTCCAGCTGGCTGACGTCGGCCGGGGCCGCGCCGGCACCGGGGCTGAGCTGGGCCAGCAGGGCGAAGCGCTCCTGCACGTCGAGGCGGGAAACTTCCCGTTGGCCGTCCTGGAGACTGCGGAAATAGCGCTGCCAGACATCGCTGACGCTGCTAGGGTCGTGGAGAAAATCCTCATATAACCCTTCCACATAGCTGCCATTTTCTCCAAAGAGCTGGGCACTTTGGCGTTGGTTTTGGTAGTCGCTCATAATGATTTTTCCTGATGTTTCAACACCGGGGCCGGGGGGCCCTCAATCCAATAAGGCGTATTAATGAATAAACCTTAATTAAACCAGCCCCGATTATAGGCTAATGGCCGGGGCCGGCCAGCCCAAAAAAATATTTATTTGATTCCCTTATTCTTTTTCTCGGCCGGCAAAAATCGGCCCGGGGGCCCGCCAAAGCGCTTTAAAATACGCCGTCATTTTTCTTTTGGAGATTGACATATGTTGCGCATCATTGAAGACGCCCTCACCTATGACGACGTTCTGCTCGTCCCCCGCTATTCCGAACTGGACCTAAAAAACATTGATTTTTCGGTGGAAATGGGCCGGGGCCTCAAACTCAATATTCCCATCTTCGCCGCCGCCATGGACACGGTCTCCGAATACCGGCTCGCCATTGCCCTGGCCCAGCAGGGCGGCATCGCCATCATTCATAAGAACCTCAGCATCGCCGACCAGGCTGAACACGTGCGCCGGGTGAAGCGCTTCGAGGCCGGCATTATCCGCGACCCCATCAGCACCACCCCCGACGCCAGCATCGAATCGGTGCTCGGCATCATCAAGGACAATAAATTCTCCGGCCTGCCGGTCATCGAAAACGGCCAGGTGGTGGGCATCATCACCCAGCGGGATTTCCGCTATCTCGGCGATGAAAAGCTGGTGCGCGAGGTGATGACGCCGAAGGAGCGGCTGATTACGGCCCGGGAGGGCGCCAGTCCCAGCGAGATTCGTGCCCTGCTGCACAAGCACCGCATCGAAAAACTGCTGCTGGTGGACGATAACTTCCGCCTCAAGGGCCTGGTTACGGTCAAGGATTTGCGCAGTGCCAAGGAGTACCCGCTGGCCTGCAAGGACGAGGACGAAAGCCTGCGCGTTGGCGCCGCCGTCGGCACCTCGGCCGACACCCTGGAGCGGGCCGAAGCGCTGGTCAAGGCCGGCGTCGATGTGCTGGTGGTGGACACGGCCCACGGCCACAGCCGGAACGTGCTAAACGTGGTGCGGGAGCTGCGCCGCCAGTATCCGGATTTGCCGCTGGTGGGTGGCAACGTGGCCACCGCCGAGGGCGCCCGGGCGCTGGTGGAGGCCGGCGCCGACATAATTAAGGTAGGCATTGGCCCCGGCTCCATTTGCACAACGCGCATCGTTGCCGGCGTCGGCGTGCCCCAGCTCAGCGCCGTGAACAATGTGGCCACCGCCCTGCAGGGCACCGGCGCCACGCTGATTGCCGACGGGGGCCTGCGCTATTCCGGCGACATTGCCAAGGCCATTGCCGGCGGCGCCCATGCGGTGATGGTGGGCGGGCTGCTGGCCGGCACCGAGGAGGCCCCGGGCGAGGTGGAGCTCTACCAGGGCCGTTCCTACAAGTCCTATCGCGGCATGGGGTCGATGGCGGCCATGGCCAAGGGTTCCGCCGACCGCTACGGCCAGGCCGACCGGGAGGAGAGCAAACGCACCCCCGAGGGCATCGAGGGCCGCGTCCCCTACAAGGGCCTGCTGGCCGGGGTCATCGACCAGCTCATCGGCGGCCTGCGCTCGTCCATGGGCTATGTGGGCTGCGCCAATCTGGCCGCCATGCGCACGGAACCGCAGTTCGTCCGCATCAGCCACGCCGGCATTCAGGAATCCCACGTCCACGATGTCAGCATCACCAAGGAACCGCCCAACTACCGCCGCAGCTAACGGCGTCGGCCTGCCCCCGGGCGGGCTTTTTTTATGGGCCCAGCACCGGGGCCCCGGCCGAAGCGCTTCCCCCCGCCGGCGTAAAATAGCGACCTTTCGTCTTTATCAGTGAGGTTTGCCCATGTGTAACGATTGGTCTTCCACCGACCCCGAGGTGCAGCGCGACCAGCTGCGCGCCTACGATGAAATGCGGGCCCGCTGCCCGGTGGCCCACGATGAGGCCCTGGGCTATTCGGTTTTCCGCCATGCCGACGTCATGGCGCTGCTGGCGGCGCCGGATATCTTCTCCAACCACGTTTCCGACCGCCATCTGGCCATTCCCAGCGGCCTGGACGGGGCCGAGCACCGGGCCTTCCGCGCCGTCAATGACCGCTACTACACGCCGGAACGCCTGGCCGGCTTCGCCCCGCGCTTCCGGGCCATCATCGGCGCCCTGCTCGCCGGCCTGCCCCGGGGCGAGCCGGTGGAAATCATGGCCGCCTTCGCCGCCCCCTATGCGGTGAAGCTCAACAATGCCTTTATGGGCTGGGACGACAGCCTGGAGGCGCCGCTCAGCGCCTGGGTGGAGAAGAATCGCCGCGCCACCCGGGCCCAGAACCGGGCCGAAATCGCCGCCGTGGCCCTGGAATTCGATGACACCATCCGCCAGCAGCTCCAACGGCGCCGGGACTGCCCCCGGGACGACATCACCAGCGAGCTGCTCCGCGACGAGGTGCATTTACCCGAGGGCCCGCGCCGGCTCAGCGAGGAGGAATTGCTGTCGCTGATTCGCAACTGGACGGTGGGCGAACTGTCGACGGTGGCAGCCTCGGCCGGCATTCTGCTGAAATTCATCGCCAGCCATCCGGAGGAGCAGCGCCGGCTGCGCGCCCACCCGGCGGCCATTCCGGCGGCGGTGGAAGAAATCATGCGGCTGGAAGACCCGCTGGTCAGCAATCGCCGCAAAACCCGCTGCCCGGTGGAGCTGGGCGGGCGGGCCCTGCCGGCCGGGGCGCCGATTACCATCAACTGGGTGAGCGCCAACCGGGACGAGGCCGCCTTCCCCGCCGCGCGGGAATACCACCCGGAACGCGACCAGAGCGCCAATCTGGTCTACGGCTGGGGCCCCCACCGCTGCCCCGGGGCGCCGCTGGCCCGGCTCGAACTGCGCCTGCTGCTGGAGGAAGCGCTTCGCCGGTTCGACGGCCTGGCCCCGGCCCGGGCCGACTACTATCACCGGGCCGTCTATCCGGTGGCCGGCTATGACCAGCTCTGGCTATGCCTAAACTGAAGCGCCGCCGCCCCATTCATACGGCCCGGTTGCTGGCCGATTTTCTCCGCAGCCGCCCCCACCGGCACCGGCTGCCCCCGGGCTTCGCGCCGCGACCGTGCCGGGCCCGGCCGGGCGATGCCAACGCCGACCGCCGCCTGCGCCTGATTCTGGCCCTGGACGCCGCCGGCGACCCGGCCGACCGGCGCTGGTGCCGGCTGCTGCTGCGCCTGACCCTGCGGAGCTACGCGCGCGGCCTCTGCTGGGACGTGCGCGACCCGGTGGCCCTGCTGGTTTTCGCCCTCTACCGTTGGCTCCAGCCCCGCGACCTGGGCCGGCTGTGGGCGGCCCGCCACCGTGGCGGTTCGGACAGCTACGCCAGCCTCGACGCGGAGCTGACCTTCGGTTTTTCTCTGGCCGACACCCTGGCCCGGCTCCGGCGCCGGCGGCCCCAGCGGGCGCTGTATCGGGATTTTGCCGCCGATTTACAGCAACGCCAGCACCAGCCCGGCGCCCGCTACCGCAGTCGCGCCGACTATCTGGATTACTTCGCCCGCGTCCGCCAGCCCGCCCACCGGGAGAGCCTGGCCGAGGAGCTGGAACCCTGAAGACCGGTCGCCTGAGCCCGTCCCCAGGTTTCACCGAAGCGCTTCGTTTCAGGCTGGGGGCTGAGGGGAAGCGCTTCGTTCTGGAAACCCGCAAGCGTCGGAAGCGCTGCGGACTGAAAACCCAGAAAGAAGCGCTCCCTTTTTTGCAAAATCATGGGCCCGGCGCCGGTTTGGCCAGCAAACCGAAGCGCTTCTGGCCGGAAGCGCTTCCCGGCGGCCCCGACCGGGACCTGTCCCGTCCCCCCTTCGAGGGCGCCGGAACCTCTGCCTTTGATTTAAAAGGGTTTTTTATGCTTGGCTTTGACTATTGCACCCTGCCGCCGGCCCCGGCCAACGGCTACCAATGACTAAGGAGTTTCTATGTTGGGTTTTGACTACTGCGTGAGCACGCTGCCGCCGGCCCCGGTAACCCGGCGGCCCGGCGGTTTTCATAAATTTGGGAGAGATTTTTATGTTGGGTTTTGACTATTGCGTTAGTACGCTGCCGCCGGAACTGGAAAAACATCTGGACGACCGCGCCCAGCGCGCCCACAGCCTGGCCTATTTCTTCGATGGCAGCTGGGGGCCGGAGAGCACCCAGGGCGGTCTCGAGGCCCGGGCGCTAAGCCAGAGCGGCGACGGCTATCCCTACCGCTACCGCATTTGCGCCGGCGACCTGCTGCCTATCCTGCGCCGGGCCCAGGCCCGCTACGAAAATTCCTGGCAGGGCCGGCTTGACCGGGAGAAGGGCCACCCGCCGCCGCGCTTCGGCCTGGAGCTGGTGGCAGCCCTGCCCCCGGAGACGGTGCTGTACATCACCTCCTTCGACCAGTCCTGATGGGCCGGCTGTTCTTTTGGCTGCTGCTCATCGGGGCGCTGGTGGGCAAGCTGCGCTGGGACCAGCGCCAGCGCCGGCGCCTGCAACGCCGGTTGGCCGCCGAGGCCGCCCTGCGCCAGCGCCAGCAGGGGGAGCGCTTTCAGCTGACCACGGATTTTCTCAACGGCCGCTACGACGAGGCCGAATATCGCCGCCGCTGTGCCGACTTGGAAAGCCAACACCGGGCCCAGTGGGACGCCCTCGGGCGGGATTTCTAGGGGGAGCGCTTCGCTCTTTGGGGGCCAGTGCTGATAAGAAAACAGCGGCAGGCCGAAGATGAAGCGCTTCCCTTGGTAAATCCAGATAAAGCAAAGCGCTTCCGTCCCAGAGACCCTTTCCCAGCGGGATACCCCATTTCTGCCGCTCCCACTGGCCGGGGGCAGGCCCGTTCCAATGGGGCGGGTCCAGCATTCCAGAAAATAACCGCGCAGGCCCGGCAGTTTGGCCAGGGGAAGCGCTTCGGCCTACAGAGTCAGAGAAAACGAAGCGCTTCCTTACCCTAGGGCTTTTCCCAGCGAAGCGCTTTCTTCAAAGCCGGGCCACCGACAAAACAGCTTGCCGGAATAGCTTCCCCGGGTGGAAGCGCTTCCCCCTTGGCAACGAGGAAGCGCT
>ERZ773090.389-NODE-389-length-25698-cov-4.38607_pt1 | contig 25698 bp, 25 predicted proteins | sample MGYA00580579_ERZ773090 | MGnify/ENA primary metagenome ERZ773090 (study PRJEB29015, sample SAMEA2738014) | human oral metagenome | biome: human oral; feature: human-associated habitat; material: dental | place: China | collected 2132 ... | reverse complement strand
TGATTTACCCCCTGCCGCTGGTCATCTACGGCGTCTACCGCTATCTCTACCTGACCAAACAGCGGGCCAAGGGCACAGACACGGCCAAGGACATTTTCACCGACCGCCACCTGCTTATCACCGCCGTGCTCTGGATTAGTCTCACCACCGCCCTGCTGCGCTGGGGCAGTGCCTTTTCCGGAGTAACCCTGTGATTAGCAACTGGCAAATTCGCGCCGTCATCCTTTCCGTCCTGCTGACCATCGCCGCCTATGTGGGCATTTCCCTCTATGCGGGCTGGCGGGAAACGGTGGCCATCTTTTCGCAAATCGGCTGGCTGGGCCTGGCCATTGCCCTGGCCCTGTCCTTCCTGAATTACCTGCTGCGCTTTGTGCGCTGGGATATCTATTTGAAATATCTCCAGCATTCCATCAAGGCCTGGCCGAATTTCCTCATCTATGTGGCCGGCTTTGCCCTCACCACCACCCCGGCCAAGGCCGGCGAGGCCATTCGCAGCTACTACCTGACCAAATACCAGGTGCCGGTGAGCACCTCCCTGGCCGTGCTGGTCAGCGAGCGTATCTCCGACCTGGTGGCCATCGTGCTGCTGTCCTGCCTGGGCGTGTGGCAATACGAGGTGGCGCGCATGCCCATTCTGCTGACGCTGATTTTCATCGGCCTCTTCGGCTATCTGGTGGTACGGCCGCCGCAATTCATTCAAAATCACCCCCACAAAATTGTCAGCAAGATTAATGAAATTATCGTTTGCTGCCGCCGCACCAATAATCTGCGCAATCTCATCATCACCAGCGTCATCAGCCTGTTTTCCTGGGGCGCCGAGGCGGTGGCCTTCTATTTTGTTTTGCACTGGCTGCACTGGGACATTTCCTTTAATACGGCCGTATTCATCTACGCCATTTCCATGCTGGCCGGCGCCATCAGCTTTCTGCCCGGCGGTCTCGGCGGCGCCGAGGCGGTGATGATTAGCCTGCTCCTGCTGAAGGGTTTGGATAAGCAGAGCGCCTTTGCCGTTAGCATTTTTATCCGTTTAACCACCCTGTGGTTTGCGGTACTCTTAGGATTTATGGCTTTATTTTCACTAATGCGAGACAAAAATGACTGACTATCTCCCCTGGAACCGCCTGCCCAAGGTCAAGGCCCGCCAGTATGAACATCTCATCGACTACAACCTGAGCGCTTCGGCGCCCAAGCCCTTCCTGGTCTACGGCAACGGCCGCAGCTACAGCGATGTGTGCCTGAACGGCAACGGCACCCTTTTCCTCGCCCGGGGTCTCGATAATTTCTGCCAGTTCGACGCCAAAAACGGCATTTTGCGCGCCCAGGCCGGGGTGCTGCTCTCGGAAATCCTCGATTTAATTGTGCCCCAGGGCTGGTTCCTGCCGGAAACGCCGGGCACCTCCTTCGTTACCCTGGCCGGCGCCGTCGCCAACGACGTGCACGGCAAGGGCCACCACAAGGTCGGCAGCTTCGGCAACAGCGTGCGCTCGCTGCTGCTGGTGCGTTCCAACGGCGAACGGCTGAACTGCAGCCCGACGGAAAACGAAGCGCTGTTCTGCGCCACCATTGGTGGCTTGGGGCTGACCGGTTTTATTGCCGAGGTGGAAATTCAGCTGCAGAAGATTTCCAACCCCTTCGTCATCTGTGAAAACCACGAATTCGCTAGTCTGGAAGAGTACTGGCAGCTCAATGAGCGCCTGAAGCCGGAGTGGCCCTACTCCGTGTCCTGGATTGACTGCATTTCCAAGAACACCCGGGGCGTGTTCATGGTCGGCCGCCACGCGCCGGCCAACACCGAGGGCAAGCGCTACAAGCCGCTGCCGCTGACCGTGCCGTTCCAGATGCCGTTTTCTCTGGTCAATGGCCTGTCCATTCGCCTGGTGAACGCCTTCTACTACCGCATGAACAGGGGCAAGGGCTCCTTCGTCAGCCACTACAAACCCTTCTTCTACCCGCTGGATTCCATCACCGAATGGAACCGCATTTACGGCGCCAAGGGCTTCTACCAGTACCAGTGCGTCATTCCGCCCAGCGAGGAGCGCGAGGGCATCAAGGCCGTCTTCGCCGAAATCCGCCGCGCCGGCCAGGGCTCCTTCCTCGGCGTGCTGAAAACCTTCGGCGACATTCCGTCCCTGGGCCTGCTGAGCTTCCCGCGCCCGGGCACCACCCTGGCCCTGGACTTCCCGAACCGCAACAAGAAAACCCTGGATTTGTTCACCCGCCTCGACCACATCGTCCGCGAGGCCGGCGGTGCCCTCTACCCGGCCAAGGACGCCCGCATGCCCCGGGAAATGTTCCAGTTCAGCTTCCCCCGGCTGGATGAGTTCGTGAAACACATTGACCCCGGTTTTTCCTCCCACTTCATCGAGAGAATGAAAAAATGAATAGCCTGAATAAAGTGGTCATCTTCGGCGCCACCTCGGACATTGCCATCGCCACCGCCCGCCAGCTCATCGGCCGGGGCTCGTCGGTCTACTGCGTCGCGCGCAACCCGGAGCGACTGAATCACCTGCTCAACGATTTGCGCGTACGCGCCACCGCCGAACAGGTCATCGCCGGCGAAGTGGCCGATTTGGCCGATTTCAACCAGCACGAGAAAATCTGGCAGAACGCCAAACAGGCCCTGCTCGGCGTCGATGCGGTGCTGTTTGCCCAGGGCGTCATGCATAAACAGGCCGACTGTGAAAAATCCGTCAAGCTGACCATCAACACCGTCATCGTCAATGCGGTCAGCATCATGAGCCTGCTCACCCCCATCGCCAACGATTTTGCCGCCCAGAAACGCGGCGTGATTGCCGTCATCGGCAGCCCGGCCGGCGACCGGGGCCGCCAGAGCAACTATGTCTACGGCGCCGCCAAGGGCATGCTGCACGTCTTCCTGCAGGGCCTGCGCAACCGGCTGCACAAAAGCGGCGTGGCGGTGGTTACCATCAAGCCCGGCTTCACCCGCACCAAGATGACCGAGGGCATGAAGCGCTCCGGCTTCCTCTGGGCCAACCCGGACGAAATCGCGCGCGGCATTATCCAGGCCATGCTGAAGGGGAAAAACGAGGTCTATCTTAAGGGCATCTGGCGCTACATCATGTTCATCATCCGCGCCATTCCCGAAGGGATTTTCAAGCGGCTGAAACTATGAGTCAGCCGGAGCAGGCGGCGCCGTCCTACGCCTTTTTTGACTTCGACGGTACCATCACCCAGGGGGATAGTTTTATCCCCTTTTTGCGTTATCACCTCGGCACCGGCCCCTTTCTCGGGCACCTGCTGAAGTTGGCGCCGGTGTTCATCGGCTACGGCCTCAAACTGATTCCCAACGACCAGGCCAAGGAGAAGGTGCTCCTCGCCACCATCGCCGGCCGCACGCCCCGGGAGCTGCAGGAGGCCGCCCGCGCCTACTGGCCCCGCCTGGAAAAGGCCCTGCTGCCGGCCGGGCTGGAAAAGCTGCGCGAACAGCAGGCCGCCGGCCGCCGCTGTGTGCTGGTCAGTGCGTCGCCGGAGCTGTTTCTGCGGCCCTGGGCCGAGGCCCTCGGTTTCAGCCACGTCATCGCCACCCAGCTGGAGGAGGCCGACGGCCGCTGCACCGGCCGCCTCGGCAGTGCCAACTGCTACGGGGCGGAGAAGGTGCGCCGCATCGAGGCCCAGCTCGGCCCCGGGGCCTGGGCGGACAGCTGGGCCTTTGGCGACAGCCGCGCCGACCTGCCGATGCTGCGCGCCAGCGGCCGGGGCTTCCTGCGCCGGGGCGAACACTTCGACCCGGTTAGCTAGGCCGGCGCCAAAGCCGAAGCGCTTCCCCCGGGGAGCGCTTTTTTTTTGCACCGGGCCCGGGCGGGCTTCCCAAGGGAAGCGCTTCGGGTTGGAACGCTGATTTTGCCGTTCCCTCCATACGGTCTTCCCATAGAAGAAGCGCTTCCCGGGGGGCCGGGAAATACCGGGACCGAAGCGCTCCGGTTTTTCCAACTTTTAGAAAGAAAGGAAGCGCTCCGGTACCACCGGCCAACATCGAAGCGCTTCCTGAAACTGAAGCGCTTCCCCTCCCGGCCCGGGGTTGTTTAAAGGCGGCCGGCCCGGCCGCAGCGCTTCATTCGCAAGGGTTGGAACACGGCCAACCCGCCGCCATCTGGCGCAACCCGGCGGCGGAAAATTCTCCCCGGCCGCCTTCCAGAGCGAAGCGCTTCCTCCAGCCGCAGCGCTCCCCTATCAGAACCCAGTAAATGGGCCGAGCCAAGGAAGCGCTTCGTTCCCACCGGCGGGATAACCGAAGCGCTTCCTTTAGCTCTGACCCCGCCGGCCGAAGCGCTTCAATCTGGAAAGCCGCCTCCCGCTGGAAGCTGACCAAGAAGAGGGAAGCGCTTCCTTCCTAGAGACCCAATAAACCGAAGCGCTTCGTTCTAAAAGCGAGAAGGGGAGCGCTTCCTTTCCAAGAAATAGAAATAGACCTGGGCGAAGCATTTCGGCCCGACGGCCCCCTGTCAATCTTCACCGGTCGGCTGAAATGAAGCGCTTCCTTTTATTTAACCCACCGGCCGAAGCGCTTCGACTCTGGAGGAGAGATTCCCAATGGATAGCCGCAGGGGAGCGCTTCAGGCTGAAGATACCGAAGCGCTTCGTTCTGGAAAGCCACCGTTCAAACGGGACAAACCGAAGCGCTTCCTTTCGGGCCGCGACCATTCGCCAATTCCCAAGCACTTCGCCCCGGGGGCCGTTTTCTCCCTTTCGAGGTTTTCAGAACGAAGCGCTTCGTTTCCAACGGACACCTGAAACGAAGCGCTCCCTCAAAAAGACTGCCACCGGCCGGGGGAATGCCCTGACCCAGAACGAAGCGCTTCAATTTTGGAAATGCCGGGCTGGCCTATCGGCCTCCGGTTGGGAAGCGCTTCGTTCTGGGAAAATTGGAAAAAAGTAGCGGAGCAGGGGGAAGCGCTTTCTTTAGATTTAACCTTGCCGGCCGCCGCGCTGCGGCCGGAGGGTGCAGAAAGGTAGAAAACGACCTTCCGGGCCGAAGTGCTTCGGGCTTGCTAGCCAGCCATGTCCGAGCCGGGGTGATGATTTCAAGGCCGAAGCGCTTTCTCCGGCCGGGCCGGCACTGATTAAAAGCGGCGGGAGGAACGAAGCGCTTCGGGCGGCGCGGCCCGACCATCGGGGAAAGCGCTTCGCTCTGGCAGGCGGCCGGCGCCGAAGCGCTTCATTTCCAGTCAGCCGGGCCGAAGCACTGCCCCGGCCCAAAAAAAAGAGACACCCGGGGGGTGTCTCCGTAGTTTTGCCGCGACGGCGGCCTAGTGGGCGCTGGGTTTGGCGGCGGCCTCCTGGGCGGCGTTCTGTTGCAGCTGGTTGGCGATGGCCCGGCAATTCAGCAAGGTTTGCTTCTCGCCCTGCTCCTTCACCATCACCTCAATGTCGTAGATGACCCGGTCGTGCAGCTGCTTAATTTCAGCGTCGGGCACCTTGCCCACCAGGCCGCGATTGTGCAGGTTGATGTAGTCCTGGCATTCCGGGCTGGCAATGACGGCCTCGGCCTTGCGTTTCAGCTCCTCGGGGCTGTCGGAACAGGCGGCCAGGGTCGCGGCCAGGGCCAGCAAAATCATCTTTTTCATGGGCTTATCCTTCGCAAAAAACGGCCATTTTAGCCCGGCCGGGCCTCAAGGGCGTTCTCGATGATGCACATGGGCCGGTGGCTGTAGGGACAGGAAAAGGGCTGGGCCGCCACGGCGAAGACCTCGGCCAGCAGCGCCGGCGTCAGCACCTGCTCCGGCTCGCCGGCGGCGATGAGTTCGCCGGCCTTCAGCACCACCAGATAATCACAGTAGCGGGCCGCCTGGTTCAGGTCGTGGAGCACCGTAATCACCGTGCGCCCCTGCTGTTGGCGCGTCCGCATCAGACTCATCAGCGTTACCTGATGGTTCAAATCCAGATAGGTGGTGGGCTCGTCCAGCAGCAGATAGGGCGTGTCCTGGGCCAGGGTCATGGCGAGGAAAACCCGCTGCTGCTGGCCGCCGGAGAGCTCGTCCACCCGCCGGTCGGCCAGTTCGGCGGTGTGGGTGAGTTCCAGCATTTCCGCCACGATTTTTTTGTCCGCGTCGCCCAGGCTGCCCCAGAGGTTCACATAGGGATTACGGCCGTAGGACACCAGCGTGCGCACGCTGATGCCCTCGGGAATCTGGTGCTGCTGCGGCAGCAGGGCCAGCCGCCGGGCGAATTCCCGGGGTTTGAAGCTCCGGCTGTCGCGGCCGTCAAAGAGGATTTGGCCGGCCAGCGGCGGTTGCAGCCGGGCCAGGGTTCTCAGCAGGGTGGACTTGCCGCAGCCGTTGGGGCCAATGAGGGCGGTAATCTTGCCCGCCGGGATTTCCAGCGTCAGCGATTGACTAATCACCGCCGGGCCGTAGCCGGTACGGAGGTTTTCAATTTTCAGGCTCATCGGTCTCTCCGTTTAAGCAGATAGAAGAAGTAGGGCGCCCCGAGCAGGGCGGTGAAGATGCCCGCCGGCAGTTCCAGCGGCGGCTTAATGATGCGCACGGCAATGTCGCTGAGCTGGAGAATCAGCGCGCCGGTCAGCATCGTCGCCGGCAGCAGCAGCCGATGGCGACCGCCGACCAGCTGCCGGGCCAGATGCGGCGCCACCAGGCCCAGGAAGGACAGGGGCCCGGCCACGGCCACCGCCGCCGCCGCCAGCAGCACGGCCAGGCCGAGCAGGAGCAGGCGCTGGCGCGGCACGTTCAGGCCCAGGCTGGCGGCCTTGTCGCGGCCGAGGCTGAGCAGGTCCAGGCTGTTGGCGGCCAGCAAAGCCAGCGGCAGCAGCAGAATGATGAAGGGCAGGGCAATTTGCACAAAGGGCCAGCTGCGGCCCCAGAGGCTGCCGGTAAGCCAGACCATGGCCGTGTTGATTTCCATGCCCCGGCTCAGCATCAGGTAGTCCACCAGGGCGGCGTAGAGGGCGCTCAACGCCACGCCGATGAGGGCCGTTTGCAGAATCCCCGCGCGGCGGCCACAGACCAGCATCAGCACGGCGAAGGCGACGGCGGCGCCGACGAAGGCCACCAGCGGCAGGGCCCACAGCGGCGCCCCCGGCCAGAACATCAGGGTCAGCACGGCGCCAAGGCTGGCCCCGTGGTTCAGGCTCAGGGTGTCCGGGGCGGCCAGCGGGTTCAGAATCACCCCCTGGACAATGGCCCCGGCCAGGGCGGCGGCGGCACCGACGGCGATGGCCAGCAGGGCCCGGGGCAGCCGGTTATTCCAGACGGTGAAGTGCTGATCGTGCTGGTCGTTCCAGAGGCCCTGCCAGACCTCCAGGGTGCTGAGATTCAGCGAACCCAGGCGCAGGGCGGCGAGGAAGGTCAGCAGCACCAGCGCCGCCAGCAGCAGCAGAATGCGATTTTCTCTAGTCATCTTTGCTCCGGCGTTTGGCGAGATAGACGAAACAGGGGGCACCGATGATGGCCAGCACCGCCCCGGCCTGCAGTTCCCCGGGGAAGGCCAGGGCCCGGGCCAGCACATCGGCGCTGACGAGAATCAGGGCGCCGAGCAGGGCGCACATGGGCAGGGTGCGGCGCAGGTCATAGCCGATGTAGAACTTGGCCAGATGGGGCGTCAGCAGGCCGACGAAGGCGATGGGCCCGCAGATGGCCACGCTGGCTCCGACCCAGACCAGCACGATGAGATTAAATTGGCGGCGCAGATTTTCCACGGACAGGCCCAGGGAGCGGGCGCTGTCATCGGACAGCTGCAGCAGACTCAGCTTCGGCACGAGGAAAATCAGCGGCACGATGGGAATCAGCACAAACAGATAGTAGTGCTGCAAATCGGCCCACTGGATGCCGTTCACGCCGCCGGCCAGCCAGGAGAGCACGCCCACCGCCTGGTCTTCGGCCAGAATCAGGGCCGTTTTCGTCAGGGCGGCGCAGAAGGCGCTTACGGCGATGCCGGCGAGAATCAGCCGGTGCTGCTGGAGCCGCCGGCCCTCGCTGGCGATGAGCATGACCAGGCCCCAGGAGAAGGCCCCGCCCAGAGCCGCCGCCAGCGGCAGGCTCAGCGAACGCAGCAGCGCCGGCGCCAGGACCACGGTCAGCACCACGCCGAGGCTGGCCCCGGCATTCAGCGACAGCAGCGCCGGCGAGGCCAGCGGGTTTTTCGTCAGGGTTTGCAGAATCAGCCCGGCGCAGGCCAGCACCGCGCCACAGAGCAGGGCCACGAGGATGCGCGGCACCCGGGCGCTTAATGTCAAGGCCTTAATGGAGTCGGGGGCCTCGCGGCCGAGGAGCCAGTTCCAGGCGTCGCCGGCCGCCAGCTTTAGGGGCGATTGGCCGTAGAGGGAATAAAAACAGGCTGCCACCAGTAGGAATACCGGCAGCAGCCATTTCAGCAGGGCCAGGGGGCGCATTATGGCTGGCTAAGGGCCGTCTGAATGGCGTCGAGAATGCCCCGGGCGGCGTAGAGACCCCGGGCGCGGGCAAACAGGTTTTCGTCCTCGTTAAAGACCCGCTTGGCCTTGACGGCGTTCACCGCCTGCCAGAGCGCTTCCTTGGCCCATTTGTCGGTGATGCTCTTGTCGCGGTAGACGGCGACGAAAATCACGTCCGGATTCAGAGCTACCACCTGTTCCAGACCGATGGGATAGATGGGCTCCTTGCCCTCCTGGGCCGGCACCTTGAAGCCGAGCTTGGTCAGCAGGGCGCCGGTGTAGCTGCTCTGGGAATGAATGTTGAAGCTGTCCTCGCGGGCGCCGGCGACGAAGGCGGTTTTGCCGGCCGGGACGATTTTCTTCACCTCTTCGACTTTCTGGTTCAGGTCGGCGATTTTCTTCCGCATTTCGTCGCCTTTGCCGACCAAATCGGCGATGTTTTGCGATTGCTCCAGAATCTCATCGTAGCTGCCGTAGCGGGAGTTGAAGATGACCACCGGGGCGATTTTGCGCAGCTCGTCATAGGAGGCGCTGTGGCGGTTCAGGTCGGCGATGATGAGGTCGGGCTTCAGATTGGCGATGACCTCCAGATTCGGCTGGGAGCGGGTGCCGACGGACTGGTATTCCTTGACGTTCTCGCGCACGGCCGGCAGCAGCCGGTCGGGCTCGTTGTCATCGGCAATGCCCACCGGCGACACGCCCACATTGGCCAGGGCATCGACGAAGGAAAATTCCAGGGCGACGATGCGTTCCGGGGTTTTATCCAGGGTGAAATCGCCCTTGGCATCCTTGACCGTGAGGGCCCAGCTGGAGGAAGCCAGCAGCAGGCCGGCCAGTAACAATTTTTTCATGGGAAAAGCTCCGGTTTAAAAAGGGGCGCCCATTTTAAACGGCTTTGTGTCAATTAAGAGAAATTCTTATCTCGTTTCGCGCCTGTGTTTGCGCCGCCGGGCCACAAAAAAATCCCGCCGGAGCGGGGCGAGAAGCCGGGGCCGTTTAGACCACCACCTGCACCACCTGGTCCAGGGGCTGGCGGGTTTTGGGCTTGGGCTCGTCGGCGCGGTAGCCGAAGGCGCACATGACGCTGACCCGGAAGAGGCTCGGGTCGAAGACCATGCGGTCGCTGAGCTGCTGGTTAATTTCGTCATAGTTGAAGCCCTCGATGGGGGTGCTGTCGATGCCGAGCATGGCCGCCACGTTCATCATATTGCCCAGGGCCAGATAGGTCTGGCGGCAGGCCCAGTCGTAGTAGGCCCGTTCGTCGCGGTCGATTTTGATGTCCTCCTTCACGAAGTGGGCGAAACGGTCCAGGCGCTTATTGATGGCCTCCTGGGGCAGATGCTGCACCCGGGCCATCAGATTGTTGAGATAGCCGCTGTCCGGATTCAGCGTCGATTTCAGCCGGGCCAGAATGATGACGAAATGGCTACAGTCCATCTTTTCCTTCGCCCCCCAGGCCTGTTGGCGCAGCAATTCCCAAATTTCCGGATTCTTGATGACCAGAAAACGCCAGGGCTCAAAGCCGAAGGAACTGGGCGCCAGCCGGCCGGCCTCGAGAATCAGCTTGAAATCCTCGTCGCTAATCTTGCGCTCCGGATTGTACTTTTTGCAGGCATAGCGGGCATTGAGCAGACGCAGAATCTGTTCGTGAATTTTGCTCATGAAAGAACTCCTAGTGATGTGAAAGGGCGGGGCCGACCGGGGCCGGCTCCGGGGGAAAAGGGGCTAATTGTCCGCCTCCGGCGCCGCGCTGGCAACTAGAGGTGGCGCAGCAGGTCGCAGAGCCAGGCGTAGCTGCGGGCGACGCTGGGCACGTGGACGCGCTCGCTGGGGCTGTGCGGATTCTCAATGGTGGGCCCGAAGGACACCATCTGCCAGTGGGGATAGGCCCCGTGCAGAATGCCGCACTCCAGGCCGGCATGAACCACCGTAATGGCCGGCCGCCGGCCGAAGATTTTCTCGCCGCGCTCGGCCGCCAGCCGTACCAGCGGGCTATCGTCCGGCGACAGCCAGCCGTCGTAGTCGTTGGCCCGTTCCAAGGTGCCGCCCGGGGGCAGCAGCGCTTCGATTTGGTCGGCCACGGCCTGGCGGTCGGCGCGGTCGGCGGCGCGGATGAAGTTCTGCACCGTCAGCCGGTCGTCGCTGCCCTGCACCACGGCCAGATTATTGGACAGCAGCACGGCCCCGGTGGCCGTGTGGGTTTGCAGCACCCCATTGGGCAGGGCAGCGAGGAATTCCAGCAGGCTGGCGGCACTGGCGGCGTGGCCCTGGCCGGCCAGCAGCCAGGCGGCCGGGGCCGTCGTTTCCTGCAGGCTGAAGCTCAGGCCCTTGTCCGTGTAGACGGCGGCCCAGCTCTGCAAACGGCTTTCCAGCGTTGCCCGGTCCAGGCCGCTGCCAAATTCGGCGCTGGCCTCGCGGGGAATGGCATTGTGGAGATTGCCGCCCGCGAGGCTCACCAGCGCGCTGACCTCCAGCCCCTGCAGGGCCTCGACCAGCAGCTTGAGGGCATTGGGCCGGCCCTTGTGAATGTCCACGCCGGAATGGCCGCCGGCCAGCCCGCCCAGCTGGAGCCGGTACAGCGGGCCGGCGGGAAGCGCTTCCCGCTGCAGCGGAAGGCTGACGTTGGCATCGAGGCCCCCGGCGCAGCCCACACACAGCTCGCCGTCGTGTTCAAAGTCCAGATTGATGAGCCGGTCGCCCTGGAGCCAGTTCGGCCGCACCGCCCGGGCGCCGACCATGCCCACCTCCTCGCTGGCGGTGAACAGCGCCTCCAGCGGCGGATGGTCCAAATCCCGGTCGGCGAGCACGCTCAGAATCATGGCCACGCCGATGCCGTTGTCGGCGCCCAGGGTGGTGCCCTCGGCCTCGACCCAATCGCCGTTCACCTTCGCTTTGATGGGGTCGCGGCGGAAATCGTGGACGGTGTCCTGGTTCTTCTGGGCCACCATGTCCAAATGGCCCTGCAGGATAACCCCCGGCCCGGGCCGCTGGCCGGGCTTAATCACGCGGATATTGCCGGCCGCGTCGCGCTCGGCCGTCAGGCCCAGCTTTTGGGCCTCGGCGAGGATATGCTCCTGCACCGCCGTTTCCTCGTGGGAGGGGCGCGGCACCCGGGTTAGACCCCGGAAATAGTCCCAGAGCGGTTGCGGTTGTAGTTCATGTAGCGTCGTCATGGTTCCTCCAGTGGGAAGCGCTTCGCCGGGAAGCGCTTCGGTTTTGTCCTAGTCCGTATTCCAATGCTCACCGGCCTTGGGCCCGAGCCGCTTCAGGAAGAAGGTCAGGAAGCCGCCGGCCGCCGCCAGGCCGAGGCCAAAGGCCAGCCCGTAGTTGAGGCCGAAGCCGATTTGCTGGTTCCAGGCCAGGAACATCACCGTTACCTGGGTCAGCAGCAGGGCTGGCACGGTGCAGACCCAGTGGAATTTGCGGTGTTTGTAGAGATAGGCCGCCGCCGTCCACAGCATAATCATCGCCGTGGTCTGGTTGGCCCAGTTGAAATAGCGCCAGAGCACATCGAACTTGATGGTGGTCAGCCAGCCGCCGATGACAAACAGCGGCACCGCAATCAGCAGCCGCTTGGTCAGGGATTTCTGCTCGATGCGGAACAGCTCGGCCAGCTGGAGCCGGGCGGCGCGGAAGGCCGTGTCGCCGGAGGTGATGGGCAGCACCACCACGCCAAGAATGGCCAGGATGCCGCCGAAGTGGCCGAGCATGCTGATGGCCGAGTCATAGACCACCTTGGAGGGCGTGCCGGCTTCGATGGCCGCCTGCAGGGCCTGGACGTCGTCGTAGAAGGACAGGCCCACCATGCACCAAATCAGGGCAATGATGCCCTCGGTAATCATGGCGCCGTAGAAGATGAAGCGGCCCTCGCGCTCGTTGCCGGAGCAGCGCGCCATCAGCGGGGTTTGGGTGGCGTGGAAGCCGGAGATGGCGCCGCAGCTGATGGTGATGAAAATCAGCGGCCAGATGGGCATATTCGCCTTCGGCTGGAAGTTGCGGAAGAAATCCAGCGGGCCGACGCCGCCGTCGAGGCCGACGCTGCGGAACAGGGGAATGCCCTCAAAGAGCAGGCCGCCAAGCATGCCCAGGGTCATGAACATCAGCAGGGCGCCGAAGAGCGGGTAAATCTTGCCGATGATTTTGTCGATGGGCAGCAGGGTGGCGACGACGTAGTAGACGAAGATAATCGCCGCCCAGACCTTCACCAGCAGGGTGCTGCCCTCGGCGAGGTTGAAACCGAGGCTGGCGCCGACGTCGCGGCTGACCTGGGCCAGCAGGCTGGCCGGCGAGGTTACGAACACCGCCCCCACCAGCACCAGCAGCAGCAGGGCGAACAGGTCGATGACATAGCGCGACGATTTGCCCAGATAGCGGCCGGCCATGCTGGGAATGGAGGCGCCGCCGTTCCGGATGGAAATCATGCCGCAGAAATAGTCATGGACGGCGCCGGCGAAGACGCAGCCGATGACAATCCAGAGCAACGCCACCGGCCCGTAGAGGGCGCCGAGGATAGGGCCGAAGATGGGGCCGGTGCCGGCGATGTTCAGCAGCTGAATCAGCCAGATTTTCCATTTGGGCAGCACCAGATAATCGACGCCGTCGGCCTGGCTCCGGGCCGGGGTCGGCCGGGCTGGATTGATAACGAAGATGCGCTCGATGAGGGCGCCGTAGGTGAAATAGGCCCCAATCAGCAGGGCCACGCAGCAGAGAAACAGGGTCATGGATTTTCCTGGGTTTGGGCGGTGGAAGGGTCGTCGCGGTCGCGCAGCACCGCGCGGTCGGGCACGCAGCGGCAGTGGGTCAGTTCGGCGAGGCCCCAGCGTTGAAGCCAGGCCTCATAGGCCGCCCAGAGCCGGCGGCAGTGGTTTTTTAGTGTGTCCATTGAATTTTCCTTACTTGATTGGACGGGGAGAACGGGCGCCCACGGCGGGCCCCGACACCTATCTTAGCGGCCCGGGCGGCCAAAAGTCAGAGCAGGGCCGGCACTTTTTCCGGCCAGGGAATGTCGGTTTCATAGCCGTGAATCAGGTCGGCCACCAGCCGGGCGCTGCCCAGGCTCAGCGGCCAGCCCCAGTGGCCGTGGCCGGCATTGACGAAGAGATTCACCCAGCGCGTCCCGCCCACCAGCGGCACCTGGCTCGGAGTGAGGGCATAGTGGCCGCCGTTGAGATGGCCCTGGTAGCTGTCGGCGCCCTGGGGATTGAGGTCGCGCAGCACCCATTCCAGCAGGTTACGGGCGCGACTGTCATAGTCGCCCTCGCCGAGGCCGGCAAAGCCGCTGACGCGCAGCTGCCCGCCGATGCGGCTGATGGCCACCTGATAGTCCGGGTCGATGATGTTCAGCTGGGGCACCAGCTTCCAATCGCTGATGGGCAGGGTCAGGCTGTAGCTTTTCACCGTCAGCAGCGGCGCGTTGAGGCCGGCAGTGGCTAGCAGTGGTCGGGTGCCGGCGCCGAGGCAGACCAGAAAGACATCGCCCAGGAAGCGCTCCGCGCCGACCTGCACCGCCACCACCTTGCCCTTGCGCGTCTCCAGGCCGCTCACACTGCGACCGAAGATGAACTCCACCCCCCGGGCGCGGGCGCGCTCGGCCAGCTGCTGGCTGAAGAGATAACAGCTGCCGCGCCAGTCCCGGGGCAGATAGATGGCGCCGGCGATTTTGTTCGGCGGCAGGGTCGGTTCCCGGGCCTGGCACTGGCTCGGGGTGAGCAGCTCGAAGGGAATGTCGTAGTCGTTGAGCAAATCCATGAAGATTTCAGCCTCGCTGATGCTGCGCAGCTGGCGGAAGATTTGCAGGGTGCCGCAGGGCTGCTGGTCGAAGCGCAGGGCCTCCTCCCGGTCGAGCTGTTCAAAGAGGGCCTGGCTGTAATCGGCCAGCCGCAGCAAATCATCGTGGTTCCGCTGGTAAGAGGCCCGGCGGCAGTGCTGGAACAGGGTCCAGAACCAGCGCCAGGAGGCGGCCGCCGCCCCCCAGCGCCCGGCCACCGGCGCCCGTTGCTGGCGCAGCAGCCAACGCCCGGCCGCCCAGGGCAGGGCGGGACTGGCCCAGGGGGCCACGGCCCCGAAGCTGAGTTGGCCACCGACGGCGCGGCTGCCCTCCAGGGCCACGGCCGGCTGCCGGTCGATGACCGTAACCCGGTGGCCCAGTTTGCGCAAAAAGTAGGCGCTGCTGACCCCGGCCACGCCGGCGCCCAGAATGACGATATTCATTGGAAATCCTTAAATTTTTATGGGGACGGTGCCACAGCGACGGCGCCGCGCCCGGGGTTGAAATCGGTGGCCGGCCCCTGGCCGTCCGTCGGGAAATTATAAGGCTTTGGCGGCCCGGCCTTGGGCGGGGTGGGCGGCGGCTTGGCCGGGGGGAAGCGCTTCGGTTTATCCGTCCTTTCAAGGGGAAGCGCTTCGTTCTGGGAAGAGTGAGAAAGGTAGCGGCCACCAGATGGCCGAAGCGCTTCAGCGTTGGCAAACGAGGAAGCGCTTCCCCCTTCTGGGCCGCCAGAACGAAGCGCTTCATTAAAACGAGCCTCGGCGGAGGGAAGCGCTTCGTTGGCTTGGCCCATTAGTTGGGTTCCAGGTCGGAAGCGCTGCCCCCTTCTGGGCTGCTAGAACGAAGCGCTTCATTAAAACGGGTTTCGGCGGCAGGAAGCGCTTCCTCCTTCTCGGGCCGGTGAGGATTAAAAAGATGCCGCCCCGGGAAGCGCTTCGGTTTATCCGTCCTTTCAAGAGGAAGCGCTTCAGCGTTGGCAAAGGAGGGAGCGCTTCCGGTCGAGAAGGTCTTTTCCAGCGAAGCGCTTCGGTGGTTTGGCTCATTGGCTGGGTTCCCAGTCGGAAGCGCTTCCCCCTTCTGGGCCGTTAGAACGAAGCGCTTCATTAAAACGAGCCTCGGCGGAGGGAAGCGCCGGGCTTGAATGGGGTCGGGAAGGGAAATAAAGCAATACCCCGGCGGTATCAAGGCGAAGCGCTTCACTCCTCTGTTAGCTGTCCCCCTAAACCGAAGCGCTTCAGCGCTGGCAAAGAACGAAGCGCTTCCGGTCGAGAAGTCTTTTCCAGCGAAGCGCTTCGGTAGTTTGGTCCATTAGCTGGGTTCCCAGTCGGAAGCGCTCCCCCCACCAAAAGAAGAGCCTGTTCCCCCTTTTGATTCCGATGGTGAAGCGCTTCCGGCGGCTAAGCCAGCAGCGGGGGAAGCGCTTTGGCTCTGGAGGGTTGCTTAGAAGGGAAGCGCTTCATTAAGACGGGTCTCAGCGGCAGGAAGCGCTTCGCCTCCGAGCCCGAATGACGCCAAGATGCCGTTGGCAACGAAGCGCTTCGGTCTAGAAAGCCAGTTGGAAGGAAGCGCTTCCTCCTTGCGGGCCGCTAGAACGAAGCGCTCCCCCTTCTCGGGCCGGAGCTGGTGAGGATTAAAAAGATGCCGCCCCGGGAAGCGCTTCGGTTTATCCGTCCTTTCAAGAGGAAGCGCTTCAGCGTTGGCAAAGGAGGGAGCGCTTCCGGTCGAGAAGGTCTTTTCCAGCGAAGCGCTTCGGTGGTTTGGCTCATTGGCTGGGTTCCCAGTCGGAAGCGCTTCCCCCTTCTGGGCCGTTAGAACGAAGCGCTTCATTAAAACGAGCCTTGGCGGCGGGAAGCGCTTCGGGGGTCATAAAAAAAGAGCGCTTCGGTGGAAGCGCTCCCTGGTTCGATTGGAACCCAACCGGGGCCGGCTAAATCCGCTCGATATGGGCGCCGACGGCGGTCAATTTCTGTTCGATGCCGTCATAGCCTCGGTCGAGGTGATAGATGCGGTCGATGACCGTCTCGCCCTCGGCACAGAGGCCGGCCAGCACCAGGCAGGCGCTGGCGCGCAGGTCGGTGGCCATGACCGGCGCCCCCACCAGCCGGGCCACGCCGGTGGTGGTGGCACTGTGGCCGTCGATGCTGATGTCGGCGCCCATGCGTTGCAGCTCCGGCGCGTGCATGAAGCGGTTCTCGAAGATGGTCTCGCTGATGGTGGCCGTGCCCGCCGCCACGCAGTTCAGGGCCATGAACTGGGCCTGCATATCGGTGGGAAAGGCCGGAAAGGGCGCCGTGCGGATATTCACCGCCCGCAGCGGCCGCTGGCGCGCGTCGATGAGAATGTGGTTGGCGCCGCGTTCGATGTGGGCGCCGGCCTGGCTCAGCTTCTCCAGCACCGCCTCCAACAGGCCGCTGCTGATGCCGTTCAGCACGGTGCGGCCGCCGGTGATGGCGGTGGCGACCAGATGGGTGCCGGCCTCGATGCGGTCGGCGACCACGCCATATTCGGTGCCGTGCAGCCGGGCCACGCCCTCGATGCGCAGCGTCGGCGTGCCGATGCCGCTAATCTTCGCCCCCATGCTATTTAGGCAGTGGGCCAAATCGCTAACCTCCGGCTCCAGGGCGCAGTTCTCCAGAATGGTGGTGCCCTCGGCCAGTACGGCGGCCATCAGCAGGTTTTCGGTGCCGGTTACGCTGACCGTATCGAAGAGAAAACGGCCGCCGTGTAGCTTGCCCTCGGCGAGGATATAGCCGCCGTCGATATGGATTTTCGCCCCCAGCGCCTCCAGACCCTTGATGTGCAAATCCACCGGCCGGGCGCCGATGGCACAGCCGCCGGGCAGGGACACCTTGGCCGTGCCGAAGCGGGTCAGCAGTGGCCCCAGCACCAGAATGCTGGCGCGCATGGTTTTGACCAGCTCATAGGGGGCCGTCTGGCTGTGAATGGCCCGGGCGCAGACGCTCACCTCGTTGGGGCCGCCGAATTCGGCGCTGGCGCCGAGCTGCTGGAGCAGGGCCAGGGTGGTTTGCACGTCGAGCAGGCGCGGCACGTTGCGAATCACACAGGGCTCGGCGGTCAGCAGGGTGGCGGCCAGTATGGGCAGCACCGCATTCTTGGCGCCGCTGATGGGAATTTCCCCCTCCAGGGCCCGGCCGCCCTGAATGCGTAGCTTAGCCATCGCGGGCCTCCGTCTTCAGGGCGAGGGCGTGCATCTGCTCGCTGGAAAAAATATCGGCCAGGGCGTTCATCACCAGCCGGTGTTGCTCCAGGCGCTTCAGGCCGACAAAGGCGGCCGAGCGTACCCGGGCCTCACAGTGGACGCCGTCGTTGCTGTTGAAGTGAATGTCGGCGTCGGGCAGCACGGCCAGAATCCGTGCCCGTATCAGTTGTTCCAGTTCCATGGTTATTTATTGGGGAAAGTGAATTTCGTAGAGGGCGCTCAGGGTGTGGAAAACCGGCGGCATCCGTTCCAGGCGCAGTTGGGGATTGAGGCGGCAGAGGTAGACCAGGAAGGCCATGCCGGCGCTGTCCAGCCGTTCCAGCCGGCTGCCATCGACCCGGTCGGCGGCCAGGGCGAAGCGCTTCAGCCTTAGGCCGTCCAGCTCCAGACGCGTAAGGCGGGGGCCCAGATGCAGAACCCCCGCCGTCAGCTCGCCGAAACTATTCGCTGATGGTGCCATTTTTTAGCTTGCCAATCAGGCTGTCGATGCCTTCCTTCTGAATGATGTTTTCAAAGCTGCTGCGGTAGCTGAGCAGGAAGGAGACGTTCTCAAAGACCACGTCGTAGATTTTCCACTGGCCGTTGCTGTAGCTCAGGGAGAAATCCACGTTGGAAACCTTGCCGCGCTTGTCCTTGACCTGCACCTTGAGCACGGCCCGGTTGTTCGTAACCTTCGGCGTGTTCAGGAATTTCAGCGACTCGTCCAGATTAGTATCGGTGTAGTTCTGCCAGCCCTTGGAGTAGGCGCGGATAAGGAAATCCTGGAAAACCTGAATGAACTGCTGCTGCTTGGCCGGGGCCAGGCCCTTGGCATTGCGGCCGAGCACGAATTTGGCCATGGTTTTGAAGTCCAGATAGGGCAGAACCTCCTGGCTGAGCATGGCGTTGAAAGCCTTGGGGTCATTGGTGTAGAGCGCCTTGTTCTGTTGCAGCTTGCTGAGCACCACGCGCACCTGACTTTCGGCCAGGGCCCGGGCATCTTCGCCGGTGGGGCCGGCGGCCATGAGGAGTTGGCTCAGCCCCAGGCCGAGCAGGAGAAGAAATTTTTTCATGTTTGTCTATTCCTTGTTGTTCTTGTTGTCGTTCATGCCCATCTGGGCAACCACCTGTTGAATCAGTTTTTCCAGCACCACCGAGGAGCCGGTGTAGCGGATTTCATCGTTGGCGCCGAGGAAGGTCTCGCTGCCACCGAGGGTCAGGCCGAGATACTTCTCGCCGAGCAGGCCGGTGGTGAGGATTTCCAGGCTGGAATCGTCCGGCAGCTGTTTTTCATAGCTGGCGTCGATTTCCACCTGCACCAGCGCGTCATAGTTGTGGTCGGGGGCGATGCTGATGCTCTTCACCCGGCCAATCTGCACCCCGGCCAGCGTAACCTTGGCGTTGCGGCCGAGGCCGCTGATGTCGCGGAAATAGGCGTTGAGGGGAAAGCTGGCCGTGCTGCGGTAGCCGTTGATATTGCTGGCCCGGAGGCCCAGCCAGGCCAGCGCGGCCAGGGCGGCCACCACAAAGAGGCCCACCAGCGCGCTGAGGGTTTTGTTCTGCATAAATTAATCTCCAAACATCAGGGCGGTCAGGACGAAGTCCAGGCCCAGCACCGCCAGCGAGGACAGCACCACCGTGCGCGTGGTGGCACTGCCCATGCCGGCGGCCGTAGGCCGGGAACGGAAGCCCTCGAAGGTGGCGAGGGTGCCGATGACCGCGCCAAAGACCAGACTTTTCACCAGCATGCCCTGGACAATGTCGTTCCAGAAATCGACGCCGGTTTGCATCTGGTTCCAGAAAATGCCGCCATCGACGCCAAGGTGCGCCACGCCGACCAGATAGGCGCCGCCAATGGCCACGGCCACGAAGAGGCTGGTCAGCAGCGGCAGGGCCAGCAGGGCCCCCCAAAAGCGCGGCACGCCCACATAGCGCACCGGGTAGATGCCTAGCATTTCCAGGGCGTTGAGCTGTTCGGTGGTTTTCATCAGGGCGATTTCGGCGGTCAGGGCCGAGCCGGCCCGGCCGGCAAAGAGCAGGGCACTGACCACGGCGCCGAGCTCGCGCATCAGCGACAGGGCCACCATGATGCCCAGGGACTGTTCGGCGCCGAATTTAATCAGCGTGGTGTAGCCCTGCAGCGCCAGCACCATGCCGACGAAAAAGCCGGAAAACAGAATAATCGGCAGGGACAGCACGCCGGTGAAGTAGAGCGCCTTCACCGTCAGCAGCGGCCGCTGCCAGAGAAAGGCACTGCGACCGAGCAGCTGCAAACAGAACAGGCCGTAGTCGCCGAGGCGCCGCAGCAGGGCGAGGGTGCCGTTGCCCAGGGCAATGAGGGCGTTCATCGCGGCTTCTCCGCGCCGATGGTCCGAGGCCCGTTCATCGCCGTTGCTCCGCGCCGATGGTCTGGAGCCAGCCCATTCATCGCGGCTTCTCCGCGCCAAACAGCTGGTGCTGGTAATCTGGCGCCGGATAGTGGAAGCGCACCGGCCCCTCGGCCTCGGCGTGCATGAACTGCTTCACCTCGGGCTCGCTACTGGCGGCCAGGGCCGCCGGGGTGCCGTCGGCCAGCAGCCGGGCATTGGAGAACAGCAAAATACGGTCGGCAATCTGGGACACCTCGGCCACGTCGTGGGAAACGATGAGGCTGGTCATGTGCAGGCCGTCGTGCAGGTCGCGCACCAGTTTGACCAGCATACCCAGGGAGATGGGGTCCTGGCCGGTGAAGGGTTCGTCGTAAATCATCAGCTCCGGGTCGAGGGTGATGGCCCGGGCCAGGGCCACCCGCCGGGCCATGCCGCCGGACAGTTCGGCGGTGCGCAGATTGGCAGCGCCGCGCAGGCCGACCCGCTGCAGCTTCATGGCCACCAGCAGCTGAATTAGCTCCTCGGGCAGCCGGGTTTTTTCGCGCAGCACGAAGGCGATGTTGTCGCCCACGGTCAAATCGCTGAACAGGGCGCCGGTCTGGAAGAGGATGCTCATTTTTTCGCGCAGGGCCATGAGCGCGCGCAGGGACAATTTGTGCACCGGCTCGCCGAAAACGTAGATTTCGCCGCTGTCCGGCCGGAGCTGGCCGGTGATGAGCTGCATCAGGGTGGTTTTGCCGGTGCCGCTGGGGCCCATCACCGCCACCAGCTCGCCGGCGCCAATCTTCAAACTGACGTTGTCAAAGATAAAACGCTGTCCACGTTTGAAGGTTAGATTATTTATTTCAATCAGATAATCCATTTAGTTCTTCTCGGAAAGCAATCGCTGGATTGTAGCCCATTCCGCCGGGGTCAGTGGCGAAACGGACAGACGGCTCTGGCGCAGCAGCACCATGGCCGCCAGTGCCGGCTCGGCCTTCAGCTCGGCCAGACTGAGCAGCCGGGGCAGGCGCTCCACCAGTTGCACCGGCACCGCCAGCCAGCGGCCGTCGGCCGGGTCGGGCCGGGCCGGGGCCAGCACGCGCACCACCCCGACGATGCCGCTGGGCCGGGCGTTGGAATGGTAGAAAAAGGCCAAATCGTCCGGCCGCATCTGGCCCAGATAGCGGCGGGCCTGGTGGTTGCGCACCCCGTCCCAGAGGGTGCTCTGGTCCGGCGCGGCGGCCAAATCGTCCAGGGAAAAGGCGCTGGGCTCGGACTTGAGCAGCCAGTGGCTAATCTTTTTCGTACTCATAGATAAAGTCCAGGGATTGGCTGTTGGGGCTGGCGACGGCCTCGGCCTTCAGCCGTTTATTGAATTTGTACTGGGCGAGGAACTCGGTAACGTTGTTCATAAAGCTGCTCTGCATGCCGATGTAGAGGCTTTCGCTGAGATTTTTCCCGGCCTTGAGGCCGTCGAGGCCGAGCTTGAAGACATCGAGATGAATTTTCGCGCCGATGTCGCTGGTGAACTGGCCAATGGCCATGTTGGCGCCCATTTCCATCAAATCCTTGCTGGACATGGTGCCGTCCGGAGCCTTGCCGAAGAGCAGATAGGACAAAATGAAGGAATCGCTCATGCTCGGCTTGGAGGTCAGCTTCAGAGCCAGGCGCTTCACCGTGCCGCTGACGCTGGCGCCCACCTCCACCTGGCCGACGGTGCGCAGGGCGAGGAAGTCGATGGTGGGGTTGGCGATATTGACGCCGGAGAAAATCACCCGGCCGCGCTTGATGTCCAGCTCCTGGCCGTAGAGAAAGTAGTTCCCGCTGGCCACCTCGATGCGCCCCTCGCCGCGAATGTTCTCCCGGGGTTTCATAATCAAATCCAGCCCGCCGATGAGGCGGATTTTGACGTCCTTGTTGTCGAAATAGACCTTGTTGCCGAGCTGCACCTTGATGCGGGCGTTGATGGGACTGTTGTTGGTGGCCGTGGTCGGCGCCGCCGGCTTTTTCTGATTGACGATGACCACGTCCTTGGAAATGGGCACGGCCGCCGAGGTGTCGGGAATGGAAATGTAGGCCTCGGGAATCAGCAGGGTGCCGTTGGCGTCGATGCCCTTGGCCGGGTCGATGTTGATGACAAACTGGGGCGTAACGAAGACCTTGGCGGTTTTGGAGTTGGCGATGAGCATATTTTTGCCCTCCAGATTCAGGCGCAGCTGCAGCGGGCTGAGGCGCAGGCGGCCGCTGGCGCGCAGATTGCCGGCCGGCGTGCCGATTTGACCGTTCAGGTCGATTTCACCGTTGGCCCCGGCGGCCAGGCGCAGCCGCATATTTTTCAGCTCGGTGGCCGTGGCCGGAATGGAGAGGGCGCCGTTGCTGAGCTCGATGGCACCGTTAATCTGCGGACTGGCCAGCGGCCCGGCGAAGAGCAGCTGGCCGGCCACCCGCCCCTGCAGCTGGCTGACGTGGGGAATGTGGTTTTTGAAGACGCCGATGTTCGGAATGTCCGTGCGCAGCGAGCCGTTGATATGCGGCGTGGCGCCGAGGCTGAGCTGCAGCGTGCCGCCGATTTGGCCCATCCTGTCCAAATCCACCGCCAACGTGGTGCGCAGCTGGGAACCCTGATTCTGGGCCTCCAGCTGGAAGCGCTTCAGGGGGATAACCAGCGGCGCCTGGCCCTCCAGCCGCAGCACCAGCGAGCCGGGCGTCATCTGCAGTTTGCCGCTGCCGCTGAGCTGGCCGTTTCTGGCGATGCGAATTTCCCCGCTGCCGCTGAGGCTGCTGTTGATTTTCAGCGTCCGGGGCAGCCAGCGCGCCAGGCTCTGGGGCTGGAGCTTCTGAATGTCATAGCGCAGCCGGGTGGATTCCTTCTTCTCGCCGTCGAGGCAGAGGCGGGAGTACGGGTCGTGGAGACAGAGCCCTTCCACGCTGACCGCCGCCGGCGACAGGCTGAGCTTGCTCGGTTTGTCCAGCTGGAAGCGCTGGCCCTCCACCGTAACGCCCAGGGCGTTCAGGGTGCCGGCCCAGCGTTCCAGACCGGAGAAACCGCCGGCCAGCTCTGCCTGGAGCTGATAGGGGGCACCGCTCTGCAGTTTCAGGCTGTGGCGGTTGAACAGGCCCTGGCTCTGCAGCCGCAGCCGTTCAATATTCTGGCCGGCCACCTGGAGGCCAGTCAGCTGCAGGTCATTGTTGAAGACGCCGCCGTTCTGCAGCTGGTCGTTGAGGCTGGCCTTGAGCTCGCGCAGGCTGAAATCGTTGCCGTGGCGCAGATTCTGGCCGCTCAGCTGGAGCTGGATTTTGGGGCTGTTCAGGCTGCCGCCAATCTCACCGTCGGCCTTGAGACTGCCGCCCAGGGGCGCGTAGAAGGCCTGCAGCGCCGGCGCCGTCAGGGCCAGTTTCAGCTGCAGCTGGGACGGTTTAACCCGGCCGTCGAGCTGGAGCCGATTGGCGCCCAGGCCGAGCTGGAGCCTATCGGCCCGAAGCGCTCCCCCCTGCCAGTGGAGCTGGCCACTGCCGGCCAAAGCCTGGCCGCGATAGCTGCCGCCCAGCCGTTTCAGCAGCAGCCCTATCTCCGGCGTACCGTCGGCCCGGATTTCACCGCTGCTGCTGGCCTCGCCGCTGAGCACGGCCTTGACCGCCGGCCACTGGCCCTCGGGTTTGAGCCCCTGCCAGCGGGCGTCGGCGCTCCAGCGCAGCGGGCTGAAATTCACGTGGCCGCTGATATGGGCCTGGCCGGCGAGCAGCTGGGCGTCCAGCACAATGTCCTCGGCCCGGGTCGGGCTGATTCGGGCCCGGCCGCTGGCGTGCAGTGGTGGAATGTCCGTGCCGCGCAGCTCGGCCTGCAGCTGGGTCTGCAGGGCCGCCAGCGACCCCTTCAGGGCCAGGCTACCGGTTTTGGACAGCACCACCGGCTTGGCCGCCGGGCCGTAGCGCAGGTTCTGCCAGTGGAAATCGCCGTCAAGCTCGGGCTGGAGCAGATTGCCGCGCAGCTGGAGCTGGCCCTGGACACTCCCGGCCAGGGTCGGCAGGAAATAGTGCAGGGCCGGGGCGTTCAACTGTAGATGCACATCGGCGCTTTTCTCGTCGGCGCTGCCGTCGGCCGCCAGCCGGTTGCCGGCCCAGTCGAGGCGAAGCGCTTCGACCCGGAGCCGTTCGCCGGCATAGTCGAGCCGGCCGGAACCGCTGATGGGCTGGCCGTCGTAGCTGCCGTTCAGGGCCTTGATATTCAGGGCGGCGCGCCAGTGGTCGCCCTCGTCGCGGCCTTCGGTGCTGAGGGAACCGCTGACGCTGCCTTTGATGTCGGGCAGATAGTCTTCGGCGCGCAGATTCTGCACGTCCAAATCGCCGCGCCAGCCGAAGCGCTCCCCCCAGTCGAGGCCGCCCCGGAACTGGGCACCGCCGCCGGCGGTGGTGGCCGTCAGTTGTAAATCGTCGAGGCGGTCGAGGCCGAGCAGGCTGAATAGGGCCGCCGCCTTGAGTTTAAGTTCCGGCGGCACATATTCGCCCCGGGCGTCGCCCTCCAGCTGGAGCTGGAGCCGGTCCCAGGGCCCTTCGGCGTGGAGATGGCCGCGCCGGCTGTGGTAGTCGGCATAGCTGAGCTGGTGCCAGTCCAAATCGGCGGCCAGGGCCTGGCCGGGTAAATCCACCCGGCCCTGCAGCTGGAACAGGCCGCCCAAATCGCCGCGACTGACCATGGTCAGCCGGGGCGCCAGCAGCGAACCCTGGCCGCTGAGGCTAAGCGCTTCGGTGAAGCCGGGCAGCCGGGTTTGACCGGCGAAATGGAGCTGGAGCGGGTAGTCGTCCCGGGTCTGGAGCCGGGCGCTGAGCCGGCCGCCGCCGTAGTTGGTCTGGGCCGCCAGCAGGGCCTGGAGCTGGTCGCCCTGATAGCTGCCGCTGAGGTCGAGCCGGTCGATGGCCACCAGCTCTTCGCCGTCCTGTTCCAGGCGGAAGCGGTCGAGGTGAAGCGCTTCGATAACCACGGCCATGGGCGTGCTCAGCGTCGGCAGGGAACGAAGCGCTTCCCCGGGGGGCGGCGGTTCCGTCGGCCCGGCCGGGGGCAGCCCTAGCCGGGCGTCGCTTAGACTCAGTTCGCGCAGCTGCAGGATTTTTCCGGGCAGGGCGCCCCAGTCCAGGGCGAAGCGCAGTTCCTCGGCCTCCAGCTGAATGCCGGCACCGCTGAAACGGAGCTGGCGCCAGCGCTGGGGGCCGAAAAGATTGCCCTCGATGTCGGCGTGCAGCTCAAAGGGTGTCAGCGCCCGCACCAGGCCGGGCAGTTGACTATAAATCCGGTCGCTGCCGAGGCTGACCAGCAGCAGGCAGAGCAGCAGCAGCAGCGTGAGCAGCAGATAGAGCAGGCTCCGTAAAATTTTCCACAGGTATTTCATTTTGGTTCTCCTCGACCCGGCCGCCGGGGCCGGTAATGGGGGCAGCGGGCGCCGCCGGGGCGCCGTAGGCGCTTCGACCCGGCGAAGCGCTTCGTAGCAGCACAGCGAGCGCCGCCGGGGCGCTACAACCGCTGCGGGCGCCCGGGCCTAGTTTTGAATGGGGGGCAGAACGAAGCGCTTCTGGGGGGCCGCCGGTCGCACTCCCGTCTGGGGAAGCCCTCCACAGGAGGGCAGCGAGCACCGCAGGAGCGCAGCAACCGCTTCACAAATCCAGCTCCGCGCCAATGGTGAGGTGCCTGCGAATGGCGCCAGCCATCTTGCCTCCGGCAAGCATTTTGTCGCCCAGCTGGCGGTCAACCGTCCGGTGAACGCCAGCCCTATTCTGAAAACGGCTCATAAATCCAGCTCCGCGCCAATGGTGAGGTGCATACGGATTTTGTCGCCCAGCTGGCGGTCAACCGTCCGGTGAACGCCAGCCCCGTTCTGAAAACGGCTCATAAATCCAGCTCCGCGCCAATCGTTAAATGCATACGAATCTTGTCGCCGAGCTGGCGGTCAAAGCCATGCCCACGTCACCACCGCACTCCAGCACCCTCATGCAATCGAAAACT
>ERZ773090.386-NODE-386-length-26102-cov-4.87139_pt1 | contig 26102 bp, 21 predicted proteins | sample MGYA00580579_ERZ773090 | MGnify/ENA primary metagenome ERZ773090 (study PRJEB29015, sample SAMEA2738014) | human oral metagenome | biome: human oral; feature: human-associated habitat; material: dental | place: China | collected 2132 ... | reverse complement strand
CCGAAGCTCTGGTACTGGCCGGCGACGCCCTCGTCGCGAATGACCAGACGATGCTGCTCGCTGAGCTGCACCACGTGCGGGTTCGGGGCGATGTTGGCCAGGCTGTCATTCTGGGCGGCGGTGGGGGCGTTGATTTTTAGCTTGTTCACGGCGCCCTCGAACTGCACGGCCTGGTTCAGGGCGTTCTGGGCCTGGGCCCGGTCCACGGTTACGGCGGGGTTGGGGTCATGGACGTTGCTGTCGATGGGCCCGCCGCCAAAGATTTGCACCCAGTGGTTTTTATAGGCGTCGTTTTCCTTGTAGGCATAGCCGGCGCCGAAGCTATCGAAGTCCTCGCGCACCATGTTGGCATAGTGGCCCGGACTGTTGCGCAGGTGGCCGGCGGCGGCGCGGGCGCCCTCGGGCGTATGGGGCGACACGGTGCCCTTGTGCAGGTTTTCCCCCTGGAGGGTGGCCTGGGTGGGGTCGTTGCGGTCGAAGAACTCGTGGTCGGTAACCTGTTTGCCGTTGGGGCGCTGGTGGCTCCAGAGTTCGGTAATTTCCTCGGCCCGCACCTGGGCATAGCTGTTCAGACTGTTGCGGAATTTCAGCGGCGGCAGACCTTTTTCGGCGCGGTAGACGTTGGTTTGCTCCAGGAAGGCGACCATTTCCGGCGTGATGGGCGAAGCGGTGTACTGGTTGAAGGTGCCCAGCTGGCTGCTGTCATTGCTGAAGCTGCCGCGAATGTCCGGTTCCACCGGCGGAATGTTGGTCGGCGCCGGCACCGGTGGATTCAGGGTGGGCGACGGCTCGGGGTTGGCCGTGGGCTGCGGATTGGCCGTGGGCGAGGGCGCTACCGTGGGCATGGGGGCCGGCAGGGGCGTTACCGTGGGCTGCGGATTATCGCTGGGCGTGGGCACCGGCGTGGCCGTGGGCGTTGCCGGCGGCAGCGGTGTGGGGGCTAGCGTGGGCTGTGGATTGTCGCTGGGCGTGGGCGCCGGCGGTGGCACTGGCGTGGGCTGTGGATTGTAGGTGGGCATGGGGGCCGGCAAGGGCGCTACCGTGGGCTGTGGATTATCGCTGGGGGTTGGCACTGGCGGTGGCACCGGCGTGGCCGTGGGCGTTGCCGGCGGCAGCGGCGTGGGGGCTAGCGTGGGCTGCGGATTGTAGGTGGGCTGGGGGGGCAGCGTTGGGGACGGGACGACCGTGGGAGCCGGCGGTGCCACCGTGGGCGTTGGCTGGGGGGGCAGCGTCGGCGAGGGAACAACCGTCGGCTGCGGTAGCGCGTGTTCAGGTACGAAGACCGACACGTTCGGATTCACCAGGCTGCCGCCGCAGGCGCTCAGCAGGGCGCCGCTAACCAGCAGGGCAATGAGCTTTAGTTTCATGGGAAAACTCCTGTAGTAAAAAAACAACGAGTGGTTTCATTGTGCGCCTTCTCGGCGGCGGAGAAAACCGCTCTCCCCAGCCGGCAGCAAAAGCAATGCCGAAGCGCTTCGGGGGCGGCGAATTAAACGGGCAGCGGCATTGGCTAGAATGGAGGATTTAAGGAGTTTTTATGGGCCAATCCCTGGGCAAACTATTTATTTTCTGTGCTTTTTCGCTGGCGGTCGGAGCCCCGGCGGCCGCAAGTCCCGCCGCCGCCGCCACGGTGCGTCCGGCCCCCACAACCATCGCCGCCCCGCTGGCCACCCTGCGGCAGCGGCTGGCCCGGGAGCAGGGCTTGAAACTGCAAATCTGGCAGTGGCCCCGGGATTTAAACAGCCTCATTCCCCTGACGGAAGCGCTTCTGAAGGAAAACCACTATGGCCAGCGGCAAATCGACCAACGCGCGGCCGTTCTAAACGTGCTGGACGTGCTCCTTCAGCAAATCGACCAGGCCACCCCGGCCGCCCCCGACCGGCCTAAGCCGGGCCTCATCAGCACGGAAGTGCTGTTGGAATTTTCCGGCAACGACGGCTGGCCCCGGTTCACCGTCCGGCTGGAGCAGGGCCTAAAAACCGGGGCCGGTTCCTGGCTGCAATTTGAGGTGGCCGGGGACCGAAGCGCTTCCCCTCCGCTTTATGTGAAAAACTTCGATGCCCTCATCGGCGCCCTGACGGCCACCCCCTGACGGGCCCGGGGAAATTAAACTTTTCTTCAGCGACGGGCCTTGGAACCGCTTATTACAATAGCCCCAAGCTCCTGCGGGAGCCCCCCATAACAAAAAAACAGAGGCAATGTATGAGCGAAAAAATTTCCCTCACCATCAACGGGCAGCGGGTCGAAGCCGACCCCGGCACCTCCATCATTCAGGCCTACGCCCACGCCGGCAAGGCCATCACCGCCAACGTGGGCTGCATGGGCCAGGGCGTCTGCGGTTCCTGCCGCTGCATGGTGCGCAAGGACGGCGAACGGGACGTGCAAACGGCCCTGGCCTGTGAAACTCCGGTGGAAGCCGGCATGCAGGTCAGCTTCATCGACTACTTCCTGCCCGAGCACGTGCACTACTACGACACCAAAAACCTCGGCGACGGCTGGGACGTGCTGGAAGAGGTCAATGCCATCTTCCCCGAGGCCCAGCACTGCCGCCACTGTGGCGGTTGCACCCGCGCCTGTCCCAAGGGCCTGAGCGTGGAGGCGGGCGTAGCGGCCGTGGCCAGCGGTGATTTCGCCGCCGCCGGGCAGATTTTCGACGAGTGCGTCATGTGCAATCTCTGCACCCTCTCCTGTCCGGAAAATATCCGACCGAACCATCTGGGCCTCTACGCCCGGCGCCACACGGCGGCGGCCAGCCTGCGCCCGGTGGACCTGCTCAAACGGCTGCAGGAAATCGAGCGCGGCGAAATGGACATTGATTTGAACGGAGCCGAAGCATGAACGGCATCGCCTACGAGGAAGCGCTTCGGGCCCTGCGCCAGTCCGACCTGCCCCTGCGGCCGGAAAAGCTTACGAAAGAAGAACTGCTCGGCCAGTTCCACCCGGACTATCAGGCCAGCGCCCGCACCGCGCTGGCGGTGGGGGCCAACAAGGGCGAGCCCTGCCATCCGGAGCTGGCGGCGCTGCTGCTCAGCAATCCCCTGATTACCGACCGGGATTTGGCCGGGGCCGAAGCGCTGGCCACCGACGTGCTGGTCATCGGCGGCGGCGGGGCCGGGGCGGCGGCGGCTCTCAGTGCGGCCGAGGCCGGGGCCTCGGTGCTGATGGTCAATAAGCTGCGCATCGGCGACAGCAACACGGTGATGGCCGAGGGCGGCATTCAGGCCGCCGTCGGGGCCGAGGACAGCCTGCAGCAGCATTTCGATGACACGCTGAAGGGCGGCCACCGGGTTGGCGACCGCCGGCTGATTGCCCAGATGGTCAAGGACGCTCCGGGCGTTATCCGCTGGCTCATCGAGCTGGGCATGAACTTCGATTTGGCCGCCGACGGTAGCAATCGCCTGCAGCGCAAGCGCGCCGGCGGTACCACCGTGCCGCGCATACTCTGCCACCGGGACTTCACCGGCCTGGAGATGATGCGGGTGCTGCGCGAGGCCGTCGAACTGGAACGCAAAATCCAGCTGCTGAACCGCCATCCGGCCGTTGAGCTGCTCTCCGACGAGCACGGCCGCTGTGCCGGCGCCGTGGTCTACGATTTGGAACGGCGCCAGCTCATTCTGATTCACGCCAAGGCCACCATTCTGGCCACCGGTGGTTCCGGCCGGCTGCACCTGCAGGGCTTCGCCACCTCCAACCACTACGGCGCCACCGCCGACGGCCTGGTGCTGGCCTACCGCCTCGGCGCCAAGCTGCGCGATTTGGATTCCTTCCAGTACCACCCCACCGGCGTGGCGGCGCCGGCGTCCCTGGCCGGGGCGCTGATTTCCGAGGCGGTGCGTTCGGCCGGCACCCGGCTGGTGAACGGCCTCGGGGAGCGCTTCATCGACGAGCTCGGCCCCCGGGACCTGGTCGCCGCCGCCATACTGCGCGAGTGTGCCGAGGGCCGGGGCATCGTCAAGGACGGCCAGCTGGGCGTTTTCCTCGACACGCCACGCCTGATTGCGGCCCAGCCGGACATCCGCAAGCGCCTGGTTACCATGGAGCACGTGGCCCACAAATGCGGCCTCGACCCCAGCGTTGAACCGCTGCTCATTCACCCCACCCTGCACTATCAGAACGGCGGCATCGTTATCGACGGCGACGGCGCCACCACCGTGGCCGGCCTCTACGCCGCCGGCGAAGTGTCCGGCGGCATCCACGGCCGCAACCGGCTGATGGGCAATGCGCTGCTGGATATCATCAGCTTCGGCCGGCGGGCCGGGGCGGCGGCGGCCCACAACGGTCTGCCGCTGAAGAAAATGCGCGGCGGCCTGGGCCACATCTACGTGCTCCAGCGGGAGCTGGCCCACGCCGGCCTACAGCCCACCGGCAAAGCTCCGGTGCTTTATCCCAACTACGGCGCCTTTGACCTGCGCCAACACGCCCATTTGCAGGAGGCCGTCTAATGTCTGAATTGAACCAAGTCCTATTGCACCCCAGCCGGCTGCTGGGCGCCGACCTCAACGGCTGGCTGGCCGTGGGCGGCGGTGAGGGCCTGCTCAAGGCGCTGGCGGCTCCCGACGACATCATCAACCAGCTGCGCGATGCCGGCCTGGCCGGCATGGGCGGCGCCGGCTTCCCCAGCTGGCGCAAGTGGGAGGCGGTGCGTGATACGCCGCGCAAGAACGGCGGCCGCTATGTGGTCTGCAATGCCAACGAGGACGAGCCGGGCACCTTCAAGGACCGCTATCTGCTCGCCCATACCCCCCACCAGGTCATCGAGGGCGCCCTCATCGCCTGTGTGGCAGTCAAGGCTAACCATCTGATTATGTACGTCAATCCGCACCTGACCGAGGCCGTGGCCGCCACCCGGGAAGCGCTGCGCCAGTGGCAGGAGCACGAGCTCTGCCGCCGCATCGAGGCCTATTTGGGCGAGCCCATCGAGCTGAAGCTGGTGGAAACCTCCGGCCGCTACATCGGCGGCGAGGAAACGGCGGTCATCTCCTGGCTGAACGGCGGCTTCCCCTTCCCCCACCGCAAGCCGCCCTATCCGGCCGAATGCGGCGTCAATGACGACCCAACCCTGATTAACAACACCGAAACCTTCGCCAACGTCAGCCACATTCTCCGCGCCGGCGTCCAGTGGTACCGGGATTTGGGCAAGGGCGAGGCCGTCGGCACCAAGCTCTATTCCCTCTCCGGCGACGTGCTGAATCCCGGCCTCTACGAGCTGCCCATGGGCACCAGCCTGCAGGATTTAATCTACAAATACGGCGGCGGCATGCTCGGCGGCCGGGCCTTTAAGGCGGTCTTCACCGGCGGCCCGTCGAATACCCTGCTGACGGCCAAGGATTTGGATGTGCCCCTGGACTTTGCCTCGGTGCGCCTGCGCCAGTCCAGCCTTGGCACCGGCGCCATGATTGTGATTTCCGAAGGCACGTCGGTGGTGCGCAAGGTCTCCGAGTACGTGGAATTCTTCGCCGCCAACTCCTGCGGCCAGTGCCCCTCCTGCAAGGGCGGCACCTTCCAGCTGGCCCGGCTGCTCCAGCGTATTGACACCGGCCTCGGCGGCGATGAGGAAATCAGCGCCCTGAACAGTCTGGTGGCGGTGCTGCCGCGCAGTGGCCGCTGCGGTCTACTCGACGGGGCGGTAACGGTAACGCAGAGTTCCATGCGCACCTTCCCCGAGGAATACGGCATCAAGGAGTAATCATGGGTTTTAACAAAGTCCCCACCCTCATCGCCCTGGCGCTGGCGGCCCTTATCTGGCTGCTTCCGGTGCCCGAGGGCGTTTCTGTCAACGCCTGGCATCTGCTGGCCATGTTCGTGGGCATCATCGCCGCCATCATTGGCAAGGCCATGCCCATCGGCGCCATCGCCATCATTGCCTTCACCCTGGTGGCCCTGACCGGCGTAACCGTGGTTGATGACAAGGCCATCGCCGCCGGCAAGACGGCGAGCCTGGCCATCAAGGACGCCCTCAGCGCCCTGAACCATTCGCTGATTTGGATGATTGGCATCGCCATCATCATCTCCCGGGGCCTGCTGAAAACCGGCCTGGGCGAGCGCATCGGCTACCTGTTTGTGTCCCTCTGGGGCAAGCGGGCCCTCGGCGTGGCCTACAGCCTGTCTTTCTGCGATTTGCTGCTGGGGCCGGTAACGCCGAGCAACACCGCCCGGGGCGGCGCCATCGTCCACCCGATTATGAAATCCATCGCCGGCAACTTCGGTTCCGACCCGGCCGACGGCACCCAGAAGAAAATCGGCCGCTACCTGGCGCTGGTTAATTACCATTCCAACATCATCACCTGCCTGTTCTTCGTAACTGCGACGGCGCCGAACCCGCTGGCCGTGGACGCCATCAACAAGCTGGCCGGCACCAATTTCCAGATGAGCTGGGGCACCTGGTTCGTCGGCATGTGCGTGCCGGCGCTGGTGGCCATGCTGCTGATGCCGCTGATTCTGATGCTGTTCTTCCCGCCGGAAATTAAACACACGCCGGACGCGCCGGCCCTGGCCAGGGAGAAACTGAAGGCCATGGGCCCCATGAATCGCGGCGAGAAAATCATGCTCGGCGTGTTCGCGGTCATGTTGCTGCTGTGGGCGGAGGTGCCGAAGCATCTGTTCGGCGTGTCGGTGGACGCGACGGCGGCGGCGCTGCTCGGCCTGTCCCTGCTGCTGATTTCCGGCGTGCTCACCTGGGACGACGCTTTAAAAGAGAAGGGCGCCTGGGACACCATCATCTGGTTTGCGGCGCTGGTGATGATGGCGGACTTTCTCAACAAGCTGGGCCTCATCGGCTGGATTTCTAACCTGATGAAGGGCTACATCGCCAGCCACGAGATGAGCTGGCAGGCCGGCAGCATTCTGCTGGTGCTGGCCTACCTCTACAGCCACTACATGTTCGCCAGCGGTACGGCCCACGTAACCGGCATGTTCGCCGCCTTCTACGGCGCCGGCCTGGCCCTAGGCGCACCGCCGGCCCTGCTGGCCTTCGCCATGAGTGCGGCCACCGGCATCATGATGTCGCTGACCCACTACGCCTCGGGCTCGTCGCCGGTCATCTTCAGCTCCAACTACGTAACCCTGAAGGAATGGTGGCTGGCCGGCTTCCTTATGAGCGTGGTGGAAATTGCCATCTTCGCCACCGTCGGCCTGGCCTGGTGGAAGATGCTGGGCTATTAGCCACGAACCCCGCCAGAGAGAAGCGCTTCGGACTCCGCAGGAGTCTGAAGCGCAGCGAGCGACGCAGTCGCGCAGCAACCCTTCGAAGCCACGCAGTGGCGCGGAAGCACAGCGAGCCACCGGCGAGCAACCGCTTCGTCTCGGGAACTCCACCCCATAAAAAAACCCAGATTCCGGCGAATCTGGGTTTTTATCGTTGGGGGTCGGGCTATGGGGACAGTCTTTCCAGCGCCCGCCGGGCTTGTTCATTGCCGGCGGCGGCGGCCTGTTCCAGCAGCCGCTGGGCTTTGGTCAAATCCTGGGGCACGTTTTCGCCCACGGTGTAGAAGTGGGCCAACATCAGCTGGGCGTCCATATTGCCCGCCGCCGCCGATTTTTCCCACAGTTCTATGGCCTTGGGCACGGCGTCTTTCCAGCGGCCCGTGGCCGGGGGCTCGGCGGCCTTGCTTTCCGTTCGCGCCGCCGCCATCAGCAGACTGCCCATAATAAACTGGGCATTGTCATTGTTCGCCGCCAGTGCCGCCGTCATCTGGCCGGATTGAATCAGCTCGGCGGTAAGGGTCAGGAATTTATCGTCCCTGGCCATGAAAGCCGTCTGGGCCTCTTTCAATTGCTTTGCCGTGGCCGGCGCCAGCGCAACCGGGCTAACGCTGGCCGTCGGGCCGGGGGCGATAAGCTGGGCCGTATAGTTGCGCAGCACCGCCTTGCTGTCATCGGCCCGAACGCCGAGGCTGAACAGCAGCAGCAGGCCGAGGCTAAGGCCACGAATTTTTTTAAACATTCATATCTCCAGGGTTAAAAAAAACCATCTTAGCCGCTGTCCCAAGCCCATAAAAGAACCCAGATTCCGGCGAACCGGACTGGGTCATTTGGGGAGGGCGTTCCATTGGGGGGCAGCGCTTCCCGCGTCCGCTCACCCTTCAATAGCTCCCAAATGAAAACGAGCGGCCGTTTTAGCCCACCGTCGCCCGAGTAAGAGAGCTTCTCAACGGCTCCTAGGTCCGCCTTGGCTTCCAAAGAAAGCCATCGGCATCTAGGCGGCGCTCGGTTCCGCTGGCCGAGCTTCCCCCCGCCGGCGGTCAAAAAATAGCCCCTGGGCCGGGGGCGCCGGGCGCTGGAATGATTTTTATAGGCCCGGACGCCCCGAAGCGCCCGGATTTTGGGCAGGGTCCCTCCCTAGAATTCTTCTATCGGGCGCTATTAACGGGCTATGCTCCCCCTTTTTTTACGGAGAACAGTATGTATTTCCTCTCATGCACTGCGCCGGCCACGCTGATGGTCTGCGGCGAACACGCGGTGGTTCAGGGCGGCCGGGCCCTGGTGGCGGCGGCGGCCCCGCGCGTGGAGGTCCGCCTCGAGCCCCGGCCCGATGACCGGATTCTTATCGACAGCGCCCTGGCCCGACATCAAACCGATTTGGCCAGCCTCGCCCCCCACCCCCGGCTGCGCTTTGTGCTGGCGGCCATCGCCGAGGCGGCGCCGACCCAGGGTTTCCAACTCAGCATTCACAGTGCCATTGACCCCAATAGGGGCCTGGGCAGTTCGGCGGCGGTTACGGTGGCGACCCTGGCGGCCCTGCTGCCCGAGGCCCCACCGGAGCAGCTGCTCGAGGCCGGCCGGCGGGTGATTCAGACCGTCCAGGGCCGGGGTTCCGGGGCCGATGTGGCCGGGGCGATTTATGGCGGCCTGCTCGGCTATGACATCAGCGGCGCCGTCGCCCGCCTGCCGCTGCCACCGGGGCGCTGGAGTCTGCGCTATGCCGGCTACAAGACGCCCACGGCCGAGGTGCTGGCCCTGCTCGCCGACCGCCAGCGCCAGCGGCCGGATTTCTACGCCGACCTCTACGGCCGCATGGCCACGGTGAGCGCGGCGGCCGAGGCGGCGGCCCGGGCCCGGGACTGGCACGGCTTCAACGCGGCGTTGAACCAATATCAAGACCTGATGGAAGAACTGGGCGTCTGCGACGGGGTACAGCAGGCCCAGATTGAGGCGGCCCGGCCCCACTGCTGGGCGGTGAAGATTAGCGGCAGTGGCCTCGGCGATTGCATTCTGGCCCTGGGCGCACAGATTCCGCCGGAACATGAGCCGGTGGAGCTGGGCGTGGACGGCCTGCGCCGGCTGCGATTCTAGGAAGTAGCACAAAAGTCCAGCTATATTAGAAAGAGAACTTTCAATCGAGGAAAAACTATGAAAACAATAAGTTATAAGGAATTTCAGACTGAGATGGCCCAGACATTACAGCGGGTAGTTGATGACCATAGTCCCATTGTGATTACCCAAGCCAATGGTCGAGCGGCGGTGCTAATGAGTCTGGAGGACTTTAACGCCTATGAGGCTACCCGCTATCTGGCGGCCAGTCCCCGCAATGCCGAGCGCCTGAATCGTTCCATCGCTCAAATCCGCGCGGGCCAGGGCACCGCCCATGAGCTAATAGAGCCGTGAAAATTATCTGGGCTGAAGATGCCTGGGAGGACTACCTTTTCTGGCAGAAGCAAGATATTCGGCAGCAGCCGTTCCAGGGACTGGGCAACCCGGAACCGCTAAAACACAACTGGCAAGGGTTTTGGTCGCGGCGCATTGATTTAGAACACCGTCTGGTCTATCAGATAAGAGAGGACTCTTTATTTATTGCCCAGTGCCGCTACCACTACTGATAGGTAAAGTTCTAGTCTCTAGACCGCCTTTAAAGGGGAAGCGCCTCGGCCTAAAACTATCCGACCCGGGGCCGAGGAAAGCGCCTGGCGCTGGGAAGTCGTTCCCGCCGAAGCGCTTCAATCCCAACGGCGGCCCGCAACGAAGCGCTTCGGACTGGTGGCTTGGCTGGGCGAGTTAATGCCAGTAAAGAGGGCGCGCTTCGGTCGGCGGGACGTTTTTACTGAAGCGCTTCGGTTCCAACGAATAGTTTTTCTCTTTGGCAGCCATTGCCGCGCGGCTTGCAATTAGCGCTGGCCAAGCCCGCCAGCGGCAGCGCTTCATCTTTAGAGCCTTCTAGGGCCGAAGCGCTTCCCGCTAGGCACTCGTTCCCGACGAAGCGCTTCAATTTTCCGGCCAACTTTAGCCCACTGGAAAAATCTTCCTAAACGAAGCGCTTCGGTATTTTGGAAATCGCCCCGGCCCCCGGGAAGCGCTTCGCTCTGAAAAGGTTCAAAAAAACGAAGCGCTTCCTATCCCGGCTGCTCCTCAAACCGAAGCGCTTCGGCCTTAGCAATCAGAAAAGGGGAGCGCTTCGGTTGGTTCAATAGGCAAGAAGCGCTTCATTTTTTATAAAGGCTTCTAACAGCAAAGCGCTTCGCCTCGACCGTTTGGATTAGTGGAAGGAAGCGCTTTTTTCTCGGCGAATTGGGGGAGCGCTTCGCTATTTGGGCTAGGAAGAAGCGCTTCGTTCCGAGGAGATAGATTTCCCAGCACCTAAAAGGGGGAGCGCTTCGAGCTGGGAGAACCTTATAGCCAAAAAGGGAAGCGCTTCAATCCCCAAGGTACAAAACGACAAAGCGCTTCCCGCTAGGAACTCGTTCCCGCTGAAGCGCTTCCTTCCCCAGCCTCCTTTTAAACCGAAGCGCTTCGGTCTGGAAAGACAGATTTCTCGATTGCCGAAAAAGGGAGCGCTTCTTTTCTAAGAACCTTCTGCCGGCGAAGCGCTTCGGGATTTTTGAATCATCATTGGCCCCGGCCTAAATCTTTACTCGAAGGGGGAAAGCGCTTCGTTCTACGGGCCCAGTTGGGGCCGTTCACCGTTACTGCTGGATTTCAGGGCGAAGCGCTTCGGCTCGGTGTAAAAAAGGAAGCGCTTCAACTCGGGGAAAGCCTTCCGAAATCAGGAAGCGCTTCGGCCGAGCCAGCCGAAAAACAGGGAGCGCTTCGCCTCAGTGCAACGGGGAACAGCGCTTTGGCCTGAAACCGCCACCGCCGGGTCGGGGCTCGTTTTTCATTTTGGATAGCCCAGGAGGGGAGCGCTTCGCTCTGGGAAGTCGTAAAAATAGACAGCGACCGGGCTTCTGGCCGCCTAAACCGAAGCGCTTCAGGCTGGGGAAATAGATTTTCTGGCGGCCGAAAGGGGGAGCGCTTCGTTTTCAAAGAGCGCAGGACAACGAAGCGGTTGCTGGCTGGTGCTCGCGGCGCTTCAAACTCCTATGGAGTTCGAGTCGGTTCGGCCCAGCCAATCAGGACCAGGGGAAGCGCTTCGTTGGGAAGGGCAAGGCCATTCCAACGGGTAAAAAAAACGCCCCGCCGGGGCGGAGCGTGGGGCAGTGGGGCCGATGTGAGAACCACCAGATGGGAGGCCGGGGCTGGAACCACTGAATGTGGGCCGGGCGGCGCCGGAACCAGGGTTGGCGGCGGCTCGGCTTGGGAGTAGCTCCGGCTTGGGTTGGGGTAGAGGTCGGGCCCCGGCCGGGGTTGGGGTAGCGGTCGGGCGGCGGCCTGGGTGGGAGGGCGGTCGGCTTGAACCAGGGCTAGCCCGGGACAGAACCAGGGTCGGCCCGACCCGGGTTTAGAGGGTGGCGGTGGGCAGGCCGGTGGTGAGCATTTTGCCCAGGCCCTGTTCGATGGCCTCGCGAATCTTCGGCACCTCGCGGCCATGCAGCTGAATGCCCACGCCCGGCACCCGGCGGCCGGATTTGATTTTCGGGTTCTGCCAGATGATGCGGCCGGAGACGGCAAAGCGGCCGATGTCATCGGGCAGGGTCAGAAATAGAAAGACGTCCTGGCCCATTTTGTATTCGTTGGTGGTGGGATAGAACACCCCACAGCCATCAACGAAGGGCATATAGACGGCATAGAGTTCGCGGGTATCGGCCACATTGAGCTTGATAACCCCTTTTTTCAGTTGGGACAGTGATTCACTCATAGTTTATTCCTGGGTAGGTTGTACTCCAGCAGCAGCGCTTTCACCGCGTAGAGCCGGTTGAGCTGGCTCTGGGACGGCCGGCGCAGCGCCTGCAGCCGAGCGTAGAGGTTGTGGAGGCGGTTGATGTCCAAATCTTCACGCCGAAGGCTGGCCAGATTCGGCCAGTTGGGCGGCAGCCATTCTAACTGTTTCGCCCGAATCAGCGCGCCAATCTGGCGGCTGACATAATCCAGCAACTGCCCGGCCGGCCAGCGTTCCAGCTGGGCCAGAAAGGCGAAATTCCGTTGGCAGAGCACATCGACACAGGCCGACAGGCTCTCGTCCGGGTGGGGAAGCGCTTCGCCCGTGGCCGCCCGGAAGGGATTATGTTGGTAGGACTCCAGCAATTCTAGCGCCACGGCCCGGGCCACCTGCCGTCGCGCCATCACAAATTCCAGGGCCGCCGCCTCGCTGGGCGGGGGCAGGGTCAGCACCTGGGCCCGGCTGAGAATGGTGGCCTTGACGGCGCGGCGATTGGCGGCGGTCAGGACGAAATGGCAGTGGGGCGGCGGTTCCTCCAGGGTTTTCAGCAGGGCATTGAGGACGCTCTCGTGCTGGCCGTCGCTGTTCAGCAGCAGCACGAAGCGCTTCGTTCCCAGCAGCGGCGTCAGCTGCACCAGCTCCAGCAGCGTGCGCAGGTCGGCCATTTTGCTGGCCTCGTCCTGCACCAGCAGGTCCGGGTGGCTGCCACCGGCGAGCAGATGGCAGGAGCGGCAGTGGCAGCCGGGCGCGCCGTCGTTGAGACAGAGGCTGCGGCGGATAAATTCCCGGCCCAGCGCCTCGGCCCCGGCCCGCCAGGGGTCGAGCAGCAGCAGACAGCCCGGCGCTAGCTGTTGCAGCCGCTGGCAGCGCTCGTCCCAGCCCAGCCAGGGAATGTCAGCCAGCGCCAAAGAGCCCATTCAAGGCCTCCTCAATCTGGGCGAAGACCTGCTCCGGCGGCCCGCTGGCGTCGATGAGTCGGGCCGTGGGATTGGCCTCGGCCCGGGCCCGGTAGGTGGCGGCCACCCGGCTGAAAAAATCGTCGCTCTCGCGCTCGATGCGGTCGGCCAGCCAGGAGCGTTCGCCGCGCCGCTGCTGGGCCAGGGCCGGGGGCAGGGTCAGAATCAGGGCCAAATCCGGGCGAAAATCGTCCAGGGTCCACCGTTCCAGTGCCGCGATTTTGGCCGCGTCCAGGCCCCGGCCACCGCCCTGATAGGCATAGGTGGCGTCGGTGAAACGGTCGCTCACCACGTGGATGCCGGCGGCCAGCTTCGGTTTTATCACCGTCTCCACGTGCTGGCGCCGGGCGGCAAAAATCAGCAGCAGCTCGCTGAGGGCGTCCAGGCTGGTGGCCGGGTGCAGAATGATTTGACGCAGCTGTTCGCCCAGGGGCGTGCCGCCGATTTCCCGGGTGAAATAGACCGGCAGCTGCCGGGCCGCAAACCAGCCGCGCAGCCGTTCCAGCTGGGTGCTTTTGCCGGCGCCGTCGGTGCCGTCGATGCTAATGAAGTGGCTCATGTTTAACCTCCACCGTCCAGCCCATGGCTGGGGTCAGACTCTGATAATTGACAATTTCCGCCCGGCCATCGACCAGGCGCAGCAGGCCGCGCAGCCGCAGCAGCAGGGCACTGCGCACGCTCTTCTGTCGGAAGAGCGAGTGTTCCAGCCGGTTGATGCCGCTGAACTCCAGATGCAGGGCCACCCGCACCTTCTTTTGAAAAATCTGGCGGGCGAAGTAGTGTTCGCGCCGGTAGCGGCCCCGGGTGTCGCTGCTGCTGAGCTGGAGGATGGTCAGGGCGGCCAGGGTATCCCTGACCTTCAGGCTGATGGTCAGCGGCAGGTCGCGCAGGCGCAGCAGCCGCTGGGCGCGCCGGCTCTGGTCGTTGGGATTGGCGTAGTCCTTGATTTCAATCAGCCAGATGTGCTCGTCGTCCACCTGAATGATGTCCACCCCCTTCATTTCCAGCGATTTCATTTCGCCGTTATAGAAACGGCTACCGTCGTATTTGAGCTGGCGGCTGCCGGCCGGAAAGACAAAGCGGAGCCGGCCCTCGCTGATGCTTTTAGCCATCGTCGCCCTCCAGATAGCGTTCGGCCTGGGCCAGCTCCTCGTCCAGCAGCAGCACCTCGGCCAGGGCCCCGGCGGCCGGACTGCTCTCGACGCTGATGCCCTCGGCGCTGCGGCGCAGGCCGAAGTAACTCACCTGCGGCGGCGCCAGCAGTTCCAGTTCGCGCAGCAGAAACAGCGAATGGGTGGCCAGCAGAATTTGCACGCTGGCCCCGGCCAGTTCCAGCAACAGCCGGGCCACCAGCCGCAGCAGCTGCGGGTTGAGATGGCTCTCGGGCTCGTCCCAGAACAGCACCGTGCCCGGGTCGAGGCTGCCGTTGGCCCAGAGCCGGCCGAGCAGGGCGATTTTACGTTGGCCCTCGGCCAGCAGACTGATGGCCAGCGGGCCCTCGGGGCTCTGCCAGCGGAAACCGCCGTGGTGCAGCTGCAGTTCGCCGGGCAGCGCTTCGCTCAGGAAGGCCGGCGGCGGGCGGTGGGGCGGCCGGGCCAGGGCCTCGGCGGCCTGCTGATAGCAGTCGTCGAAATGGGCGGCCAGCTCCGGCCGTTGCAGCAGCGGATAGAGGCTGAGCAGCTCCCGGGCCGGCAGCAGCAGGGGCCGCAGCGGATTGGGCCGGGTGGGGAGGGTGCCCATATTTACCCGGTGGCGGCTGGCCGGGCCGAAGCGCAGAGTGCAGTCCAGGGTGCGGTCGTCGAAAAAGAGTTGCAGGGCGGCGCCACTGGCCCCGTGGCGCACCAGCTGGCCGAGGCGGTCGGCCTGGAAAACCCGAAGCAGGCGCTGGCCGTAGGCACGGTTGGCCTCGGGCCGGGGGAGCGCTTCCCGGCCGGCGGCGCTGAGGGCATAGGCCACCCGGAGCAGATGGGATTTACCCAGACCGTTGGCGCCGAGGAACACGTTCAGACCGGGGCTGAATTGCAGGTGGGTGGCGGCGAAGATGGTGAAATTGCTGAGGACAAGTTGCCGTAACATGGGGAAAACGGGTGATGGAAAACGGCATTTTAGCGAAGCGCTTCCCGGCGGCGGGGGGATTTTGGCGCGGCCGGAAAAAAATTTTGGCACGCCCCCTTGACCGCCGGCGAAAAAAGCATAGAATGGGCACCTTCATTGGCACCAAAAAGGCCCAGATGGCGGAATTGGTAGACGCGCTAGGTTCAGGTCCTAGTGGGAGCAATCCTGTGGAGGTTCGAGTCCTCTTCTGGGCACCACCTTGAAAGTGGTGCTTTTTTTATGTCCAGACTTTTTACGTAAAATTCCCGCGCCCCGGTTTCCCCGGGGCGTTTTTTTTAGCCCGCAATGGGGAAGCGCTTCTCCCTAAAGGCCGCCGGCTCGAAGCGCTTCCTTCTCCGGCCCAAAAAAGAAGCGCTCCCCGGAGGAAGCGCTTTCTTTATTTGGGTTTGTCCGCCCGGCTAGAGCTGGGCCAGAATCCCATTCAGCGTGGCACTGGGGCGCAGGGCCGCCGTGGCCTTGGCCTCGTCCGGGGCGTAGTAGCCGCCGATGTCCACCGGCTGGCCAGCCCCGGCCGTCAGTTCGGCCAGAATTTTCGTTTCATTGGCCGCCAGGGCCGCCGCCACCGGGGCAAATTGGGCCGCCAGCTCCCCATCGCGGTTCTGCCCGGCCAGCGCTTCGGCCCAGTGGCGGGCGAGCCAGTAGTGGCTGCCGCGATTGTCCAGCTGGCCGGCCTTGCGCTTCGGCGACTGGTCGTTCAGCAGCAGCTTTTCGGTGGCCTGGTCCAGGGTGTCGGCCAGCAGCTGAGCCCGGGGGTTGTTCGTGCGCTGGGCCAGATGTTCAAGAGACACGGCCAGGGCCAGAAACTCGCCGAGTGAATCCCAGCGCAGATGATTTTCAGCCAGGAACTGCTGCACGTGCTTGGGCGCCGAACCGCCGGCCCCGGTTTCAAAGAGACCGCCGCCGGCCATCAGCGGCACGATGGACAGCATCTTGGCCGAGGTGCCCAGTTCGAGAATGGGGAACAGGTCGGTGAGATAGTCGCGCAGCACGTTGCCACTGACGGAAATGGTGTCCTCGCCGTTTTTCAGCCGCCGCAGCGTATGGGTGCAGGCTTCGGCCGGAGCCAGAATGCGAATGTCCAGGCCGTTGCTGTCCGCTTCGGCCAGATATTTTTCCACCTTTTTAATCAACTCCCGGTCGTGGGGCCGCTGCGGGTCGAGCCAGAAGACCGCCGGCATGCCGCTGAGCCGGGCCCGCTGCACCGCCAGCTTGACCCAGTCGCGCACCGGCCCGTCCTTGACCTGGCAGGCGCGCCAGATGTCGCCGGTTTCCACCGCATGTTCTGTCAGCACCCGGCCATCGTCAGCCACCAGCCGCACCGTGCCCGGGCCGCTGATTTCAAAGGTTTTATCGTGGGAGCCGTACTCCTCGGCCTTCTGGGCCATGAGGCCCACATTGGGCACCGTGCCCATGGTGGCCGGGTCGAAGGCGCCATGCTCCCGGCAGAAATCGATAACCGCCTGGTAGATGCCGGCATAGCTGCTGTCGGGAATCACGGCCTTGGTGTCCTGGGCCTGGCCGTCCCGGTTCCACATGCGGCCGGAATTGCGAATCATGGCCGGCATGGAGGCATCCACAATCACATCGCTGGGCACGTGCAGATTCGTGATGCCCCGGTCCGAATCGACCATGGCCAGGGCCGGCCGCTCGGCGTAGGTGGCGGCGATGCTGGCCTCGATGGCCGCCCGCTGGTCGGCGGGGAGCGCTTCAATGGCCGTGAGCAGGGCGGCCAGCCCGTTATTGGCATTGACGCCGGCGGCCCGAAGCGCTTCGCCATGGGCTGCAAAGACCGGCGCAAAGAAGGTTTCCAGCACCTGGCCGAAGATAATCGGGTCGGACACCTTCATCATCGTTGCCTTCAGGTGGACGGAGAACAGCAGGCCCTTGGCCTTGGCATCGGCAATTTCCGCCTCCAGAAACTGGCGCAGGGCGCGGCGGCTGAGCACGGTGGCATCGATGATTTCTCCGGCCTGCAATTGCAGCGGCGCCCGCAGCTCCTGGCTCTGGCCGGCGGCATCGGTGAAGACAAAGCGCACCGTGGTGGCCTCGGGGACGGTAACCGACTGTTCGTTATGGAAAAAATCGCCACTCGTCATGGTGGCTACCTCCGAGCGGGAGTCTTTACTCCAGGGGCCCATGCTGTGGGGGAACTTCTTCGCAAAATTCTTCACCGCCTTGGGGGCACGCCGGTCGGAGTTACCCTCGCGCAGCACCGGATTGACGGCGCTGCCCTTGACGCGCTCATAGCGGGCGCGAATGTCCTTTTCTTTGTCGTTCTGGGGGTCGGTGGGATAGTCCGGCAGGGCGTAGCCCTGGCTTTGCAGTTCCTTGATGGCACTGAGCAGCTGGGGCTGGGAGGCGCTGATGTTCGGCAGCTTAATCACGTTGGCTTCGGGCCGTTGCACCAGCTGGCCGAGCTCGGCCAGGGCATCGGGCACCCGCTGTTCCGGCGTCAGATAGTCCCCGAACTGGGCCAGAATGCGGCCGGCCAGGGAAATATCGGCCAGCTGGAAATCGACGCCGGCCGGGGCGGTGAAGGCGCGCAGCAGCGGCAGCAGCGAGCGGGTGGCCAGGGCCGGGGCTTCGTCGGTGTGGGTGTAGATGATGGTGCTCATGGGAACCTCGTGATGTTAAAGATGACTAAACGTTAATTTATCGCCCGCACCATTGCAAGGGCCTAGCCGAGGCGAATGTGATACTGGCCCACCTCCAGACTGCCATCGGCGGCCAGACTGATGGGCAACCCCAGCAGGGCCTGCAAATCGGCCAGGGCCGGGCCCTCCTCGGCCCGAATGAAATCCACCAGCTCCGGCCGGCCCACCACGGTGAGTGCCGTCGGTTTGAAGGCCCGGGCCTCGTGGAGCAGGTCGCGGAACAGCTGGAAGGCCTGGGTTTCCAGGGTCTTGACATAGCCCCGGCCGCGACAGTGGGGACAGGTTTCGCACAGGCTCTGGGTCAGGCTCTGGCTCGTGCGTTTGCGCGTCATCTCGATGATGCCCAGCGGCGACATGGGGCTGATGCTGTACTTGCTCTTGCTCGCCGCCAGCGCCGCCTCCAGCTGGGCCACCACGGCCTGGCGGTGCTCCTCGGCCTCCATGTCGATGAAATCAATCATGATGATGCCGCCGATATTGCGCAGCCGCAGCTGGCGGGCGATGGTCGTGGCCGCCTCCAGATTGGTTCTATAGATGGTGTCGTGCTGGGAGGACTTGCCGACGAAGGCGCCGGTATTGACGTCGATGGTGGTCATGGCCTCGGTCTGGTCGATGATGAGGGTGCCGCCGGATTTAAGCTGCACGTGGCGGTGTAGACACAGCTCAATTTCCGCCTCGATGCCATAGCGCTGGAAAAGGCCGATGCTGTCCTCGTGCAGCTGGAGCCGGTCGCCGAGGGCGCCGAGGAAATTGGCGGCAAATTCGGCCATTTCGTCGCGGGCGCCGACGTGGTCAACGACGATGCGGGCCACGGCCGGCGACAGCACGTCGCGCATGATTTTGAGATAGAGCGGCAGTTCCCGATAAATCAGCGTGCCGGCCTTGGCGGCCCCGGCCCGGCGCTGGATGTCGGCCCAGAGCCGTTGCAGATACTGCTGGTCGGCGCGCAGCGCTTCCACGTCGGCCGTCTCCACCGCCGTGCGCACGATGAAACCGCCGGAGCCGCCGGCATTGAATTCGGCCATGATGCCGCGCAGAAACTGGCGCTGCTCCTCCTCGGCAATCTTGAAGGAAACGCCGATGTCGTTCTTCGCCTCGGGCAGATAGACGAGGAAGCGCGAGGGCAGCGAAATGTCCGTGGTCAGCCGGGCGCCCTTGGAGCCGATGGGTTCCTTCAGCACCTGCACCAGCAGATGCTGGCCCTCGTGCAGCAGTGAGGCGATGGGCCGGTCCTGGCTGTGGGCCAGATTCTTAATGTGGAGGAAGCCGGCCTTGTCCAGGCCAATATCGACAAAACAGGCGTCCATGCCGGGCAGAACGCGCTGGACCCGGCCCTTGTAAATATTGCCCACCAGCCCCCGCTGCCGGGCCCGCTCGATGTAGACCTCCTGCAGGACGCCATCTTCCAGCTGGGCGACGCGGGTTTCATAGGGGCTGTGATTGACCAAAATTTCCATATTTGCCATAGGGGTTCCTCGTTTTCAGGCCGGGGCTCGGGGCCCCGCTGGGAAATATTACTGGACGCCGGTGGATTTTGCTCCAGCGGGCCGGGGCGGGGGGCCGTTACAATGATGACCCCGTTAAATTATGAGGAACACAGCCCCCATGCACATTGACCCGGAACAGGTTCGCATCGAAGCCAGCTGGAAGGCGGCCCTGCGCGACGAGTTCGCCGCCCCCTATTTTCTTGAGATTAAAAAGGCGCTGCTGCAGGCCAAGGCCGACGGTAAAACCGTCTATCCGCCCAATCGGCTGCTGTTCAACGCCTTCCAACGGACCCCCTTCGACCGGGTGCGCGTCGTTATCCTCGGCCAGGACCCCTACCACCAGCCCGGCCAGGCCATGGGCCTGTCCTTTTCGGTGCCGGCCGGGGTCAAGGTACCGCCGTCGCTGAACAATATCTACAAGGAGTTGGCCCGCACCGAGCCGGGCTTTGTCCGGCCCAGCCACGGCGATTTGAGCGCCTGGACCGACCAGGGCGTGCTGCTGCTCAATGCGGCGCTGACGGTGGAGGCGGGCAAGGCCGGCAGCCACAGCAAAATCGGCTGGATTCCCTTCACCGACGCGGTTATCCGCCGGCTCTCCGAGGGCCGCGAGGGCCTGATTTTCCTGCTCTGGGGCAATTTCGCCAAGGAGAAGGCCAAACTCATCGACGGCCAGCGCCATCACATTCTCACGGCGGTGCACCCGTCGCCCCTGGCCGGCGGTGGCTTTGTCGGCTGTGGCCATTTTCACCAGGTCAATGAGATTCTGCGCGCCCGGGGCGAAACGCCGATTAACTGGCAGGTGTGAAATGGTGAAGCGCTTCCTCGGCTACGGCCTCGGCGCCGCCCTGCTGCTGGCCCTGCTCTATCTGGCCATGATTTTTTTCGGCCGGCCACCGCTGACCTTTGGCGACGCCCTCGGCCTGCTGCTGCTGCTGCTGGCCGGGCCGGTGCTGCTGCTGGCGCTGCCCCTGGCCCGGGGCCACAACCCCCGGCCGCTGCTGGTGCCGGTGCTGCTGCTGTGGCCAACGCTGATTTTTCTGCTGTTCCGCTCGCCGACGGTGCCCCTGGCCCTGGGGGCGCAGCGCTTTCTGCTGTTCTACGGTTTGCCGGTGGTCTGCCACGGCTACTGGCTGGGGCGTCTGCTGGCCGTCCTCAGCCGGGAACGGCCGGGCCGGGGCTAGGTTTCAAGCCTTCACCCCGAAGCGCTTCCCCTTTGTCTCCAACCGAAGCGCTTCGCTGCCAACCCAAAGGAAGCGCTTCTTCTGTTTAGAGCGTTTCCTAGCGAAGCGCTCCCCCTCTTCGGCCACCGGGAAATCTATCTCCTCAAAGCGAAGCGCTTCCCCCGGCCCGTTGAGAATGAATCGCTTCGATTAAACCGACTTTCATCATCGAAGCGCTTCGGCTTGACCACTCGAGCCCCGGCCGCTGCCCTTTTTTGCGGCTTCTTGGGACGAAGCGCTTCCTCCTTCCCAACCCGTTGGACCGAAGCGCTTCCCTTTTGGGTCGCCGGAAAATCTATCTCCCCCGAACGAAGCGCTTCATCTCGAAGAGCAGGCGAAGAAGGAAGCCCCCCTTTGAATCCGCCCCGGCCCGGCCACCGCGCCAAAACGAAGCGCTTCCCCGACGACCAGCCTTTAATATAGGCAGCCACTTTTTTATCAGCTTTTTGCGGCCCCGGGCGGGCCCAACCCAAGGAGTTTTTCATGAAATTTGTAGATGAGGCCAGCATTTACGTGCGGGCCGGCAAGGGCGGCAACGGCATTGTCAGTTTCCGCCGCGAAAAATACGTGCCCTTCGGCGGGCCGGACGGCGGCGACGGCGGCGACGGCGGCAGCGTCTATCTGGAGGCCAGCGCCAACCTCAATACCCTGGCCGATTTTCGCTACCAGCGTTCCTTCCAGGCCCCCAACGGCCGCCCCGGCGAGGGCCGCAACAAGCGCGGTCTCAGCGGTGAGGATTTGATTATTCCGGTGCCGGTGGGCACCCAGGTGTTCGCCGAGGAAACCGACGAGCTCATCGGCGACCTGCTCCAGCCCGGCCAGCGGCTGCTGGTGGCCCAGGGCGGCTTCCACGGCATCGGCAACACCCGCTATAAAAGCTCGGTCAATCGCGCCCCGCGCCAGTGCAAACCCGGCAGCGAGGGCGAGGAACGCTATCTGCGCCTGGAACTGAAGGTGCTGGCCGATGTGGGCCTGCTCGGCCTGCCCAATGCCGGCAAATCGACGCTGATTAGCCAGGTGTCCCAGGCGCGGCCGAAAATCGCCAACTATCCCTTCACCACCCTGCATCCGAACCTGGGCGTGGTCTCGGTGGGCCTGCTGCAGAGCTTTGTCATGGCCGACATTCCCGGCCTGGTGGAGGGCGCCGCCGAGGGCGTCGGCCTGGGCCACCAGTTTTTGAAACATCTGGCCCGGACGCGGATTCTGCTGCACCTGCTCGACTGTTCGCCGCTGAGCGACAGCCAAAATCCGCTGGAGGACTTCCGCCAGGTGGAGGCAGAGCTGGGCAAATACAGCGCCGAACTGCGCGACAAGCCGCGCTGGCTGGTGCTCAATAAGATGGACCTGCTCAGCCCCGAGGAACAGGAAGCCAAACGGGCGGAAATCGTCGCCGCCCTGAACTGGACGGGGCCGGTGTTCGCCATTTCCGGGGTCAGCGGCCAGGGCTGCCGGGAGCTGTGCTATGCGCTGATGGCGGCCCTGGAGGAGCTGTGGCACGAGGAAGAATGGCGCGCCGACGCCCCGGCCGGGATTGATTCCGCCGCTGCCAATACCCCTAGCGCCGCCAGTCCCAGCGAAGCCAGTCCTACCCCCCCGGACGAAGACTAGCCCCGGGGCTTGATGGCTGCCCGGCCGCCGGCGGTGTTTCTTGGAAGTTGGAAGCGCTTCCCTGTTCCGAAACCTCTGGGAGCGAAGCGCTTCCCTTTTTAGACACGCTCCCCCGGTTTGTTTTAAAACCTAAACCGGCCGGGCCGAAGCGCTTCGTTGCTCGGCAGATTTCCAGAACGAAGCGCTTCCTTATTTCGTGGCTTCCCGAACCGAAGCGCTTCGGATTGGTGCGCCGGCCGCCGGGCTGAACGTTCAGATTCATTTCCGCCGAAGCGCTTCGGAGTTATGAAACTTTCTAGGGCGAAGCGCTTCCCCCTTTCCCTCTAATCTGCCGAAACGAAGCGCTCCCCTTTCTTCTAACTTCCCCAAAGGAAGCGCTTCCTCTTGGGGGCCCGGCCGAGCCTAAGCGCTTCCGCTTTTGGACTCGCTTCTTTGATTGGCTTCTAGCTCATCTTCAGACCGAAGCGCTTTATTGTCCTGAACCCTCTAGAAACGAAGCGCTTCCCTCTAATCTACCGAAGCGAAGCGCTCCCCCCTTTGGCTCAGCCGGCCCCGTTGCGGGCTTTAAAAGCTAAACGTGGCCAGGGCGAAGCGCTTCCCTTTCGGGGCTTGCTTTCCCTGTTGGCTTCTAACTCATCTTCAGACTGAAGCGCTTCCCTCCAATCTGCCGAAGCGAAGCACTTCCTTATTTCGCGTTTTCCCAGACCGAAGCGCTTCGGAGTTATGAGACTTTCTAGGGCGAAGCGCTTCCCCCTTTTGCCCCGGAATTTCGGGCCGGGGCTGGTGGTGTTTTAAAACCACCGAAGCGCTTCCCCCTTCTAATCTGCCGAAACGAAGCGCTCCCCCTTCAGCTCAGCCGGCCCCGCTGCTGGCTTTAAAAGCTAAACGCGGCCGAGCCGAAGCGCTTCCGCTTTTGGACTCGCTTCTTCGATTGGCTTCTAGCTCATCTTCAGACCGAAGCGCTTCCTTGTCTTGAACCTTCTAGAAACGAAGCGCTTCCTTTGGCGAAGCGCTTCCCCCTTCTAATCTGCCGAAACGAAGCGCTCCCGTTTAGAACCTTTCCCCAGCCCCGAAAGAAGCGCTTCTTTGTCCTGCTGCTCCCCAGAACGAAGCGCTTCCTTCTGGGCGGTCGGCCGTTCTCCGGACAAAAAAAAGCGCCCGCCCCGGAGGGCGGACGCGGCAGGAAGCGCTTCGCTGTTACTGCTTGCGCCGGGCGCCGTAGGCACCCTGATAGGTTTCGTAGTCGTACTGACGCCGGAACTGGCCGCCGATTTCGTCGGCCTGCGGACCGTAGAAGCGGGCCGAGCCGGTGGCGCCCTCAAACTGACCCTGGGCCGAATTCCAGTTCAGGGTTTCGTTGAAGTCCAAAGCGCTTTGCGGTTTCAGCGTCTGGGCCTGGGCCTGGGCCAGGTCGTTGTTGCCCATGCGGCTGTTCTTCAGCTGCAGTTCCATTTTTTTGGAACCCTGGTTGAAGTCCACGTCGGCCTTGACGTCGGCCACCACGCGGCTATGGCCGCCCACATCACCGATGGCCGTGCCCTCGTAGCTGCCCTTGAACTCGCTGTTGGCATCGGGCACGAAGGCTTTACCCACGTTGAAATAGCCCACCGGCAGCTGGGTTTCGGTTTCGACACCCTTGGCCTTCTGCTGCACCTCGCCGAAGCTCTGGTACTGGCCGGCGACGCCCTCGCCGCGAATCACCAGCCGGTGCTGGTCGGACAGTTTCACCACGTGGGCATTGGGGGCAACGCTGCTCAGGCTGTCGTTTTGGGCGACGGTGGGAGCGTTAATTTTCAGCGCGTTCACGGCGCCCTCAAACTGCACCGCCTGGTTCAGGGCGTTTTGCGCCTGGGCCCGGTCCACGGTTACGGCGGTGTTGGGGTCATGGACGGTGCTGTCCACGGTGCTGCTGCCGTACATAGGCACCCAGTAGTTTTTGTGGTAGTCGTTTTCCTTGCGGGCATAGCCGACGCCGAAGTGGCTGAATTTCTCCTGCACCATATTGCCGTAGAAGCTGGATTCCCGGCGGGCACGCTTGACGGCGGCCTGGGCCCCCTCGGGGGTGTTGGGCGCCGTAGGGCCGGCAATCAGGTCTTCGTCCTGGCGGGTGGTCTGGCTGGGGTCGTTGTTTTTGAAATACTCGTTGTCGTCGAATTTCTTGCCGTTGGGGCGTTCATGTTCCCAGTGGTCGGTGATTTCCCCGGCCCGCACCTGGGCATAGCTGTTCAGGCTGTTGCGGAAGGTCAGCGGCGGCAGGCCTTTTTCGGTGCGGTAGGCGTTGGTTTGCTCCAGATAGGCGACCATGGCCGGGGTGATGGGCGACGCGGTGAACTCGTTGAAGGTGCCCAGCTGGCTGCTGTCAGTGCTGAAGCTGCCGCGAATGCCGGGTTCCACCGGCGGAATGTTGGTCGGCGCCGGCACCGGTGGATTCAGGGTGGGCGACGGCTGCGGTGCGGGTGGCACCCCGGTGGGCTGTGGATTGTTGCTGGGCGTTGGCGCCGGTGGAGTCGGAGGCACGGGCGAAGGCTGCGGATTATTGCTGGGGGCCGGGCTGGGTTGCGGGGCGGGTGGAACCACCGTGGGTTGCGGGTTCACGCTCGGTTGCGGCTGGGGTGCCAGCGTGGGCTGGGGATTGTAGCTGGGTTGCGGGTTATAGGTGGGCTGGGGCGCGACCGTCGGCGCGGGCGGCACCATCGTAGGTTGCGGCGCCACCGTCGGCTGCGGTTGGGGTTGCAGGGTCGGGGCCGGCTGTGGGGCGACCGTCGGGGCCGGCGGAACCACGGTGGGCTGCGGAACCACCGTCGGTTGCGGTTGCAGCGTCGGCGACGGCTGGGGCAGGGCATGTTCGGGCACAAAGACCGACACGTTCGGATTCACCAGGCTGCCGCCGCAGGCGCTCAGCAGAGCGCCGCTGACCAGCAGGGCGGTAAGTTTTAGTTTCATCGTTAGATTCCTCTAAATGTTAAAAAGGCCGCTATTTTGCCGCTTTTGGAGCCGGAAAAAAACGGTCAAAGCCGCCTATTTACAGGGTTTTGGCGAATTTTGTTGCGGCGGCGCCACAGCCCGGCGGCCGGTCGGGGGCTTTTCGGGCCAATCGTTTGAAAAGAAAGAATTTTTTAGCCCGCTGCGGCCGGGCCCAAAAAAAAGGCCGACCGACGGCCGACCTGGAGCATTCCGCCCTCTAGGGGCGCAGATAGGTGAGGCCGCCCCGGCTCAGCAGCACCCGATTGCGCAGGGGAATGAATTCGTAGCTGCTGGCAATCAGGCGCAGGGCATCGTCGGCGTGTAGGGGCTCTTCGCCGATGCGCACATAGTAGAAGGTGCGCGGGTCGCGGGCGTCCTGGGCCCCGTAGACGGCCCGCAGCCGGTTTTGCAGCGCCCAGACCTTGCTTTTCATATAGCCGATGACCTGTTCCGGCCGGCTGTCCGGTTTCAGCGTGAATTTTTCCAGGCTCAGAAAGGCCGATTTCTGCCGCTGCAGCACCGACAGCGGCGTTGGCCGCTCGGCCAGTATCACCGGCACCAGCTCGTAGCTTTGTTTCTGGCTCTCGTCGAGGAATTCCGGCGCCCGTTCGCTGTAGCGCTGCTGGGCCGGCTGGCGCAGATGGGCCTGATAGGCGGTTGGTGAGGCGTAGATTTCGATGAACAGCACCCGGGTGCTATCGGCCAGCGGGCTGGTGCTGTACAGGCTCAGGGTGCCCTTCTCCTCGGCCAGGGCCGCCGTCCAGTGCTCGCGGTTGGCCGTGTCAAAGTCCTTTTCCTTGTTCTCCTGGAGGGTGCGTTCGTAGATGCGGAGCTCCGGGGCGGCGCCGGCCAGCAGTGGCAGCAGGGCCCCGAGTCCGAGAAGAGCTAATTTTTTAAACATGGTTCCGCCGGGTAATTGAAGAGGCGCCATTGTAGCGCGTGGCCGAAAAAAAGCGCCCGCCCCCGGGGGAGCGGACGCCAGCAGGGAAGCGCTTACTGTTTGCGCCGGGCGCCATAGGCACCCTGATAGGTTTCGTAGTCGTACTGACGCCGGAACTGGCCGCCGATTT